>Ga0163162_10008343_pt1 | contig 10101 bp, 8 predicted proteins | sample S55metaG_FD_115310 | JGI IMG/M metagenome (GOLD analysis project Ga0163162, IMG submission 115310) | Switchgrass rhizosphere microbial communities from Kellogg Biological Station, Michigan, USA - S5-5 metaG | ecosystem: Host-associated > Plants > Roots > Rhizosphere > Soil | place: USA: Michigan...
CGCATCCGCGCCCGGTCTGGCCGGCAGGCGGATAGCGTCGAAACGCTCCCCCAGATGCACAACGCCCGCAAGGGTGCGCGCACGCTGGCGGAAGAGGTAACCCTGCTCGAAGACTTGTGCGAAACAATGAAATTCGGCTCGCTCTGCGCGCTCGGTGGCTTTACCCCTTATCCGGTGCTGAGCGCGCTGCGCCACTGGCCGGAAGATTTCGGCGTTGACGCTGCTGCGCGGGAGGCAGCGGAATGATCCTCGGTGCCGTCCTCGCCGGTGGCCAGTCCACCCGCTTTGGCAGCGACAAGGCGCTGGCCAAGCTCGATGGCCGCACCCTGCTGGCCCGCGCGGTTGAAACGCTGGAAGGGCTGTGCGACGCCGTCGTGGTCGTGGGCCGTGCCGAAGCGCCTGCACCCTCGCTGCCCGATTGGCCGGCAGCCGGAATGGGGCCGCTGGCCGGGATCGCCGCCGCGCTCCACCATGCCAATGACACCGGATACGAAACCGTGCTGACCTGCGCGGTCGACAGTGTCGGCCTTTCCGATACCGTGCTGGCCGAACTCTCACCGGCACCGGCCTGTTGCGAAAGCCAGCCGGTGATAGGCCTGTGGCCCGCCAGCGTGTCGGCCACGCTCGATGCCTTGCTGGAAAGCGAAGGACGTCATTCAATGAAGGCTTTTGCCGAACGCATCGGCGCAAGGCTTGTGGCTCTTTCCATCATTCCTGCCAATATCAACACACCGGCGGATCTCCGCGCCGCCGAGGAGCACAGCGATGGGCTATGAACGCCAGGCCGATTTCGGTACGCCCGAAGCCGTCTCGGACACGCAGGTTACCTGCATCATCGACGGTCGCTCGATCACGGTGCCAGCCGGCACAACCGTGATGCGCGCTGCCGCGCTTTCCGGCGGTTCGATCCCCAAGCTGTGCGCCACCGACAACATGAAGCAGTTCGGCTCCTGCCGCCTCTGCCTCGTCGAAGTCGATGGGATGCGGGGCACACCGGCCAGCTGCACCACGCCGGTGGCCGAAGGGATGAACGTCCACACCCAGACGCCGCGCCTTGAAAAGCTGCGACGTGGGGTGATGGAACTCTACATTTCCGACCATCCGCTCGATTGCCTGACGTGCAGCGCGAACAACGATTGCGAATTGCAGGATCAGGCTGCCGCCGTTGGCCTGCGCGATGTGCGTTATGGTTATGCCGGCGAAAACCACCTCGAACAGGCGGTGGACATTTCCAACCCCTACTTCGATTTCGATCCTTCCAAGTGCATCGTCTGCTCGCGCTGCGTGCGCGCCTGTGATGAAGTGCAGGGCACTTTCGCACTGACTATCGAAGGCCGGGGTTTCGGCTCCAAGGTATCGGCAGGTGTCGCCAAGGACACGTTCATGTCGTCGGAATGCGTCTCCTGCGGGGCCTGCGTGCAGGCCTGCCCGACCGCGACCTTGCAGGAAAAGGCGGTGAAGGAGATCGGCAAGCCCGAGCGGTCGGTCGTCACTACCTGCGCCTATTGCGGCGTCGGTTGCACGTTCCGCGCGGAAATGCGGGGCGAACAAGTGGTTCGCATGGTACCGTGGAAGGATGGCAAGGCCAACCGTGGCCACTCCTGCGTCAAGGGCCGCTTCGCCTGGGGATATGCCAGCCACAAGGAGCGCATCCTTTCGCCGATGATCCGCCAGTCTATCGATGAGCCATGGCAGGAAGTGACATGGGAACAAGCGCTTAGCCACGCCGCCAGCGAGATGAAGCGGATCTCGGAAAAATACGGGCGCAACGCGCTGGGCGGCATCACCTCAAGCCGTTGCACCAACGAGGAGACGTTCCTCGTGCAGAAACTGGTCCGCGCCGGGTTCGGCAACAACAACGTCGATACCTGCGCCCGCGTCTGTCATTCGCCTACGGGTTATGGTTTGAAAACAACGTTCGGCACCTCGGCCGGCACGCAGGATTTCGACAGCGTCGCCGATAGTGACGTGATTCTGGTGATCGGTGCCAATCCCACCGATGGGCACCCGGTGTTCGCCAGCCGCATGAAGCAGCGCCTCCGTCAGGGTGCCAAGCTGATCGTGATCGATCCGCGCCGCACCGATCTGGTGCGCAGCCCGCATATTGCCGCCGACTTCCACCTGCCCCTGCGCCCCGGCACCAACGTGGCCGTGCTGACCGCGCTTGCCCACGTGATCGTGACCGAAAGGCTGGCGGACGAAGCCTTCATCCGCGAACGCTGCGACTGGGACGAATATCAGCACTGGGCAGAGTTCGTAGGGCAGGAGCGCAACAGCCCGGAATTCCTCGCCCCGGTTACCGGAGTCGATGCCGAAACCCTGCGCGGCGCGGCGCGGCTGTTCGCCACGGGCGGCAACGGCGCGATCTATTACGGGCTGGGCGTGACCGAGCATTCCCAGGGTTCCTCCACCGTGATGGCGATTGCCAACCTTGCCATGGCGACGGGCAATATCGGCCGGCGCGGCGTGGGGGTTAACCCCTTGCGCGGGCAGAACAATGTGCAGGGTGCCTGCGATATGGGCAGCTTTCCGCACGAGCTTTCCGGCTATCGTCACGTGTCCGACGCTGCGGCACGCGCGCTGTTCGAGACCGAATGGGGCGTGGCGATCGATCCGGAACCTGGCCTGCGCATCCCCAACATGCTCGATGCCGCCACCGATGGCGTGTTCAAGGCGCTCTACATCCAGGGTGAAGACATTCTTCAGTCAGATCCGGACACCAGGCATGTCGCGGCAGGGCTGGCGGCGATGGAATGCGTCATCGTCCACGACCTGTTCCTGAACGAGACCGCGAACTACGCGCATGTGTTCCTGCCGGGCAGCACGTTCCTTGAAAAGAACGGCACCTTCACCAATGCCGAACGCCGCATCCAGCCGGTGCGCAAGGTGATGGAGCCGTTGAACGGCATGGAGGACTGGGAAGTGACGCAGGAACTGGCGCGCGCGATGGGCCTCGACTGGGACTATACTCACCCGCGCGAGATCATGGACGAGATCGCCCGGCTGACGCCGACGTTCGCGGGCGTGAACTACGAGCGGCTCGATGCGGAAGGGTCGCTGCAATGGCCGGTGAACGAGGCCGCGCCGAACGGCAGCCCGATCATGCACATCGATGGCTTCGTGCGCGGCAAGGGCAAGTTCGTGGTGACCGATTATGTGCCGACCGACGAGCGTACCGGCCCACGGTTCCCGCTGTTGCTCACCACCGGGCGCATTTTGAGCCAGTACAACGTCGGCGCGCAGACGCGGCGGACCGCGAACGTGGCATGGCATCCGGAAGACCTGCTGGAAATCCACCCGACCGATGCCGAGAACCGGGGGCTGAAATCGGGCGACTGGGTCCGCCTTGCCAGCCGTTCGGGCGAAACGACGCTGCGCACCAACGTGACCGACAGGGTTGCGCCCGGCGTGGTCTATACCACTTTCCACCATCCCGCGACGCAGGCCAATGTCGTGACCACGGACTATTCCGACTGGGCGACCAATTGTCCCGAATACAAGGTGACGGCGGTGCAGGTCACGCCTTCCAACGGCCCGACCGAGTGGCAGGAAGATTATGAGGCGCAGGCCGCCATGTCGCGCCGGATCGCCGCGCATGAGCCCGCAGAATGAGCGCTGACAGCGTGGAAAAGCTGGTGATGATGGCCAACCAGATCGCGCGCAATCTGGCGCTGGACGACAACCCCGTTGCCGCTACCGCCGATCACATCACCGCGTTCTGGAGCCCCCGCATGAAGGACCAGATATTCGCGCATGGGCCGGAAGGGTTGGACGCGATCGCACGCGATGCGCTGGCCCAGCTGGCCAAGGGGCATGAGCCGGCACCGCAGAACCGCGCCACGGACCCGCATGCCAAGGGTTCGGATGCCGGTTGAAGGCGCACGGGCGGAGCCGTTTCGCGAGCACTTTTCCGGCGGAGCTGCGCCGCGCGATCTGACGCGTGCGCTGGCGGTGGAGGCGCCTGTAGCCATCGAGATCAACGGTATCGGCTATGCCGTGATGATGGCGACGCCGGCAGATCTTGAAGATTATGCGCTGGGGTTCTGCTTGTCGGAACAGTTGATCGCTTCCCCCACAGACTTCGTTTCCGCCGATGCGGTGGAGGTCGAGCGCGGCTGGATGCTTCGCGTGCAGCTGGAGGCGGCGGATGCCGCGCCGCTGCTCGAACGTGCGCGCCTGCGCCTTGCCGAAGGAAGCTGCGGACTCTGCGGGATAGAAAGTCTGGAGCAGGTGCTGCGCCCGCTGCCACCGGTGTCTGCCCGGCTGGCGGTTGACGACGCGGCGATATTCCGTGCCGTGGCGGGGCTGCCGGATCATCAGCCGCTGGGGCGGGAGACCCGTGCGGTCCATGCGGCCGCTTTCTGCGATGCAGCGGGCGCGATCCTGCTGGCGCGCGAGGATGTTGGCCGGCACAACGCCTTCGACAAGTTGCTGGGGGCGATGGCGCGCAACGGGCTTGGCGCCGCTGATGGCTTCGTGGTGCTCACTGCGCGGTGCAGCTTTGAACTCGTGCAGAAAGCTGTGATTGCCGGATGCCCGATGCTGGTGACCGTATCGGCTGCATCGACCCTGGCGGTGGAGCAGGCGGCGGCGCACGGGTTGCGTCTGATGAGTCTTGCCCGCGCTGACAGTATGCTCGAAAGTAAGCCCGTCAGGCCATGAATTCAGGCCCGGACGCGTTCCGCCAGATCGGAAAGCGCGGATTTGAGATCGACCAGACTGACTGGCTTGATCAGCAAAGGCGCGTCGGGGGTGTTGTCCTCCGCATCGAGCGAAGCATGGCCACTGAGGTAGAAGAACGGCGTGCCTATCCGGCGCAACCGGTGTGCAACGGGCGCGGAAGTGCTGTCGTGTCCCAGCGAAAAATCGAGCAGGGCGGCGTCGATATCTTGCGCGTCCAGCATCGCCATGGCCTGTTCGACGGTTGCGGCCGCACCCACCGGCTCATGGCCCAGATCAGTGAGGTTTTCTTCCAGCAACATCGCCAGCAAAGGCTCGTCTTCCACGACCAGGATACGCATGTTCATTCCCCGTCCGGCTTACCGCCAGAGTAACAGTTTAGCCGCGATGGCCGAGGTGCGGTACAACACTGTACACTATGAACTTGGTGTGAAACGGGCATTTGTCGTGAGGGACGGCCTGTTCGGCGTATTTTTTGCTGGTGGCAGGCACAGGCCGAAACGCCGGATATTGGCAAGGATCGGAGCCGGATGAAGGTGAAGGATACGATTCGTGACGGTCGCTTCGTCGATGCGCCCGCCCTCGACCGGCGTCAGCGGTGGGTGGTTATCGTGCTTGTCACGCTCGTCCACATCGCATTGGTTGCGCTGGTCGTCCGCGGATTGGGCGGGGTTTCGGCAATTCTTTCCGACGTCGGCCTGACCTCTGCTTACAATATCGCGCTTGATCCCCCCGCACCCGAACCGCCGCCGGCCAAGCCGGTGCCGTCGAGCGAGCCGGAGGGAGCCGAAGGAGCGGCGGGCAAAAAAGCCAGAGCCACGCAGATCGTTGCCAAACCCGCGCGTATTCCGGTGAAGACTGCGCCAGCGGCGCCCGCCGCGTCCACCGGCGACGACACCCGATCGGGTGCGACATCAGCGGGAAGCGGTACCGGCGGTGGCGCGGGGGGATCGGGCACAGGCAGTGGCGGCAACGGCAGCGGTGCAGGTGGACGGGCGCTGGCGGAAAGGGCGGTAAAGGTTGCCGGCGATATCACCTCAACCCGCGATTATCCACGCGAGGGACGCGAAGACCGGGCGGGCAAGCAGGTGATCGTCATGCTTACGGTCGGAACCGAGGGCCGGGTGACGGGTTGTTCCGTGTACAAGGCCAGTGGCGATCCCCAGGCGGATGCCACAACCTGTCGCCTTGCGACGGAACGCTTCCGCTTTCGTCCGGCACTCGACCAGAACGGCGCACCCGTAGTTTCGACCTACGGTTGGCAGCAGCGCTGGTTTGCACCCTGATGCTGCACTTGCGAAATTCTAAGGGTTGCGACTCAGTCCCTTGAAATGCGCTATTCTCGCGACGAATTGATGCAACGATTCGTTAAATCTGTTGCATTGCAGCGCAACCGAATCGTCGTTTCGGCGTTTGGTTCATCGAACGGCAATAAACTTACTCCGGGGCCTCCATCGATGACTCTCGAAACTCCAAAGTCTTTCAATCGGCCCTCTTCCGCGAAATTCGCTTCCATCAAGCGCGGCAACGAGGTTCTCGATTTCTTTGGCAACGACGCCAATGTCCGCCTGACCCAACGACGCGTGGCGCTGATCGGCGGATTTCGTCCACGGAAATGCGGCATTGCAACCTTTACCACCGACTTGTTCGAGCAGCTGGGCATCCATCACCCCGAACTGAAGGTGGATCTCCATGTTATCGACAATCCCAAGGAATCGCACGCCTATCCCCACGCGCGCAGCGTGATCCGGGCGGATCTGGCCGAGGATTATCGCACCGCTGCCCGCCGCATCAATGAAGACAACGTCGACGCGGTCTGGCTTCAGCACGAATACGGCATTTTCGGCGGTCCGTGCGGCGAGATGGTGCTCGACCTCGTCGATCGCGTTGCCGCACCGCTGATCGTCACACTCCACACCGTGCTGGCCGAACCTTCGGACAAGCAGCGCTTCATTCTCGACCACATCCTGCGCCGCGCCAGCCGCGTGATGGTGATGAGCCATCATTCGCGCGACCTGCTGCGCCACGAATATGGCGTGGCGGCTGAACGGGTCACGGTGATAGCCCACGGCGCGCCCGATCGTCCCTTTGGCCGTAACGATGAATTCAAGACCGCGCGCGGTCACGCCGGGCGCAAGGTGATGATGACGTTCGGGCTGCTCGGGCCGGGCAAGGGACTGGAGACGGTGATCGAGGCGCTGCCCGCCATCGTCGCCGCGCATCCGGATACGGTCTATCGCATCGTCAGGGCGACGCATCCGAATCTCGTGGCTGACGAAGGCGAGGCCTATCGCGAAAGCCTGATCGCTCGAGCGGAGGAGCTGGGCGTCGCCGGCAATATCGAGTGGGACAACCGCTTTCTCGAAACGCCGGAACTGCTGGACCAGCTGGAAGAGTGCGACATCTACCTCACCCCTTATCCCAATCTGCAGCAATCGACATCGGGCACGCTGAGCTATGCCGTGGCGCTGGGCAAGGCGGTGGTATCCACTCCTTATGTCCATGCCCGCGAATTGCTGGCGCAGGACGTGGGTGTGCTGATCCCGCCGCGTTCGGCAGAGGCGCTAGCGAATGCCGTCAACGACCTGCTGGGTGACCCCGATGCGCTCTGCGCCATGCAGCGCCGTGCCTATGCGCGTGGACGCGAAACCATCTGGCCGCGCTTTGCCGATGCCAGCGCGCGGCTGGTGCAAGGAGTGGTCGCCGATGCGCCGCGCCAGGTACCGCTGCTGGCAGTGCCGGGCTTTGCCGGGGTGCGCGCCATGAGCGACGATACCGGTATGCTGCAGCACGCGATCGGCACGGTGCCCGACCGCCGGCATGGCTATTGCCTTGACGACAACGTGCGCGCGCTGATGCTGATGGGCGAGGCGGATGCCGTGCCGCTGGCAGAGCGTCAGCGTTGGGCGACCGTCTATGCTTCCTTCATCCAGTACGCATGGAATCCGGAAGAAGGCCGTTTCCGCAACTTCATGGCGTTCGACCGCACGTGGTGCGAGGATGTGGGATCGGAAGACAGCAATGGGCGCACGCTGTGGGCGCTTGGGCATGCCATGCGCCAGGCACCGGATCAAGGCTTGCGGGCGTGGGCGCGCCAGTGGTTCGACGTCGCGGTCGGGCCGCTATCGTCGGTAGAATATCCGCGCTCTGCCGCGTTCGCCATGCTGGGCGCGATCCAGGCGCTGCGCGTCGATGCCGGCCATGAACAGGCGCGCGATCTGGTGCGGCGCGGGGCGGACATGCTCCACCGTCTGCTCGATGCCGGGCGGCGTCCGGACTGGGCATGGTTCGAAGCGGTGCTGGGCTATGACAATCCGCGTATGCCGCAGGCGCTGATCGAGGCGGCGATGCTGTTCGAGCGCGACGACTGGCTGGAAAGCGGGCTTGATTCGCTCCGCTTCATCTCTGCGCAGCAGATTTCGGCGAGCGGTCAGTTCCGCGCGATCGGATCGGAAACGTTCCACCGCCCCTATGATTCGATGCCGTTCGACCAGCAGCCGCTGGAAGCATGGGCGGCGATCGACGCGGCGGCGGCGGCTTGGCGGGCCACCGGAGACGAGGCTTGGCTCACCCATGCCGAAACCGCCTATCGCTGGTTCCTTGGCGCGAACGACCGCGGCGAAGTGCTGGGCGACATCGCCACCGGGCGTTGTCGCGACGGTATTACGCCGCAAGGTGCGAACGAGAATTGCGGTGCCGAATCCATTCTGGCATTCCAGCTCTCGCACTATGCGATGCAGGCTCTGGCCCGCGCCGCCCGCAAGGGGGGCATGACCGGAAGCCGCGCGCGCGTTACGAGGAGCGCACTTGTCGAACGAGAACAGCAGGGCGCACACCAGCTTGCAAATTCTTGATGAACGTTTGCATGCCGATCCCTCGCGGGTAGTCCTCCGGCCATTCCATCTGGGATGGCAGGCCTCCGACGCGAAGGGATCGCGCGCCGCACGGCTCGTGGCCGACGTACTCGCCCTTCCCGAACCGGAAGCGGCGGACGAGTACGAACGCGTGCTCCACGATTTTCAGGAGCGGCACTGGCAGACCGAACAACTGTTCGAGGATCGCTATCGCGAGGTCGAGGCTTCACTGGGGATCGACGGATCGCAGCTTACCCCGATGCGCCGGCGGCTGATCGGGGCGTACTTCTGCCACGAATATACTTATGCGGCAGCGGCGCTGATGAACCCCAGCATCGTGCCTCATCCCGATCAGTCGGGCATGACGGGCGGTGCTTGCCGCTTCGTGATGAGCCTGCGCGCGGTGGGCGAAGGGCATATCAGCTCGATCGTGTTCCGCGAAGGCATTGCCCATCCGGACGGGTCGTTCCAGTTGTGGCCGCAGAGCGCCTTCGCCACCGCCATGTTGCTCGATGATGCCTCGGTCGTCGATGCGGACAGCGCCGTCACGGTCCATCGCCATTCCGAAAGCAGCCTTTCGAACAGCGTGATCTTCCCCATCACCGAGCAGCAGAAGGGCGGGCTGGAAGACTTGCGGCTGGTGCGCTTCGATCATGCCGACGTGGGGGAGGGCGATCCGGACTACGAATGGATCGGCACCTACACCGCCTATTCTGGCAGCTCGATCCGCTCCGAGTTGCTGCGCACCTGCGATTTCCGCGATTTCGTGCTCGAACCCATCGAGGGCAAGGCCGGGCGGAACAAGGGCATGGCGCTGTTCCCGCGCAAGGTGAATGGCAAGTTCTGCATGATTGGCCGGCAGGATGGCAAGAACCTGTACCTGATGTATTCCGACCGGCTCGATTGCTGGGACGATGATGGCGTGCTGCTGATGGAGCCGAAATTCCCTTGGGAATTCATCCAGATCGGCAATTGCGGCAGCCCGATCCTGACCGACGCCGGCTGGCTGATCCTCACCCACGGCGTTGGCGCGATGCGCAAGTATGCGCTGGGCTGCGCCTTGCTCGACCTTGACGATCCTTCCAAAGTGCTTGCCCGCAGCAGCAAGCCGTTGTTGACCGCAATCGACGCCGACCGTTACGGATATGTCCCGAACGTCGTCTATACTTGCGGGGCGCTCAAGGTCGGAGGCAATCTTTTCGTGCCTTACGGCATTTCGGATTCGGCGGTTGGGTTCGCCAGCACTTCGATCGAAGATATCCTTGCATTGATGGAATAGGCACGCGCGCGGTGCCTGTTCGATGGTAAAAAGACGGGAATTCATGAACAAGATCATTCCGGTTGTTCTGTGCGGTGGCAGCGGCACGCGGCTCTGGCCCCGCTCGCGCAAGGTCAAGCCCAAGCCTTTCCTGCCGCTGGTGGGCGACAGCACCCTGTTCGAGGCGACCGTGCTGCGGTGTGACAAGGCGGGCGGCTTCGGCGATCCGGTGATCGTGACGGGGGCGGCGCATCTCGAACACGTCGAGGAACAGCTGCCCGACCGTGCGCATACTGCGATCATCGTGGA
>Ga0163162_10008346_pt1 | contig 10099 bp, 9 predicted proteins | sample S55metaG_FD_115310 | JGI IMG/M metagenome (GOLD analysis project Ga0163162, IMG submission 115310) | Switchgrass rhizosphere microbial communities from Kellogg Biological Station, Michigan, USA - S5-5 metaG | ecosystem: Host-associated > Plants > Roots > Rhizosphere > Soil | place: USA: Michigan...
GATCGCTGGAACCGCCTGCATCCCACCGAGGCGCCGCGGGTACCGCATATCGCGAAGTTGTTTGAAAACGAGCCCGGCCCCATCATCGCGTCGAGCGATTACATGAAGGCATGGCCCGACCAGCTATCGCCGTGGCTTGGCTCGCGGCTGCATACACTCGGCACCGACGGTTTCGGCCGCAGCGAGAATCGCGAACACTTGCGCCACTTCTTCGAGACTTCAGCGGAAGCGATCGCGCAGGCGACGCTCTCTACTTTGGCTCGCGAAGGCAAGCTGGACGCCGAGCGCGCCAAAGCCGCTATCGCAGAACTGGGATTCGATTCCGAGATCGCGGATCCAGTGACACGATAATTCCTGCTGGGAGTTAGTCGATGGCGCCTCAGGAAAGTATCGACATTCTACAGTGCCTGAGAGACAGCCGCGCTGAATTTCTGGCCGCGGCTGCGGGACTTTCCGAGGCGCACGCCACGATGTCGCCTGCGCCCGGCCGCTGGTCGGTAGTCGAGTGCGTCAAGCATGTGGTCATCGTCGAGAGTATGGTTCTAAGTTCACTGCGGAATCCGATTGCAGAGCCCGCGCCGCCGGTGAATAAAGAGAGGGAAGCGCAGATATTATCGCGAGTCACTGACCGCACGAGGGCGGTGCAGGCGCCTGAGCCAGTCCGGCCCAGCGGGCGCGTCGCGACGCTCGCCCTAGCTCTCGCGGAGTTCGAAGCCATTCGAGCGGAAGGCATCCACTTTGCGCAACGCCAGGGAGGCGGGCTGTATTCGCTGGCTATGAAACACCCGTTTTTTGGAATCTGCAACGGCTCGGAGGCGATGGTGCTGATCGCCGCACATTCCCGCCGCCACGCCGCGCAAATCCGTGAGATCCGCGAAATCTCGCCGGCGCTCTAGCGCCGATGCAGCAAAATCATCCTCTGCGTCGTGCGCGCCCGGTTAGCGTCCCGCCGTGTTCGCGTGAGGCAGCCAGATGTCATAGGCCGAATCGATCTGGAAATACGTGAGCCCGACGCGGCGCAGGCGCTCGATATCGGCATGCGCCTGTTTCATACGATCCCCCGAGTAATGGAAGTCATTGATCGACACCACAGCCGGGATTCCCGCACGTTTTGCCAACGCGATGCCTTTTTCGTCGAGCGTCGTGCCATGCTCAAACAGGAAATAGAGCCGCGAGGTTTCTTGGCCCGCATCCACCATCTTCTGCAATTCGTCGCGCTCGACACTCACGCGGGACTTACCTTTGAACCACGCGCGAGCCTCCTCTGTCCCGATGAAATACGCGCCTTCCAGCAGTCCGTTCTCGCGCAAAGTACGTTCCAGCGATTCGTAAAACGCGCGCGGATGAGACGGCTCCTTGGTATCGATCATCAGCTGAACCTTTCCCCGGCATAGCGCGGCGTACTCATGAGACTCGAGAGGCCGCGAGCATCCTCGACGGCGCGAAACTGGCGAATCTCATCCCATGTCAGCTCGGCCGGGGTTTTGTGGACGCCGTAAGACTTCACAAAGTTGTCGTCGTGGTGCACCACAAGGCGGCCGTCCTTAGTTTCCTGCAGGTCCATCTCGAGCATCCAGTAGCCTCTGCGAATGCCTTCTTCCACGGCGCTTGCGGAGTTCTCAGGACGATGCTGGTCCACCACGCCGCCCCGATGGGCGATCACGCGGATGGGCTCCTCAGCGCCGATGCGGCCGACTGCAAGCGATGCCATGAGCAACGTGAAAACACACTTGTTTGCCATATAGTTCATTGGGCCGGGGCGGATCCAGCGGCTGGATTGTATTTTGGGTTATCCGGATTCTCCATCCGGTTAATGGGGCTGACCTTGGACATGGGTTTCGCGCTCTCGATCCACGCGGTATAAACCAAGTCGCGGAGAAAGCTCGCGCCGGAGGCCAGGCGTTTGTAGACCAGCTCACGCGCTTGCGCGTCGTCCTTCTTCGCAAAAGCGCCGCGCTGGTCCGCTTTATAAACGTCCTCCACGGAATCGCGCGCTTCGAGCGAATGATCCAGCGTGGCTTTCCATACATCGTCCAGATGCCGCGCATCTTTGCGCATGTACTTGACGACGTCAGGCGCCGTCGTCTCGATCAGATCCACGTAATGCGACTCGAACCTTCCGTGAATATCGGGATCGCGCGTGTATCCTTTCGGATCCGCTCCCGACCAGCCGTCGTGGTGCTGGGAGTTGTGCAGCGGCTGCGCCGCATCGGCCACGTAGTGCCCGACCCAGCCCATATAAAAAGCGATGTCATTCGCGAGCATCTGCTTGACTTGGGCGGCATCGCTGAATAGTGGGGAAATCCGGGCCAGGATCACGGCGAGACTCCCGCCCGGTTGCGGGTTGTCGACCCCGCGATAGAGACGCATGCCGGCCTTGATGCGCTCGTATCCTTCCATGATCGAATAGGCCTGCGTCCCGGTATATCGGATATTGATCAGCTTCGCGCGGTCGGGATCGATCGCCTTTACCTTGAGGTACTCATCATAGACGCGAAGAACAAATTCCGTGCGTGAATGCGGCGGGTTGGGGATGTAATCGAACTGTTCCGTATACCAGCCGTGATTGGCATCTTCGGAGATCCGCAGATATGGTTCCGAGTAGCCGCGCCAAGTGTCAGGAATGGTGCCCAGGTGGCCGATGTAGGCCTCCTGGGCTTTCAGAAACACAGGTCCATCCTGAGGAATGCCCTCGACGGCTGCGAGGTTGGCCACGGTGTGCCCGCGGACGCCCCAGGCGTCCAGAGCCTGCAGATTCAAAAGCCCGATGCAGAAGAGTGAGAGGAGTCGGTTATGCATTTTGTGTTTACCAGTAAAACTTCAAGGCGAGCTGAACGTTTCTGCCGGGTCGCGCGGAGGTGATGGTCCCGAATCCGGCACTGCCCACGGTGTTCGCCGGCGGCTCATAATTGACGTTGTTGAAGGTATTGAACATCTCACCGCGGAACTGGAAGTAGCGTCGCTCGGTAACCAAGAACTTCTTAGCGATGCCCAGATCCCAATTGCGCATGCCGGGGCCCCACACCGTGTCGCGCCCCACCGTTCCATAGGGCGTAGTCTGCAGAGCGAAGGCCGGCGGATTGAACCATCCGGCCGCACTGGGATTGCTCACGTTCGGCGACATGCCAGGCACGACGTTGGCGCGAATCTCGCGGTCGCCGCCCATCTGACAAGCGGAGCAGGCGGGACTGAGGATCGTCAAAGGCAGACCGGTACGCCAGGTCCAGATGCCGTCCACCTGCCAGCCGCCGATTAAGGCCTCGGCAATCGGCGGCGCCGAAGCCATTATTTTCCGGCCATGTCCGACTGGCAACTCATAAACCCAGCTCAGGACGGAATTGAATTTAACGATATTTTCCGCCAGCGCCCTCTCGTTCGCGAAATCGTAAGCGTTCTGCGGATAGAGGGAGCCATTGATATCGTTCCATGCGCCCACGCTATCCTGGCCGCGGGAATAGGTGAAAGAATGCAGCAGCGTCAATCCATTTGAGAATCGCTTTTCGAGACGGGTCTGCAGCGCGTTGTAAATGCTGTTGCCACCCGAGTCCATGTACTCGACGTCGCCAAATCCAATGTTTGGCCGCCGCGCCGCCAGAGTGCCGGATGTGCCGGCTACGCTCGGCTGATTCGCGTTCCAGAAACGGGAAAGGTGGGTGCCCTTATTGCCCACATAGCCAACTTCGAAAACCCAGTCTTTGGCCACGGCATATTGGAGAGTCAAATTCCACTGCTGTACGTTGCCCGCTTTCAGGTTCGGCTCGTTGCCGCGCACGGCCTGGTCGGTAGGCAAGGCAGTGGCAAAGAAGTTCGCGGGAGGACCGCCATCAAGCGTGACAAATGGCGCAGCACCGGGACCCTGCGAACGGGTCAGATCGTGTAGGAAAGGCGGATTTTCAGCCAGCAGGTTTTCGCGCCCCTGGCGGAACGTATGTTGATAAAACATGCCATAGGCCGATCGAACGACCAGCTTCGGCATCGCGGTCCAGGCCAGTCCGATTCGCGGCGCGAAATTCCGCAGATCCGGATTTACCAGCGACCTGTCGCTACCCGACGCCAGAACCAAGGTACCGGTCGCGATTTGATAATTGCTGAGATGGTTGTATTTCTCGTAGATGGGCGTGCCGTACTCATAACGCAGCCCCAGATTCAGAGTCAGGTTCGACCGTACATGATAGTCGTCCTGGATGAAGAAGTTGTAAATCCAGTTCCGGTTGTAAGCCACGGTAGGGCTGGTTTGGGTGTAAGAGGACGGCAAGCCCAGCAGGAAGTCTCCAAATGGATTGCCCGTCCAGGTGTTAGAGAAGTTGAAAGTACCGCGCAGCGCGGAAACATCGAGGATGGCGGTCTGGATGTAGGTTACATCGCTGCCTAGCCGGATGTTATGCACGCCTCGCTGAATCGAGATGACGCCGCTTGCGAGATAGGTATTCGGAATCTGGTATTGCGGCTGGGATGTTGTGCTGCCGAACGCGCTGAGTCCGGAGATGCTGAACTTCGGCCACCCCGCGTTAATTGTAGGGCCTTGCGGCAGGTTGGGAATTCCCAGCAATGTTGTGGAACTTGGGGATCCGAAGTTGGGGGGGAAAACGTTCGCACCTAGTCTGGTATATCCGAGGCGCAAGTCCAGAGTCGTGGTCGGCGTGAGAATCGCAGTATCGCCCGCTACCGCGCTTTGGCCCCGAGTCAGGGTGTCGCCGAACTGGTCGTTGTTGGAACCCTCGGCATAACCTTTGAAAGGCGCGGGACGGAAGGTTGTCGAGTCGAGGAAGCTGTATCGCCCAAACAAGCGGGACGTGCTGGATAAGTTGTGATCGACGCGGATGTCGAACTTGTCCGACCTCACGGTGTTGATCACGGTGTTGGTGTACGCCCCGGGGGTTGTGACCAGCGGCAGAGCATTTGGTACTGGAAACTGGGGATACGCCAGAATTCGCGCCGCCACGGGACTCCAGCGGCTCATGGGAATGATGCCATTCGGGAAAGGTTTGCCGTTGGTGGGATCAATGGGGAGCACCTTCAAAGTGCCGCCGAGGCCGGCCGGTGGATTCGCGAAATTGCCCTGCGCGAGCGCTAACGTGGGAACGGTGGCCTGGAAGACAGCACCATTATGCTCGCGATCGCCTTCGTAGTTCACAAAAAAGAAGGTCTTATCGTTTTTGATGGGGCCGCCGATGTTCGCGCCGTACTGATTGAATCGGACCTCCGGCTTTAACCCTCCGAGAGTCGGTGTCCAGCCATGAGCATCCATGGCATCGTTGCGGAAGAATTCCCAGACGGCGCCATGAAATTGATTTGTGCCGTTCTTGATGGTCACGTTGACCACGGCGCCGGCGCTGTGGCCATATTCCGCCGAGTATCCGTTGCTTTGAACGCGGAACTCCTGCACTGCGTCCACGGATGGAAGTATTACGTCGACGCGATCGCCGCGGTAGCTGGTGGCATGGGAGTTGTTGTCGATTCCGTCGAGCAGGTAATCGTTTTGCAGCGTCCGGTTTCCGTTGACGCTGATAGCCCCTCCCAGCCGCTGGTCGGGGTTAAAAGTGGTGCCGGGCACCAGCAGCACTAACTGTGTGTAATCGCGCTTGTTCAAGGGCAGTTCCGCGACTTGCGCGCCCTGTACGACTTGGCCGCGTTCGCTGGTGTCGGTCTCGAGCAGCGGCGCCGCCGCGTCGACAGTGATCGCTTGGGTGACGTTGCCTGTCGCGAGCACAACGTCGTTCCGCACGCGATCGCCGGTTCGCAGTTCCAGGTTATCGGTGACGGATGCCTGAAAGCCCTGCTTCTCGGTTTGTATTGAGTAGCGGCCGGCGCGCAGACCCGGGAACGAATAGGCTCCTTGGTCGTTGGTGGTTCCTTCGCGAGCGACATTCGTGTCGAGATTGCGAAGCGTGACTTTCGCGCCCGCAACCACTCCCTGGCTTGCATCGCGAACTGTACCCAGAATGTCTCCATATTCGAACTGCCCGAAGAGCAGTCCAGTCCCGAGTACTAGACAGAGTAAGAGTTTCATAGAACTGAACCTAACAACTTCGCGTAACGAGGCTATTTGCACCTGGTGAAAATCGCGTGACAGTCCTTCATCGCGTTTGTAGCGCATGTCATGTTTCGAGAGCTAGGGTCGTTGTAGCTGATCGCCATGCACTCCTGCCGCCATGCCGACCAGGTCCGTCTGAAGTACTCCAATGTTTAGCCGCAGTAAACTGTTGCTTGATGATCCAGGTCACCGAGGAACAGGTTCGCGACATTCTTCCGATGGACGAATGCGTGCGCATCATGCGCCAGACCTTCGCTGCGCTACGCAAGGGAACGGCGTCCAATCAGCCGCGGCGGCGCATTTATCTGGACAACGGTTCGACACTGCACAGTATGGGCGGTGCTTACGGCAAGTACTTCGGCACGAAATTCTACTCTTCGAATCCGAAGTACGGCGCGAACTTTTTCTTCTTTCTGTTTGACAGCGAGACCGCGCGGCCGCTGGCTCAGTTCGAGGCGAATTATCTGGGACAGATCCGGACGGGCGCTGCTTCGGGCTACGCCACCGACCTTCTCGCGGCGCCTGATGCCACAACGCTCGCGGTGATCGGCAGCGGCTTTCAGGCGCAGTCGCAGATTGAGGCCATCCGCTGCGTCCGCAACCTCACCGACGTTCGCGTATGGAGCCGCAGCAAGGAAAACCGCGAGGCGTTTGCCGACGCCAACCAGTGCCGCGCCGTCGATTCCGCTGAAGAAGCCGTGCGCGGCGCCGATATCGTGGTCACGTGCACGCCGTCCAAGGACCCCGTGATCGACGATTCCTGGGTTGACCGTGGCGTGCACGTCAACGCCATGGGGTCCAATCGTGAGCAGCGGCGCGAGCTGCCATCGCGGCTGATCCACCGCGCGGATCTGGTGGCCGTCGATTCCGTCGAGGTCGCGAAGATCGAAGCCGGCGACTTGATTCTGGCGCCCGTGGACTGGAACGACCGCCGTATCGTTGATCTGGCCAAGATCGAGCAGCGCCCGGTCGGAGCGCCGATCACGGTTTTCAAGTCGTGCGGTTTAGGAGTGGAAGACGTCGCCGCCGCGGCTTACGTCTACGAGCGTCTGTAAAAATAGGGACGGAGCCTGATTATTGTTCCAGACTGAACCGGCTGGTTCCACAGTGCCGGTTTGGAACAATAATCAGGCTCCGTCCCTATTTTTAGGGAGCCTTGCCGGTGCCTGCCCAGTAGTAGCCGTCGCGCGCTCGAACCTTCATATCCGGCTTGAGCACCTGCACCACAATGTTGTGGTATCCGGCCTCGCTCTGAACATCTTTATCGGGAATGTAAGTCAGCAAGTACTGGCTGTGCAGTTCCTGGCCTAGATCGGAGACGGCTTGATCCAGTTCCCGTTGCGACTTGAAGGCGTATTGCCGGCCACCGCTGTAGGTTGTGTAGACCTCCAGTGGCGGCGGAACGAAAATCCCTTTGGCGAGATCGTAAATGTCTTTGATCACAGGCGCCCAGTTACCCATATTGTTTTGCGATATGGTGGTGGGAGTCTGAACGCCGCCCATGGGACCTTGCGCGTATACCGCGCCCGGCGGGCGGGTATCGAGCACGCTCCGATTCGCCGAGGGCGGAGCCGTGACCGATGCCACGAATTTTGAGATGTCAATCGCATAGATCACCACCCCCGCGAATTCGGCGGCGCTCAACACTTCCCGCGCTTTGAGTTCGCTGCCGTTATCTCGCGACTCGGCGATCAACAACAATATCTTGCGGCGGTTGTCTGGTCGTCTTTTTAGAAGGTTGATGCTTTCAATAGTGGCGTCGTTCAAACGGCTGCTCCCGCTGCCCGGCTTGAGCTTTTTCAAAGCTGCGGAGAGCTTCTCGGGGTCCGAGCTAAAATCACCCAGGTTTTGAATGCGATGATCGAATTCGATCACTGCAGCCTCTCCATCGTCGCCCAGAATCTGCGCGGAAATGGCCGATCCCACCTTCTGTATGGCCGGCAGCATCTTCTGCACTTCTGCGTTGGCTTGCACCGCGATCACCATCGAAATCGGATAGATCGCAACATCCTGGTCGACCTTCTGGAGCTGGCCGTTGTCCGTGAGTCGAAAATCCTTGGGACCTAGGCCGTTGACGATGTTCCCGGAGCGGTCAGTCACGGTGACGGGAGTCGTAACAATGTGCGTAGTGACCGACCCGATACGCCCTCCAACATCCTCCTTACCCGGCGCAGATGCGGAGGCGTTGTCCTTGTCTTGAGGTTTGTCCTGAGCCGAAAGCTTCCATGTAACCGTGGCCGCCAGCAGCGCCGCTAGGGAAAATGCCGTCAAAGCTCTTGCGTTACGCACGATGCTCCGTCCTCCCGTGTAGCAGGTCGACGACGTGCGGAATCAGTTCCGCCACCGCCTGTAATGACTCTACCGCACCCTTAGGGGATCCCGGTACGTTCACAATCAGCACTTGGCCGCGCGTGAATGCTCCCCCGCGCGACAGATGCGCGAACCGCGTCTTTTCCATGCCTCTCAGCCGCATAAGCTCTCCAAACCCTTCGATCTTTCGATCGCTCACCGCGGCGGTTGCTTCTGGTGTGACGTCCCTCAGGGCGACGCCCGTTCCGCCGGTGGTGAGGATCATGTCCACGTCCGTCAGATCTGTTAATACTGATGCGATCCGATCTTCGTCGTCGCTAACTAATTTCTTATGAGCAACCGCCCATCCAAACTCCGCGACCTTGGCGGCCAGCGCGGCGCCGGAGCGATCCTCGCGCGTCCCGGCGACCACCGAATCGCTTATCGTCACGATGGCGACCCGTATCATTTCTTCTTGCCGTCTCGCTTGAAGTCTCCCGACTTACCGCCGGTCTTTGAAACGAGATACAAGTCCTGGATCTCGATGCCTTTATCCAGCGCCTTGGTCATGTCATAGACGGTCAAGGCGGCGACGGAGGCGGCAGTCAGTGCCTCCATTTCGACTCCGGTTGGACCGAGGATGCTGGCGGTCGAAGTAATTCGTACACCTTTACTTTCGATAGCACACGTAACATCCACATGCGAAAGCATTAAGGGATGGCACATCGGAATCAGCTCCGAAGTTCTCTTGGCGGCGCTGATACCGGCAAACCGAGCCACTTCCAGCGGATTCCCTTTAGGATTCTCCGGCAATTTGCTGAGAACGCTGCGTTTAATCCGCACGAAAGCATGCGCTTCGGCGGTTCGCTTGGTTTCCGGCTTGGCCGAGACATCTACCATGCTGGCGCGGCCCTGTTTGTCGTAGTGGGAAAGTTTCTTCATTGGGATTTCATCATTTGACGAGCACGCGGATGTCCTCGCCCGCCGCCCACACTTCACGGTCGGGTTTCGTCACGAGGAATGCGTTGCACCGCGCCAAGGCTGGGAGATCCCCGGACCCGCCGCTGACGGCAGGCTCCACTGTTGAACCGTCCGCACTGAGGTTGGCCGGAAGGAACCGCGTGAGTCCGGTTTTCTGGGAGACCGGCTTCGCGAGCCGTGCCTTCAACAACGGCAGGATCGGATTGGTGATCCCCTGCATCTTCTCGAGAGCCCCACGTGCGATGGTCTCGAATGTGATCATGGTCGACCCCGGGTTTCCCGGGAGACCGAAGAAATACTTGCCTTGCGCCTTGCCGAACGCCAACGGCTGCCCGGGTTGTATCGCTACCCGCTCAAAAAAGAATTTTGCGCCCAACTCTGCGAGAACCGTTTTAACCAGGTCGTACTTGCCCGCCGAGACGCCGCCCGAGATCAGCAGGAGGTCCGCTTTCAGTCCTTGCGCGATCAGTCCCCGTATGGACACCGGATTGTCCCGCGCGATCGGTAGAACCTGCGGAATCCCACCCGCGCGCCGCACCTGGTACGCCAAGGAAGTCGCGTTGGAGTTGCGGATTTGCACGGGCGAAGGCGATTCGGCGGTCTCCACCAGCTCGTCTCCGGTCGGCAGAATGGCCACCCGCGGACGACTGTAAACCACTACGGCTACGCGCCCCATCGACGCCAGCACCCCCGCTTCCGCAAAGCCGATCCGCCGCCCGGCGTGCAGCACCATCTCACTCGCAGCTGCGTCCGCACCGCGCGGCGTGAAGTTGTCCCCCGATTTGATTGCCGAGC
>Ga0163162_10008347_pt1 | contig 10097 bp, 8 predicted proteins | sample S55metaG_FD_115310 | JGI IMG/M metagenome (GOLD analysis project Ga0163162, IMG submission 115310) | Switchgrass rhizosphere microbial communities from Kellogg Biological Station, Michigan, USA - S5-5 metaG | ecosystem: Host-associated > Plants > Roots > Rhizosphere > Soil | place: USA: Michigan...
CGTCGCGCTCGGCCATGATGACCGGCGGCGCTGTCGCGCGCGCATCCGATGCGGTGCGTGAGAAGGGCAAGCGTGTTGCCGCCATGCTGTTGCAGGCAAATGAGAGCGAGATCGACTTCGCGGACGGCAAGTTCAGGGTGAAAAATTCCGCACGCGAGGTTTCGTTGTTCGATGTGGCGGAGCGTGCCGCGGAGCTCAAGCGCCAAGGCGTGATTCCGGAGAGCCTCGATACGCAGGCCGGCATCAAAGTGCCGCCGTCGTTTCCCAACGGCTGCCATATCGCCGAAGTCGAGATCGATCCTTCAACAGGCGCTGTCGATATTGTTTCTTATGTCGCAATCGACGACTGCGGCAATGTGCTCGACCATACCATCGTCGAGGCGCAAATTCATGGCGGTGTCGCCCAGGGTCTCGGTCAGGCGCTCACGGAGAACACCGTCTACGATGCCGGGGGGCAGCTCGTGTCCGGTTCGTTCATGGATTATGCGATGCCACGCGCCGACCTGATGCCTGAGATGAAGGTCGAGCACCACGCCGTTGCTTGTCGCACCAATCCGCTGGGCGTGAAAGGAACCGGTGAAGCCGGCACGACCGCGGCGCCCCCGGCGGTAATGAACGCGATTATCGATGCCCTGCCGAAGGGTGCTGGGCTCGACATGCCGGCAACCCCCGAGCGTATCTGGCAGGCTTTGCGTTCCTCGCAGGTGTAATGCGGTGTTCACCGTTCAGCCATTGTCATAGGGCGAGGTCGAGCTGTCGATTCGGAGAAATTCCCGGTGATGCCGGTCTATCGTTTGCTACTATTGGTGCCCGCGCTCTGCCTGATCGGAAGTTGCGCCGACAACTACGTTCCGAAGTCGGAGCCGAGCTTCTATCGCAATCTGGCGCAGCCGGGCGCCCAGCTTGATGCCGCGGCGGCCGCCTCGATGATCTCGGGGTATCGCACAAACAACGGTTTGCCTGTAGTGGCGCTTGATGCAGACCTGATGCGGCTCGCGCAAGCTCAAGCGGAAGTGATGGCCAAGCGCGACAAGCTCGACCACGGCGCCGGCAAGCCGTTCGTGCAAAGGCTGAAAGCCTCCGGTTACGATGCCAAGCGTGCGGCCGAGAACATCAGTGCGGGGTATCACACGCTGGCCGAGGCATTTTCCGGCTGGCGGGACTCGAATCCGCACCGCGCCAACATGCTGCTCGCCGGTGCTACCCGCCTGGGCATCGCTGCGGTCTACACGCCCGCATCGAAGTACAAGGTCTACTGGTCGATGATCATCGCGGAGCCGGACGACAAAAAAGAGTAGAAGTCCTTCGCCAAGGCCACTTGGCGAGCGGGCTTCAGGCGCGATAATTTAGCGACACGGCTGGGTAAAGCGTCATGGCAAGCGGCTTCTGGCAAGCGTTTTTGGGTGGCATCCGGGTTGCGCCGTCATTTTTGGCGACATTGCCGGCAGCGGCAGAGATACTGCCTCATCGCGCCGAAAATCAGGTGCCGGTCGCGATCGTCGAGATCAAGCGTCCGGCCGAGCACACCGAAATTCATTTGCAGGCGCAAGCGGCGCTGACGAAAGTCTGTTTCGCTGCGAGCGGTCCGAACAGCCCCTATCTTCTCGCCGCCGGGCGCAACTATCGCTATCTCGGTGGGGACCATATCACGAAGAAAAATAGGCGCCGCGACTACGCTGCGGGCGACGTCATGGTGCTACGCTTCGAGCCGTTGGCGGCAGGTTCGAGCACGTTTTCGTTCGTGTCGGGTCAGAGTGGAGAAAAGCAGCCGATCGATGCCGTCTCCCCAACCACGCCGTACTGGAATTTTCTGCGGGTGAGGTTGAATTGAAAGGCGGGCTGGACCTTACGTCGCTCGCTGACTAGTTTTGCGCCCTATGCCGGTGCTGCCCCGCGTAAAGGACTATGACTCGCTATACCGCCAGTTTCGCTGGCCGGTGCCGGCCCGTTACAACATCGGCGTCGATGTTTGCGATCGCTGGGCCGAGAAAGAACCCGACCGTGTTGCCATCCTGCATGCCAGGCCCGATGGGCGTGATGAACAGATCACCTATGGTTGGCTGCGCGAGACGTCCAACAGGCTTGCCAATGCATTGCGGGCGAATGGGGTCAAGCGTGGCGACCGCGTTGCAATATTGCTGCCGCAGCTGCCGCAGGTTGCCGCAATCCACATCGCGATCTACAAGCTCGGCGGCGTCGCCCTGCCGCTCGCCGTGCTGTTTGGGACCGACGCACTTTCCTATCGTCTTGAAAATTCCGGCGCTGCGGCGCTGATCACAAACGCGCGTGGCGCCGAGCGCATTGCTGAAATCAGGAAGGACTTGCCCGCGCTCAGGCTGGTGTTGTCGCTCGACGGCGCAGGTGATGGGGCGCTTGCATTTGCCGACGTGCTTGCAAAGGCCTCCACGGATTTTTCGCCGGTCGACACGTCAGCCGACGATCCTGCAATGATGGTCTACACGTCCGGTACGACCGGCCAGCCGAAAGGCGCCTTGCATGGTCATCGCGTATTGATCGGCCATTTCCCGGGTGTCGAAACCCATCATAATTTTCTTCCGCAGCCGGGCGATCGCATCTGGACGCCGGCCGACTGGGCCTGGGCCGGCGGACTGCTCAATGTTCTTCTGCCCGGACTCCATTATGGCGTCCCGGTGGTAGCGCGACGGTTCGAGAAATTCGATCCGGAAGAGGCATTTGCGCTGATGGCGCGCACGCAAATCCGCAACGCCTTTATTCCTCCAACGGCGCTCCGCATGCTGCGCGCCGCGCCCAACCCGAAAGGCCGCCACGCCATCAACATGCGCTCGATCGGCTCCGGCGGTGAATCGCTCGGTGCGGAAACCTACGAGTGGGGAAAGTCCGCGTTTGGGCTCGTGATTAACGAGTTTTATGGCCAGACAGAATGCAACATCGTCCTTTCGGCGTGTAGCGCGATCGGTGTCTCGAAACCGGGCGCCATCGGCAGGCCGGTCGCCGGCCACACAGTTGCGATTATCGATGCCGCCGGGAATCCACTGAAAGCGGGCGAAACAGGGCAGATCGCGGTGAGGCGCCCCGATCCGGTAATGTTCCTCGAATATTGGCGCAACCCCGACGCCACGCGTGACAAGTTCATCGGCGACTGGATGACGACCGGCGACCAGGGCGTGATGGACGACGAAGGTTATGTCAGCTTCGTCGGCCGGGATGACGATGTCATCACCTCGGCAGGTTTCCGGATCGGACCGGGCGAGATCGAGGATTGCCTGATCCGCCATCCGGCTGTGGCGCTTGCAGCGGCCATCGGCAAGCCGGACGCTCTGCGCACGGAAATCGTGAAGGCCTTCATCGTGCTGAAAACCGGCTACACGGCGTCAGATTCGCTGGCGTCGGAAATTCAGGGCTTTGTGAAGACGCGTCTGTCCGCGCACGAATATCCGCGCGAGGTTGCATTTATCGACAGTATGCCGATGACGACGACGGGCAAAGTGATCCGCCGCCTGTTGCGGCAGCGGGCGTGACGTCAGGTCAGGCCATTTCCAACTTTGCGACGTCGGCAAGAATCGCTTCAACCGCCTCGCGGTCGGCCGGCCCGAGAGCGGCCTGCGGAGGCACCGGATCGCCGACGGCATAGCCCTGGATTTGCAGCCCGGCCTTGATGCAGGCGGCGAGGTTGAAGCGCGCGAAAGCCTCGTTGATGCGCCAAAGGTCTCGCTGGAGTTTCATCGCTTCGACCCACTGCCCCGCGCGGCATAGCTCGTAGAGACGCACGCTCTGGCGCGGCACGATGCAGGCCGGCCCCGCCATCCAGCCGACGCCGCCGATCAACATGACCGCTGCCGGAATATGGGCTGACGCAGAAAATATCTTCATCCGCGGCACACGGTTCATGATCGACAGCAGGCGTCCGGTATTTGTGGACGCATCCTTGATGTAACGGATGCGCGGATGCTCCGAGAGGCGCGCGATCACGTCGAGCGAAAGGTCGCTCCGTTGAAATTGCGGATTGGTGTAAAGCACGACCGGAATGTCAACAGAGTCGGCGATCGCGCGGAAATAGGATTCGACCTGCGTGTCCTTGAGAGGGAAGTAAGCCTCGAGGATGGCCAGGATGCCGTCGGCGCCCAGTTTTTCGTATGCCTTTGCCTGTTCGACCGCGTCCGCGGTCGCCGTCGATGCGACGCCGACGATCACCGGCACCTTTTTCACCGAAGCCTCGATCGTCGCCTTCACCACCGCTTCGCGCTGCGTGCGGTTGAGATAGGCAAACTCGCCGGTCGAACCCAATGGCGTGAGCCCGTGCACGCCGGCCTTGATCAGGTCGGAGGCCAATTTGCCCAGCACGTCGGTGAGAATCCGGCCGCCCGCGTCGATCGGCGAAACGAGATACGGGAAGACGCCGTGGAAGTCGGTCATGCGGGGAGCCTAGAACACCCACAGCGCATCGGGTGGGAATTCGACATAGTGGTCGCCCGGATCGAGCGGCGCAGGCGCATAAGCGCGAACCGTAAGATTTTCGCGCGCGAATACAAGCTCCCATCGCTCGCCGAGGTACATCGGCGCCTTGAGCTGCATTTTTAGACGATTGGGGCCGGGACTCGATGCGCAACGCACCCGCTCGATGCGGATGATGCCGGTTGCTTTCGCTCTGCTTGCCGCCTTTGTGCGCGACATGCCGGTCAACCGCTCGCCGAACAACTCGATCGTCGCGCGGCCGCCGGAATTATCGGCCAGAGTGCCGGTGAGCTTGTTGTTGGCGCCCATGAATTCGGCGGTGAACAGCGTCGCCGGATCGTTGTAAAGCGCTGTCGGTGTGCCTTCCTGCGCGACGACCCCGGCATCGAGCAATACGACGCGATCGGCGATCGCCATGGCTTCGACCTGGTCATGCGTGACATGGATTGCGGACAATCCCAGCGTGACGATCAGCGTGCGCAGCCAGGCGCGCGCTTCCTCGCGCAGCTTGGCGTCGAGATTGGACAGCGGCTCGTCAAGCAGGATCACCGGGGGCTCATAAACGAGCGCGCGCGCGATGGCGACGCGCTGCTGCTGGCCGCCTGAGAGCTGGTGCGGGTAGCGCGCAGCAAGGTGCGCCAGCCCGATCTGCGACAGCGTTTTCTCAACGCGGGTCTTGATTTCCTCGGCCGAAACACGGCGCAACTTGAGGCCATAGGCGACGTTGTCGAACACCGTGCGGTGCGGCCACAGGGCATAGGATTGGAACACCAGCCCCAGTCCACGCTGTTCCGCCGGCAATTCGATGCCGCGGGCCGCGTCGAAAAACATGGTGTTTCCGATCGCGATGGAGCCCTGATGCGGCGTCTCCAGGCCCGCAATGGCGCGCAGCAGCGTCGTCTTGCCGCTGCCTGACGGACCGAGCAAGGCGACCACTTGGCCCGAAGGGACGGAAATGGAAACGCCCTTGAGGATTTCATTGTCGCCGAGGCGAAGGGCGACGTCCTTGACGATGAGTTCAGCCATGCAGGCGCACTCCAAGGCGGACCGCGACGGCAAGGCCGACGCCGATCATGACCACATTAACGACTGACAGTGCCGACACCAGATCAACTGCGCCGGTGCCCCAGAGCGACACCAGAAGCGAACCGATCACCTCGGTGCCGGGACCAAGCAAGTAGATGCCGGTCGAGTATTCGCGCACGAAGATCAGGAAGACCAGCAGCCAGCTTGCCAGCATGCCGTATTTGATCAACGGCACGGTGACATCGCGTTTGACGCGCAGATCGCTGGCGCCGGCCGTGCGCGCGGCTTCCTCCAGCTCCGGCGCGACCTGCAGCAAGGTGCCGGAGACAAGCCGCATGCCGTAGGCAAGCCAGACGATGGAATAGGCGAGCCAGATCGAGACCATCGTCGACTTGAGAGGCGACAGGAACGGGACGAACAGGAACACCCACAGCAGCGCAAGACCGGCAACGAGGCCCGGCATCGCGCGTGGCACCATCACGAGGTAGTCGACAAGCCGCGTCCAGCCGGAGTTCCACCGGTGCACCGCAAGCGCGATCGCGGTGTAACAGGCGACGGCCACCGCGCCGCCGATAACGCCAATGCCGAGCGTATTGAAGATGCCGCGCACCACATTCGGATAATCGGTGAGCTCGCGATAGTGATCGAGCGTCAGCACGTCGAGCAGCCTCACGCCTTCGCCCCAGGTCACGACGAAAGAGCGCAGCGTAATGCCGGAGATCGGCACGACCACCGTCACAAAGAGCCAGAGAATGATTCCGGCAAAGGCGACCCAGCGCCAGCGATGCAGGGGAAGCGGCTGCGTCTTGAGGCCTTTGCCGCGCACGGAAACATAACGTTGCGCCTGGCGCAGAAGCATGCGCTGCATGAACACCAGCGGTGCGGTGATCGCGATGATTGCCACAACGACGACGGCCATCAATTGATATGACGGCACGCCGAGCTTGTTGGTGAGCTTGAACAGATAGGTCGAGAGCACCAGCAAATCCTGCGGATCGCCCAGCACCAGCGGCAGGCCGAACAACTCGAAGCCCAGAAAGAACACGAGCACGCCGGCAAACAGAATCGCAGGCAGGATCATCGGCAGGCTGACGCTGAGCGCGACGCGGAACGGGTTCGCGCCCGAAACGCGCGCGGCCTCCTCGAGATCGGTGCTCAGGCCGCGGAGTGCGGCCGCGCTGTAGAGGTAGACGTGCGGGACGTGCGTGAGCCCCGCGATCAAGATCAGCGCGAGCAATGAATAAAGATTCCACGGCACGAAACCAAGAAGGTCCTTCGCAAGCGTCGATAAAATTCCGACTGGACCAATCGCCACGACATATCCGAATGCAATCACCACCGCGGAGACGAAAATCGGAATCAGGATCATCGGCTCGAGATACCGCCGGCCGGGCACGTCGGTGCGAACCATCAGGAAAGCGAGCACAGCGCCGAGCGGCACCGCTATGGCAGCCATACCGCCCGCGATGACGATTGTGGTCCAGAACGCCTGCCAGAAATCGGGATCGGCGAGCACGAACGAATAGGCGAGTAGGCCGACTTTTGCCGAAGGGTCGAAAAACGGCGCGGTGAGGAAACTCTGGTAGATCACAAGCGAAAGCGGCGCCACCACGACAAGCGTGGTGATGCCGAGCACGAGCAAGCGATACACGGCAATGGGCATGGCTGCCCTTGATCCGCCCGAAGGGCGGCGCGCTATGGCTATTGCCCCTTCTTCGCCTGCTGCCACTTCGACAGGAAGGCAAGGCGTTTGGCCTGGTCGAGATTCTCCAAGAGCGTCTGGTCGATCGGAACAGGCCGCGCCTTGTCGCCGATCAGCTGCGTAACACTCTTGATCGTCGCCTCGCCATCAACGTCTGAACGAAGCGAATAAAGATCGGCTTTGTTTGCGATAATTTCCTGTCCGCGCTTCGACAGAATGTAATCGAGGAAGAGCTTGCCGGCGTTCGGATTCTTGGCTTGCTTGGAAATGAAGGCGACGCGCGAGGTCACCATTGTGTAGTCCTTCGGCAGAATGATGCCGAGGTTGGGATCCTTCTTCGACCGGCCGAGCGCGTAGGAGCCGAAAACCCCATAGGCGATCAGGTGCTCGCCAGACGTCACGCGTTCCATCATGGCGCCGGCGCTTGTGTAGAGCTTCGCCTGCGCCTTGCCCATCGCCTTGAACAGGTCCCAGGCCTGCGGGAAATCCTTGATATCCGCGTTGCAGAACAGATAGCCGACGCCAGAGCGCTCGGGATCGTACGCAGTGATTTTGCCTTTGTAGAAATCCGTCTTGGCGTTGAGCAGCTTTAAAAGATCGGTGTGATCCTTCGGCACGTCCCCTTCGGGAACGAGACGTTTGTTGTAGACAAAGGTGATGGGCTCATAGGTTGTGCCGTAGGCTGAATCCTTCCACACCGCCCATTTCGGCAGCGCCTTGATCTCAGGCGAGGCATAGGCCGCGGCGTGACCATCGGCGACAAGCTTCACCTGCAGATCCATCGCCGACGACCAAATGACGTCCGCGGTGCCGTTGTTGGCCGCAGCCTCGGCGATGAAGCGGTTATAGAGCTCGGTTGAATTGAGGTCGGAGTATTCGACCTTGATGCCGGGGTAGAGCGCCTCGAAGTCTTTGATCAACGGATTGGCGGCGACTGCGTCGGTGGTCGAGGAGATGACGACCTTGCCTTCCTTCTTGGCGGCATCGACGATCTTGGCGTAGTCCGCCGGATAACCTTGCGGTGCCTGCGCGTGCGCGGCGCTGCCGAGGGCCAATGCGGTTGCGATGAAAATGGCGGATATGACGTGACGCATAGCAGCTCCCTGGCGTTTTTCGGCGCCTGCCCCCGCGGCGACCGTTGGGGAGCGATGCTACCCCAGGGGTTCCTCCACCGCCTAGGCCCACAAAAGCGAAAGCCCTGGTGCCGGGAATTTCAGCCGGCAAAGCCACCGCTGTCGAGAAAGGCTTGCTCGTCCGGTGTGGTGGCGCGGCCGAGGACGGCATTGCGATGGGGAAACCGTCCGAACCGCCGGATGATGTCGGCGTGAATTTCCGCCCATTTCAGATTTTCCGCATCGCCAGCGGCCTTGTTGAAGGAAATGCAGCGTTCCTGGTCCGCGAGATCCTCGGAATGCTCGAAGGGGAGATAAAAGAAATTCCGCAGCTCTTTCGGCACCTGGCTGTCAAAGCCGCGAACAATTGCTCCGGCGGCGATGGCGCGCGCTACAGGATCAGCCGCAAAGGCTCGCGCATCTTCGCGAAACATGTTGCGCGGGAACTGGTCCAGCAAGATAAGCAGCGCCAGAGCACCTTCGACATTTTGCTCCCAGTCGGACAATTGCCCGGAGGCGGCGGCCTGGTAGGTGGCGAGAAAACGCTCCCGGATCTCGTCGTCGAAAGCCGGGTCCTTCTTGAACCAGCGATCGGGCCCGGCCTTTTGCCAAAACGATACGACGTCGGCTGCACTTGCGACCATTGCACCTCGTGTCAATTGGCGGCCGGCTGCCCCGGCTCGTCGCGCAAGGCGCGCCGCAGGATCTTGCCGACGTTCGTCTTAGGCAGCTCGTCCCGGAACTCGATCTGCTTCGGCACCTTGTAGCTGGCCAGGCGTGAGGCCAGATACCTCCGTAGGTCCGTGGCGGTGACATCGGGATTTTTCTTGACCGCAAACAGCTTGCCGGCCTCCCCGGAATGCTCGTCGGGTACGCCAATGACGGCGCATTCGAGCAAGCCACCGTGGCTCATGGCTACTTCCTCGACCTCGTTCGGGAATACCTTGAAGCCCGACACAGAAATCATGTCCTTCTTCCGGTCGACGATGCGCACGCGGCCCTGCTCGTCCATCACGCCGATGTCGCCGGTGCGGAAAAATCCGTCCTTCGTCATTGCTTTTGTGGTCTCATCGGGTCGCTTCCAGTAGCCCGCCATAATCTGCGGACCGCGAGCGCAGATCTCGCCCTGCCCGCCGATCGGCAATTCATGCCCATCCTCGTCGCGGATCGAGATTTCAGTCGAGGGTAGCGGAAGTCCGATGGTTCCGGTCCATTCGCTGATGTCGCCGCGGTTGCACGTGAGTACCGGTGAGGTTTCAGACAGGCCGTAACCCTCGATGATCGGCCTGCCGGTCGCCTTTACCCAGGCGTCGGCGACCGGCTTCTGCACCGCCATGCCACCGCCGATCGTGCATTTCAGCATGCTCCAATCGATCTTGCTGAAATTGGGATGGTGGAGCAGTGCATTGTACAGCGTGTTCACGGCTGGAAAGATGTTCACCTTGTAGTGAGAGAGTTCTTTGACGAGTCCGGGAATGTCACGCGGGTTCGGAATCAGCAGGCACATTCCGCCGAGGCGCATGCCGAGCAGGAAACACGCGGTCAAGGCGAAGATGTGATATAGCGGCAGCGCCGTGACGATGATCATGTGGTCGAGTTTCGGCGGGATATCGACCATGGGCTGGTTCCATGCCTCTACCTGCAACATGTTGGCGACCAGATTGCGATGCAGAAGCATTGCACCTTTCGCGACCCCGGTGGTGCCGCCCGTGTACTGGAGAAATGCGATGTCGTCGGGCGTCAACGTTGAAGCCTCGAGTGCCATCGTGCGCCCGGCTTCAACGGCGTCATTGAACTTGGTGGCGCCCGGAATCGTGTAAGCC
>Ga0163162_10008348_pt1 | contig 10096 bp, 9 predicted proteins | sample S55metaG_FD_115310 | JGI IMG/M metagenome (GOLD analysis project Ga0163162, IMG submission 115310) | Switchgrass rhizosphere microbial communities from Kellogg Biological Station, Michigan, USA - S5-5 metaG | ecosystem: Host-associated > Plants > Roots > Rhizosphere > Soil | place: USA: Michigan...
ACACGGTGGTTGGCGATTCATGGAACGCCAAACCGAATGAAAACAACTGAAACTATTGCATCTAAGTGAAACAGATGTGAAACTTCTTACATTCGGTTGCAGGATGCGACTTAGGTAACAGACTCGCGGGAGGGCGCAGTGGCCGTGAAGTTGAAGGATGTGGCCCAAGAGGCGGGGGTCTCCCTCGCAACGGCGTCACGGGCCTTCTCCTCCGCTGATCTGCTGGCCCCGCACACCAGGCGCCGCGTCATGGAAGCCGCCCAGCGCGTGGGCTACGACCTGCTCACGCCGAACCGCGTCAGGACTATCGCCGTACTGGTGCCCGACGTGTCGAACGCGGTCTACGCCGCAATGCTCAAGACCATCCAGGAGAAGGCGTGGCAAGGACGCCACCGCATGTTGCTCGCCGACACCGGTGAGGACCCTGGGCGTGAGATCGAGTTCCTGCAAACCCTTGGGCAGGACGCCGATGGAGTGATTCTCTGCTCGCCCCGCTCAGATCCCACCAGCGCCGCCGAGGCGGTCGGCACCACGCCGCTGGTCGTGGTGAACGGCGAGGCCGAACAGGCCCCCGTCGTCTTGATGGACGTCGAACAGGGCCTGAGGCAGGCGACGGAGCACCTTCAGTCGCTCGGCCACGAGTCGCTCGTCTACGTCCCGGGACCCGCCGCCTCGTGGGCAAACCGCACCCGCGGTCGAATCTTGACCGAGCTCGCGGCGCAACGGGGGCTCGACCTGGCGGTCGTCGGCAACCAATCGGCCGACGTCCACGGTGGACTGGCGGCCGCGGCGGCGGTCGCAGCCAGCGGCGCCACCGCCGTCGTGGCCTACAACGACCTGGTGGCGTTGGGTGTCCAGGCTGGAGTCCGCGCCCTCGGCCATCGATGCCCCGACGACATCAGCATCGTCGGGATCGACAACATCGACGTCGCGGCGGCGTCCGATCCGGGGCTGACCACAGTGAAGGTGGACATCGAGAAGAGCGGTTCGCTCAGCTTCAGCATGGTCATGGACCAGATCGACGGCAGGCCCGTCCAACGAGACCCGGTTCGGCTGGGATCCCAACTGATCGTCAGAGGCTCCACCGCCGCACCCCCCGGTCCGGGGACGCGTGCCCCCGCTGCGGAGGCTCGTGCCACCCGAGGTCGCCGCCCCCGCGGTGGTCCATCCATCGGTGAAGGAAAGTGATCGCTTCAATGTTCCGCATTTTCTCGATGTTCCGCGTTCCGAAAACCCACATGCTGGCAGCAGCCGCTGCCGCCCTGGTGCTGCTCACCTCGGCCTGCGGCGGCAAAGCCCCCGACCGGCCGAACAACTTCCCCGGGGGCTCCACCATGGCCGCCCTGGCCAGTGCGCCAAAGATCAAGGTGGGTGCTTCCCCGAACCAGCCCGGACTCGCCGAACTGAACCTGCAGCACGACTGGGAGGGGTTCAACATCGACCTGGCCGTCTACCTCGTGAATTCGTTGGGGATCGACAAGAAGGACATCGAATGGGTGAACACCACGGCCGCCAACCGCATCCCGTTCCTGAAACAGGGCAAGATCGATTTCTTCGCCACCGCCCTCGCCATCACGCCCGAGCGGGAAAAGACCCTCGCCATCGCCGGGCCTTACCTGGAGACAACGCCGCGGTTGATGGTCCGCGCTGCCGATGCCGAGCGATTCAAGACACTTCAGGACATTCCTACCGGGACCAAGGTGTGTGTGCTGCAAGGCAGTCAGGGGCAGCCCCGAGTCAAAGAGTCCATCCCACAAGCGGACATCTCCGAGTTCAACACGCTCACCAACTGTGTGCGTGCCCTCGAGCAGGGAACTGTCGACGCTGTTGACTCGACCGCGCCGCTCCTCGCCGGCTTCGTCGAGGACAAGCCTGATGTCTTCGCGCTCGCGCCGGTGACGTACGGCAAAGGCGAGCGCTGGGGCATCGGGATGGCCGACGACCGCGTCGATCTGTGTGAGTTCTTCAACCAGCGCCTGAAGCAGGCGTTCGACGACGGGACCATCAGCGAACTCTGGGAACAGCACATGGGCAAGTCCGGACTCGAGGCCCCGACCCCGCCCAAGGAAATGGCCAGCTGCTGACGCCCGCCGGCGTCCGGGAAGGAATACCTCCGAATGAACGCAATCACCGACAACCTTGACGTCTTCTGGGGCGGATTTGTGAAGACGATCGTCCTCGTAGCGCTGAGCGGTGCCATGGCAATGGCCGCCGGCGTGGTATTGGCCTCCTTTGCGATCTCGCCGATACCGCTCCTGCAGCGCGTGAGCGCCCTTTACGTCGCCGTCATGCGCAACATTCCGGCCGCGGCCCACCTGTTCTTCACGATCTTCATCCTGCCGTTGCTCGGGGTCAGGCTCTCCTTCTTCGCGCTGGCCGTCATCGGCATCACCATCTATTTCGCCGCTTACTACTGCGACGCCGTCCGGTCCGGCATCAACGCGATCGGAAACGGCCAACTGGAGGCTGCCCGGGCCATCGGCCTAAAGAAGCGCCAGACGCTGCGGCTCATCGTGCTGCCCCAAGGCATGCGTAACTCCGTACCGCCGTTGATCAACACCACCATCGCACTGGTGAAGGCGACCGCCATCGCAGGGGTCTTCGGCGTGACCGAACTCTTCGGGGCGATGCTCCAGCTCATCAACACCAACGACTCGGCGGTGATCGCCCTGATGCTATTCACGGGCCTGCTCTACTGCCTAATCACCATTCCGGCAGGTCTCGCCGCGGCCGCCCTGGAACGAAAGGTGGCGTTCGCTTCCTAATGACTACAACACTGTTCGAGATTCCCGGCCCCCGCGAGCGTCGCAGTATCAGGGCGTGGACCGCCGGTGGCGCCGTGCCCATCATCGCCCTTGTGGTTGTCGCGGTCGTGGTGCTCAAGGACGCGGGCCTGTTCGCCGGCGACGACTGGGCTGTGCTCGGCCGCACGGACCTGCTGATGGCCCTGCTACGTGGCGTCGGCGCCACCCTCAAGGCGGCCGCCTTCACGGTCGTGCTGTCGCTGATGTTCGGTCTACTGCTCGCGCTGGGGCGGATGTCGCAGCAACGGTGGATCAATGTCCCGGCGCGGATCTGGGTCGAAACGTTGCGGGGCCTTCCCGAGCTGCTTCTGGTGTTCTTCATCTATCTGGGTGTGCCCGCGGCCACCGGATTCAACATCAGCACGTTCTGGGCATTGGTGGTGGGACTGGTGCTGTACGAGAGCACGTCGATGGCCGAGGTGTTCCGCGGCGGGTTCCTGGCGCTGCCCCGCGGGCAAACGGAGGCCGCCCACGCAATGGGCCTGCGCACCGTCAAGACGCTGCGGTTCGTCCAGCTGCCGCAGGTGGTCCCCCAGGTGCTGCCCAGCCTGGTCAGCGAGATGGTCCGGGTCACCAAGGCATCTTCGCTGGGCTTCGTGATCGGCTACACCGACCTGCTGCTCACTGGCGAGTTGGCGATTGAATACCTCGGCGGGGAATACGCCGCCCCGGTCTTCGCGGCCGTCGCGGCCCTCTACGTCGTCATCTGCCTGCTGCTGACGCGGCTGTCGCATTACCTGAGCGAACGGCTCGGCTCGTGATGGCCAGCGAACCAACATCCACCAACGGCCGGAGCCGCACGGCGCCGACCCCACGCACACACAAAGGTGTTTCCATGAACAACGACACGAACATGATCACGATCAAGGGCGTCCAGAAGTGGTTCGGCAGCCACCACGCACTCCAGGACATCGACCTTGACGTCAAGACAAGCGAGGTCGTGGTCATCCTCGGTCCCTCGGGGTCTGGAAAATCCACCCTGTGCCGCACCATCAACCGACTGGAGACCATCGACGACGGCACCATCGAGATCGACGGCCAGCCGCTCCCTGACGAGAGCGCATCGCTGGCACGGCTGCGTTCCGAGGTGGGGATGGTCTTCCAACAGTTCAACCTCTTCGCCCACATGACCGTGCTGGAGAACGTGATGCTCGGCCCGGTGCAGGTCCAAGGCAAGAAATCGGCCGAGGCACGGGAACGGGCCATGGAACTTCTGGCCCGGGTCGGCGTAGGGTCCCAGGCCGACAAGCGACCGGCTCAACTGTCCGGCGGGCAGCAGCAGCGCGTGGCAATCGCCCGAGCGCTCGCCATGAACCCCAAGGTCATGCTCTTCGACGAACCCACCTCCGCCCTGGACCCCGAGATGATCAAGGAGGTCCTGGACGTCATCGTGGAACTGACCAAGGCGGGCATGACCATGGTCGTGGTCACCCACGAAATGGGCTTCGCGCAGACCGCCGCGGACCGGATCATCTTCATGGCGGACGGCCGGATCGTCGAGGAGAACACACCCGATGCGTTCTTCAGCAACTGTAAAAGCGACCGCGCCCGGGAATTCCTCAGCAAGGTCCTTTGACCCGAACCCGCGCGCCGCGTAAGTGCGGCTGGCCGCCCCTGCATTCAAACCTTCGACGGGATTGTTGTGAACTCATGAACCGAAAAATTGTCGCCGCCGACGTGATCGTCTCGAGTCCGGGACGGAACTTCGTGACCCTCAAGCTCAGCACCAGTGACGGGCTGGTCGGGTGGGGGGACGCCACCGTTAATGGCCGCGAACTCTCCGTGGCCAGCTACCTACGCGACCACCTGGCCCCGGCCCTGGTCGGCCGCGATGCCGACCGGATCGAGGACACCTGGCAGTACTTCTACCGGGGCGCCTACTGGCGCCGCGGCCCGATCACGATGGCGGCGATCGGCGCCGTGGACCTGGCCCTGTGGGACATCAAAGGCAAGGCCACCGGCGTCCCCGTCTACCAGCTGCTCGGCGGCGCGGCCCGGGACAAAATCCTGACCTACACCCACGCCACGGGCTGGGACCTCCCGGCGCTCATGGAGTCCGTGCAACGTCGACAAGCAGACGGTTTTCGGGCGGTCCGGGTCCAATTCGGAGTCCCCGGACTGGACAAGGTGTACGGGGTGACGCGCGGCAGCGCCAGCTACGAGCCGGCCGGCCGCGGGGCCGGGCCCGTCGAGGAGCAATGGGACACCGCCGCCTACCTGCGGCACGCCCCGGGCATGTTGGCAGCGGTGCGCGAGGCCGTGGGCCCCGAGCTCCACCTGCTGCACGACGTCCACCACCGGCTCAACCCGACCGAGGCTGCCCGGCTGGCCCGAGCCGTGGAGCCGGTCGACCTGTTCTGGCTAGAGGACGTGATACCGGCCGAGAACCAGCAGCTGCTGCGCACAGTCCGCGCGCAATCCACCGTCGCGCTCGCCATCGGCGAGGTGTTCAACACCGTGTGGGACTGTCACCAGCTCATCACCGAGCGACTGATCGACTACATCAGGACCGCGATCGTGCACGCAGGCGGGATCTCCCACGTGCGCAAGATCCTGGCCCTGGCCGAGGTGTTCCAGGTCCAGGGTGCCCCGCACGGGCCATCGGACGTGTCCCCAATCAACCTCTCCGCCTCCCTGCACCTGGGCCTCGCCACCAGCAACTTCGCAATACAGGAGTTCATGGGCTACCCCGAGCAGGTTGCCGAAGTCTTCCGTCACAGCTACACCTACGACGACGGCCACCTCCACCCCGGCGACGCGCCGGGCCTCGGCGTCGAGGTCGACGAGGACGTCGCTGCGCGCTTCCCCTACGAGCAGGCCTACCTGCCGGTGGCCCGCAACCTCGACGGGTCGGTAAAGGACTGGTGAGCACCGAACCGACGCCGCCACGTCTGCGCGCGACTACCGCACTTCCGCGTCTTTCCGCGGCCACGGCACCACCGTCGCCCGGAGGGCGGGTCCGGCCGCCGGCGCAGGGAATCGTCCATCTGGGCCTGGGCAACTTCCATCGCGCCCACCAGGCCGTCTACACCGAGGCCGCACTGGCCAGGGACGACGGGGACTGGGGCATCCTCGGCGTGGCCAGCCGGTCCGCCGCGGTCGCCGAGGCGCTGCGCGCCCAGGACCTGCGCTACACGGTGGCCGAGATCTCCCCGGACGGCACGCGCTACACCGTCCCGTCCGTGCACACGGACGCGATCGTCGCGGCGCGGGATCCGGAACGAGTGGTGGCCGCCATAGCCGACGCCGCCACCCGGATCGTGTCCCTCACCGTCACCGAGAACGGCTATACCTACCACCCGGCCACCAAGGGTCTGAACCTGGACCACCCCGACGTCCGGCACGACCTCGCCGGGGGCGCACCGCGATCCACGATCGGGCAGATCGTGCGAGGCCTGCAACGCCGCCTGCACACCCACGGATCGCCGGTGACGGTGCTCAGCTGCGACAACCTGAACACGAACGGCGAACACACCCGGCGCCTGGTGCTCGAGTTCGCGGAGCACCTGCCGCGCGGCGGCGACGATAACCTGACTTCCTGGATCGCCGCGTCTGTGGCCTTTCCAACGACGATGGTGGACCGGATCGTGCCGGCCACCACCGACAGGCATCGCCTCGAGGTGGCACGCGACATGGGTTATGAGGACCAGGTGCCGGTGGTCGCCGAACCATTCAGCATGTGGATCCTCGAGGACCACTTTGCCGCGGGACGTCCTGCCTGGGAGGCCGGCGGTGCCGTCTTCTCGGACCAGGTTGACCGCTACGAGCAGCTCAAGGTTCGCCTGCTCAACGGCACTCACTCGCTCATCGCGTACCTCGGCGCCCTGTCGGGGGCCGGCACCATTCCGGAGGCTGTTTCCCTGAGCTTCGTGGAGGCCGCCGCGCGGCAGGTGCTGCGCCGCGAGTATCTGCCCAGCGTCGAGGTGCCCGACGGCGTGGACCCGGCTGCCTACGAGGAACAGCTGTTCGTGCGCTGGCGTAACTCCGCGCTGGGCCACCGCACCCGCCAGGTGGGGTCCGACGGCTCGGTCAAACTGCGCGAACGAATCCCGCACCCCGCCTTACGGTTCCGTGCCAACGGACGGATGCCGGATTTGTTGGCCCTGACCACGGCCGCATACCTGTCCTGCCTGGCACCTCTCGACGGGTTCGACCCCGGGCCCCATGCCCGAGAGATGCAGGACCAGGCCCGCCAGTGGCTGACCGTTCTGGCCGCCGAGGCCGCCTCCGGCGTGGACCTGGCCCGCCGGGCCCTGGCCGACCGGCGGCTCTTGGGCGACGAGGTGGCCGGGTGGGATGCCTTCATCGCTCGCACCGGCGAGCTGGTGGACGTCATCCGTCGGCACGGGCCCGAGGCCGGCGCGGCCGACGCCATGGGCGGTGCCCGATGAGCGCCGAACGGATTGCGCCCTCGGAGGTGCTGCGGGCCACCCGGGTTGTCGCGGTGCTCCGCGCCCAGCAGGCGAGCGAGTACGCCCCAGTGGTGGAGGCGCTTGTCGCCGGCGGTGTGCTCAGCGTGGAGCTGACCTTGAGCACGCGCGGCGTGTTCGATCAGCTGCCACGGCTACGGCGGCAGTTCGGCGACGCCGCCGAATTGGGCGTGGGCACCGTGACCACCGCGGCAGAGGCGCAGGCCGCGCTCGACGCCGGGGCCTCCTACCTGGTCACGCCCGTCACCGAAGTGTCGGTGATCGAGATCGCCCAGCGACGAGGCGTGCCGGTCTTCCCGGGCGGGTTCACTCCCACGGAGCTGCACCGCGGCTGGGCGGCGGGAGCCACCGCGGTGAAGGTCTTCCCGGCGTCGAAGCTGGGCCCGGGTTACGTCTCCGATCTGCGCGGACCTTTCCCGGACATTCAGGTGATCCCATCGGGCGGGGTTGGAATTGCCGACGCGGCCGCGTGGATTGAGGCCGGAGCGTTGGCGGTGAGCCTCGGTGGGCCGCTGGTGGGGGACGCGTTCCCAGGCGGGGATCTGCGAAAGGTGACCGAACGGGCCGCCCAGGTCCGTCGGGTGGTCGACGAGGCGGCAGCGTCGTGACGACCGAGACAATGACGCCGCCAGCCCCATACGTGGTCACCTTCGGGGAGACCATGGCATTGTTCCGTACCGAGCGGCCTGGACCGCTTGTCCACGCCGGAGCCGTAGCGCTGGGCATCGGCGGCGCAGAGTCCAACGTGGCCATCGGCCTTCAGCGGCTGGGAGTCCAGGCCGTGTGGTGCGGCCGGATTGGCGCCGACGCGCTGGGAGAGCTTGTGCGCCGGGAGATTCAGGCCGAGGGCGTTGTCGTACACGCTGTCAAGGATCCGGCTGCACCCACCGGGCTGATGGTCAAAGAGCAACGCACGCCGAGCGTCCAGCGAGTGACCTACTACCGGGCCGGCAGCGCCGCCTCGCGGATTGCCCCGCCGGATGTGAACCCGGCCCTGATCGCCGGCGCCGCCGTCGTGCATGCCACCGGAATCACACCGGCGCTCTCGGAACAGGCGGCAGCGACCTGGCGTCACGTCATCGGCGCGGCGCGGGCCGCCGGCGTGCTGGTGTCCCTTGATATGAACTATCGCAGCGCCCTGTGGAACGCGCAGGCGGCGGCGCGCGTGTACCGGGACGTGTTGCCCATGGTTGATGTCCTCTTCGCTGGGGAGGACGAAGCAGCCATAGCACTGGGCTTGCAATCTGCCGAACACCAAGGGGAGGTCGGGCCTGAGGAGCTCGCCCGTCGGTTGGCAGGAATGGGCCCCGCGCAGGTGGTTATCAAACGGGGCGCCGCCGGCGCCTATGCGCTGATAGATGGGACAGAGTTCGTGCAGCAAGCGGTGCGCATCGAGCCGGTGGACACCGTCGGGGCAGGTGACGCCTTCGTGGCCGGCTATCTGGCCGAGCTGGTCCGGGGTTTGCCCCCGGCGGAGCGGCTGCATACCGCGGCCCGGACGGGCGCGTTCGCCTGCCTGACGCAGGGAGACTGGGAAGGACTGCCTCGCCGCTCCGAGTTGGGAATTCTGGAGGCACGGGAACCGGTGGTCCGATGAGAACCTAATGGCCACTGTCTATATCGGTGCCGCTCACCGAGGTTGTCGCGCCGTGCCTATCTCCGACACGAAGTTTTGAGTTTCGTGGTCCCTTCGGGACGCCCGCGCATGCGGGAAAATCGGGTGCGGTCGCTCGCCGAGGTCGGTGGTTCTTGGCGCAGTGAGCCCGTTTTTGAGTTTGATCCGGGGAGCCGATGGTGGGGCTGCGCATTGTCGCTATGAGCACGAGGGTCCGACTCTTTCCATCCCAGTTCGGTTCCTGCGGGCGAATGCCTTGTTGTAATCAGCTGCGTTGGAAAGGTTTTCGCGATGGATGAAGTCGACGACGCCGATCTGGTGGTGGAGCGGGTGGCGGCCTGGGATCAGCAGGGTAGCGGTCGGTCATCTGGTCCGGCAGACTCGTCCGGCCCTCCGCGCCGACGTCGAGCGCCTCCTAGTGCTGCTCCAGCTGCAACAGCTTCTTGACGATCGCCGCCCACATCGACTGCGGGACAACAGAACGCACGGCCTCACTGATCTCGCCCAGCTGGACTCTCAACACGCGGATTCACCCCGCAAGCGTTTATGAGAGTTCGGCGGGCATACCTGCCGGGTACCGCTGTTGCGTCAGCTGGGCTGCGTCGGTGCCGTCGATGTAGTCCATCACGATCCACAGCTGGCCGTCGTGTTCGCTCGGTCATGTATTCCGACGATGTGGGGATGCCATAGGGCTGCGGCCAAGTCGGCTTCGCGTATGAACCGCTCGTGGAACGACGTGTCGCTGGAGACGTCGGGGCGAAGAACCTTGAGGGCATCATGCCGGGACAGGCGCGGATGCTGGACCAGGTAGACCTCGCCCATTCCGCCCGACTCGATCAACCGCTCAAAGCCGTTGTGGACGGTGACATTCGAGCAGTCGGGCTTTCAGACCGAAGTACGATCCGTGACCACCGCTTGGTTCGCGGGCACCTAGGTGATGGAGCCACACCTTTCCGGCCTTCTGCCCCGTCAACCTCGGTCCGTCGAATGTGTGATCCTGAAAGCCTTCCTCACCCGAGTGGCACGCACATTCAGCCGTCGGACTCAAGGTCAGCGGAGTCGGACGGAAACAACTTCAGATGCAAGCAGGCGACGCCGCGCCTCTCTGTCCGCCTTCTTCCGGGCCGCCCCAACATGCCAGTGCTGCAGGGTTACCCGCTGCATCCCTTTCGCCTTCAGGAGGCTCATGTAGGGGTCGCCGTGATGCTCGCGTTCATAGGCCAAAAGCTCCTGGTCGGTCATCGCCG
>Ga0163162_10008349_pt1 | contig 10096 bp, 10 predicted proteins | sample S55metaG_FD_115310 | JGI IMG/M metagenome (GOLD analysis project Ga0163162, IMG submission 115310) | Switchgrass rhizosphere microbial communities from Kellogg Biological Station, Michigan, USA - S5-5 metaG | ecosystem: Host-associated > Plants > Roots > Rhizosphere > Soil | place: USA...
GAAGCTGGCGACATGCTCTACCTGCCGCCGCAATGGGGTCACGACGGCGTCGCTGAGCGCGCGTGCATGACCGCCTCGATCGGCTTTCGCTCACCACGGGCCGGCGAGCTGGCGCGCGCGCTGATGGGCCAGGTGGCCGATGCGTCGGCCGACGCGCGCGACGACGGCGCGCTCTATGCCGACGGCGCACGCGCTCCCAGCACACTGCCCGGGCACATCCCGCCGCCATTGCAGGCGTTCGCGCGCGCGGCCTGGCGGCGCGCGACGCGTGATCCGCGCGTGCTCGAACGCGCGCTCGGCGAATGGCTCAGCGAACCGAAGCCCCGCGTGTGGTTCGAGCCAGGGCCGGCCACGCACACATGGGATGGCCGTGCGCTCGCACTGGACCGCCGCACCCGCATGCTCTATGACGCACGTCACGTGTACATCAACGGCGAGTCGCTGCGCGCGACGGGGCGCGACGCACAATGCCTGCGCCGGTTGGCCGATGCGCGCGCGCTGCCGGCTTCCGACGTGCGTCGGCTGAGCCGGGCGGCGCGCGACATCGTCCAACAGTGGTTGTCGTCGGGGTGGGTGCATGAGCGATGAGGCAGCACAACGCAAGGGCGTGTCGTCGCGCGGCGAGTTCATCGCGCTGGCGCGTGAACTGTTGTCGTCGCTCGGCTCGTCATCCGGGCGGGACATCACGCTGGTGGACGCCGACTTCTCGCCGTGGCCGCTCGACGACCCCGCGGTGGTCGACGCGTTGACGCGCTGGGTGCAGCTGCCGGGGAGACGGCTGCGTCTGGTGGGTGCGCGCTTCGACATCATCGAGCGCGGACAGCCGCGCTTCTCGGCGTGGCGCAAGCCGTTCGCTCACGCGGTGGAATGCCTGACGCCGACCGAGCTCGACGCATCGGACTTGCCGGCTGTGTTGCTGTTCGATGCGAGCTACCTCGCGCTGCTCGATCGCGAGCAGTGGCAAGGTCGCTGGAGCGCTGAGCGGCGGGCGTGGCTCGTGCAACGCGAGCGCATTGATGCGCTCGTGCAACGTTGCGAGCCGGCGTGGCCGGTGACCGTGCTCGGACTCTGAAGCGCTCAGGGGCTGGACGAATATAATTGCGGGCTGGACACCGTCCCGCCCGGCAATGTGTATCCGGAACACGCGCCAGGGCGCGCACCGCACAGCGTGCCGGTGAGATCCTTCCAACAAACCGGTTCATTCCTTCCTTCGAGGACAAGCATGCACAAGTCGTTCCTGTTGGCATCTCTGGTGGCCGCCGCCGCGCTGGCCGCCTGCGGCAAGACCGAAGCCCCCGCCACTCCGGCCGCTGCCCCTGCGGCGCCGGTTGCGGCCGCGGCATCGGCCGCGGACTCTGCCGCGTCGGCCGCCACGGCCGCTGCGTCGGCCACGGACGCCTCCGCCAACGCGGCGGCCAACGCCGCTGCGAACGCGGCTGCCAATGCGGCGACCGACGCGGCCAAGGCCGCCGAGGCCGCCGCTTCCGCGATGAAGAAGTAAATCGCTCGTCTCGAGCCAAGGCCACAGGCCGCCTGCAGGGCGGCCTGTTTTTTGGCGAAGCTGACTGCTGGCTGAAGCGGCGTCGCTGCGGCGCGCCGGTGCGTTACTTCAGCCGGTGCGCTACTTCAATTCGTCGACCAGCAACGCGACGATGCGCTGGCCGGTCTCGCCGGTCTCGGGCGCGCCCTGCGATGTCTGCACCGCAACCTCGGTCTTCTCGCCGGCGCGCTTGACCGCGATGCGATAGCGCTGCGGGTTGCGCGGATCTTTGTCGGAGCTGGTGAACAGCTTGGAGAAGAAGTTGGGCTCGTCCTTGCCGGCATACTTCGGGTCGGCATAGCGCACGAAGTACAACCCGCCGGCACGGTCGCGGTCCTCGACCGTGAAACCGGTGCGATCGAGCGCCAGCCCGACGCGGCGCCACGCGCGGTCGAAGCTCTCGTCGAACTCGAGTGCCGCGCCCGAGTTGCCCTTGATCAGGCGTGCGCGCGCCGGCACGGCAGTTGCGGCGGCCGTCTGGGTGCCAGCGGCGGCGTCGGGCTTGGCGCCCCCCAACTTGGCCATCAGCCGCACCAGCATCTCGGCCTCGAGCTGCGGATCGTTCGGCCGGTTGCGCCAAACCGGCACGTCGCGCGTGCCGGTGGACATGTACTCCTCGATGCCGCGGTGCGTGATGTAGACCTCGCTGCCGTTGGGCGTGCGCTCGATGCGAGTGCGGAACCGATCGCGCTCGCCGGTGTCGTACAGCGGCTCCAGAATGCCGCCGAACAGGCGTCGCAGACCGTCGATCGGGATCTTCGCGCGGTTCTCGGCCCAGTCGGTTTCCATCACGCCGGTCTGCGGGTCGTCGAGCGCGAGGCTGAAGCCGCGCTCGACCCAGAACGCGCGCACCTGAGGCACCAGCTCCTCGGGCGCCATCGGCACCACGAGCCAGCGTTGGCTGCCGTCACGCTCGATGCGCAGGTTGCCCACCGCGCTCGGCGCCACCGTCGGCACCGATGCCGCGGTGGCGGCGGCCGCAGCGGCGCCGGTCTGCATGCCGCTGGCGCTGACGACGCCGCCTTGCGGCTGATAGCGCGAGTCGCGAGCGAGCTGGCTCAGATCGGGTGGCACCTCGAGCGGCGCCGTCTTGTTCGCCTGGCCCTTGTAGTCGATCTTGTCGCCGGCGACGAACGATTCGAAACTCGAGCACGCCACGGTCACCGCCGCGACGCAGCCGAAAGCAGCCCAGCGCTTTACCGCAGAACGAACACTCACGTAGGGATCTCCACAAACACCGACCGCCGCGCTGCGCGCCGCTCCGGGCCCGCTGCGGCCTTCAAACCAAGCCGGCCTCGCGCAACGCCTGCTCGACCTGAGCCTGGGCGGCGGCCGACAGCGCAACCATCGGCAGCCGCAGCGCAGCACCGCACAGCCCCAGGCGCGCCATCGCCCACTTGGTGGGCGCCGGGCTCGGCTCGCAGAACAACTGCCGGTGCACCGGCAGCAACTTCAACTGAATCTCGGCGGCACGCCGTGCCTGCCCATCCACCGCCGCCATGCACAGCTCATGCATCAGGCGAGGGGCCACATTGGCGGTGACGCTCACGTTGCCGTGGCCGCCGAGCAGCATCAGTGCCACCGCGGTGCCGTCGTCGCCCGAGTAGATCGAAAAGCCGCGCGGTGCCTGCTTGATCAGCCAGGCCGCACGCTCGATGTTGCCGGTGGCTTCCTTGATGCCGACGATGCCGTCGATCTGGGCCAGCTTGAGCACCGTGTCGTGCTGCAAGTCGGCCACCGTGCGGCCGGGCACGTTGTACAGCACCATCGGGACGTCCACCGCCTCGACGATGGCTCGGAAGTGCCGGTACAGGCCCTCCTGCGACGGCTTGTTGTAGTAGGGCACCACCTGCAGCGTGCAATCGGCGCCCACCTTCTTGGCATAGCGCGACAGCTCGATCGCCTCGCGTGTCGAGTTGCCGCCGGCGCCCGCCATGATCGGGACGCGACCCTTTGCGTGCTCGACTGCGACACGGATGATCTCGCAGTGCTCTTCGACAGTGACGGTGGGCGATTCGCCGGTCGTGCCGACCACGCCGATGCAGTCGGTGCCTTCGGCGATATGCCAGTCGATCAGGCGCCGCAGGCCGGGGTAGTCGATGTCTCCGTTGTCGAGCATCGGCGTCACCAGAGCGACGATGCTGCCTACGATGGGTTTCATGGTGGATCCTGCTTCAGGTTGCAATTCTAGAGCCTGCCCAGGGGCTACAGCCGCGGCGGCACCGCCTCGGGCGACGGTGCGCGCCACGCCGCCAGGCGCTGCACGCGCCGCTCGGGCGCGCTGGCGATGCCGTCCTCGTAGGCCAGCACGTGCAAGCCGTGCGCGGCCGCGATCAACTCGCCGGGACGCAGCAGGAAATCAGGGTTGGTCGGCCGGCCGAAGCGCTGCTGCCCCAAGGCAAAGGTTTCGTACAGCAACAGCCCGCGCTCGGCGACGCTCGCCACGACGTGGGGCAGCAGCGCACGCCACAGGTAGTTGGTGACGACCACCGCATCGAAGTGCCGCCCGGCGAGAGGCCACGGGCGTGCCTCGAGATCGGCCACGATCACTTCGGCGGCGATGCCATGCAGCGGCGCGAGGGCATCGCGATCGCGATCCACCGCCGTCACGCGCAGCCCGCGCGCAGCGAGCCAGCGCACGTGTCGACCGCTGCCGCACGCCAGGTCGAGCACCTGGCCGTGCGGCGCAATGGCATCGGCCCAGCGCACGATCCACGGCGACGGGCTGTCGGCCATCGGCGTCAGAAGCACGCCCACAGCCGGTTGGCCAGCTCGACCACCAGATGCGGATTGAGGTACGCCATGAACACCGCGCCGAGCGCCAGTGCAGCTGCTGCAAACGCCAGCGCGCGACGACGCCGTCGTTTGATGTCGGTGTCGAGCGCGCGCATCGTCACGCCGGCGCCGGCAGCGGGCGCGCGATCGGCGTCTCGCGCACCGGCAAGTTGACGACCCCGGCGAACACGCCGAGCGCCACTGCGATCCACCAGACGAGGTCGTAGCTGCCGGTGGCGTCGAACAGCTTGCCGCCGAGCCACACGCCCATGAACGAACCGAGTTGGTGGCTGAGGAACACGAAGCCCCCGAGCATCGACAGGTACTGCACGCCGAAGATCTGCGCCACCAGCGCATTGGTGGGCGGCACGGTCGACAGCCAGAGCAGTCCGATCGCAGAGGAAAACACGTAGACGCTCATCGGTGTCAACGGCAGCAGCAGGAATACCACGATCGACAACGATCGCAGCAGGTAGATCGCCGACAGCAGGTAGCGCTTCGGCCAGCGTTGGCCGATCTCGCCGGCCGCGTAGGTGCCGATCACGTTGAACAACCCGATCAGCGCCAGCGCGAGCGTCGCCACCTCGGGGCCGAGCCCCTTGTCCTTCAGGTAGCTCGGCATGTGCACGCCGATGAACACCACCTGGAAGCCGCACACGAAATAGCCCGCCATGAGCCACCGGAAACTCGGATATCCGAACGCCTCGCGCAGCGCGGCACCGATGCTCTGCGCATGCGTGCCGCCCACGGCGCCGCGCGCGGGCTCGCGCAACCCGAGCGCCAGCGGCACGATCAACAGCACCAACAGACCCAGCAGGTAGAGCGCCTGATCCCATCCGAGGTGGCTGATCAACGCGCTTTCCACCGGCACCATCAGGAACTGGCCGAACGAGCCGGCCGCCGCCGTGACCCCCATCGCCCAGGTGCGGCGCTCGGCGCTGACGTTGCGGCCGATCACGCCGTAGACGATCGCGTACGTGCAGCCCGATTGCGCGATGCCCACCAGCAGCCCCGCCGCGCCGGTGAACGCGGCACCGCTGGTGGCAAGCGCCATCGTGACGAGGCCCGCCGCATACAGCAGCGCACCGGCCACCAGCACGCGAAATGCGCCAAAGCGATCGGCCAGTCCGCCGGCGATCGGACCGGCGAGGCCCCACGCCAGGTTCTGCACGGCCAGGGCAAAAGCGAAGGTTTCGCGCGACCAGCCGCGTGTCATCGTGATGGGCTGCAGCCACAGGCCGAAGCCATGGCGCACGCCCATCGACAGCGTGACGATCAGCGCGCCGCACAGCAGCACTTGCGGCATCGACAACGCAGCGGGACGGATGGCGGAGCGCATGCGGGCAATCTAGCCCAACCGCCGAGCCCCAGGCGACACAGCGGCCATCGGTACAGTTGGGCCGCGCGCCAGCGGCGCGGACGGGAAGGGCGATGCGGGTACTCGTGCTGGGCGGCGGCGTGATCGGCGTGACTGCCGCCTACTACCTCACCGAAGCCGGCCACGCGGTCGAGCTGGTCGAGCGGCGCAGCGCGGCCGCGCTGGAGACCAGCTTCTCCAACGCGTGCGAGATGGCTGCCGTCTACTCCGTGCCGGGGGCCGGCCCGGGCGTCCCGATCAAAGCGATCCACTGGATGCTGATGCAGCACAGCCCACTGGTGATCTGGCCGTTGCTCGACCCGGCGATGTGGCGCTGGGGCGCGATGATGCTCGCCAACTGCACCGAGGGCGCTTACGCGGTCAACAAAAGTCGGATGGTGCCGATCGCCGAGTACAGCCGCGATTGCATGAAGGCGCTGCGCGCGGCCACCGGCATCACGTACGACGAACGCATGCAGGGCACGTTGCAACTGTTTCGCACGCAGAAACAGCTCGACGGCATCGCCAAGGACGTCGCGGTGCTGCGCCAGTACGGCGTGCCGTACGAGGTGCTCGATCGCGCTGGCTTCGTGGGCGTCGAGCCCGGGCTGGCGGCCACGCAGCACAAGTTCATCGGCGCATTGCGCTTGCCGGGCGACGAGACCGGAGACTGCCATCTCTTCACGCAGCGGCTGGGCACGATGGCCGCAACCCGCGGCGCGCGGCTGCGCTTCGACACCGCGATCCTCGGCCTGGAGCGCGCGGGCGATCGGCTGGGCGGCGTGCGCACCACCGCCGGCACGCTCGCCGCGGACGCGGTGGTGATGGCGCTCGGCAGCTACACGCCGCTGATGCTGAAGCAACTCAAGCTGCGCATCCCGGTGTACCCGGTCAAGGGCTACTCGCTGACGCTGCCGATCGTCGATGCGACGCGTGCGCCGGAGTCGACGATCATGGACGAGACCCACAAGGTCGCCGTCACGCGCCTGGGCAGCCGCATCCGCGTCGGCGGCACCGCCGAGCTGGCCGGCTACAGCCTGGCCCTGCGCGAGCCGCGCCGGGCCACGCTCGAGCACGTGGCGAACGATCTGTTCCCCGGCGGTGGTGACGTTGCCCGCGCCGATTTCTGGTGCGGGCTGCGGCCGATGACGCCCGACGGCACGCCGATCATCGGAGCGACCCCGATCGCCAACCTTTACCTCGCCACCGGGCATGGCACGCTGGGCTGGACGATGGCCGCCGGCACCGGCAGAGTGATCGCCGACCTGATCTCGGGCCGCAAGCCGGAGATCGACCTGGACGGCTTGACGATGGCGCGCTATCGGGCGTGACGCTCGCTGCGCAGGTCGCGCGCGGAGCCGCCGGCCGTGATGGATCCGGCTTCGTCCGTGCGCTCAGGCACCTGTTGAGCGAAGGCAGCCACCAAGCCGCATCGGGGGGTCGCCATAATCCCGCGCCATGGCAACCAAGCAAGGCAAGTACGCGGAGGAATCGATCCGCGTGCTCAAGGGGCTCGAGCCGGTCAAGCAGCGGCCGGGCATGTACACGCGCACCGACAACCCGCTGCACGTGATCCAGGAGGTGATCGACAACGCGGCCGACGAGTCGCTGGCTGGTTACGGCAAGCGCATCGCGGTCACCGTGCACACCGACGGCTCGGTGTCGGTGACCGACGAGGGGCGCGGCATCCCGTTTGGCCTGCATCCCGAGGAACAGGTGCCGGTGCTCGAGATCGTGTTCGCGCGCCTGCACGCCGGCGGCAAGTTCGACAAGGGGGCCGGCGGCGCGTACAGCTTCTCGGGCGGCCTGCACGGCGTGGGGGTGAGCGTCACGAACGCGCTGGCCAAGCGGCTGGAGGTCAGCGTGGTGCGCGAAGGGCAGGTGGCCACGATGGCGTTTGCCGGCGGCGACGTGGTCGACAAGCTCAAAGTCCGCAAGGCGAAGATCGACGAACGCACGCAAGGCACCACGGTGCGCGTGTGGCCCGACGCCAAGTATTTCGAGAGCAGCGAGCTGCCGCGCCAGGACCTGATGCACCTGTTGCGCAGCAAGGCGGTGCTGATGCCCGGCGTCACCGTCTCCTTGTCATTCGAGAAGAGCGGCGGCAAGGAGGACAGGCAGGCGTGGCTCTTCAAGGGCGGCCTGCGCGACTACCTCACGCAGTCGCTCACCGGCGAGCCGGTGATCCCGCTGTTCGAAGGCGAGCAGTTCGCCTCCGAGGCCGAGACCGAGAACGTCGCCGAGGGCGAGGGCGCGGCGTGGTGCGTGGCGTTCACCGAAGAGGGCCAGCCGCTGCGCGAGAGCTACGTCAACCTGATTCCCACTGTGGCCGGCGGCACGCACGAAGCGGGCTTGCGCGAAGGGCTGTTCGCCGCGGTGCGCGCGTTCGTCGACCTGCATGCGCTGCTGCCCAAGGGGGTGAAGCTGATGCCCGAGGACGTGTTCTCGCGCGCCAGCTTCGTGCTGTCGGCCAAGGTGCTCGACCCGCAGTTCCAGGGCCAGATCAAGGAGCGCTTGAACAGCCGCGATGCGCTGCGGTTGGTGGCCGGCTACGTGCGCCCGATGTTCGAGGTCTGGCTGAACCAGCACGTCGAGCACGGCCGCAAGCTCGCCGACCTGGTGATCCGGCAGGCGCAGACGCGCCAGCGCGCGAGCCAGAAGGTGGAGAAGCGCAAAGGCTCCGGCGTCGCGGTGCTTCCCGGCAAGCTCACCGATTGCGAAAGCCGCGACCTCTCACTGAACGAGCTGTTCCTGGTCGAAGGCGATTCGGCCGGCGGCTCGGCCAAGGCCGGGCGCGACAAGGAAACTCAGGCGATCCTGCCGTTGCGCGGCAAGGTGCTCAACGCGTGGGAGGTCGAGCGCGACCGTCTGTTCGCCAACACCGAGATCCACGACATCGCGGTGGCGATCGGGGTCGATCCGCACGGGCCGAGCGACGAGCCCGACCTCAGCGGCCTGCGCTATGGCAAGGTCTGCATCCTGTCGGACGCCGACGTCGACGGCTCGCACATCCAGGTGCTGCTGCTGACGCTGTTCTTCCGCCACTTCCCCAAGTTGATCGAGCGCGGCCACGTGCACGTGGCCAAGCCGCCGCTGTACCGGGTCGATGCGCCGGCCCGTGGCAAGAAGCCGGCGGCCAAGCTCTACGCCCTCGACGAGGGCGAACTCACGGCGACGCTCGACAAGCTGCGCAAGGAAGGCGCGCGCGACAACAGCTGGACCATCAGCCGCTTCAAGGGCCTGGGCGAGATGAGCGCCGAGCAGCTGTGGGAGACCACGTTGAACCCGGACACGCGTCGCCTGCTCCAAGTGGCGTTCAATGAACTGGGGCTCGACGCCACCGCGCAGTCGCTGACCCGGCTGATGGGCAAGGGCGAGGCGCAGGCTCGGCGCGAGTTGATGGAACTGAAGGCCGACACGGTGGAGCTCGATGTCTGATCCGGATGTACGGCAACGCGTGCGGCTGCGGCCGACGATGCTGTCGGACCTCGACTTCGTGACGTCGGTCGAGACCGACACGCAGAACCTGCCGTTCATCACGCCGTGGGAACGCACGCAGCACGAGGGTGCGGTGCGCTTTCCGGACTTCCGGCACTTCATCGTCGAGGCCGGCAGCGGCTACGACGCGATCGGCTTCGTGATTCTGCAGGGCTGCCGCAATCCGCACGGGAGCGTCGAGCTCAAGCGCGTGGTGCTGCAGCAGAAGGGGCAGGGCCTCGGCCGCGAGTGCGTGCGCCAGCTTAAGCGCATGGCGTTTCGCGACCTGCGCGCGCACCGCTTCTGGCTCGACGTGAAGCAGCTCAACACGCGCGCGCTGGCGCTCTACCAGAGCGAAGGCTTTGTCGAGGAGGGCCGCCTGCGCGAGAGCGTGCGCGTGACGATCAACGGCGCCGACGGCTACGACTCGCTGATCGTGATGAGCATGCTCGACCGCGAGTACGCCGCGCGCGTTGCGCTTGGCAGGGAGGCGGCGTGAGGCGCGAGGGGCTGGCGGCCGGCTTGCTGTGCGGCGGCACGGCCGCCTACGCGGCGCTGTGGGGTTATGTCGACGGTCAAGGCACCGCGCATTTCGCCGAGCGACAGATCGATTCGCGCTACGGCCTGGTGATCGCCGACTCGGCGGCCTCGGCGCCGCAGATCGCCAAGGTGCCCGGCAAGACCAACTCGCCGTCGTCCGTCCTCACCTGGCTCGAGATCGCACCCGAGGTCAAGCGCGTGCAGCCGTGGGTGCGCGAGGCGGCTTCGCTGAACGGGGTCGACAGCGAACTGATCAACGCGCTGATCGCGGTGGAGTCAGGCTTCAATGCGCGCGCGGTGTCGCCGCGCGGCGCCGTCGGCCTTATGCAGATCATGCCGGCCACTGCCGCGCCCTTGATGAACAAGGCCGACGGCGCGCGCGCCGTGGCCGAGCGCCTGGCCGAGCC
>Ga0163162_10008350_pt1 | contig 10096 bp, 10 predicted proteins | sample S55metaG_FD_115310 | JGI IMG/M metagenome (GOLD analysis project Ga0163162, IMG submission 115310) | Switchgrass rhizosphere microbial communities from Kellogg Biological Station, Michigan, USA - S5-5 metaG | ecosystem: Host-associated > Plants > Roots > Rhizosphere > Soil | place: USA...
CGAAGGACGTTAGTGGCCGGAAGCGGTCGCCGGCTTGGGCTTTTTCGCTTCGATAGCCGAGATGATCTCGCGCGAACGACCGTCGCGCTTGGCGTAGTCGCGGGCCGATAGTCCCGCCGCTGAATCCGCCTTGTCCGGATTGGCCCCGGCCGCGAGGAGAATCTTGACCAGCGCCGCCTGCCGCTGCTGGACCGCGATGATCAGCGGTGTTTCGCCCATTCGGTTGGCTCCGTCGACCTTCGCACCCTGCCCGAGCAGCCATTCGGCGGCCTCTTGATAGCCGACCCGCGCGGCGGCGATCAGCGGCGTGTCCCCGCCTTTCCCGGCTAGATTGGGGTCTGCGCCCTGGTTGAGCAGATAAGCGGTAAAATCTTCATTGCGGTCGGTGATTGCGACGATCAGCCCGGTGTCGCCGTTCACATCCTTGGCATTGACGATCCCGCGCCCGTTCTTCTGGATGGCCTGCGTGACCTTGTCGCCATCCTTCTTGCGCACGGCGTCGACGAACTGGAGGCCGTCGTAGCCGCCGACTTGCGCCGTCACCGGCGCCGCTATCGCGGCCAGACTCAGACCGGCGATCGCGATCCTGAAATAGTTCATGGACTTAGCCCTTAAGTACCCCGCTTGATCAGGCTCGGTTAGCAGAGCATGGGTGGCCTTGTCATGAATGCCCGCACATCCTTTTGGGAAAAGCCCCTGGCGGCACTCGACCGCGGCGAGTGGGAAGCGCTGTGCGACGGCTGCGGCCGCTGCTGCGTGCACAAGATCGAAGATGAGGAAACCGGGCTGCTCTATCCGACCAATGTCGCGTGCAAGCTGCTCGACCGTCGCAATGGCCGCTGCCTCGATTACAAGCACCGGATGACGCAGGTCGCCGATTGCGTGAAGCTTGACCGGCAAAAGCTCGATTCGCTCGACTGGCTGCCGGAAACCTGCGCTTACCGCCTGCGCGCGGCCGGCGAGCCGCTGCCGGAGTGGCATTATCTGATCAGCGGCAGCCGCGAGACGGTCCACGAAGCGGGCCAGTCGACCCGCGGGTGGACGGTCAGCGAAGAAGATGCCGGGGAGCTCGAGTGGCATGTGGTCGAGCGGCCGCTCTGACGCCCTGAACCTCGCCGCCGAGCTTCCGGTCCCGATCGTAATTCGCCCCATGCGCGGCGCCCGCCGGTTGCGCCTGCGCTACGACGACGTGCGTGGCGTGCTCAAGCTGACTTGCCCGATGCGGACCAGCCAGCGCGCCGCGCTGGCCTGGGCGCTCGACCAGCGCGACTGGATCGACACCCAGCTCGCTCGCTCTCTGCCCGGCGAGCCCTTTGTTCCAGGCGCGACGATCCCGATCGAAGGCCGCGAGACCCGCCTGACGTGGATCGCATCCGCGCCAAGGACGCCGCGGCTCGGTTCCGGAGAGTTGCGATGCGGCGGACCCCACGAGGGTTTCGAACGACGCATCGCGGCTTTTCTCAAGCGCTACGCGACCGAGACCATGTCCCGGGAGGCGGCGGAATTTGCCGCTACCGCCGGTGCCACGGTGAGAGGCGTCAGCATCGGCGACGCCGCGACCCGCTGGGGGAGCTGTACTTCTGATGGCCGGATCCGCTTGAGCTGGCGGCTGATCCTCGCCCCGCCGGACGTTCGGCGTTACGTTGTCGCGCACGAAGTCGCGCACTTGATTCACCTCAACCATGGCGCGGGGTTCAAGGCGCTTGAGGCACGGCTGTTTGGGTCGGGCCTCGCGGAAGCGAAAGCGGCCCTACGGCACATTGGGCCGCGGCTCCGCCGGATCGGGCGGCGGTAGGCGCGGATCGGGCTGGCGCGGCGGCAACGGTTGGCGCTGACCGGGCGGTGGCGCGTAGCCGCCAGGCGGGAACGCCTGATCGAGCTCCTGTTGCGATGGATCCCCCGTCCCGTCCGGCCGCACCAGCGGCGGCGGCGCGCCGGGTTGTTGCGGGATGCTGATCGGCAGCGGATTGCCATTCTCGTCGACCAGCGGCTGCATGGCGTTCGCATCGATTTCGCTATCGCCGTACATTTCCTCTTCGGGCGTCAGCTGCCAATCCGGGATTGGGACCTGGGTCTCGAATTGCTCGACCGGCCGCTGGGCGACGGCCACGCTCATGAAATCGTGGAACGCTCGCGCCGGCGCGGTTCCGCCTTGAAGGCCGGGGACCGCGCGGGCGTCGTCACGACCCATCCACACACCGGTGGTCAGGCCGCTCGAGAAGCCGATAAACCAGCCGTCCTTGTTCGATGAGGTGGTGCCGGTCTTGCCCGCGACCGGGCGCCCGATCTGCGCCGCGCGGCCGGTGCCAGTCAGAACTGCCGACTGGAGCAAATCGGTCATCTCGGCCGCGACCCACGGCGCGACCAGCACGCGTTCCTCGGATTGCTCATGCTGGTAGAGCAAGCGGCCGTCGGCGGTCACAACCTTGCGGATCGGATAGGGCGTAATCGCGACGCCCTTGTTGTTCACCGCCGCGAACGCTTTGGTCATGTCGATCAGCCTGACGTCGCTCGCGCCCAGCACCATCGAGGGATAGGTCGAGATCGGCGTGGTAATGCCGAAGCGGCGCGCCATGTCGGCAATCGTCCCGAAGCCGAGTTGGGCGCCGATCTTGGCGCTGATCGTGTTGATTGAGCGCGAAAAGGCTTCGCGCAGGGAGACCGGGCCGAGGTTGGTGCGGGTCGAGTTGCGCGGGCTCCAGCCGCCGATCGTCACCGGCTCGTCGACAATCGTGTCGGTCGGCTTCATCCCCGATTCGAGCGCCGTCAGATAGACGAACAGCTTGAACGCCGATCCCGGCTGGCGCGTCGCCTGAGTTGCGCGGTTGTAGATCGAATCGACGTAATCTTTGCCGCCGACCATCGCCCGCACCGCGCCGTCGCGGTCGATGGCAACGAGCGCGCCCTGGGCGCCGGCCGGAGCGTTGGCCTGGATCGCGCGGTCGGCGGCCAACTGCATGCCTGGGTCGAGCGTCGTCCATACGTCGATTGGATCGTGAGTCTGGTCGATCAAGGTATCGAGCTGGGGCAACGCCCAGTCGGTGAAGTAGCGGACGCTGTTCTGCTTGGTCGTCGGCTGGAGCCGGATCTCGGCAGGATTGACGGCCGCGGCGGCGGCTTCGGTGATGAAGCCGTTGTCGGCCATTGACTTCAGCACCACACCCGAGCGCGCCCGCGCCGCTTCGGCGTCGGCGGTCGGCGAGTAATTGGACGGCGCCTTTACCAGGCCGGCGATGATTGCCGATTCGCCGAGGCTGAGGTGATCCGCACCATGACCGAAGAAGGTCCGCGAGGCGGCATCGATGCCGTAAGCGCCGCCGCCGAAATAGACCCGGTTGAGGTAGAGCTCGAGGATCTGGTCCTTGGAGAACTTGCGTTCGAGCGCGAGGGCGAGGATGACTTCCTTGAGCTTGCGCCCGAAGGTCCGGCTGTTGGTCAGGAAAATGTTGCGCGCGAGCTGCTGGGTGATGGTTGATCCGCCCTGCCGCCAGTGGCCGGTATCGAGACGCACCTTGAACGACCGCGCGATGCCAATCGGATCGACGCCGAGATGGCTGCGGAAGCGCTTGTCTTCGACTGCGATCATCGCCGTGCGCATTTCGGGCGGGATCTGGTCGTAGGGCAGCCAGCGCCCGAAGCTCGGCCCGACCGAAACCAGCACCTGACCGTTCGCCGCCCGCACCCGGATCATCTGGCCGAGATCGGAGCGCTTCTCGAGGTCGGCATAGCTCGGCAGCTGACTGTAGGCGACGCCGACGGCGATCGCGAGCAGGACCAGTCCAGCGATGCCCGCACCGACGAACCACTTGAGGATTCGGATCAAGGTCGAGCGCCCGGAAGACGCGGTGGCAGAGGGCGTTCGGGCCATTCCGGAAGGATCGATAGAAAGTCGGCGCGCGCGCGACAATAGGTGAGCATTGCCTCGGCTATCCTCCAGGCGACGTTAGCCACTGATTAACCCTGTTTTAGGCTCTGTTGGATAGTCCCCTCGGTCATGATCGGCCGCAACGCGCTTTTGAGCCTCGTCCTGGCGGCGGCATTTCCGCTGCCGGCGGCCGCCCAATGTCGCCTGTGCGATGCGCCGATCACCAGCCGCGCCGAGGACACGGGCAAGGGCGAGGTTCGGTTTGAGGTCGAGACCAGTCTCAACTTCGATCGCCTGATCCTGCTCGGCCCGGGCAACGGCTCGGCCGTGCTGCGCCCTGATGGTTCGAGCCTGAGCGCAGGCACCGTCGCCGAAATCAGTCCGCGGGCGATGGTCGGCACGGTCACCGTCCACGGCGAAGCGGGGCGCACGATCCGGATCGACCTGCCGCAGCGGATCGTGCTCCATTCGCTGAGTGGCGGCGAAGTGACCTTCGACGATGTTGCCAGCGACCTCCCATCACTGCCGAGGCTCGACGCGAGCGGAAACCTGACCTTTCGCTTCGGCGGCCGTTTGCGGGTCAGCGGTGACGCCGAGGGCGACTATCGCGGCGACCTGCCGATCACCGCCGAATACCTTTGAACCGACAACGCTCCACATCGGAGGAAAGCCTAACCGGACGTTAACCATGCCCTTCAGGGAAGCCGTAAGCGGGTAGGGTTAATGGGAGCCCACGGATGGCCGGACAAGCGTCGGTAGCCGTCAGAGCAAACTGCCAAGTGGGGAATCAAACATGAAGAAGTCTCTCGGAATTGCCGGCGCCGTTGTGCTGCTGGCCTTGACTACGTCGCCGGCCGAGGCCGCGAGCCCAGCCGTCCAGGCGACCGCAACGGCCAAGATCTTTCGTCCGTTGACCATTGCCTTCGTTCAGAATCTCGATTTCGGCACGATCGTCCTGTCGGGCGCCGGGCCCTGGGGAGGCGAGGTCGTCAATCTTAGCGCGGCCAATGCCCTGACCTGTGGCGGTGGCGCCAACCTGACCTGCTCGGGGAGCCATCAGCCCGCCACCTATCACCTGGTCGGCACCAACAATGCGGCCGTCACCGTCAGTTCGCCGGGGTTCAACCTGACCGGACCCGCGTCGCTGCCGTTCACGCCGAACTTCACGAGCGCGGTTAACCTCGGCCCGGCCGGCGCAACCACCGGCGTCGACGTCTCCCTTGGCGGCTCGATCACCTTGGCGTCGACCACCCCGGACGGCGTTTACAGCGGGACCTTCAACGTCACCGCCGACTATCAATAAGCCATTTTCACATCCAGATTTGGAGTGGATGAGGGGGTCGCCGTTATTCGGCGGCCCCTTTTTCGTCTCGGCGCTAAACCGTCATGGTTGACCGAAAATAAACCATTCCGGCGCTAAGTCGCATGCTCGAGCAATTCCTGTTCGGGAGAGGACGTCGTGCGCCAGCGAGCCCGGACGGGCTTCACGACACTGCTGGTGACCCTGGCGGCCATCGCGGTCGCGGCGCCGGCGCGCGCCGCTCCGGGCGGCGTGGCGACGGTCTCGGCGACCATCGTCAAGCCGCTGACCCTGGCATGGGTCCAGGACCTCGACCTCGGCTCGATCGTGCTTGGCAACGGCACCTGGTCGGGCGCGACCGTCGGCATCTCGCGCACCGGCGCGTTCAGCTGCGTCAGCGCCAACGTTACGTGCAGCGGGGCGACCAAGGTCGCGGTCTACAATGTCAGCGGGACCAACAACCAGGTCGTGCACATCTCCGCACCAAACGTGACTCTGGTCAACCAGAGCGATCCGACCAAATTGCTGACCCTGGTGGTCGACAGCCCGGGCACGCTCATGTTGACCAATTCGGGCAGTCCCGGCGTCAATTTCTCGCTCGGCGGGTCAATCAGCCTGAGCTCGACCACCGTTGGCGGCGTCTATGTCGGTACTTTCAACGTCACGGCCGACTATTGAATTGATTCAACCGTGCGGTTTTCGGCCAATTTCCAGGGTTTCAACAACCATGGTTGACCGAAAATAAACCATTCCGGATCAAAGAGGAGGCGATCGCTCCAGGTCGGAGCAAGTGGGGATCGCCGAAATGAACCGTTGGAACCAATTTGCTTTGTGCGCTGCCTTGCTGGCCGCACCGCTTTTCATCGCCTCGACGCCCGCCCGGGCGGGCGTCGGCGACCTGCTCGTCGCGCCGACCCGGATCGTGCTCGACGGCCGCAAGGGCGCCGAGATCATCCTCAACAACATCGGCGAGGAGCCCGCGACCTATCGTGTGTCGGTTGAATTTCGCCGGATGACGCCGGACGGCGGCCTGGTCGATGTCGCCGCGCCGACCGTCGAGGATCAGAAAGCGGCCGACATGGTCGTCTATGCGCCGCGCAAGGTCGTGCTGGCGCCGCACCAGCCGCAGGCGATCCGCATCGCCGCCCGGCCGCCCCAGGGCCTCCCCGACGGCGAATATCGCGTCCATTTGCTGTTTCGCGCGATTCCTCCGGCCAATCCGGTCGTCGAGGCGGCCGCGGCCGAGCCGGCCAAGGGTCTCCACTTCCAGCTGATCCCGGTCTACGGCGTGACCATCCCGGTCATTGTGCGCCTCGGCAATCTCCAGGCGACGGCCGGGATCGCCAATGTCCATCTCGAGCAGAAAGACGGCAAGCCGTTCGTTGCGCTGGATCTTTCGCGGTCCGGCGAGCGCTCGACCTTTGGCGAGGTGCGCGTGCTCAAGCCCGGCGTCAAAAACCCAATTGCGATCCAGAAGGCGGTCGCGGTCTATACCGAGATCGGCATGCGCCACCTCGCGGTGCCGATCGACGATTCCCAGAAAGTCGCGGCCGCCGGCCCGGTCACCGTCCAATATGCCGAGACCTTCGACGACGGCAGCCACGTGATCGCCGAAACTCAGGCGGTTCTGCGCTAGGAGCCGGAGCGAGCGCAGGGGCACTCACGAATGTCCGCGGGCCACATCTGGCTACGCAAGGCTGCGATGCTGCTGACGCTGTGCGCCGGCAGCATTGCCGCATCCGCGCCGGGAACACCTTCGCCGGCGACGGCCTGGACGGCGGATCCCGACGACCAGTTCCTGCTCGACGTCAATATTCGCCAGCTCAAACTCGGCGACGGCGTCCGCGCCTACAACACGCCTGAGGGGACATGTGTCGTCTTAGGCGACTTCATTGCCACGCTCGACGTACCGATGAAAATCGACCTCGCGGCCAAGCGCGCGAGCGGCTGGGCATTTAAGGAAAACAACGCAATCGCGGTGGATTATGCCGCGAAAAGCGTGACTTATCGCGGCAAGACCGAGCCACTCGCGGCCGGGATTGTGCGCGAGACGCCGGAGGGCTGGTGCGTCCAGACGTCCGCGCTCAGCGCCTGGTTCGGGATCGGCGTGAAGCCGGTCACCTCGGGTTCGGTCCTGGTGCTCGAATCCGCGGCCAAATTGCCGGTCGAACTGGCGATCGAGCGGCAACAGCGCTCGCAGAACATCAGACCGACGAGCTTCGACTTGTCGAGCCTGCCCCAGGTCCGGCTTCCGTACCGGATGTGGCGGGAGCCGGCGATGGATTTCGTGGTCAGCGCGGGCGTCACTTATCGTGCCCAGGACGGGGTCAAGGTCGATCGCCAGTCGTCGGTGTTCGCCGCGGGCGAAATCGCCAGGCTGTCGTACGATGCCCAGCTGACTACGACCGAAAGGGGCAAACTCGATCTGCTGCGGCTGCGCGCTTACCGCTCGGACCCCGACGCCAATCTGCTCGGCCCGCTCAAGGCAACCCATTTCGGCTTTGGCGATGTCGAAGGGTTTGATAGCCGGCTGACCGGTACGGCGGCGAGCGGGCGCGGCGCGGTCGTCACCAACCGGCCGTTGTCGACCCAGGCGGCGTTCGACCGCACCCGCTTCGAGGGCGACCTGCCCTCGGGCTGGGAGGCGGAGCTGTACCGCAATGGCGAGCTGCTCGGTTTCGCCAAGTCCGATGCCAGTCAGCGTTATGTATTTGAAAACGTGCAACTTCTGTACGGCGAAAACCGAGTCAGCGTGCTTCTCTACGGCCCCCAGGGGCAGGTGCGGTCGCGTGAGGAACTGATCAACGTCGGCCAAGACAACGTTCCAGCGGGCAAGACCTGGTATTGGGCGGGGTTCAACCAACCCGGCCGCGACATGCTGGCCTTGCACAAGCTCCCGGATGGGACCGGGCTGCCGAAGGCGCAGGCGACGTTGTCGGTTGAACACGGGATCGACGACCGCACCTCGGTTGGAGTGCTCGCCCGGATGATGCTGATCGACGACGAGCGCGTGACTTTCGTCGAAGGCTCGGTGCGGCGCTCGATCGGTTCGGCGCTGGTCGAAGCGTCGGCGGCGCGCGAATCCTCCGGCGGAACCGCCGCTCGCGCCCAGTTCCTGGCCAAATTCGGTGCGCTCAACGTCAGTGCCGAGGCTCTTATCGCGAATGACTTTCATTTGCAGGGCGGACGCCCGCAAAGCCTGCGCGACGCCCGATTGGCGCTCGACGTGCCGATCAAGCTCGGGCGAACAATCATCCCCGCCCATGCCGACGTCCATTTCATCGATCATATGGACGGCTCGCAGCAACTCGAGGCCGCCGGCCGCCTGTCGGCCAACATCGGCCGCTTCAACCTCGCGTCCGATCTCCGCTACCGCAAGCAGTTCCTGAGTTCGGGGCCGGCCCCGCCGGGCGAACTCAACGTCGGTTTGATCGGCAGCGGCCACGTCGGCGAGGTCCGCCTGCGGGGCTCGACCAGTTTCGACGTCGCGCCGAGCGCGCGGTTCCGCACGGCCGAACTGTCGGCATACTGGTCGGCGTCCGAAAACGCCGACTGGGAAGGCACGCTGGCTTATGACAGTACGGGCCACCGCGGCCGCATGCGGATCAGCCACATCCGGCGGTTTGATGTCATCGGGGTCGCGCTGACCGGCGAGGCGGCGACCGACGGCTCGGTCGCGGTCGGGGTCAATCTCAACTTCTCATTGGATCCGCGCCACGGCATCAGCCTGTCGCGCCGGCCGCTGGCCGATGCCGGCGTGATTCACGCCCTCGTCTATCGCGACCTTAACGACAACGGCCTGCACGACGCCGCTGAACCGTTCGAGAAGGGCGCGCTGATCACGACCGGGACCAAGCAGGCCGAGCGCACCACCGACGCCAAGGGCGCGGTGACCATTGGTGGGCTGACCGCTTACGCACCGGTGGCGGTGGGGATCGACGCAACCAGCCTCGACGACCCGATGCTGGTGCCCAAGAAGGCGCTCCAGGTCGTGGTGCCGCGCCCGGGCGTACCGGCGGAGATTGAAATCGGGCTGGTCGGCGGCGGCGATATCGAAGGCGCGGTGGTCAAGAGCGGCGGGCTCGGGTTCGAGGGGCTCGATCTCGAGCTGGTCGACGGCGCCGGCAAGGTCGCCGCAACGGCACGCACCGATTTTGACGGCTTTTTCCTGTTCGAACGCGTGCCCTATGGCAGCTATGCCATTCGAGTTACGCGGGAATCCGCGGCCGCTGCCGATATCCTGGCCGAGCTCGGGCTGCGCGCGACGGTGACCTCGGACAAAAGTGTGGCGCGGCTGGGTGCGGTCCACGTCACGCCAGTGCCGACCATGGCCTCGGCAGCGGCGATCCCCGCGACTCCCTAAAAGTTCGCAATTTCGATGGTGCGGTCGAGAAGACTCGAACTTCCACGGCCTTGCGGCCACAGCGACCTCAACGCTGCGCGTCTACCAGTTCCGCCACGACCGCACGTCATGAAAACCGGCAATCCCGCTGGCGGGTACCGATACTGGCAAGGCGCGGCCTCTAGCAAAGCCCCCATAGGGGCGCAATGCCGCCCGATCGTGCCAGCTTGGGACACAAGGTTAAGGCGCCATTTACCATTTTCGGCGCGGGGCGTTACGCTGTCGCCGCCATGTTTCTTGTCGCCGCCGCCATCGCCGTTTCAGTGCCGCACGTGCCGCACCAACTGGCTGCGCCCGCGGTCCAGGCAACGGCGACCGTCCGCATCCTGCAAGGTGTCCGGCTGCACCTCGGCGAGCACCGGGGCCATGATGGCTATATTGCTCGCGACGCAGTGTTTCGGATCGGCGGATCAATTCAGCCGGCAAAACTCATCGAATTCGAATGAGGCTCAGGCCTTGGGCTGTCCCAGGGTAATCGTCAGGCCCGCGCCGCCCGATGGGACATTGACCTCCGCGCTGTTGAACGACG
>Ga0163162_10008354_pt1 | contig 10094 bp, 10 predicted proteins | sample S55metaG_FD_115310 | JGI IMG/M metagenome (GOLD analysis project Ga0163162, IMG submission 115310) | Switchgrass rhizosphere microbial communities from Kellogg Biological Station, Michigan, USA - S5-5 metaG | ecosystem: Host-associated > Plants > Roots > Rhizosphere > Soil | place: USA...
CGGAATTTCAGCAAACCGATACCGCCAATCACCGTCGGCACCGAGATCAATGCAATCACAATGGATCCAACCAGACCAATGAGTCCCAGTGCTGCAACACCAACGTCGGAATCCGGTGACGGATCGGAATGGACGACTCCGGCCATGCCGCCAAAAAACAGAAGAACCAGCAGAGCGATGAGGACGCCCAGTCCTCCACATACAATGTTCAATATCGCCACGACCTTGACGTGCTGTTCCATCGCGTACTCCTTTGGGGGTGAGTTGGCGGAAGCATATGCGCAAACTTATCGCGGGCGCAACCGCTGGCTCACCGTATCGGGATTTCGGAAGGTTACTAAACACAAAAAAGCCCCGGACATCCCGGGGCTCTTTTCAGAATTTACCAGACGGAGTTATAAATTTTTAACGAGGCGTCGGCTGCCCAACAGTAGAAGAAGACCGATCATGCCAATTCCGCCTGTTGCCAGAGAGCTCGGTTCCGGAGTCGACACGCACGCGGGGTTTTGAGATGGTCCCGACGCGTCATTCCGACCGGCGTCCGCAGTGAATCCCGTGCATGCGGTGTTGCTCGCCAGAGCCATATGAGCCGAAACGGTTGCACCATGGTCATTCGCAATCAGAAGATTCGAGACGGAAGAAACGACATTGGAGGTGGTGAACACGAAGCTCACGCTCGAATAGCCGCCATTGCTGAAGCCAGGCCCATCGTTCACGATGAACGCGAATGTTCCAAATCCGTCGTTGTTGCCAGGACCAGATTGCGTACAAGGCGTCATGCTGCAAAATGGAAATGGTTGCAAGATCACGGTTCCGGCATTGGCGAGATTCAAATTGAGAGCGATCGTTCCAGTGGCGCCGAACACGAAGTTGTTGCTGCCGGTGGCCGAGACCAGCCAGACCATGCCCGTGATCCCGACGCTCGAAACGGTAATCGTCCCATATGGTCCTGCGCCCTGAGAGAACAAGTCCGGGTTTGCGACTGTCAACGTATAGGAAATAGTGTCCGCCTGTGCGTTTGGAGCCATCACAAAAGCCAGCAGAGTGACAACAAATAGACTGACGACAACAATCTTTTGCGCCGACAAAATCTTCGAGGAAAACCTACGGATCATCGACAACTCCTTTGAATGACCGGATAGATACAGGACTGCCACCTTCTGGCTATTGCAGGTTCAGCGCCTTTTCATGTATTACTTCACATCGTCCGCGCTTTTCCTGTGACTTCAATGATTTGGAACCTCTTTGCGCGCCGCAACTGACAACTGCAGCTTCGCTACAAATTCGTAAGGATTTCCGACGTCCATACCGGCACATCAGAAGACGTGACATGGAAACTGTTTTGGGGGCTGGAGAAATTCACCTGGAGAAAAAACGCAAGGTTTTCCGACGTCCGGAGGCCCGTTTGCCAGCGCCAAGCCGTGCGGCGGTCTCTGTTTCGGAATTTCAATAGTCGTTAAATACGAATGAGCCCCGGAAAAGTCCGAGGCTCGTTTTTCAGAAACTACGATACGGAGCTGCAAACTCTAACGACACGTCGGCTGCCCAGCAACAGAAAAAGACCGATCATACCAATGCCGCCTGTCGCCAGAGAGCTCGGTTCCGGAGTCGAAACGCACGCCGGGTTTTGAGATGGTCCCGACCCGTCATTTCTGCCGCCGTTCGCCGTGTATCCCGTGCATGCCGTGTTGCTGGCCAGAGCCATATGAGCCGAAACGGTTGCACCATGGTCGTTGGCAATCAGAAGATTCGACACGGAAGAAACCACATTGGAGGTGGTGAACTGGAAGCTCACGCTCGCATAGCCGCCATTGCTGAAACCGGGCCCGTCATTCACGATGAAAGTGAATGTCCCAAATCCATCGTTATTACCCGAGCCACCTTGCGTGCAAGGCGACATGCTGCACGCGGGGCTGGAGGACAAGGTTACTGTCCCAGCATTGGCGAGATTCACGTTAAGAGCGATCGTTCCGGTAGAGCCAAACACGAAGTTATTGAGACCGGTGGCAGCGACCGACCAGACCATTCCGGTGGCTCCGACGCTCGAAACTGTAATGGTCCCATATGGTCCGGCGCCCTGAGTGGACAGGTCCGGGTTTGCAACTGTCAACGTATAAGGAATGCTGTCCGCGTGCGCGTTGGGGGCTATCGCAAAAGTCAGCAGGGTCATCACAAACAGACTGACGACGACAATCTTCTGTGCCGAAACAATCCTGGAGGAAAACTTTCTAATCATTGAAACTCCTTAAAAGCTAGATCGATACTCGAACGTCAACGCTGATGCAGGTTCGGCACCGTCTGGTGTTTTCAAGCCGGCCCTTGCCGGCCCTTGAGGATGCCCGAATGAAGTGAGGGGTTTGGAAGCTCTATCAACACGGCACCCAGGCCTTGCGCAAAGGCGATTCTTTTCACGAACGCGTAATGTTTACCGACACCCTGACGGACACAACGGAAGAGACGGCTCGGAAAGCGCTTTGCGGGCTGAAGAAATTCATCTGAAGAAAAACCGCAACGTTTTCCGACGTCTTACGCCGCCTGCGCCACGTGTAGATTTCATGCGGTGGCCCTCCTGTGAAATGATCACGACTCTGTCGCGGGCGGAGTCCGCGGTGGGAATGAAGTGAAGGGAGAATCGTTCGTGCGAGTGTTGATAGTGGAAGACGAAAAGAAAGTCGCAAGTTTCATCGCGAAAGGACTGCAGGAGGAAGGACACGCCGTCGACGTGCTGCACGACGGTGAGAGTGGCGCCATCCAGGCTCTTCGCGTGGACTACGATCTGGTCGTGCTGGATCTCATGCTGCCCAAACGCTCCGGTCTGGAGGTGCTGCGCGCCATCCGTCTTGAAAAAAAGCGACTGCCCGTTCTCATCCTCACGGCAAAGGGCGAACTCGAGGATCGCGTCTCCGGATTGGATGCCGGCGCGGACGACTATCTGGTGAAGCCCTTTGCGTTTGCCGAGCTGTCTGCCCGCGTGAGAGCGCTTCTCCGTCGTGGAACCGGAGAAGATACGCGCCTTCGTGTTGCAGACCTCGAAATCGACACGGCCAAGCGGATCGTAAAGCGAGGAGGCCGGAACATCGATCTGAAACCGAAGGAATACGCGCTTCTTGAATTCCTCATGCGTTATGCCCGTCGTCCGATCACGCGCACCATGATTACGGAACACGTGTGGGATATTCACTTCGACAGCATCAGCAACGTCGTCGACGTCCATATCAATTCGCTGCGGAACAAAATCGACAAGGGCTTCTCGTCTCCATTGATTCATACCGTTCGCGGAGTGGGTTACATGCTTTCGGACAAGGAACTATGAAACCGATCGGAGTCACTCCGAAACTGACCTTTCTTTTTGCCGCCGTGTTCACCGTGATGCTGAGCGGTTTTTACATCGCAACGTACTACCTCCTCGACAATGAGCTGGAAACCTACCTCAACCAGGAACTGCTGGATCGGGCCGCCGGGCTCAAGGGCTATATCGATTTTAAGAACGAACAACCCGTGCTCATGTTTGACTCCAATGACGCTGAAGAATCCCTCTTTGTGACGACAGCCACTCGCTACTTCCAGATCTACGACCTTGCGACAGGGGCACTGGTGCATCAATCTCAGGAACTGGGATTCATGGGACTGCAGTTCAGCCCATACGAGATCCTGCAGATCAGCGGAGGCCCGGCGTTAATGGATATCCAGACGGATGAGGGACCATTGCGCTTCTACAACGACCGTGTCGTCAGCCCCTCCGGCAAGACCTACCTGCTGCAGGTCGGCATGTCGCTGCAGTCCAAGCAGGTTACCCTGGATCGATTTATTCGCCTGACAGCCTGGCTGATTCCGCTCGGTCTTGTCGTTGCAGGGTCCTCGGGCTGGTTCATGGCAAGGCGCGTGTTGAGGCCGGTTCAGAATATTGCGCGCGCCGCAAAGCTGATCGAGGTTTCACACTTGAACCAACGGATTCCCCTGCTGGGCAGCGGGGATGAATTCGACCAGCTCGCCCTGACCTTTAATGAAACATTCGCGCGACTGGAACACGCTGTTGGTGAAATGAAGCAGTTTACGGGAAGCATCGCTCATGAATTGCGCACTCCCCTGACAGCTCTGCGTGGTGAAGCGGAAATTGCGCTTTTTCACGGCAAGTCGCCGGAAGACTTCCGCCGCGTGCTGTCGAGCCAGCTGGAAGAATTCCAGAAACTCACGCGGCTGATCGATCAGCTGCTGACATTGGCTCGAGCCGAGGCCGGAGAGTTCCACCTGGCGCGTGCTCGGGTCTCCATGGATCCACTGTTGAAGTACATCGTTGAAACCCTCACACTTCTTGCCGATGAAAAAGGCGTGAGTCTGCTGCTGGAATCCGAGCCGGATATTGTCGTCTGGGGCGACAAGGAATGGCTCGAACGTGCGCTGCTGAATCTCCTGGATAACGCGATCAAGTACACTCCCGCCGGAGGGCGGGTAACGGTACACACGTCAAAGGAACAATCCGGTGCCCGAATCGACATCGTGGACACCGGTACAGGAATATCATCTGAAGCATTACCGCATATCTTCGAACGTTTCTATCGAGCGGATCCGGCACGAGATAAATCTGTTGAGGGCGTAGGCCTTGGCTTGAGTCTGGTGAAATGGATTATCCAGGAGCACGGCGGTTCCATCGAAGCCGCCAGCATACCTGGCGATGGAGCCCGATTCACGATCTTCCTTCCTTAGGATTAAGAAGAATTAATCTGCACTTCATGACGTCCTAATCTGACTGGCGTTTAATCCTGAACAGCCGGGACGCAAAGCGGCGTCCATCAAAAAAACAGGAGAAACCAATGAAGATAGGAAACACGCTGGCTGTTCTTGGAACAGCTGCACTGCTCACCGCATCCATGGGTCTGGCTCAGACCAAAACAACCGAACCGGCGAAAGCCTCCACGGCTGCGAAGCCGGCAAAGGCCACCACGCATGTCATGACCGGAACCGTGGAATCGATCACGGGTACCGGTGCCGCGACGACCGTTGTCATCAAGGGCTCAAAAAGCAGTGACAAGCCGGTGACGCTCGCGTTCGATTCCGCGACAACAAAGACTGGGGACCTGGTTCAGGGCGCCAAGGTCAATGCACACTACCGTGTAGACAATGGAAAGAACATCGCGACCAGCATCACAGTCGAAGCCCCGAAGGCCGCAGCCAAGACTTCCACGGCGACGACTCCTGCCCCTGCCAAGAAATAAACAAGATCGGGGTCGGGACGATCTGTAGGCGCGGTCATCGGCCGCGCCTACAATTTATGAAGTTTGTAGCCCGCTCTCTCAACGGCAAGCCGGGTCGTTTCGATTGCATCGGGTTTCTCGTTGTGGGGCAGTACCGCAACCGCGGGCGCGGATTGCAGCTCGCGTAATACTTTCTCCGTTTCCGTTCCCGCCATCGAGTCCAGTAATTCGTATAGACCCCCTTTCTGTTCTTCGAGCGGATTGTGAACGGCAAAAATCGACCGAAGTGTGAGAACGATCGACTCGGTTGGCGGGGGCACGAGCAACGATACGATGGCGCCATGATCGAGACGCAGACGTTCGGCCAGTGCCGCTTTCCGGCCTCCCTGCCATCTGGTAATCGCGGGCAATACGATCTTTTCCTCCATGGAAATGTGACGAAGGATTCCCTTCCGGAACTCGGAATACGATTCCATGTCGATAATTCCAGGTGTCGCAGTTGAACGAGTCAGCAGTGCATCCAGCCGATCGTGATCTTTTGAAAGGTATTCCGAAAGAACACCCCTCATTAACGTCTCTCAAATTCGGTCTGCAATCGATTCCTCGTCGCATGAAATTCGGGAGAATCCAGGATCGCATTCGCCGGCATCGGTCCCAGATACTCGATTTCGCTGAATAGATTCAGGAGGCGCTCTCTCAGGATTGGTGATGGAGCAAGAAATTCCGCCGCCGCATTCCCGTTCAAGGAATCCAGAAACTCGATGCCGCCTCTGGGATCGAATCCGGCCTTCCAGGCGTATTGAACACCCAGCTGATCCGCTTCCTTTTGATACTTCTCGATGGCTCCGTCCATCATGTGGTCCATGACCCCGCTGAGTCCCTGCATTCCGTATCCGATGCCATAGTAAGCGGCCTGATTCAGTCCGGGGCTGAAGAAGCCGGTGGCAATTTGTGCAATCGGAAGAAACATTTTTGAAAAAAGAGAGTGATTCGATGCACGCATTGCATGCCGTGCGGCGATACGGGCAATCTCGCGCGCAAGGATAACCGCAAATTCCGATTCGGTGTGAGTCGCCAGCATCAGTCCGGACGTGACGAACAGGAATCCTCCAGGCAGCGCTGTGGCTTTAATATCTCCGCTATCCAGCACGGTAACATGCAATGGTACTTTCAAATCGGAACAGGCCGCAATCCGGTTCGCCAGCTGTCGAACATAATTCTGAGTCGTCTCATCCTGCAATTCTGCAGGCAGCCACCCTCCGGCGGTCATTTGTCGGACGGCCTGTTTGCCCACTTCGATGTCTTCCGTGGGATCTTTGGCAATGCTGCGAAAGCCGATGTCCTCAACGTCGCCGTGAGGACGTTTCCGGCCCTCTCCTTCATCGATGTGGCGGAGAATGTCCTCCCGCTGCTCAGGCCAGTGCTCGATCAGCCACAGTTTGGTCAGCTGTTTGTTGTATTCGGCCGGTATCGTCATCTTTTGCTCTTCAGCCTTTTCTCGAATACCGCGTTCGAGCGCACCGATATCGACGTGGAGCTGTGAGCGGCGATCCCGATTCCCAGGTGTGTCCATCGAACCGCTTCGATTAAGTTCTTTCAGTTCGGCACGCGAAGTATCCAGTTCGCTTTTCCACTGCTTCTCTGTTTCGCTGGAGGCTCTGATCTTCTCGTCGCGCTCATGCTCCAGTCTGGATCGAAGATTTCCAATCTCATCGTGAGAAAACGTGGCAGGCTCCAGCAGGTCGACGTAAGGCGCAAGGAGCCGGTCTTCGAGACTGACGACGGAAATCGGCGGAATATCGGGAACTGGCTGAGGTAGAACTCCAAGTACGGCAAGAACCATGTAGAGGGACATTACAAATCCTCCTCGGCATATCACTCCCCCCTGCGACAATGGACGCGCTTCAATGCAAAACGTCGTCTTCCTGCGTGATTGCGAATTCCTCTGCAAAGGGAAAGGGATTTGCCCCAATACATTCATCGGAGCGTGATATTCTCGGCAGCCAATCCTCCGATGTTTCATATGAGATTTCTTCCGGGCATCCTGTTGGTTCTCGCTTCGGCAAGCTCATGCGTTCAAGAGAAGTCTGTAGACAATCCCCAGGCCCGGCTTGTGGAACGATCGTTCGCTTCGATGGGAAGCCAGTTGCGTCTGAGTGTATGGACAGCGTCTCCGGCAGCAGCCACTTCCGCATTCGACACCATCGCCCAGGAACTCCAACGTCTCGAAGACTTGATGAGCAACTGGCGCAATGGCAGCGATATCCAAAAACTGAACGCCGCTGCCGGCGATCATCCCGTACCGGTCGCGCCGGAAATTCGGGAACTGCTGCGGACGGCAAACCAGGTCAGCGAATGGACCAACGGAAGATTCGACGTGACGTTCGGTGTCATGGGCGGCCTCTGGAAATTTGACTATCAGAACGAGGACCAGACAATTCCCGATCCCAGGGAAGTCGCACGACGTCGAAAACTCATCAATTTTCACGACCTGAAAGTGGACGACGAGAAAGGAACCGCCTTTCTCCTCCACGAAGGAATGGTGGCAAACCTCGGCGGTATCGGAAAAGGCTATGCTGTGGATCGAACGCGAAACCTTCTTCTGGCGGCAGGCTTTCGAAATTTCATGATTCAATTCGGCGGCGACATGTACGTGGCGGGAAATTCAGGCGATCGGCCCTGGCGGCTCGGGATTCAGGATCCACGAGGGTCGGACGACCACATATTTGCCTCCATCGAGTTATCGGACAGCACATTCAGCACATCCGGGGATTATGAGAGATTCTTTATCAAGGATGGCCGTCGTTATCATCACATCATCGATCCAGCCACTGGCGAGCCTTCGATGGGCTGCCGCAGCGTAACGATCGTTGCGAAAAGCGCAACGATTGCCGATGGCTTGTCGACAGGAGTGTTTATCATGGGACCGAAGGCGGGCATGGCGCTGATCGAAAAATTGCCGGATGTTGAAGGTGTGATTGTCAGCTCAAAGAACGAAGTGCTGGTTTCGTCCGGACTGAAGGAACATATGACGATACTCTCTCAGCCGACGGATGCACCTTAGGAGGAACCTGCTCATGACGATACCAAAATCGGTACTAATCATCGCAATCGCGTTGACCTTTCTTCTTGTCCCGCAATCCTCGAGAGCTCAACTGGCGAAGGGACCTCTTGCGAATGTCCGCAGCCTGAAATGCACATTCGCGGTGATGGCCGTCGGGACCTGGGGCGACAAGGAACCCGAAGTCAAAATAAAACCGCCAACGGAGCCGACGCTGCAATTCGACGCGATCAACGCAGACGAAGGCACGGCGGAGTTGAAGAATAATTACGGAAAGTACGACATCATCGTGCGGTATTCGGGCGGGTATCTGCACTTCATCCAGTCGTTTCTCGACGGTCCTCTGCGTGTGACGACAATTCTTGAAAAGAAGACCGCGAGCGGAAAGTTCAAAGCCATGCAATCCAGGCACGAATTCACGGATTTCGCATTGTCCGGATTCACGTCGAGTCCCGAACAGTACTACGGTGAGTGCGAGGTACTCCAGTGATGTATGATGACGCCGCCGGAGGGACCATCGACTGATGGCGATCAACCCATAGTCAGGAGACAGTCATGCCCAAAATGAAATTGTTCAGCGCTGTGATAGCCACGGGTGTCGTAACGAGTGCAGCAATGTTCTACGCCACGTTTGCACAGGCGCCCTCGCCGCAGGCCGCCGCGCCCGTCCCGGCTGTTCTGCAGAATTATTCCCCGGTCACGGCCGAACGTTTGAAGAATCCCGAGCCCGAGAACTGGCTGATGGTACGCCGGAGTTACGATGGATCCGGCTACAGCCCCTTGAAGCAAATCACGACCGAAAATGTTTCAAGGCTGAAACCGGTATGGGGAATATTGACCGGTGAAGGACGCGTCCACGAAGCCGCTCCCATCGTCAACAATGGCGTGATGTTTGTCTCCACTCCCAACAACCAGGTCATGGCAATGGACGTGAAGTCCGGAAATTTGCTGTGGCGCTATCGAAGACCGAGGCCGACCGGTTCCAGTGTGGCTCACGACACCAGCCGCGGTGTCGCGCTATACGGGGACAAGGTTTACTTCGCAGCCGGCGAAGCCGTGATTGTCGCTCTCGATGCAAAGACCGGGCGTGAAGTCTGGACGACCGCCGTCGCGGACAATGCGTCCGGCTATTACATTTCTCTGGCTCCGCTTGTCGCCGGAGGCAAGCTGATGGTCGGCACTTCGGGTGGTGAGTTTGGAGTCCGTGGATTCGTTGCCGGACTCGATCCGGATTCCGGAAAAGAACTGTGGCGCACCTATACTATCCCCGCACCGGGAGAACCTGGAAGCGAGACCTGGCCGAACGGTGATCAGTGGAAAACTGGAGGCGGACCCATCTGGGTTACCGGTAATTACGATCCCGACACGAATATTGCCTATTGGGGAACGGGTAACGGCGGACCCTGGATGGGGGATCAGCGTCCCGGCGACAATCTCTATACATCGTCGGTCATTGCTCTGGATGTTGCGACTGGAAAGCTCAAGGGACACTTTCAATACCACCCCAACGATTCCTGGGATTGGGATGAAGTGTCGCCGCCGATCCTCGTCGACTATCAACGCAATGGCCGCACCATCAAAGGACTGATCGACGTGGCACGCGACGGGTATCTGTGGTTTCTGGAACGTTCCGACGGCCCGATCAAATTTGTCGAAGGAAAGCCTTACGTCAATCAGGATGTGTTTCTAAGTTTGGATCCCACGACCGGGCGGCCCAACGTCGACCCAACCAGGAAACCCGGCACTGGAAAAACTGCGACGTTCTGCCCGGGATTGCATGGTGGCAAGAACTGGCCTCCGATCGCGTATAACCCGGACACCCGCATGATCTACATTCCGGC
>Ga0163162_10008355_pt1 | contig 10094 bp, 10 predicted proteins | sample S55metaG_FD_115310 | JGI IMG/M metagenome (GOLD analysis project Ga0163162, IMG submission 115310) | Switchgrass rhizosphere microbial communities from Kellogg Biological Station, Michigan, USA - S5-5 metaG | ecosystem: Host-associated > Plants > Roots > Rhizosphere > Soil | place: USA...
CGCAGTCTGACAGGTCGCTGTCTTCAGCAGGAGTTAATGTGATTGCGATTCCATTGGTGTTTGAGTCGAAGTTTGCGGGGCACGGAGCGATGGACCGGTGGATGATCAATGGGAGGTCGTTCCCTGATACAGAGACGGTAGCGCTGAAGCTGGGGCAACGATATCGGTTGGTGTTCAGGAACAGGAGCATGGACGATCATCCGGTGCATCTTCATCGCCACACGTTTGAGCTACGGAAGATGGCTGGACGCGAGACGCGGGGTATTCTGAAAGACACAGTTTTAGTGAAGGCAGGAAGCGAGGCGGAGGTGGAGTTTACGGCGAATACGCCGGGGCTTTCGCTGTTTCACTGCCACCAGCAGGACCACATGGACATGGGATTCATGATGCTGTTCCAGTGTTCCTGAACTTTTGTAGCACTACGGGAAACGGGTTTGCGACGATATAGACGGCTCTATCTCATGATCTGCATCATCGTGCTGTGCGTGTGGAGCGGGCGCGCGCGAGCGCAGGGCAACTACGAGATCCAGGTATATGGGTCGGACACGGTTGCACCGAAGAGCCTGATGCTGGAACTGCATTCGAACTTCACGCCTGAGGGTTCGACAAAGACGGACGACGGGACGTATCCGACGAACCATCAACTGCACGAGACGGTCGAGGCTACGCTTGGGCTGAACAGCTGGTCGGAGGTTGGGTTTTACCTGTTTACGAGCTGGCAGAACGGGCATGGCGTGCAGTGGGTGGGCGACCATATACGGCCGAGGGTGCGGGTTCCGGATTCGTGGCACTGGCCGGTGGGGGTGAGCCTTTCGACGGAGGTTGGATACCAGCGGTCGGTGTACTCGCCGGACACCTGGACGTGGGAGATTCGGCCGATCGTGGATAAGTCGGTTGGTCGTTGGTACTTCGCGGTGAACCCGGCGCTGGAGCGGACGTGGCATGGGCCGGACACGAACCAGGGAGTGGGTTTCGCGCCAGCAGCAAAGGTGGGGTATGACTTCACAAAGAAGGTGAGCGCGGGTGTGGAGTACTACGGGGCGTATGGGCGGGTGTGGTCGTTCAGTCCGCTGCACGACCAGCAGCAGCAGGTCTTCGCGGTGACTGATCTGAACGTTTCGCCGAAGTGGGAGCTGAACTTTGGGGTGGGATGGGGTGCGACGGCTTCGACGGACCATGTGATCGTAAAGGCGATTGTGGGGCGGCGGTTCAGCTGGGGCAAGTCGCCGGTGGATTAGCCAGAACTAAAAAAATCGTTTGGTCCGCCGGGGCGCGCGTGGGGTTTCTATGCGATTCTTCTTGCACATCGGAGGGATCCCCATGGCGCAGGGTGCGGAGTCGCAGATGAGTGCCGGAGCTGTTGTTGTGGCACGTGCTCCGGTGTGGCCAATGATTCCCGGTATTGTTGCGGCGGCGTTTGTGCTCGACTTCCTGTGCGGATGGCTGCGGCGGGGAACGCTTCCTCAATTTGGAGCCGTGCTGCTGGCGGGGTCGCTGCTGTTTGTTGCGGTGATGGTGTGCGGATTTGTGGTGCGCGCGATCTGTGCCAGAGCGGTTCCCAATGGTCGGCGACTCGCGACTCCTGTTGTGCGAGCGGCGTGCGTGGCTGCGCTGTGGATTCCGGCGTGGGTGCTGTTTATCGAGACGTGGTCGCTGCTGATGCTGTTGGCGGGATGCCTGTGCCTCGTGAGCCTGGGCATCTTCTTGAAGCGATGTGATGTGGACTCGACGGAGGATGCCGCGGATGGTTCGTTGAAGACGTTGCCATTTCAGTTTCAGTTTGAGCCGGGAGCGTTTCAGCGGATGATTCTGCCGTCGCTGCTGCTGGCGGTGTTGGTTGAGATCGCCGTGGTGCTGGTGGCGGCGCGGTGGTTCACGGTTGCGTCTGTCGCGTGCGGTGTATGCGCTGCAGTGCTGGGATGGAGGGCGACGCAGAAGGCAAGGTTGGACGCAGGGCAGCCGCCGGTGCTGTCGCGTCCGAGCCAGGTGTGGATTGTGGCCTCTGCGTTTGTGTTTACCGTGATTGCGCTGCTGCCGTATCTGCGCGTTGCGCCGTTTGCTGGCGGCCCATTTCACCTGCTGAAGGGGAAGCCGGTTCCGCTTGTCGCAGGAGGAGTGCCGCTTGCGACGGAGAATAGCGATGGCTACACGGGAATCATTCTGCTGCCGTTGAGCGACGACCATAAGAAGATCTCCCTGCCGGTGAAGCGGGAGCTTGTGCCGACGTTCAACGTTAGGATTGCCGAGCCGATGGAGATTCCGTTTGACGGACAGTACTGGTACTTCAAGGCTCCGGAGAAGCAGCCGCGGCCGACAGCGAAGATGGTTCGTGGGAACTCGATGAAGGCACAGATCCGCTCGTCGGACCGGTATCCGCTGCTGATGGAGGCGCACCAGAAGCTGGATGTGCCCTTGGACCTGGGATGCTGCAGCGCGATGGATCTGGTGGTACAGAACGCGGATCGCCACGAGGGGACGATTGCGCTGGAGCTTTGGGTGAGGAAGCGTCCGGATGCCAACTCGCCCAAGCCGCGTGTGAATGCGGTGCCTGTCGCACAGGCCCCGCACTACCTTGGCACGGTGGCGATTCCTTCGAGCGAACAGCTGGTGAGCCTGAGGGCTCCGGTGGTGGGGAACCCGCCGGAGGAACGGTTGAGGTTTCCGGTGCCTGCGGCGATGGATGGCACGTTGTTCGATGAGATTACGGTGGTGGTGCACTCTGCTCCGGCGCGAGCGACGACGGGGGCGCAGATCGGGATACGGAAGTTTGTGCTGGAGCCGTGAGGCCAGGTGGATCGTTCTATCCGTTGGAAATCTTCGAAAGAAATTCTTCGAGTACGGCGTTGAAGCGGTCCGGTGCTTCAAGGTTGGGCATGTGTCCGATGCCCTCGAATATCGCGAGACTTGAGTTCGGAATCGCGTGCTGCATCTGGGTCGCGGCTCCAACGGTAGTGTAGGCGTCTTCGGTTCCGACGAAGATGAGCGCAGGAGCGGAGATGTGCGGGAGTGTGGGCGTGTAGTCCTTGCGGCGGGAGCGTCCGCGGAGAGCTGCGGCCGCACCTGCGGGCGGAGTGTGGGCGATCATGGCGTACACGTTGGCGGCAAGCGCAGGGTCGCGCTTGATGGAGCCGTGTGCAACAAGTTTGGGCAACATCTCCAGACCGGGAAGCGCGGAGCCTTCCTGGAGAAAACGGTCTGCCATGGCGCGGCGTGCAACGGCGGCTTCGGGAGTATCGGCCTGGGAGAAGGTCGCTGCGAGAACGATTCCTGCGAGGCGCTTAGGATATTGCTCGGCGAAGGCCATAGCGATCTGGCCGCCCATGGAGAGGCCGACGATAACTGCCTGGTCGATTTCGAGGTGATCGAGCAGCGCGTCGATGTCGGCAGCCATGGTCTCGAGCGTGGTGGCCTCGGTGAAGGGGGCTTCAGAGGCTCCATAGCCGCGGAGATCGAAGGTGATGACGCGGTATTTGCTGCTGAGTGCAGCTGCCTGCGGGTCCCACATGGACTGGTTGAAGGGGTGGCCGTGGATGAAGAGGACGGGAAGGCCGGTGCCGGAGTCACGATAGGCGAGGGAGGTATCGGCGACGTTCGCGAAGGTCATGCTTTCTCCTTTGCGACCTTCAATCCGGAGAGGTCTTCGAGGGCTTGCACGAGCGCGTGATTTCCGAGGCCGCCTTTTCCCGCCTGTTGCAGCTTGTTATAGAGCTGGTGGACGAGGCTGGTGCCGAGCAGGGGGAGGCCTAGCTCACGTGCCGACTCGAGGACGAGCCGCAGGTCCTTCTGCTGAAGGTCGATGGTGAAACCGGGCTGCCAGTATCCGTCGATGGCCTGGGGAGCGCGCTGAGAGAGCATCCAGCTGCCTCCGGCGCCGGCTTCGACGGCACGAACGGCCTGCAACAGGTCAATGCCGGCGGCGCGGCCGAGCAGCAGGGCTTCGCTGACAGCCAGCATATTGACGACTACGAGAATCTGGTTCATCAGCTTGGTGGTCTGGCCTGAACCGCTGGAGCCCATGTAGGTGATGCGGGTGCCGATGGCTTCGAGGATGGGCTTGATGTGATCGAAGGCTACCTGGGGACCGCCGACCATGATGCTCAGGGTGCCTTTGGCTGCGCCTTCGCTGCCTCCGGAGACGGGAGCGTCGAGCAGAGTGATCTCACGGGCTGCGAGGTCCTTCGCGAAGCGGCGGGTATCTGCGGGGCTGATGGTGCTGAGGTCGATGACAGTGGTTCCGGGCCGAAGATCGCTCGCGAGGCCAGGCTTGCCGTCTTTGCCGAAGAGGACAGCTTGCACGTCTGGTGTATCGGAGACACAGATGAGGATGGTGTCTACCGATCTGGCCAGAGTGGTAAGGTCCGGCGCGATCTCGAAGGCAAGCTCTTTCCTGAGTGTTTCGGAGGTTGCGGCGGTTCTGTTCCATACAGTTACAGTGTGGCCTTTGCGAACGAGGTTTGCGACCATGCCACGGCCCATGATGCCAAGACCGACGAATCCAATGTGAGATGTCATGCAGGCAGTATTTCGTGAAGCGCGGCGAAGAACAAACCGGCGGGCGCATCGTTCGCGGACAGCCATGAGTTGAACTCATGGTTTCGCTATACTTCGACCCATGGCGAGAGCACTTCCGACGGCGGCGCAGATCAGTATTGTTCACAAGATTCTGGGGGCGGGGAGTTTCTCCGGGGCGGCGCTGGAGCTCGATCTGACACAGTCGGCGGTTTCGAGGATGGTGCAGGGAATCGAGGAGCAGTATGGCGTAGAGCTGTTCGTTCGCGGACGCAAAGGAGCGACGCCGACTCCTGCGATGAAGAAGCTTCTGCCGGCATTCCGGCAGGCACTGCAGGGGCTGGAGGAGCTGGGGCGCCTGCTGGAGCACCAGGACGGTGTTCAGCGTGGACGCATTCGTGTGGCGTCCTTTCGCAGCGCAGCGACGCAGCTGCTGAGCCAGCCGCTGAAGACGTTTCTGGTACGGCATCCGGCGGTGGATCTCTCGCTGCAGGTCGTTCGCGAGGTAGATGGCGGAGTGCTGGAGCTTCTGCGGAACGGAGAGGCGGAGATTGGGGTGACGACGGATGCGCCGTCGCGCAGACTGCGTTCGTGGCCGCTGGCACGCGACGAGTATGTACTGGTTCGGGAGCGCTCGAAGGGCAGGAGGAGGCTCGATACGAAGGGGGCGACGCTCATTCTTTGGAAGGAGCGCTGCTCTGCCGTGGTTCCGCAGATTGCGAACGATATGAACTGGAGACCGAAGAAGATAGTGGAGGTCGATTCGGACGCCGCCGTATTGAGCATGGTGGAGAACGGCGCGGGAGTTACCGTGATGCCGAGGCTGGCGACGGAGCCATTGTCGGCAGGGCTGGAAGCGGAGCGCCTGCCGGTGACGGTCTATCGGCAGATCACGCTTTGCACTACGGCTGCGGTCGCCAACTCGCAGGCAGGAAGGCTGCTGATACAAGGGATTCGCCGCTCGGTGCAGCAGAGGTTCCGATCTGCGACGGACACGGCGGAGAGCGAGCGGAACTTCGGTGTGACGATAAGCCATTAGCGCAGCGTAGGGGAGAAAAATCTGCGAAAGGTTGCGGCCTTGCAGGTTGCCATGTATCGTTGAGAGCAAGATGACCTTTCATTCCAGCCGATTTATTAGCTTTATTTACCGCTACTGGTATCCGGTAGCGGCATCGGCGGAGTAGGGTCTTCTGAGGGATTAGCTGAAAGTAAGCTGAAGTTCAGACGAGATTCGACATCCACACGAGCCGCGACCGAAAAGGTTGCGGTTTTTGCTTTTTGGCAGCGAGGAGCGGATATGAGCACGGCGACAGGCGGAGCGATAGGTAATACGACGGCGGCGTTGGTGAGTCCGGCGGGCCCGGTGCGGTCAGCGGCAGGGCGGTTCGGGGTGTACGGCGGGCGGTATGTGCCGGAGACGCTGATGGCAGCGCTCGAAGAGTTAGAGGCGGCGTATGCGGAGGCCCAGAAGGACCCGGCGTTCCAGGCGGAGCTGGCGGGGTTGTTGAAGGATTACGTGGGGCGGCCTACTCCTCTGTACTACGCGAAGCGGCTGAGCGAGCAGCTGGGTGGCGCGAAGATCTATCTGAAGCGCGAGGATCTGCTACACACCGGGGCGCACAAGATCAACAATGCGTTGGGACAGGGACTGCTGGCGCGGCGCATGGGGAAGCAGCGCATCATCGCCGAGACCGGCGCGGGGCAGCATGGCGTGGCGACGGCGACAGTGTGCGCTCTGCTGGGCATGGAGTGCGTGGTCTACATGGGCGACGAAGACATGCGGCGGCAGGAGCTGAATGTCTACCGGATGCGGCTGCTGGGCGCTGAGGTACGTGGCGTGTCTGCGGGATCGGCGACGCTGAAGGACGCGATCTCTGAGGCGATGCGCGACTGGGTGACGAATGTGCGCTCGACGTTCTACATCCTGGGCTCGGCGCTCGGGGCGCATCCTTACCCGACGATGGTGCGGGACTTTCATCGCGTGATCAGCATTGAGGCGAAGCGGCAGATTATGGAGCATGAAGGCAAGCTGCCGACTGCAATCGTCGCGTGTGTGGGCGGCGGGTCGAACGCAATTGGAGCGTTCTACGAGTTTTTGAACGATACGAATGTGCAGCTGATCGGCGTGGAGGCCGGTGGGCGCGGGACTGCTCTTGGTGAGCATGCGGCGCGCTTCCAGAAGATTGGCGGCGGCGTTCCGGGTGTGTTGCAGGGAACGTACAGCTATGTGCTGCAGGACGACGCGGGGCAGATTGCGTTGACGCATTCTGTGAGTGCGGGGCTTGACTACGCGAGCGTTGGGCCGGAGCATGCGATGCTGCATGATTCGGGACGCGCGACGTATACGTCGTGCACGGATGCGGATGCGCTGAAGGCTACGGTGACCTTGGCGCGGACGGAGGGGATTCTTCCGGCACTCGAGAGCGCGCATGCGGTGGCGGAGGCGATTCGTCTGGCTCCGACGATGGCGCAGACGGATGTGCTGATGGTGAATCTGTCGGGACGTGGGGATAAGGATATGGGGATCTTGTCGCGCGAGCTGAGTTTGAGTGGCGCAGCAGTGGAGGCGAAGGGCTAACGATGGCGATTGAGTTCAAGAAGAAGCCCGGCCTTGTGGTTTATCTGACTGCGGGTGATCCTGACCTTGCTACGACGCGTGATATTGCGCTGGCGGCGATTGATAACGGCGCGGATGTGATTGAGCTGGGTGTGCCGTTCAGCGATCCGCTGGCGGATGGGCCGGTGATTCAGCGGGCTAGTGAGCGTGCCGTGGCGAAGGGCGTGCGGCTGACGGATGTGCTTGGCGTGGCGAAGGAGCTTCGTGCGGCGCGGCCGCAGGCGGGGCTGATTCTGTTCAGCTATCTGAATCCTGTGGTGCGGATGGGGATGAAGGACTTCTGTGCACGTGCGGCGGAGGCTGGAGCGGACGGGGTTCTGCTGACGGACATGATTGTTGAAGAGGCCGGGGAATATCTCGAGGCGATGCATGCGAACAAGCTGGCTCCGGTGTTTCTTGCTGCGCCGACCTCGACCGATGTTCGGCTGAAGGCGATTGCGGAGAACTCGCAGGGGTTTGTTTATGCGATCTCGCGCACAGGAATTACCGGCACACAGACGAGCCTGACGAGCGATGCGGCGCAGGTGGTCTCGCGGCTGAAGCAGTTTACGAAGCTGCCGGTTGCGCTGGGGTTTGGGATCTCGAACGCCGAACACGTGAAGGCCGTGGGAGAGTTTGCCGATGCGGCGGTGATCGGCAGCGCGATTGTGCAGCTGATTGAGAAGACAGCGCCGGAGCAGGCTGCGGCTGCGGTGGGTAAGTTTGTTGCGGGGTTGCGCGCATGAATCGGACGCCCATGCATCCTGCGAACCCACATCTCAGAGTCGAGATGTGGGGCACCCGCCTTCACGGTGCTTCTCCGCCGCTGCCGGATTTGGCGACGATGCAGGATGCCGGACGACTCAGAACCGGTGTTTATCATGGGATGTACACCCGAAACCACTGTGAGGACACGCGATGGAGATCTCTGACTGGCGGCGCAAGATCGATGAACTGGATGAGCAGATCGTCCGCCTTATCAACCAGCGAGCGGATGCAGCGCGAGCAATTGGCGAGCTCAAACAGGGAGCAAATCTTCCGGTATACGAGCCGCAACGGGAGAAGGACGTATTTGACCACGTTCGCCGCGTCAATCCGGGGCCATTGTCTGACACAGAGATTGTCGATATCTATGAGCGGATTATCGACGTGATGCGGGCCCTACAGAAACACAGGGATTAGCCGGGAACATTCGGGCACAGAATTTGGAACCAATCGAGTTACAAGAGAAAGCGAAGACGAGACGATGATCGTAGCAATGCAAGGCGAAGCAACGGAAGAGAATATTCAACTCGTGATTGAGCGCATGGTTGAGCTCGGGTTCAACGTCCACCGCACCACGGGAGCCGCGCAGACGATTCTGGCTGGCGTGGGGACTCCGGAGCACTTTGACGTAGCGGAGTTCAAGGTGCTGTCGGGTGTGCACGATGCGTATCGCATCTCGTCGCCGTACAAGCTCGCCGGGCGGAACTTCCGCCCCGAGGGTACACAGATCAAGTTTGCCAACGGCGTTGTGGTCGGCGGCAAGGAAGTTGTCATGATGGCGGGACCGTGTTCCGTCGAGTCGCGCGAACAGATTCTCCTGAGCGCGAAGCAGGTAAAGGCCGCGGGAGCGCAGTTCCTGCGTGGTGGAGCGTACAAGCCCCGCAGCTCGCCGTACAGCTTCCAGGGCATGGGAGTCGAGGGCCTGAAGCTGCTGCGTGAAGTAGCCGACGAGACCGGCCTGCTGGTGATCACGGAGGTGATGGAGATCTCGCAGATCGAAGTGATGCTGCCGTACATTGATGTCTTTCAGATTGGTGCGCGTAACATGCAGAACTTCAACCTGCTGCGCGAGCTTGGTCATGTGCGCAAGCCCTGCCTGCTGAAGCGCGGCATCGCGGCGACGATTGAAGAGGTCCTGCTGTCGGCCGAGTATATTCTTTCGGGCGGCAACTATGATCTGATGCTGTGCGAGCGCGGCATTCGCACGTACGAGACATACACACGTAACACGATGGACATCTCGGCGATTCCGGTGCTGAAGAAGCTGACACACCTTCCGGTGCTGGGCGATCCTTCGCACGGCGTAGGCATTCGCGACCTGGTTCCGCCGATGGCGCTGGCTTCTGTTGCTGCGGGGGCGGATGGTCTGTTGATGGAGATGCATCCTGACCCGAACAAGGCGATGAGCGACGGAGCGCAGAGTATGTATCCGGAGCAGCTGGAGAAGTTGATCGCACAGTTGAGGCAGCTTGCGCCGGTGGTTGGGCGCTCGGTTGCGTAAAAGGATGGTCGCATAGCCATGATGGAGCGGGTACTCATTGTCGGGACGGGGCTGATCGGAGCATCGATCGGCCTCGCTTTGCGTGCGGCGGGATTTACGGGGCGCATCGACGGATGGGACCAGAGCTCGCTGGAGCTAGGCGCCGCGCAGCAGATGGGTGCGGTTGACGGCATCGCTGGCAACCAGTGGGGCGCGCTCGAACTGGCACGGCAGGCCGATGTGATTGTGCTGGCTGTACCGGTGCTTGCCATCAAGGACTGGATGCGGCAGCTGGGGCCGGTGACGGGTGAGGGCCAGCTGATCACTGATGTCGGCAGCACGAAGCTCGAGATTACAGAGTTGGCTTCGACACTGTTTGGTGGCGAAGGGCAGGCGACATTTCTTGCCGGGCACCCGATGGCGGGCAAGGAGTCGGGCGGGGCGTTGCTGGCCGAGGCTGGTTTATTCAACGGAGCAATGTGGCTGTTTACTCCCACGACGAAAGAGCCGACGGCTCTTGAGAAAGAATGGCGCAGCTGGGTTGGTTTCTTCGGCACGCGGTCGCTGGACATGGATGCGGCGCGGCACGATGAGATGTGCGCATGGGTGAGCCATCTGCCGCAGATGCTCTCGACGGCGCTGGCGGCATTGTTGGAGGACAAGTTTGGTGATGCGCCGGAGATTGCGGCGATTGGTGGACGTGCGTTGCGCGAGACGACACGACTGGGCGCTAGCCCTTACAGC
>Ga0163162_10008358_pt1 | contig 10090 bp, 7 predicted proteins | sample S55metaG_FD_115310 | JGI IMG/M metagenome (GOLD analysis project Ga0163162, IMG submission 115310) | Switchgrass rhizosphere microbial communities from Kellogg Biological Station, Michigan, USA - S5-5 metaG | ecosystem: Host-associated > Plants > Roots > Rhizosphere > Soil | place: USA: Michigan...
TCAAGTTTGCTTTATCTCCTGTAAGCATGGACGGCGCGTTGAACAATATGCGCACTGAAGCGCCGGGCTGGGATTTTGATAAAGTAAAGAACGATGGCCAGCAACTTTGGGAAAAGGAATTGCATAAAATTGAGATCGCCGGAAGCAAGGAAACCAAGTTGAATTTCTATACTTCCATGTACCATACCATGATCAATCCTACGCTGTACATGGATGCTGACGGTCAGTACAAAGGCCTCGACCAAAATGTACACAAGGCAGATGGATTTACCAACTACACTACATTTTCGCTTTGGGATACTTACAGGGCATTGCACCCGCTGTTCAATATCATCGAACCGAAGCGCAATGCAGATATGATCCAGTCGATGCTGGCACATTTTGATCAAAGCCCGGAGCATATGCTGCCGGTATGGTCAAACTCTGGCAACGAAAACTGGTGTATGAGCGGTTACCACAGCGTTGCTGTAATAGCTGATGCTGTAATAAAAGGCAATGTAACCTTTGATGCCAATAAAGCGCTTGATGCCTGTGTTGCTACAGCCCGCCACCGCGATTATGAAGGTATTGGAGAGTACATGGACAAAGGTTTCATTCCTGACGAAAAAAGCGGTGTATCGGTATCATCAACCCTTGAGTATGCTTTTGACGACTGGGCTATTGCTCAACTTGCCAAAAAACTAAACAGGAACGATATTTACGAAGAGTTCATTAAACGCTCTGAAAACTATAAAAATGTTTATGACCCGGCAGTTGGGTTCATGCGCCCTAAACTGGCTAATGGTTTCTTCAGGACAAAGTTTGATCCTTTGAGTACCATCAATGAAGGTTTTATTGAAGGCAACAGCTGGAATTATACCCTTTTCGCTCCGCAGGATCCCGAAAGCCTGATCAAGTTAATGGGCGGTGATAAACGTTTTGTACGCTATCTTGATTCGTTGTTCACCATGAACCTGCCAGATAAATATTTCGCAGAAACCGAGGATATCACCCGCGATGGGATCATTGGTAACTATGTACATGGCAACGAGCCATCGCACCACGTAGCCTACCTGTACAACTGGACAGATAAGCCATGGAAAACACAGGAGCGTGTACGCATGATCTTACCGATGATGTACAAGCCAACCCCTGATGGTTTAGGCGGTAATGATGATACCGGTCAGATGAGCGCCTGGTATATATTTACATCGCTTGGCTTTTACCCGGTGGCGCCCGGTTCTGACCAATATTCAACCGGCAGCCCGGCTGTCGACCATGCGGTGATCAATTTGGATAACGGCAAAACATTCACCATCAACGTAAAAAACCAAAGCGCGAAAAACGTTTATGTTCAAAAAATGGTATTGAACGGCAAGTCACTTGACAAGCTATTCATTAGCCATGATGAGATCGTGAGCGGCGGCGAGATCACTTTTTACATGAGCTCGAAACATAAATAGTGATTGATTTCGGATTTCGAATTTTCGATTTCGGAGTTAAAAAAGGGCTTTCCGCATTGGAAGGCCCTTTTTGTTTGAAAATAAAAAAATCCAGGCTGTGTACATTTATCTACCTGTAATGATAAAAAATGCCCCTGTCAAACGGTGTCCATACGCAGGCAGTTTGGCCGCATGATTTTAGCGCGTTGTTGGCCCAGGTGTTACAGGTGTAAAACATATTGTACTTGCGTTTAGCCTCATAAAAGGCATCATTTTTATCATAGTTGGCATTGGTTTTTATGTTGATGACCTTGCCTTCGGCGTCTCTTCTAAAACTGCTATCCACAAAGGCAACCAACCGTTTATACTGCTTATTGCTGATCATTATTTTTTTGCAGTCGTTACTTTCTGGCATAGCTTGGTAGTATGTAGCATGGATGGCGGATGTACTTAATGCAAATGCCGCTTTAAAAGCTGTGCTGAATTTTAAGTCGGCCCAGGTAGGCGTACTAAGGTAGAAACCTTTATCGCCCCAACCTATGGCCAAATATTTGCCCGTGGTATCCCGGCTTACAGTGTTTTCATAGCTGATCTCCTTGCTCCAATCGGTAATATCGTTTTTTACGGGGACAACAATATCGGTATGATCTCCATTGGTCAGGATGTAAATGGCCACATCATTTGCGGTCGCTGCCTCTTTTTTAACGGTCCAGATGGAAAACAGGAAAGCCGAGAGAAGATAGAGCAGCACAAATGCCATTAAGCCCAGTACGAGCCTTAAAATTACTTTAGCAATTTTTTTAACGGTTATCATAATTAAGGTTATCAGGTTTGGTTGCCTTAATTAATACAGGAAATACAATAAGGTGACCCTGTAGTATAGTCCACCTTATTGCTTTGATTTATACTGTCAAATCACCATAAAATTCGGCCCTTATTTGTAGCAAAATATGCTCGGCTTTTTGTATATCCGGTCTGTGGGGCAGGGGAGAGGTTTTGTATAGTTCATTGATGTGTTCCATTTTATCCTCTACCATTTTCATCAGTTCGTCAAATTCAAACTCGCCATTACGGATCTTCAGTAGGAAATCCCTGTCGTGCCGGTTTACGATCACTTGTCCATGTTGTGCTATTTCACCAGCCATATTGAGTAGCCGAAAAGTGTGCATCATGTTTTTGGCATCATAGCTTTTACCGTGTGATAAAGTACTTTGATACCGGGCCTCATTTCGCTTATCTTCCCAGTCGCGATATTCCTTGTACTCCTTGCAGTATACCGAATAGCCATCCTTATTAAAATTCATCACGGCCACGTGTTCTATCCCTTTTGGTACCGAACTTAGTTGCACATCATTGGCACCGGTGCCGGATATGATCCCCCTGAAAGTTCCGTTAGATAATTGCTTTTGATGATATAGCAGGTATACATTCCTGAAATGATCCAAACTTACCAGGCCGCACTGCTGCTGCGTAAAATTATTTTCCTTAAGCCAATCTTTTAACGATATACTGCCGTTATTATGGATCACGTAGCAAAAATCCAATACCGACTTGCGTTCCTCATCCATCGGTTTGTTGATCTTTTTATTCAAACCACGCGCCTTTTTTATCTGCGAATGTGCGTAACCGGCAAAAGTATCCAGGCAAAGTTTTGAAAGGAAATCTTCCGGTTTTATCAAATCCATCAGCGGATGGCGGTACAATACAAATTGCCCGGGCGTACTTAACAATTCCAATATGTTGGGGTTGTTTTTAGTAAGCAATTCCAAAAAACGCCTGATCTCAAAATACACCTCATCGTTGGTGCGGTTAGCCACCTGGTCGGTTTGGGTAAAGCCGTACAGTTGTTTTTGGGGCATGATAAAGATGCCTTTTTTATCCGTGTCTGATCCTTTAACGTTTAGGTTATAAGCAGTGCTCCCGCTGATACAATCAAGCAGGAGCAGTTGCGGGTTTTGTTGCAGATGGTTAAAGGTCATTACTGTATATATTTTCTGAACAATTGGTTCAATTCATCTGGTTGCCTTCTTTCGGATGGAAGCAATGGTATCCGCTCTTTGCAATACGTGAGCGTATCCTGCAGCCATTCCTGTAGCAGCGGTACTGGTTTTATCAGCGTTTTTTCATCAGCAGTTTGCTTTTGAACAAGTAAACCATCTATGATATCCTGAAAATACTTGTCGTTTACAAGGTCCCATAGTTTACTAAACTCCATTGGTGGTACTGTTCGGCGTTCAATTATCCATAGGCAGGCCAGTATTGATCTTATCGCATAAAAATAGCGTTTCAGTTTAACTTCGCTTCCTTGCAGATCATCACACAAGGTATTAAAAACCAATGACGAATAGTGATTGGCTGAGGCCCTCAGCGAAAAATATTCGGGCATTATGCTTCTTATTTCAGTAGCAAAATCGCTATCCTCTCTATATATTATGGGTGATTGTACCCATTCGAACAAAGATATGTTCGACTTAAGGAATAGCTTCAACGCTTTGCGTATATCCCAGCCGCGGATATCCAATATGTCATTTATAGGCAGATCGATAAAATCAGGGCTTTCTGTTATCCCGAGGTAGTAGTTTATCGGGCGGGCGTATATAAAACGCACATCGAAGTCGCTATCGGGCGAGGCAAAACCCCATGCCCGGCTTCCCGATTCGCAGGCGTAAAGTATTTTTATGTTTTTGGTCTGCTCCAGTTCAAAGAGCTTTTGTTGTATAGTTTGTTTCATGTGTTATTAGTATTAAATAAAAAGGGCTAAAAACAACCTGTGAATCTATTTGCTAAACTACTTGTAAAATTAATTACGGTTGGATTTGAACCAACGTCTTCCCGGTTACAGCCGGAACGTTCTGACCGAAGTATCACACGGTTTACGGCACCTTTTTTGTTTTCCTCAAAGAGGATTGGTTTAAAAATCAGGGAATAAAGAGCAATAAACAGCAAGCGTTTTGATTTTGCGTGACTGGCGAAGTAACGCTTGCTAACGGCATCTTTATTCCTGATTGCAACAGGTTTAGGTTAAAAAAGATTTAATGAACAACAGGTTACAGGCAATTGATAGCAAGTGTTTCGGTCCCATGCTCTTAACTTAATCTACTGAGCTACCTTAGCCTATGGCTAAAGGCCGGGTTTTTACCGGCGACCCTGGGGTTAAAAAAACGAAGTAATACTTGCTTACGGCACTTTAACCTGCTGTTCATTTAAAATATAAGGGCAACGGTCAATATACGCACAGCAAAGCTGTTTCTGCTCTACCCAAACTGAGCTATTCCAGATTGTTCTGGAAGCCGGGCTCGAACCGGCGATCCGAAGTAGCGCATATCTACGGCACCTTATTTATTTTCAATATTTAAAAAAGAAGGGTAATAAGCTATAAGTGCTTGCTTACACTGCGTTCTAATCGTCTAAACTACCCTTTCGGGGCCGGACTCAAACCGACGTCTCAGTTGGGATCATCGAAGTAACACTTATAAACGACACCTTCTTTTATAAAGAGCAAAGGCGGCAAGAGACTTGGGGGCTGCAAGCGAGGACTCGAACCTCCATCACGGCTTTCGCCACAATGCCCTCCCCATTATTGACTGCGAAGTAACTCTTGCCTACGGCATCTTTATTTCTTTAAGTGCAGGGATGTTAGCCTCCCTGCACGTTTTATAAATCTATATTGTTAATAATGTTTAGCGCTGAGCTTCCGTTTTCAATTGCCGCTAACACATCGAAAACTTTATCACTCCAGCCTGCTATTAAATACACATCGTTTTGTAACAGCTGCAATGGTGCCTGGCCATAACCCGCTAAATCAAACAGGTACAATTTTGCCTTTGGCGCAACGTGCTTTTTGTAATAAACCCATTGCTCCTGGATATGGTTAGTGCTGTTATTGCTGTTCCATAACTGGCAGTCAGTAAACAGCATTACCTTATCCATTTGTATCTTGCGGGCACTCAGGTCATGGATAACCAGGTAGCCATTGGTTGAGTAACCCACTTCACCTTCGCGGCGGTAAAATTCCTGCACGTTGCCTAAAATATTACCACGTGGTACCGTGATGGTTTTCCAAAAGTTACCGAACATGCCCACCTGCACATTGTTACAACGCGATTGCAGCAGCATAGCCAGCATCAGGCCGATATCATACAGCAGTACCTTTGATTTTGCTGATATGGGCTTCTGCATTGAACCGGATACGTCACAAGCCAATAACACCCGGGTATTTTCGTCAAAGCCCCTGATGTTGGCGGCGCTTGCCTGCACTGCTTTTTCCAAAGCATCCAGTAGTTCGCCGGTATAGCCTTTGTTGCCTGTTATTGCCGCTTTAGCCGCTCTTGCAATGTTTTGCACAGTAGAAGTTGGTGTTATCAGCTCACGGTACGCAGCCAGGTAGCGAAATGGGAACTGTTTTGCCTTGGCCACCTGTTCGCCATCGGCAAGTGTCGCACACACTTTTTTAAAGTGAGTATAGCTTACGCCTGCTTCCTGTATATTACGCAGGTTACGCAGCAAGGCCATATAACCTATTTTACCGCTGTCAACCAGTTCTTCCCATTTGGCACGGAACGCAATTGCTTTAGCTTCGGCGCTGTCAAAATTCAGCTGACCAAGGGCCGAGAGTTCTGTTTCCCAGGTGTAAGGTGTTTGTAGTTCGTTCGCGGCTATCTTATTAAAGATCAGCTGCTGCAAATCATCCTTAGCCCGTGGGTGTATCAGGAACAAAGCATCGCGCATTTTAATAGCGCCATCGCGGTTATATTTGGCAAATTGGTATTCGTCAAAGCGGTTAAACGCCTGTGATAAACCTTTTTGCATTTGCTTTGATAAGCGGTTGAGCTTTTTAGTGCCCTTGCGTTGGTTCAGTGTTTCGTAACAGGCCAGCAATTCGGTGATCTCATCGGCGCGACCGACAACCCCGTCGGTAACCCGGGCAACCAGATCGTTGCCCGAGTGCAGCTTAGCCAATTCGGTAACCAAAACCAACGGTACCGAACGCAAATACATTTTAGTACGTGCATAAACTGCCAGTTTGCCTACAAATACCGGGTTGCATTTAGCTATTAAGTTGCGCAGGCGCTCCATACGTGCCTGGTCTTTTTCATAAAAGGTGTCGTTTAAGCTCCAGGTAACTACCGTGGTGTACAATTCCATTTCGGCAGTCATGGTAAAAGCTTTTGCGCCTTCATGGTTTGTCGTTTTGGTTTTTACTTTGCTTAACAGGTTGAATTTCATTTTGAACCTCCTTTATTTCGTTTTGTTGATACAAAGGTTGAAGGCTACTGCGCAGTGTATTTGCGCAGTGGAAAATATTTTTATTTTTTTTTCTGAACCTTGATTTGCAGGATTAAAAGAAGGGCTGATGCTTTAATGACTTGTGAAAATTCAGAAGTTTAAATGTTGCTTTAGCGTTCTACTCAAGTCATCCTTTAATTCTACGAATCAAGGTTCAAATAATTGAGAAAAAATATTTTTAATAATTATTTTTTAATTTAAATATTGTTTGTATCATTGCAGTATGAAAACAACAATATGTATACAGTGCCCATCACCCATACTGATTTATCAGAGGAGATAGCTATGTATATATAGTAAGTATATAACAACATTGAAAAATCCTCTTAGATAAAAACTAAGGGGATTTTTTGCTTTACAGGGTAGTATATCAATTGGTCAGATTACCACATTTGGGATGTGGAGGCTCCCGGTTCGAGTCCGGGTTACCCTACTGATTTACAGCGGAAATATAGCTCAATGGTAAGAGCAACACCCTTATACGGTGTCGGTTAAAGGTTCAAGTCCTTTTATTTCCACAACATGGCCGGTTGCCCGAGTGGTTCAAGGGAGTCCTCTGCAAAAGGAATGTCCGCAAGTTCGAATCTTGTACCGGCCTCTTTTGTTTTTTATGGCGCAATACTATTGCGCTTTGTTTTAATTACCTGGATCTTCGGTTTAGATTTAGGTTTCGATGGTATTTTTATACTTATTTAATATGTATAATTAATGCTATTTTATTGTATTTTATTTCCTTGTTGTCGATAAATAGCCGTACAATAAATAATGCTTTCTGCATGCCTTAACTTTTGCTTACTCTGATTTGTATGTATTTTATATAATCAACTATCATTCAATGTATTGCTGTTTTTATTTGGATTTATTCTAAATAAGGTATTTCTTTGTAGCCGATTACTCATCCATTACAACTATGAATCCGTTACCTGAAGTAATATCTCTCCAGTTTTTCGTCAAAGTAAGACGTCTGCGTTATTTCAGGCTATTCATTCCTGGTTCTCCGGTTTGATTATGACCGTGATAGCATATGTTGGGGGTAGTGAGAGGAAAATCAGGTAAGTTATCGCCTGAAAAATAAAAAAGCCCCGGTGCCTGGTCGCCAAACTTCACACCGGGTAAATGTTAACCGATCCTTTAATCTAATTAATCATTCTAAACAAAACTATGAATTCTTCCCGACTATGCAGTCAAACTTTTAACGCTAAACGAGTTGCAAAAGGCTGCATTAACAATATAGTTAAATGAGGGGCATGTTCAATGTCTTTGTGTATGCTATACGAATAAAGCCTGAACACGTCACATGCCGGTAGGAAGTAAATTCCTGGCCGGCATTTTTTACTAATTATAACTGAATACTAATTTTTGATTGCACCTGCTATGCATGATCTTATCAACGAAATAAAGTTACGCCCTATATCTCAGGTTATTTTAAAATACCTGATGGATCACCGCGAACCGGTAGATGCCGAAACCATTTGGCTGGGTGTGAAAGCTAATGGAGCCCCTTTTAGTATTGGGTCCATTTATGGGCATTTAAAGCGGATGGAAGATGCTGGTATTATTATCAAAGTACCAAAAGTTGACCGGAAAGCCTTGTATCAATACATATCATCAAATGGTTAAGAAATAGTGGGAAAGCCTCTTGTTCACCAATATCGGTTTTGCGGGTATAATCGGCATTGAGTTTTTACTCGCTGTCCTCGTTCTTGATCCCCTTGAGTAGGGCATAAATGGCCATTGCATGCCCGTGTCCCAACTCAAAATCATTTTTGAGCCAATTGGTAATATCGCCTGCCTTGGTTTCAACCTTCAGCTCACCTCCTTTGGTAAAACCTTTCTCCTCGGCCAATTGCCTAAAGTCGGCAGGGCTCTTACCTGTTTTTTCCTTTATTGTTTTTAAATATCCCTGGAATGACATAGTTGATGTGTTTTAGGTAAAATCAAATGTATTCAAAAATTACACCCCTTTTTTGCCCTTCACAAAATCAAGGATCTTTTTAGTTTCTTCGGGATAAATGCCAATGTAATGGCTTCTTACCATATAAGGTACTTTCATCTTGCTCTGTGCCGATTCGAGCCTGATCACATTTGATGCCTTGTTGGGCATGTGGCAGTCGATACAGTATGTTTTGATAGCATTACCCATTTGCGGGGCCAGCTTGCAAAAGTTATGATTGGCTTCACTGTGGCAGCTTAAGCACTTTTGAGTGTACACGGTTATGCTCTGTGGCTGGCTTACATGCGGGTTATGGCAATTGCCGCAATCCATTTTGCTCATGGTGTAGCATTTGCTGGCTATTAACAAGTCGTATTGGTTGCCATGAACATCGGGCATATTACTGCCAGGTATAACACGGGGTTGGGTACGGTCTTTTAGCAGGGTATCGCCCATCTCAAACTCAAATGACGACCGCTGTGGGATATTCTTATTTCCAGAGTGACAAACCGCGCAGGCATCCATTTTTTGTGTGCGCGATAAGGATGCGTAGGTAGCAATGTATTTCGCCTTTTTATCATTAGGGTTATCGGTGTGGTAGTTAACGTGATTGGCAGCAGGGCCATGGCAACGCTCGCAGTCGATACCATAAATGAGCGATGCTTTCTCAAAACCAAATTCTCCGGCCTGCGGCGTTACTTCTTTTACATACGAACTGTGGCACTCCAGGCACCTGCGCAAAATGGGGCGACCGAAATTCATATGATCGGGTAAATAGCCGGGACTATTAGCCCAGTTATGGATGGCTGCAAAGTAAGATACCGGCAATTCATATAGCATTTTACCTTTCCAGTACATATAGGTTTGGGCTTTCCCGTTACCTATGGAAATATCAAATGGCTTTGCTTCGGTTTCTTTTTCGTTGATATAACCTACCTGGTACAGGCTGTCATTGCGCTTTTCCATTACTATCTTTTGCCCCACGCCAAACTCAAAAGTGTTTGAATCTTTGGCAAAACTCCCCCTGATGTTATGAATATTAGCTAATTGCGATGTTTGAAAATGTGCCGTGTGTATGAACGAGGAGTAAACATCACTATGGCATTTTTTACAACTTTCAGATCCGGCATAGATTTCGCCTCGTGGATCGGCTGAAGTTGGTGAATAGCACTGGGTTAAAATGAAACTTAAAGGTACAAGAGCGATAAGAACTAAAAAAAGGTATCTTTTTTTGAGCATTGTTTACGGTTATATTGCTGGTTATAAATTGGTTTCGATTTTGAGTTGCCCTCGAAAAATCCAATTACAATTTAAGGCAATATTTATATAAAACAAATGCTAAAACAGGCAGTAGAGGTAATGTAGGGGAGAGGGGATTTCGGAATTGGGAGTTTTGATTTCGGATTTGCGGGATCAGGATTGCTCGTCCCTTAATTTACGGATCTGTTCA
>Ga0163162_10008359_pt1 | contig 10088 bp, 11 predicted proteins | sample S55metaG_FD_115310 | JGI IMG/M metagenome (GOLD analysis project Ga0163162, IMG submission 115310) | Switchgrass rhizosphere microbial communities from Kellogg Biological Station, Michigan, USA - S5-5 metaG | ecosystem: Host-associated > Plants > Roots > Rhizosphere > Soil | place: USA...
GGCTTTGGGCTTTCGGCTTTAAGCTTTTTCTTGCAAATTAAAAAAAGCTTTGGGCTTTGGGCTTTCGGCTTTAAGCTTTTTCTTGCAAATTAAAAAAAGCTTTAGGCTTTGGGCTTTAGGCTTTAAGCTTTTTACTATATTGCAATCTATTACACCGATAACTCCCATATCAATTCTTGCCGGGAACCTGGATCTTCTCAATCATCGAGGACGCTAATCCTTTTTGTACTTCCTGTCTCTGTTTATTTTTTCAATTTTTACTTTTTAATTTTTATTTTAATATGCAAATGACAACTGCCAATAGCCATACCACGTCAAATTTTCTTGAACTTGAAAACCAGTTCGGTGCGCATAATTATCATCCATTACCTGTTGTACTTTCAAAAGGACAAGGGGTGTACGTTTGGGATGTGGATGGAAAAAAATATTACGATTTTCTGAGTGGTTATTCTGCTTTGAATCAGGGCCATTGCCACCCGAAAATCATCGCCAGTCTGATTCTGCAGGCACAAAAACTCACGCTGACTTCCCGCGCATTTCACAACGATCAGTTTGGAGAATACGCACGTTTCATAACCGATTATTTTGGATATGAGAGGGTTTTACCGATGAATACAGGTGTGGAAGCCGTGGAGACCGCAATCAAACTCGCAAGACGCTGGGGCTATCAGGTAAAAGGCATTCCGGAGAACAAGGCCCGCATTGTTGTTTTTGACGATAATTTTCATGGGCGTACCAGTACCGTTATTTCATTTAGCAGTGATCCCAGTGCCTATATCGGATTCGGACCTTATATGACTGGATTCGACAGGATTCCTTATAACGATCTGGGAGCATTGGAAAAGGCTTTGCAGAACTCAGATGTGGCAGCTATACTGATGGAACCCATTCAGGGTGAAGCAGGAGTTGTGGTTCCGGATGATGGATATCTTAGTAAAGCTTACGAGTATTGCAGACAGGCAAATGTTTTGTTTATCGGAGATGAAATCCAAACAGGCCTGGGAAGAACCGGTAAAATGCTGGCCTGTGATTACGAAAATGTACGGCCTGATATTTTAATTCTTGGAAAGGCTCTTAGCGGAGGCGTATTGCCGGTCTCTGCTGTACTGGCAGACAGTGAAATCATGCTCACGATTAAACCGGGTGAACATGGATCTACCTATGGAGGAAATCCTCTGGCCTGTGCGGTGGCGATCACAGCCCTCACCGTATTAAAGGATGAAAAAATGACGGAAAATGCCGCTTTGATGGGAGAATATTTCAGGAAAGGGTTGGAAAAGATCCGGTCACCATTTATAGAAAAGATCAGAGGCAAAGGATTGTTGAATGCCGTAGTTATTCATCAGACGCGCGAAGATGCAGCCTGGGAGCTTTGTCTGGAACTAAAAGAAAACGGCCTGTTGGCCAAACCAACCCACGGAAATAAAATCCGGTTTGCACCTCCGTTATCCATCTCAAAAACGCAGCTGGACGAATGTCTGGACATCATCGAAGACAGCCTTGCCGTCCTTAAATGAGCATTAAATTTCTTTAACTTACTTGTAAATTCTTACGATGAGTCCGGAAAATGTAAATCTGCCTGTAACCAGTCCGGTCCCTGTACACCGGGAGGAACACGTATTCAGTGCTGAAACAATCCGGGACATCGTTATCGGAATGTCGGATGGTCTCACGGTACCCTTTGCATTGGCTGCGGGCCTTAGCGGGGCGGTTTCCAATACCAACCTGATTATCATTGCCGGATTGGCAGAAATTGCAGCAGGATCTATCGCTATGGGCCTGGGAGGCTACCTTGCCGGAAAAACCGAAGTGGACCATTACAACTCTGAAATGAAAAGAGAATATGAAGAAGTGGAGACCGTTCCCGAGATTGAAAAACAAGAACTCAGAGATTTTTTTTCATCCCTTGGATTAAGTATTGAAATGCAGAACCAGGCTGTGGAGGAAGTGAGCAAGGATAAGGACAAATGGGTGGAACTGATGATGAAATATGAGCTCGGACTAGAGAAACCCAATCCCAAACGGGCGAGTAAGAGTGCTTTCAATATTGGCTTTTCGTATATAGTCGGCGGATTAATCCCATTAAGTCCCTATTTTTTTACATCCAATGGTATCGATGGTCTCAAGATATCTTCCGTCGTTACACTGGTCTGCCTGTTTGTTTTTGGTTATTTTAAAAGTAAGTTCACCGGCGTAAATAAACTGGGTGGCGCAATTCGCGTGATGATGATTGGCGCCATTGCTGCCGGTTGTGCATTTGCCATAGCCAAATTAATTGAAGGGAAATATTAGATGGTTGGCGGTTGACTGTAGTACAATTTTCATTTGTCATCCTTTATTTTTGCTTTTGAAAGCAAACTGGAGATGAGGATGATAAATGAAAATACCGGTACGCCGATCAAACCCATTTTAATCTGTGGGCAGATTCCCTGATAACATGCGGCAAAAAGAAAATAGGTTTTTAGTGCGTAAGCAAATATCAATACTGCAATAAACTGGTTCACCCGTCTCGACCAGATTTTAGTAATTCCAAAAAGGGTAATCGCAATTACGGAAAGAAAAACAAATGCGATTCCGGGCTTTCCGTAATTGTTCTGTTTTGAATAGAAGCCGCTAAAATTCTGTTGCAGGTCAGGATAATAAGCCCAGGGGAGAAAACAAAAAAAGATAAGGAGCAAGGCTGCAATAATGCCGGCGAATGGGGCGTATTTCAAGATTTCGGAATTTTCAGGTCAACATCAACTTTCCCATCGAAAGCTTTTTCTGCCGGACCACAAAGCCAGATATTGGTATATGAATTATCGTAATTGCGATCGTATTTGACGATTAGCTGCCCTCCCCTGGTTTTCACATTTATTTCATTATATCCGACATCGTTATGATGGCAAACCAGCGCAGAGGCCGTAACACCGGTACCACAGGAAAATGTTTCATCTTCCACTCCCCTTTCGTAAGTTCTCACAAAAAGCTCATCATCTCCCGTATCCTCTACAAAATTCACATTGATGCCGTCTTTGGCATATGGTTCACTATATCTTATCTCCGTACCCTCTTTCACCACATCGATATCGTTCACATCGTTAACAAATTTCACATAATGAGGCGATCCGGTGTCTACAACAAAATGACCGTTTTCTTCCTTAAAACCTGAAACATCTTTCATTTTCAGATTGATAATATTTGAAATGGTATCCATTTCTGCTTCATGCTCACCATCGCTGGCCAGAAATTTATAAGATTCTTTGTGAATGCCCAGATCATATGCGAATCGCACAATACAGCGGCCTCCGTTCCCACACATCGAACCCAGTTTTCCGTCGGCATTAAAATATTTCATTTCGAAATCATATCCGTCTTTATGATTGAGCATCATGACGCCGTCGGCACCAATATTAAACCGGCGATCGCAGAGCCGGTTAATTTCTTTTTGGGATAAATTGGTAAAATTATTGCTCCGGTTGTCGATCAGGATAAAGTCATTACCTGTTCCCTGATATTTGGAAAATGGAATCGTCATGGGTAGCAAATATAAATTTAATGCGGTATGGAACGTACAACCTCCAGTGATTTCTCGATCAGTCGCTGAACTGCTAACAATCCATCTCCCGAAAAAGTTTTGCTGATGCGGTTGGCGACAATCACATTAAGACTCAGACATTGATGACCCAGCATATTCCCCAGGCCGTAAATGGCTGAAGTTTCCATTTCAAAATTACTGATCCGGTACGGACCGAAGGTAAAACTGGTTAGTCTTTTAATCAAGTCGGGATGACGGAGTCCCAGCCGTAATATCCTTCCCTGGGGACCGTAAAACCCCGGGCAGGTAACCGTTATACCGCTATGAAATCCTTCGGTAAAATGTTTTAACAGGTAGCCTGAGCCAGAGGCAATTGAAGGGTATGAAAACTGCTGGTGCAACTGAGTATACGTCGTAAATGCCTGGAGGATTTCCTGCTCTGCCCCTTTAGGCTCCATGCGGTAAAAATTCAGGAGGTTGTCAATTCCCAGTCCATGGGTAGAAGCAACGAAAGAATCCACAGGGATCTCTCTTTGTAATGATCCGGAGGTTCCAAGCCGTATTATTTGCAACTGGGTGAGGGATGGTTTGATGGTGCGTGTGGAAAAATCGATATTAACCAGTGCATCCAGTTCGTTCATGACAATATCGATATTGTCGGTGCCAATTCCGGTTGAAATAACTGTATATCTTTCCGGTCCAATATAACCGGTATGAGAAATGAATTCGCGGTGTTGTTGTTTGATTTCGATCCGGTCAAAATACCGGCTGACAACGGATACGCGCCCGGGATCGCCGACTAAAAAAATTTTGTGTGCCAGTTCGTCGGGACGCAAATCGAGATGATAAATAGCTCCCCGGTTATTGATGATTAATTCACTTTCTTCTATACGTTGCATTACGAGGGTTAGGCAAATTAATCCGAATATACTACTTTTGCCCAACCTCAAAAGGTTCCGTGGCCGAGCGGTTAGGCAGAGCTCTGCAAAAGCTTCTACAGCAGTTCGAATCTGCTCGGAACCTCATTTATTCCTCCTTTTTGTTGTGTACAGCAGGGTTGCTACCGTCTTAAAAGATGGTAGCAACTTTTCTGTAATATTAAAAAGTTTCTCCGGCCGGTCTTTATTCAACCCCATTGAAAAACGCCAATATTGCGGAGAACTGGTCATTTCAGTATAAGTTCCTGGTACCGTACATTATAAAAGAACAATTATGAGCGCCTTCAAAAAGATCCTTAAAGAGATTCGCATTATCCTTCGTACAGCAACTTATTTTGCTGTTGTTTTTATTCTCATGATGGTAATGAAAAAATTGGATCTGAAAGATTATGACATCGAATTTACCGGCCTTTCACAGGCTATTATCGGGGCACTTATTATGTCCAAAGTAATTATTCTGATGGATCTGATTAAGCCTGGGAAATGGGTGGAGAGTCAACCTCCGATTGTCGATGTCATTTTACGTACACTGTTATATACAGCAGGGGTTGCGGTTGTCATCATCCTGGAAAAGGGTTTTGAAAGGCGTCATGAGCCCGGCAACTTTGGAGATGCTATCAAATATATTTTCACTCATCGTGACATCTATCATGTCTGGTCGACTACTATTGGTGTTTCAGTGTCCTTATTTGTATATATGGCATTCTCCATAGTGCAGCGGATGCTGGGCAAGAATGGATTAATGAAAATCTTTTTTCATACTTCACTTGCTCAGGTGGAACACGCAACCCTGAATGAAAAAAAACTAAGTTTTCCCGCTATATGATTTTATCAGTGGTTACGGATTTACGGGATAATCAATGGTCGTAGTGTTGACAACTTTTGACGCACTCTTTTTCTTAACTTCCTGGACCTGGGGAGAGGCGTTATAGGTGGTAAGGTCTCCTTTACTATTAAATGTTGTTACATACACATGCTTATTTTGCGTGTTGTCATTCGCATCCCAGCCCCATTCGAACGCGGATACCATCGGGAAAGCCAGTGCTGCCTGCCGGTAAGCCTTGTCAACGATATGTTTGCTGGAATCCGAAGTTCCCGGTTTGAACGTGACGATTACCACATGACGTATCTGTTGTTTGGAACTATCCGACTGGGCTTTCGAAATAGAAACTAATGATAATGAGATGCAGGATAAAAATACGAGGCGTCCAATTTTCATAATTTTATTTTTATCAGGTGATGGGATGTTAAATTTAAAATGAATCCAACAATTGTCAGTTGTATTCTTTGTTGATTTCACCGATTATTTTATTCATTAAGTCCATACAGATTTTATATCGCTCCAGTGTCTGATCCGGAGTGCTCAGTGCCCTGCTCAGATTGAAGGCTTCGTCTTCACTTAAAATCTTTATTAGGTTTCCAGTAGAATCGGTTTCCCGTTTTTCATTTTCTATTAAAAACTCCTGAAATTCTGTTTTTGTATGATTATAGGCCGTAGTGCTGGCCAGCAACATGGGAATATCTTCTTCATACAGGTCCATAATATCATTTTGCAGTTCTTTATTTTCGATGGTTCCGATTTTCCCGGATGACTTAAAACCCTGGAATCTGCCATCATTGGGATTCAGGGCCGTACCGTTGTACAACCAGTTCCTGTATTTTTTCAATGTATCTCTGTTTGGTAATTCGTTTTTTTTCAGTCCGGATAAATAACTGAATATGATATGCTGGTTATTGAACGATTGCATATCATTTTTAATCTCCTGGATATCCTGGGTGAGATCTGATTTTAATCCTAATAAAAATTGTTTAACGTCTTCCTGCTGATGTTTGTGTTCACTCAGGTTATGGAACCAAATGGAAATAGTGACCGCAAACACGATGATTATAATTTCAATCAGGAATTCTGACAATTTATGCCAAATGGAAAGTTCTTTATTGAACCAGGTTTTATAAATCTTTTTGGTATGTTTTGATATTTCCTCTTCTGCCATATTTTTATTGTTTTACGCCGGTGTTCTTTTAACTTTCAAGTTAGTATATTTTCATTTTTAATTTTTGATTCATGTTTAATCTTCGGGTTTACGGTGTTCTTCTTGGTAAGAATAAGGAGGTACTGGTATCGGATGAATTTATCCGGGGCGGACGTTATACGAAGTTTCCCGGCGGCGGCCTGGAATTCGGAGAAGGCACCCGGGATTGCCTGAAGCGGGAATTTATGGAAGAAATGAACCTCTCCGTGCGGGTGACGGATCATCTGTACACAACTGATTTTTTTCAGATGAGTGCCTTTAATCCGGAACACCAGATCATATCCATCTACTACCGGGTGGAGGCGCTGGAAGAAATCCGCGTACCTCTGCGCGAAAAATTATTTGATTTTGATGAGGCACAGATGGAAGTCTACCGGAAAACAGGAGAAACAGAAACATTCCGGTTTATTCCCTGGGATTTGTTCTCGCCGGAATCAGTAACCCTGCCGATCGATAAAGTTGTTGCCGATTTAATCAAGGTCAGCTGATCAATGGTTGCCCGGATTTAATCACGCCCATGATAAAAGTACTTTGTACCTGGGCGATATTGTCTACCTGTCCCAGTTTGTTTACATGGAAATCATAGTAGTCATCCATGTTTTCCGCAACTACTTTGAGCATGAAGTCGAAGGCACCGGAAATGATATAAAACTCGATCACCTCCGGCATTTCCTGGATGGTCTTAATAAATTTTCCACCTGATTTTTTATTATGTTCCCTGAGCGATATATAACATATGGCCATCAAGCCTTTATTTATACGCGAGTGATTCAGGAGGGTGGCATACTGAAGAATGACCCCTTCCTCTTCCATTCTTTTGATGCGTTCGTGAACTGGCGTGGTGCTCAGATGTACATTGGAGGCAATTTCCCTTACTGTTGCTTTGGCATTAGACTGAATATAGCGTAAAATCGCCTTGTCTTTTTCGTCAAGAGGTAAAACTGCGGGCTGCGGTTGTTCTGTTAGGAGATCTTTTTGCATTGGATATCGCTTAGTTGTTCCGTAAAAGTATTAAAAAATGGGTGTTTATTCCAAAATTAGCGAAAATAACCGCTGATTTGTTCTACAAACATACCTTTACAGCATAAATCAAATCATCATGTCTACAAAAACAAAGAATATTGACCTGAACCTTCCTTACAAGGTGAAGGATATGAGTCTGGCTGCATGGGGCCGGAAAGAAATTCGTCTGGCTGAGGCCGAAATGCCGGGATTGATGGCGCTGCGTGCTGAATATGGCAAGTTGAAACCCCTGAAAGGTGCCCGCGTTGCCGGTTGTTTACATATGACCATACAGACTGCGGTTCTGATTGAAACGCTGATTGAACTGGGTGCCGAAGTGCGCTGGAGTTCCTGCAATATATTTTCAACGCAGGATCATGCGGCTGCAGCGATTGCCGCCACAGGCGTGGGTGTATTTGCCTGGAAGGGACAAAGTCTGGAAGAAGCTGACTGGTGTATCGAACAGACTTTATTTTTTGGCAACACGGACCGTCCCCTCAATATGATCCTGGACGATGGTGGTGACCTTACCAATATCGTACTGGATAAATATCCGGAGCTGGTTCAGCATGTGAAGGGAATTTCAGAAGAAACCACAACTGGCGTGCACCGGCTGTACGAAAGAGTTGCCAAGGGTACACTTCCGGTTCCCGCAATCAATGTGAATGATTCAGTAACCAAATCAAAATTTGACAATAAATACGGTTGTAAAGAAAGCCTGGTAGATGCAATCCGTCGCGCGACGGATGTAATGCTGGCCGGAAAAGTTGCCGTAGTAGGGGGATACGGAGATGTGGGTAAAGGTTCAGCCCAGTCTTTACAGGGTGCCGGTTGCCGCGTGATCGTAACGGAGATCGATCCGATATGTGCCCTGCAGGCTGCGATGGACGGATTTGAGGTAAAGCGCATGATCGACGCCGTGAAAGAAGCGGATATCGTTGTAACGGCTTCGGGATGCAGGGACCTGATTACAGAAAAACATTTCAGGTTGCTGAAAGACAAAGCGATTGTTTGTAATATCGGTCACTTTGATATCGAGATCGATATGGCATGGATTAATAACAATTATGGTCATACCAAAGACACGATCAAACCGCAGGTTGATCTCTATAATATCGATGGTAAAGATGTAATTATACTGGCAGAAGGCCGTCTGGTGAACCTGGGTTGCGCAACGGGCCATCCGAGTTTTGTAATGAGCAATTCATTTACGAATCAGGTATTGGCACAAATCGAACTCTGGCAGAATCACGACAAGTACGAAAATAAAGTGTTCGTTCTTCCGAAACACCTGGATGAAAAAGTTGCCCGCCTCCACCTGGCAAAAATTGGTGTAACACTGGATGAACTGACGCCTATGCAAAGTGAATACCTGGGTATTCCGGCGAAAGGTCCATTTAAGGCGGATCATTACCGTTATTAAGCCTAAAGCCTAAAGCATAAAGCGTGAGGCGCAAGGCCTAAAGCCTAAGGCCTAAAGCCAATGGTTGTCTGATTTGGCATTTTAATAAATAAAAAAAATAAAAAACCCCCTCTGATTTCAGAAAGGGTTTTTTTATTTTAATGGTCTTAAGCTTTATGCCCTGTGCCTTATGCTTTTTTTAGGCTTTAGGCTTTGGGCTTTAAGCTTATGTAGGCTTAATAACCCCAACCTTTCATGATCGCATAATCCTGCTGGGAACAGTCCAGTGGCGTTAAGCCCTGGTAGGATTCCTGCTCAACTATAAACCATTTGGTACCGCCGCTGGTCTTTCCGATATCACAAACTTCCTTAGTACCAACAATACCCTTGCCCAGGATGGTGCTCTCATATTTCTCTTTGCCCTCTTTAGCCAGTATTTCATCCTTTACATGCATCATTTCAAATCGCCCCGGATATTTTTTTGCGACATCTATAGCTTTGAACCCTCCGTTATATAAATTACCCATATCAAGCTGTTGGGCCACAAGGGCCGGATCAGTATTGGTCAGGATGAGATCGTAGAGTAATTCGCCATCAATCTTAGTCGTAAATTCAAAATCGTGATTGTGATATCCGAATTTCATTCCGGATTTTTTACAGAGCTCACCGGACTTATTGAATACCCCCATATACTCTTTGAAATCCTTCATATTCTTCCGCAGACTGTCATCCAGCCAGGGAGATACCAGGAATTTCTGACCTGCCGTAGCTGCATCATCTACCGTATATTTCCATTTGTCTGCGAAGTCATTTTTCTTAAAATCATAATCATTGGGTAACATCTGGACGTGACCGCTCGGCATTTGCATGCCGTAACCTTCTAACAGTTTTTTGAATTCAGCAGGTGCATACCCATAAAATTTCCGGTCCTTATAGTTGGCGTGTTCCACATATTTATACCCCATCGCGGAAAGTTTTTTCAATGTTCCGGATGGATCTTTACTCATGTCTTCTCGAACGGTGTAAAGCTGGATGGCCAGGTAAATTTCAGGATCGGCGGCTGCCATTATTTTATGGGCCCCCATCGCCAGGGCTGCAACCGATAATCCACTCGTTTTCAAAAATTTTCTGCGGGAAGTAGTCATGACAATCGTTTTTTTAAGGCGCAAAGCAAAAAGCTACTGCGTAATGAATGA
>Ga0163162_10008362_pt1 | contig 10087 bp, 8 predicted proteins | sample S55metaG_FD_115310 | JGI IMG/M metagenome (GOLD analysis project Ga0163162, IMG submission 115310) | Switchgrass rhizosphere microbial communities from Kellogg Biological Station, Michigan, USA - S5-5 metaG | ecosystem: Host-associated > Plants > Roots > Rhizosphere > Soil | place: USA: Michigan...
AGTCGCTTGCCAATGATCGCAAGAACTTGCTTAAACACTATCGCATTGTTGATGTTGCCCGAAAAATAGTAGGTGTGGGGAGTGTGGGAACCAGGTGTTGGATCATTTTTCTTACAGGCAATCACGATAACGACCCGTTATTCCTGCAACTGAAAGAAGCACAGCCGTCAGTGCTTGAGAATTATCTTTCAGAGTCACAATTTCAAAATGAGGGACAACGTGTCGTGGAAGGACAGCGACTTATTCAGGGTGCACCAGATATTTTCCTGGGCTGGGGTGAGCTGGACGGCAGACATTTTTATGTACGCCAGTTACGCGACATGAAGGGCGGTGTCGAGTTTGATCCCGAAAAAGTAAGATTAAAAAACTTGCCCCAATACGCTGCGTTATGCGGATGGGCTTTAGCACTTGCCCATGCAAAATCGGGCGACGCGGCTATGATTGCGGGATACGTGGGCAACAGCGATGAACTTGATCAGGCCCTGGCACATTTTGCCTTTGCTTACGATGAGCAGAATGAAAAGGATTATGAAGCATTCAAATCAGCGGTTCATAGCGGGAGACTGCAAGTGGCGAAAATGGAAGAGAAATAAGTGAAGAACCTAAGCACTGATCGTCTAATTCTTAATCATTAATTCAGAATGGTAACAACTAAAGACCTGTATGGCGATTTTGCAATATTAGAGGGCGGTCTTTTCGACAGAACACTTCTGAAGATGCATTTGCACAACAAACAAGGGAAGTTAGCCCTTGTGAGTTTGTGCATTGCCTGGTTGCCGCTGGTAGTATTTACAGCAATAGCAGGAACATTGTATTCGGGAAGTCAATTGCCTTTTCTGAAAGATGTTTCAATGCAGGCACGCATGTTGGTTGCCCTCCCGATACTGGTCTTTATAAAGTTCGCTATAGATAGCAAAGTAAGTGCTGTAGCAAAATATTTATCAGAGGCGTTGATGGATGAACAACAGCGGCAACTGGTCCTTTCAAAGGTGTTATATAGAGCAAAACGATTGACAACGTCGCTAGCCAGTGAAATTATTCTTTTGCTGATTGTCATCCTGGCAACGATAAGCCTGGTTAAAGGCAACGTGTTGAGTGAACTCCAGGGTGGCAAGACTTCATGGATGGCATTTGCAAAAGACGAAAGCGTAAAATTTAGCATGGCAGGATATTGGGCTGTGATTATTTCCATACCTCTTTTCCAATTTATTCTTTTGCGCTGGTTGTGGAGATATCTCGTTTGGATAATACTGCTATTGCGTTTATCAAGGGCAGAGTTGATTTTATTGCCAACCCACGCCGACCGATCAGGCGGATTGGGTATCATCATGCTGGCTCAACGACGTTTCAACCTGATCTTTGTTGCCGGGAGTGTGGTGATATCAGGTCAATTTATAGCTCAAATCATGGCGAATCGTGAGGCCTTTAACGCGATTCGGGGTGAGGTGGTGGCCTACATTATTTTTTGCGTTGTACTTATTCTACTTCCTTTGCTATTCTTTACTTCAAAGTTGGTTAAGGCAAAGGATGAGGGACTTCTGCACCTGAGCAGCCTGGCAGCAACGATGAGTGGCAAATTTGAAAAAGAATGGGTGAACGATTTGCCGATTGAAAAAAAGGTTGAGGAAGATCACGTGGATCCGTCTATGCTCTATGACTACAACGGATTGTATGATACGTTACAGCAGCTTCGCACGGTTCCGATTACAGTTCGGAACATTATAGGGATGGCTCTAACACTCTTTGTGCCCTTTATTCCGATTCCGCTTCTTTATTTCTCAGTACCGGAATTGTTGCAAAAAATTGTTGGTCTCCTGGTATAAGCAGTGATCAGGAGTTATGCATTGAAACAACAAAAGCGAATCAAAAGAAGAGTACAGAAAGCCAATCAAGATAGCGTGTAGATTAATTAAGAACGGGAAGAAAGGAATAGCCAAAAGCAATCAGACGATCGCCGAGGCATTGTAAGTATGATGCACCGATTAAAGAACAGGGGAATTTACCTCAAAATAAATTTCATCAAATGCGATTATTGATTATTACGTGCATGGCTTTTGTGGTCTCCCCTGTGTTTTCCCAGGACCTTGACCCGCGGGCATACATCCAGGTACCGGTGAAGTCGACCACGATGATTACGGGGTTTGCTTACTCACATGGCGGCGTGGTAACCGATGCAACACTTCCCGTACAAAATATTAACGCTGATGTGCAGTCCTTCTCTATCGGGGTGGCACATGCCTTCGACCTGTTCGGTCTCAGCTCACAAGCGCTAATCGCTGTGCCTTATTCCCTGGCGCAGGTAACAGGCGACGTAAATCAACAAGCTAGCAGGATCACACGTTCAGGCTTTGGCGATATGAGGCTGCGGCTTTCCGTATTGTTCCATGGTGCACCCGCTGCTACATTAGCCGAAATGAGGAAAACACCTCCCCGTAAAACTATTTTGGGTGCCAGTCTGAATATAGTTGTACCTACAGGACAGTTTTTTTCTGACAAGCTAATTAACCTTGGTACCAACCGCTGGTCATTCCGGCCCGAGCTTGCTTTATCGCAGCGCATACGTAAACGCTGGACGTTGGATGCATATGCAGGTATATGGCTGTTTACTAATAATGCCAGTTTTTATCCCGGCACTTCTTTGCGCAAGCAAGACCCCATGACTACATTTCAGACACACTTTAGCTACAATATCAATCCGCAGATGTGGATAGCCTTTGATGCTACTTTTTACACCGGTGGTTCATCGTCGGTAAATGGCGTTTACAATGATGACCGTCAATCCAACGCCCGGTTTGGGATAACCGCCGTTGTACCAACAGGAAAGCTAAGCTCATTAAAGTTTTCCGCCAGTACCGGCGCGGTTGTGCGTGTGGGCCAGGATTTTTCTACCTACTCTATCGGTTGGCAGCACTCGTGGATTCCGGGGTTTCAAGCATCCAAAATGAAGAAATCCCGATAATGGGAATCACGGTTTATTTGTTGAGGACACCGGTCACTCGTTTCGGGTGTATTTTCATCATACCGACTCCTTGCGCGAATATTTTTACGACAGGCAATCGGGACTGGCCAGATTAGACAAAGGATTGGATGATGCGGCAAAATATCATTGGTTGATTGTTGATATAAAGACGGACTGGAAAAAAGTATACCCTTTTGATAAATAATTTTAAAACATGATACGATGAGACAAAGATCATTTACTAAAATCATCAGCTGCACAGCCTTGATCTTATTTTGGTCTTTTAAATATATATCGGCACAAACAACTATGACAGCTATTGATGTATTACTTGATCCGGATAAAGCAATGCTGGACTCCGCTAAGGTCTATAACGATCTTATGCGTAAGAATTATAATGGTGCAGGTAGTTTTGCATTGGATGCCATACATAGTCCACACATTACCGTGCTCCAATGCTTCGTTAAAACATCTGACCTTAAAAAAATATATGCCGCCGTCGCGGAAGTGGTTAAAAGTGAAAAACCCACTGAAGAAAAACTGACAACTTCTGGCTTTTATTACTTCCCCTATAAAAATTTAGGATTGGCGGGAATTACGGCTACGCCATCACCAAAGTTGTTAAGTTTCCAGGCAAAGATCATTGAAGCACTCAAACCATATATAGTGGTTGGAACAGATGAAGCATTTGTGCAAAATACAGATGGAACACCGATCGCGGCAGGAAGCAGTGACTATGTAAATGGATTTATACAAGATCATGCCGGAACGAAATACAATCCACATGTAACAATTGGCCTGGCTCACGAAGATTTCTTGAAAGAGCTACTCGCAAAACCCTATCATAAGTTCACATTTAAAAATTCCGCGGTAAGTATTTATCAGCTTGGTGATTTTGGTACGGCACGAGTGAAGCTGTGGACAAGCGTAGAATGATAACTAATAAATAAGCTACCCACCTTGACTTTTTATTTATGCTATAAATAAATATTGTACTATTGGCGTAGAAATTCTATAGGGCACTGAGGAAAATTATCGCGATACAAAGGGCATGCTTTTAGAATCTTAAATCTTTTGCAGCTTATTGTTTTAAAAACGAGCTTATTTTTTGGTATATAATCGGTCAAGCTGGCAGGTGATTTATATTATTTGGCTTACTGACTTAAGTCAGGTAACTTTTGATTACTCTTGGCTACTTTTAATGCATCTACACTCCGTTGGTATTGATAAGAAATCCTTCCTGTTTTATTAATCTTAGATCAAATTCAGGGTATGTTATTGATCAGCCTGTGCAAGACGAAGTTATTACACTTCGCGGCGGTTAGCCGTGTTTAATCGGTCATTTAAGAATGCATTCGATATGTTGGAAGATTATTTGTTGAACGCGGCATATGAATGAAGAGAGTCGACCTCAATAAAAATGAAAATGAAAACCGAAATAATCAGGTCGATTTGATGACTCGGTAAATGAGAAAATGTTTTAGCAAAATCAATCAATAATTATTTTTTACACAATTAAAACTTAAGATCATGTCACAAAGCTTAACCAAAAAATGGTGGTTAATATTACTTCAGGGTATTTTACTTATCGTTCTCAGCTTCTACATTATTAGCAATCCCGCGGGAGTGCTCGCGGGCATTTCATTTTGGTTTGGATTGATGGTGCTCGCTGCTGGTCTCCTGGGAATTATTGCCTGGTTGGCAAGCAGTAAGGCAGAAAGAGAAAGCATGTCCCTTCTGTGGGCCATTCTGACTTTTGTCTTCGGGTTATTATTATTGTTCAATTTACTGGCAACTATGAAAACTCTTACGGTAATCTTTGGATTGTGGTGCCTCTTATCCGGGTTATTCCTTTTAAGCACTGGTTGGGCACTGAAGAAGGTCAACTCAACCGGGTGGGTTATGGTCATTGCCGGCTTATTATGTATTGTAGCTGCGGTGATGATGATGATGAATATTGGTAGCGGCGCAATTGCCATCAGCACTTTGCTCGGTGTACAGGTATTGTTTACCGGGATAGCATTGGTGCTGTTATCGATTGCCAAAAAAATGGTGGTAAAGACTGTCCGTCAAGCCGTATAATCCTGGTGACTAGAAGTTGATCAGGGGAAAATAATTCCTGTTTCTTCTTAAGTATCCATTGAGGTCATTCGAAGGATTTCTTAATGATATAACTCGAGGAGAGATTAGATAACGTATGCGATAAATCAAAAAATAATAAACCAATTCATACAATTAAAAATTAAATCATGAAGATTGTGAAAACAATTATTTGCCTGGCTTTATTCAGTATTTCTTTTGCAGTGCAGGGCTTTAGCCAGTCTAATGAAAACAAATCAAAAGCCTATGTGACTACTGGCGGAGAGCTTATTTTTTCTTTTGCAAACGTTGAACAAAACGGAAATAGTGAAAATTCTACCATGCGTTTTTCTCCTGTCATCAATTTGCAGGTAATGGTCAATAAAGACATGAGTAAAAATTTTGGTCTTTTTACCGGGCTGGCATTGAGAAATGTGGGTTATATAACAAACGACTACACAGATCGATCCGATTCCCTGAACTATAAGAAAAAATTCAGGTCTTATAACCTCGGCATTCCCGTAGGGTTTAAAGTTGGAAATCTTGAAAGAACTTTTTTTTACGCGGGTTATGAAATTGAGTTAGCAATGGCTTACAAGGAAAAAACCTACGTAGATGGTGATAAGACAAGTAAGATCACGGGCTGGTTCAGCGACAGGCAGGAATTATTTCAACATGGTTTTCTTGTTGGGGTCCAGTTTCCATATGGGACCAATATTAAATTCAAATATTACATGAGTGAGTTTCATAACCAGGATTATGCAAACAATGCAGGTATAAAACCCTACGGGGGACTAAAAACCAATATCTTTTATATCTCGTTGAATTTTTTCCTTTTTAAAAATTTCGATTTTTATTATAAGTAAGATAAGTTTTGTCGGGCATAGATACAAGGGCAGCGGCTTACAAGTAAATAATGCGGGATTATTCTCTTAGGTAGTTGTTCCTGAACGAATACCTTTATTGACCAAATCGAGGTTTGCTGGAAACTACGAGAAAAAGGCGTTTTGTTGAAGCATGAAAATAATTACAACAATTTTCCTGATACTTTTCTGCATTGTCTTGTTTTATTGTTGCGTTGAGTATACCAGACCGGAAAATAAAGCGGCGATAACGTATGCGGGTACAGAAAAATGCCAAAGCTGTCATGCAAAGGAATACAACAGCTATACAGGTTCAGACCATTTTCATGCGATGGATAGTGCCTTGCCGCGTTCTGTAAAAGGAAATTTCAGCAATAGTTTTTTTGTGTATGACCGTGACACATCATTTTTCTATCAAAGCGATGGCCGCTATTATGTGCGTACAAGAGATTCACTTGGGAGACGGACGGAATTTATGGTTAGCTATACGTTTGGATGGAAACCTTTGCAGCAATACCTCGTAAGGTTTGAGGATGGGCGTATCCAGGCGTTGCCTTTCTGCTGGGATACCCGCACAAAGGAACAAGGCGGACAGCGGTGGTTTCACATTTACGGGAAAGAAAAAATATTACCGGGAGACGAATTGTTCTGGACAGGTACGAATCAAAACTGGAACAACATGTGTGCTGATTGCCATACTACGAACTATTTCAAAAATTTTGATGTTACCGACAATTCATTTCACAGCACATGGTCGGAGAGTAAAGTTTCCTGCGAATCCTGTCATGGCCCCGCCTCGGGTCATATAGCCTGGTCAGAAAAAAAAGATATGAGCGACAGTTTAAAGGGGTTTGCTATTAACCTTAGCGGGAAAAAAACGAACTGGAAATTCAATACAGGCAAAGGCATTGCCTACCCGGACGAGATCGTTGAAAACACTACGCTTATTGAAACATGTGCCCGTTGTCATGCAAGAGCATCACGAATCTCAGATAATTATTACCACGGGCAATCATTTTTACAAACCCATATACCTTCTGTGATTGATACAGCGAACTATTACATTGACGGGCAGATAAAGGCAGAAGACTATGAGTATGGATCTTTCCTGCAAAGCCGCATGTATGCAATGGGTGTAACCTGTATCAATTGTCATGATGCACACAGCATGCAGTTGAAAGCGCCGGGTAATGCAGTTTGTGCTTCCTGTCATGCTCCCGAAAAATTCGACGTGGAAGCCCACACTTTTCACCAGGCAAACAGCAAAGGATCTCAATGTGTGAGTTGCCATATGCCAACGACAACGTACATGGGTATTGATGACCGGCTTGATCACAGCATTCGCATCCCGAGACCTGATCTTTCCCTGGCGTTGGGAACACCCAATGCCTGCAATAGATGCCATAAAAATGAAACGGTGAGTTGGGCTGCGAAATACTTTTCTCAATGGTACGGCCATAAGCTTCCTGCAAATAACACCTACGGGCAATTGATGCATACCCTATCAAAATCATCAGTTGAAAGCGAAGCCGCTTTCTATAGCCTACTCTCATCAAACACCTATCCCGCGATCATCAAAGCAACGGCCCTTGAACAATACAGTCAATTTGCTTCTCCGCGAAATAGTGAACTCGTAAAAAGTTATTTGCAAAGTAATGATCCCAATCTGCGGCTAAACGCATTGCATGCGGTGTCAGGCTTGCCGGCAGAATTGATCTTGTCATTGGTAATTCCCCTGCTAAATGATCCGGTTCTTACTGTACGCACCGAAGCAATGAATGCTCTGGCGCCATTATATGCACAGCTTGATGGCCTCAACAAACAAAGATTTGACCAGGTACTCAACGAATACCTGGGGATTCAAAGAAATATATGCGACCGGCCCGAAGGTTTTCTTAACCAGGGAATAGTATTGACCGCAACTGGAGGAGTAGGCGAAGCGGAACAGCTTTATCTGCAAGGCCTGAAGCGTTTTCCAAAGTTTATTCCCTTGTATGCAAATACGGCAGACCTGTACCGGTCTTTAGGCAATGAAACGAGATCAAAAGAGTATTTGCAGGCAGGGCTGTTGTTACAACCCGGTAATGCCATGCTTCATTACTCGCTGGGGCTTTGGTACGTCCGGAGTAAAGACAATAAAACTGCCATGAGGGAATTGCAAAAGGCTATACAGCTGAATCCTTCCGATGCATCCTTTGTATATGCATATGCAATTGGCCTTTACACAAAAGGGGATTCACAACAAGCCATCCATATGATGCAAGCGTTTCTTTCAAAGTATGGGAACAATCCGTTAATTATAAATGGGCTTCTCTCTTTGTACCAGGATATGAAGCAAACCGATAAAGTAGACTATTACACCGAGCTAAGAAAGCAGGTATATGGATATTAAAACGACTTCTGTACCCATTTGTGCCTTAAAACCATAACTGTTTATTTTCAGGCTCAATTACTTTTTGTATCGGAAAGTAACTGCACAAAACAACGAGAACAGCAAGATTAACTACGAAGAGACGAGAAGTCATACCATTTAGGAACGACAGAGGTTTGAGCTGGTACTTCAACGTGTAGAGCCGTTCGGCATGGTTTGGCGGCTGTCCTATTAATAATGGGTGAACAATTGAATACGGTCTTGAAATTGACTGACGAAGAATTTTTGTGGGTTCCAAAAGATTGCGGACGAAAAGGAATTTTGCGAGAGAGATTTGGTGTATAAAAGCCGTTAAAAGAAGCGCGTTTATGCGAGGCGTAAAAGGATTACACCCAGCGAACCTCAGCTTATATCAAAACACAATTTTTCGGGAAATCCTATATCGGAAAAGTGCCGTTGATTTTGAGGATTTACCTCATTGATAAATCCTTATTGCTGTAGAGGCTTGCCATTGATAGAAGCACGCATTTCCGTTAACTGAGCAAGTCGCTCTTGTTTTTTGGCAAGCTCCCCGGTGAGTGACGCTATTTTGTCGTCCTGATTGCTTACATCATTGTTTGCCGATTGAGCACCTTTTGCTTTGCGATAAGCTTTTTTAGAATTACGTTTTGCTTTTTTTGCTTCCTTTACGCCGCCCTGGGTTGCTTTGTCAGCCTGTACACTGCTGGATACTGCTGCGTCTTGGGCAGTTGATTCTGCAGCCGTAGCCTTGGATTGGTAGCCGGGCTTGTTATTTTGTGCTATTGTTAACTTAGCGGTAAGGTCTGCAATGTCATTGCTAACTTCAATAAACTCTTTATTTAGTTTAACGGTGTCTGATGCTGTTTTATAGACCTGCGCGTAGGTACTAAAGCCGGTCGCCATTAGAGTTACAAAACAAACTACATAAATTCTATTTTTCATAATTTTCTTTTTTAAAGAATAATTGTCACAACCCGTTGCGCTCCCCGGTTAAAGAGGGAAAAAGTTGCGTCAAAGAGATGTGCCTTCATATCCACTTTTAATAATAGTGGAGATCATTTTAAATTGTTCATTAGCATTAAAGCAATGAGAAGAATGGGCAGGAATGATGATCCCCTCACCTAACCTCAGCTTATATTTTTTGTCCCTGATTTCAACCTGCGCTGCGCCATCGATTATTTGAATGAAGGTATCAAAGGGTGATATTTTTTCTGCTAGCTCCTCACCGGCGTCAACAGCAGTAACCATGATGTTGCCCGTTGTCTTCTTAATAATGGTCTTGATCAAAATGGAATTAGGTACATACTCCAGTATTTCCACTATAATGTGTGGTTTTGATTTTTCCAGTTCTACATTGTCAAGGTGGTTGCTGATGGTCATTTTTCAAGTACTCCGTTTATGTAAAGATCATTCTATTGCAGAGAAGAAGCATTACATCATTATAGGAAAGTGTTGCAGAATTTAATGTTCCGTGGCAAAAGGGTCAATAAGAAATTTATTTACAAATTCTCAAGAGCGATCAATCTTTTATGTTTCATTTTCTTGAAAAAAGTAGGAGTTAAACCAGTGACTTTTTTAAACTGGTTGGATAGATGCGCAACATTGCTGTAATGGAGTTTCTCGGCAATTTCGGTAAGCGTAAGTTCGTTATAAATCAGCAGCTCCTTAGCTCTTTCAATTTTATGGGAAATAATGAAGTGTTCAAGGGTGGTGCCTTTTACCTCAGAAAAAAGATTAGAGAGATAATTATAATCATAATCTAGTGTTTCACTCAGGTAAGCGGAAAAGTTTAAC
>Ga0163162_10008363_pt1 | contig 10086 bp, 5 predicted proteins | sample S55metaG_FD_115310 | JGI IMG/M metagenome (GOLD analysis project Ga0163162, IMG submission 115310) | Switchgrass rhizosphere microbial communities from Kellogg Biological Station, Michigan, USA - S5-5 metaG | ecosystem: Host-associated > Plants > Roots > Rhizosphere > Soil | place: USA: Michigan...
CCGATCGTTACTCTCGTCTTCTCAATAAAAACAAGAAGGAGGCTCGAAGCGCTCGAAGCCGCTCTCGCTGGACGGCCCGTAGTCGTCGAGCCGAAACCAGCACCGGCGCCGCCACCGTCACCTGAGCCAGTACTTCAACCACCACCACCGCCGCCACCACCACGTGTGTCGCCGCCACGAAAATCGCTCAACGCTTTCGAGCTCGAATCCTTGATCGGACGTCGCGGAGTTGGCTGGGTCGCGGTCGTGCTGATTCTCTTCGCCACCGCGTTCTTTCTGAAGTACGCATTCGACAATCGCTGGATCGGCGAGCTGGGCCGAGTCTCGATCGGCATCACGTTCGGCATCGCGATGTCGCTCGCCGGTTATCGATACCGGCGACGAGGCTGGCGCATCTTTTCGCAGATCCTGACCGCCGGCGGCATCGTGCTGCTTTACCTTTCCACTTACGCGGCGTTCGGCTACTACCATCTCGTCGGACAGAAGACGGCTTTTGCTTTCCTCGCGATCCTGATTGCCGAAGCAGCCGCGCTCGCGCTCGTTTACAACGCGCCGGCGATCGCGATCATGGCGTTGATTGGCGGACTACTGACGCCCGTTCTGCTTCACTCCGATCGCGATCAGTATCGATCGTTCTTTACGTATCTCGTCGTGCTTGACGCCGGCGCACTGGCGCTGCTCAAACACTGGCGCGGCCTCAGCTCGATCGCTTACTACGGCACACAAATACTCTTCTGGACCTGGTACGACGAAAACTACCATCACCAAAAGCGCGGCGCCGTTCTGATTTTTCAAACAGCTATCTTCCTTCTTTTCCTGTTGGCCCATCTCGCACGCGAACTGCTCCGGCGCGAGTCAGCCACGATCGAAGACGCGCTGCTGCTGTTAGCCAACCCGTTCGTCTTTTTCGCGACTGCTTATCACCTGCTCAATCCAACTCACCACGATTGGATGGGCGCGTTCGCTATCATCATGGCGCTGCTCTACGCCGGCATCGCGAAGATTTTGCTGTCGCGTGGCGTCGAGGCCCGGCGTGAGATCCTGCTGCTGATCGCTGTCGCACTGACTTTCGTAACGATTGCGATTCCGATCCAGCTACGTTCAAACTGGATCACGATCGCGTGGGCCGTAGAAGGCGTTGCAATACTCTGGGCTGGTCTTGAAATTCAATCCGTCAGGCTGCGCGCTCACGCATTCGGGCTCTTCGCGTTCGCGTTTTTCAAGTTTCTTTTCTGGGACACGCCTTACGGTTATCGCCCGGCATTCACTCCGATTTTCAATCGCTACTTTCTCTCGTCACTCGCGGTGGTCGGCTGTTATATCGTCGCCGTCTACCTGTTTGAGCGAGCCGGAAAACGGAAGCTTATTAATGAACGCATGACGATGCTCATGATCGCGTTAGGCGCTGCGCTAACATTCTGGTTACTGATATCGATCGAGACTCACACGTATTTCATTGGCCGTGCGCTAGCCGAAAAGAACATGGATAACGCGGCGCACGAACGTTGGCTGGGCCAAATGGCCCTCTCCGTTGTCTGGGCCGCCTACGCCGCCGCGCTCGCAGCATACGGATTTGTGCGTCGTGTGGCCGTGATTCGCTGGGCCGCGCTCGTGCTCTTTGCGTTCACGGTCGTCAAGGCGATGCTGGTTGACATCGCAGAGCTCCAGCAGCTCTATCGCATCATCGTGTTCGCTGTGCTCGGCATTTTGTTGTTGTTGGTCGCATGGGGTTATCACAGGGCATTTCATTCGCGGGAGCAAGTCACATGAAGTCTTTACTCTTTGTGATCGTCGCGGCGCTGGTGTTAGTTGTTTCAGTCTCCGCGCAGACGTCGTTGTCGCTGTGGCCTTACTATGTCGAGGTCACGCCGGAGAAAACTGACGGTCAGATTTATGACGTCGCCGTGCCGCTTCCGGTGATGGATAAGGCGAGCACCGATTTAGCGGACCTCCGACTCTTCGACTCCAACAATCGCGAGATTCCTTACGCCATTCGCATTCGCAGGGAACTGGACGAAAAACAAGAAATTCCCGCGCGGCTCTTTAATCAGGGATCTGCTGGTCCATCGACGAGTGAAGTGTCTGTTGATCTCGGCGAGAACCCTGGCGAGCATAACGAGATCGATATCGAAACTAACGGCGAAAACTTCCGTCGCCAGGTTGTGGTTGAAGGCAGTGATTCGGGTCGGGAGTGGCGGATGCTGAGCAATGATGGCGTGATTTTCAGTTTCGCGTCGCAGAACAATGTGGCCGAGTCGCAAAAGGTGAGTTATCCGACGAGTCGTTATCGATACCTGCGCGTGAAAGTGTCGCGCGATCCGATTACTGACGATGAAACGCCGCAGGTAACAGGCGTGAAAGTGATGATGGCAGTGCGCGAGAAAGGCTTGCTGTCGACGTGGGACGTGCCGGTGCCGTCTTACCAGTTGCAGCGCAATCAGGGAGCGCACGCGACTGTTTGGACACTCGATCTTGGTGGGCGCATACCATGCGATCGACTCAGTATCGAGATCGAGGACGACTCGTTTTCACGGCCGTTTCAAGTGGAGTCGATCGACGATCCGCAGAATGTGCGATTGTTAGCGAGTGGTGATCTGACGCGGCATTCCGGTGAGGAAAAGAAACGGCTCGAGATTTATTTCAATGAAGAAGCGGTCGTGCGCAAGCTGCGGCTACAGATCACTGACTACAGCAATCCGACGTTGAGTATCACGTCGATCAACGCGAGTGCGCCGGCGCGGCAGCTTGTATATGAGATGAAGACGCCCGTAGCGCCGCCGTTGCGATTGTTCTTTGGGAACGAGCACGTTCCGGCGCCGCACTATGACTTTGAGAAAGAAGTGGCGGCGCGACTTTCGAAGGAGCCCGTTCACAGCCGGCTCGGCGACGTGCTCGCAAACCGTGATTACAAACCCGAACCGAAGCCACTCACCGAGCGCGTGCCGTGGCTGATCTACCTCGTGCTCGCAGCCTCGAGCATCGCGCTCGCGTTCGTGTTGTGGAGTCTCGCGCGCACCGCCACGCGCCTCAAAACACAACCGACAAGTTAGCCACGGATAACACGGATTTTAAATCGGGATTTAAATCGGATTCTAAATCCGTGTTATCCGTGGTTAATGTTTATGGGCCGGGTGTGAAGCCCTTCAATGGATTGCCGTAGAACGCGTCGGTCTGCCACGCGGTCTTGTTCCACATGCCGTCCTGATCGCCGATGATCACGACCGGAACGATTATGCGGTCGCTGCCGAGTTGATTACCCGACGCGATTCCGTTGTCAAACTTTCCGCCGGGCTGAACAGTAAACTTCATCGAGCGCGCGAGCTTGTTGTTCCAAAGCAACTTGAATTCATACTCACCGGGATTAGCGGCTAGTGTGAAGATATCTTTCGTAGTGTCATCGCCGGACGTGTTGCTGCCTTTGATGTTCGGAAAGTCGCATTCAACGCGCGCCCATTTTGCTTTTTGCGGTAACGAATCTTCCACGTAGTGAGTGGTGTTGTTCTCGACTACGGCTTCGCAACTCGCCTTGGCGATCTCCATGCCATCTAAAAATCTTTTGCCAACTTCTTTGCCCTGATAGAACAGGTGCGGATCGAATTTGTATGCGTCGCCGCGAACCCAAAACGAAATGTGAAAATCCGGCAGCTTCCAACCGTAAACATCTGCGGCAGTCAGGTAAACGTAACCGATCGGAAGATTCCAATCGTGGTCCACGAAGTAGACAAACTTTTGCGCAGCCTTTGGACCAGCTTCGTTTGAGTGCGCTTTCGCGACTTTCATCTTGCCGGTGAAGAGCGTCGCGTCAGTGCCTGCCAGCTCGTTGCGCATCTTGATGACGAAGCTTACCGGGCCTGTGTAAAGGCTCGCCTTATCCTCGCCGATGTCTCGGCCGCCGCACTCGGTCTTCCACCAGTAACCTTTTTCCACATTGCCAGTGTCGCAGTCAAACTTCACCCAGGGTCCGGTCGGCAGCGAATACTGCACGTAAAGCTGGCTGCCACTCGCGATTGGCCCATTGACGCGAAATTGCATTCTCGGCAACCAGCTCCAAACGTCAAAGTTGCCTTTATACGAGTTAACTGTGAACGCCGTGATCTGGAGTGTGTCTTTAGCGAGCGTGGGTTGGTCCTGTGCGGTCGCCGTGTTGGCCAGCAGGAAAAAGAGCACGAGGGCGCAGATAAGGCGCAGCTTATTATTCAAGGGAAACCTCCTGATTGTTCGAGCGGATTTCTGGGCAAAAGCTCGGGAAGTTTACTACAGGGAGTGATCTCAAGGAATCTCTCACGCAAAGGCGCAAAGATCGCAAAGGCGCAAAGGCGGGTCAAATGGTTCGGGCGCGCCTTTGCGTCTTTGCGATCTTTGCGCCTTTGCGTGAAGCTACTTCTTTGACACCTTTCCGCTCAGAAACTTGATCGCGGCCTCGAGAATCTCATCACGCCCGTCAATGACCCCGCGAATCGTCGGTGCCGCTTTGATCGTTGGCTGTATTCCGACTCGCTGCAACTGCCGGCCGTCTGCGTGACGAACGTCATGCCCGCTGAAACTCACCACCAGATTACCGGGCAGCACCATGACTGTTACGTCGCCATTTGCACCGGCTGTGGGCGTGCCGATAAACGTTACGTCAGTCGCCGCTTCGAAAAACAGACACGTGTGCTCGGCCTGACTGATGGCATCTTCGTTTATCAGCACGACGACCTTGCCCTTGTAAACGTCGCCGTGCCTTTCCGGAATCCTTTGCGCAAACGAATAACTTGCGTTGTCAGCCAACTCGGAGTTGGTGAGACTTGTGGCTTCCAGAATTGGCCTCGAGAAGAGGGCCGCCACCACGTTCTTCTTTTCAGTCAGACGCGGAGCGATGGACCAGGCCGTGCCGTTTGGGTAACCACGCATGTCGAAGATAACAGCAGGCGTTCCCTTGATGGTCTCAAACATCTTGTCGACTTCACCTGCTTGCAAACGATCGAGATCGGCATAGCCGAAGCCGCTCGGCAACACTTGCATAACAGGCGTCGAGCGTTCCAGTAGTTGGAACAACTTCGGATCCATGATCGATTGCGTTCGAGGCAGCTCGACGTCGCGGGTTTCGCCTGCGATGTTCTGCACCTTGAGTTTCGCAATGCTGTCTTTTGGTCCAAGCAGCAAACGGCCATTCACGTTTCTCATCGACCACTGCGGCGTAGACGCGGCTGAATAACGAGCCAGGAACTCGCGTCGCTTTTCAACGGGCTCACCATCAACCGCCAAAACAACATCACCAACGTTGATCGGGGATTTCGGGTCGAGAACTTTTGTGACGACCGATTTTTCTTCAACGTAGCCCATCAGCACGGGCGGGATATGCGTGCCAAACTTTTCACTCGCGGCATTGGCGTTTCGCACTCCGCCATGTGAGTCATGCATTTCCGTAACCAGCTCGCGCACCGTCAACTGGTAATCCAGCGCGTCTTTGTTTGCTTCAAACTTCGGGATATACCGGGGCAAAACAGTTTCCCACGAGTCGCCGATCAGGTGCTTGTAAGGGAAGAAATAGTTGATGACGTTCCAGTAGCGAAACAGCGCCAGCAGTCGATACTCGTTGTTGGGGAAAACCATGTCTGCATACGGCTGGTCCTTCTGCGCAACTTGTCCTGTCGCAGGAGATGCCGAGCGATTTTGTCTTTGCGCAACTCGCTTTCCCTGTATCGCTTCTTTCAAGGCTGCATCTTCAGAAGTGCTTTTGGTGACGGTGACGTCAGGTTGCAGGTCGATCGAGCCGTCAGGGTTCACCAGCTCGACCGTGCGCATTCGCACTTTCACGTTCTCGGGAAGATCCATCGTGAACGTATCACTCGCAGGTTGTTCACCTTCCTGTATGACGACGGCGCGTCCCGCTGCCTGCATGCCACTGAGAATGTCAGCGAATGAAGGCGAGTTTTGGTTGACGATGAATACGATCGGAGGTGTTTTGGTTTTGCTTCGTCCGGCGATGGTTTGTGGCGCAGAGTTGATCAGACCTGAGTAGTAGAAGTTTGCTCCGCCGCTGACTTGCGTGGCGTAACCGTTGTGCATTCGATAGCGCGTCGCGCCCAACACGACAGTTCCGTCGAGGATTCCGGTGAGTGTCTGACGCATGAAATTATCAACGTGATAAGCCTCGATATCGGTTGCTTTTGTCGTGCCGCGCGCGTCGAAGACCACGCTGCTGACTTTTGGTAAAGATTCGTTGATGGTGGTGGTGAACTTGTTGAGTTCAGAGATGTCATTCGCAACTGCTTTGGCGATCTGCGCGGTCTCGATAATCAACACGCCGTTTTCCGTGCGGACGAGTTTCGTTGGATCCGCGGGCGTCGGAGTTTCGGGTTTTGTTGTGACGTCGATGTCGGCTCGGGTGCTCTTGTCGTTCAGCACTGCGAGCATTTGGTTGAGCGCGGCCTGGTAGTCCTGGGGTGACTTCGCGGCGTTAACTTTCGGAATGGTCTCAACGAGGGCTTTGTCCCAATCGATGTCGCGGTAAGCGAGAAAGGGATGAAAGTATTTTACGGTCCCCCAAACCTTTGCCAGCGCGGCGAGCCTTGCGATGCGCACGTCTTCGGCTGGTTGGGCGTGTAGAGTCTGGCAAAACGCTGAGGTTAATATTAAAGCGCTGAGGATTATTGCGAGTGGCTTGTGGGAATTATTCATCTTGGCGCCTCGACGATTGAAAGTCAGGTTACTAATGGAGTAAGTGGCGAAATTTAGACCTTTATTACCACTGCTGGCGGGTTATTCCTAGTTTTTTTAGCCACAGAATACACAGATCGGTTCGGATATCCGTGTAATCCGTGGCTACGGTTTGCCTCACAAAAAGGAGAGCTGGTCGGTGTCTGACGAACTGCTTTGAACGGTTAATGCCTCTCTGAATTCTTCAGGCGTGGTTGGATTCGGCCACGTCACCGCGCCTTTTTTTCCGAGAGTTTCCAACGCCGCGTCCTGCTGAGCCTTGGCGAGAGTGTAAACAGGCACCAGGCGCAACTTGTCCAGTTGCTCAATGACACCTGCCCACGTGCCCCCTTTTCCGTACTCAGACTGGACTACCAGAGCCGCATCCGCGAGGGCGTAGATGAGCTTATTTCGCTGCATCGCATTTCCGATATTGAATCCGGCTTGTGGATCATACGGTGAGATTAGAACCAGTTGACCATCGCGCAAGTAGTTTCGGTGTTCACGATTGAGGGCGGCGCGCTCCAGGCTGTCGGCAAGAACTCCCGCCGCATTTCCTCCTGCTTCCAGTGCGCCGGACATCGCCGCCTGATCTATTCCCCTCGCGCCTCCGGAAATGATCGTTCGTTGAGCGCGCGTGGCGAGCGCGCCGATTCCCATCGCAGACCCGAGCACACTGGGGTCGGCGTTTCGGGATCCCACTACCGCAAGTCCTCCAGTATTAAGAAGCGCGGGATCGCCACACCCATAAAGAACGGGCGGAGCCAAATCCTTGAGTCGATCCTTCAGTCGAGCCGGATATCCTTCATCAACTCTGCTTACTACCCATATTGCGCGAGCGCGCCACCGCTCCATCGCCTGACTCAAAAGAAATCCTCTCGCGACGAGACGCTTAAGACGATCGCTGTTGACAATCTTGCCTAATTCAAGGACCAACTCATCACTGCTATTAGAGACGAGGTCCGCCGGTTGACACTCTTTGTGATGAAGAAATCGCAAGAGTTTTCCATACTCACTCAGCGTCAACAAGTCCTTCGAATTTTCTCCACGTCCCACAATCAAGGGCGCAGTGAGCAACAGAATCGCCTGCGTATTTGCTGACAGTGGGGCGCTGATTTCTAAAGTGCTCATTAGGCGTTTCCAGTTAATGCGAGGGCTAGAGGCCAAACCTCACCGGCGCCGTTAGTGCGCAACAGCCAGACTGCAACCGTCATCGTCCAACGCGAATCCACCATATCATCAACCAACAAAACCGGGCCAGCAGGTAACGGTTGATCGATAACAGCGAGAGAGCCGTCCACGTTTCGAGCTTGCTGCGTGCTGTTCTTCATTGTTTTCTGCTCCGGGCGAGGTTGGGTTTTCACGATGACGTTCTCGAATGGCAATCCCAACTCTGACGCTAACCGGCGAGCAAAGTCCGGCACGAGACGCGGATGTCTTAGTGAGGGAATACACGTTACCCACTGAGGCGCTGGTTGAGGATTCCACGCTCTCACAAGATCTGCACATGCTTTGACGAGCTCATCGCTAAAGTGTCTGTCGGTATATTTTCCTTCTTGCACCAGCTTGCCCCAACCAGCGTCACCCCACATGCATAATGCCCGACCGGGCTCCGGCGAATGCTCTGCGCGGATGTTTCCCTTCAGTCCGTACATCGGCATTCCACCTGTCGGCCACTTTTTGCGTGGCTCGATTGGCAAGATAGCGCCGCGCAGAAATTCAATCGCTTCACGAACAAGTTGTGTATCTACTGTGGTTGGCAAGAAAGATAACGATGAAGTGTGCGTTTCGCTCGGCTCACCATCGAGCGCGCGGATTAGAAAATCCATGTGTCCACTCGAAAGACGAACGTATTTCTGCATCTGATCTCGTTCACTCCGTCGCAGCTCTGTTAATCGTTGAGCGCGTTTCCAAAACTCCTCACTAAGACTTGTTGTAGTTAACAACCACTTCGTACCTTGCTTTACCACTGGAGCAGGCGATTCGAGTGAGAGCAAGTTGATGGTGTTTTGAATTCGACTGCCGCTGATATTCAGACGCTCCATCAAACCGTTAACGGAAAGCCCGGTTACCTCTTCATCGAGGACGTTCAGTACCTGCTCCGCTTCGTCTCGGGTAGGAAATGCTATTTCGATAAAGTAGTCGATGACATCGGTTTCTTCCCGACCACTAAGCAAAACACCATACGCTGACTCCAGCGCCCGTCCTGCTCGACCAACCTGCTGATAATAAGCGACTACCGATCCCGGAGTTTGATAGTGAATTACAAAAGCCAAATCCGGTTTGTCGAAGCCCATTCCCAGAGCAGTTGTCGCCACCAAAGCCTTAACCTTGTTATCGAGCAGGCTCTGCTCGAGTTCGTCACGACGGTCACCAGTTTTTCCGGTGTAAGACTCAACATTGATACCTCGCGACTGAAGCCAATCAGATACCCGAGTGGCGTCGCGAACGGTTAGCGTGTAAATGATCCCGGCTCCGGGCAGTTTCGGAAGCTGCTCCGCCAACCACGCCATTCTTTCTTCCGGCGAGGACAGCCGGATGGTTTGGAGTTGTAACGTCGGACGGTTTAGATCGCCTCGCAGGACATCGAGTTGTGGTCCCAGCACAATCTTTAGATCTTCCATCACTCGATCATTCGCTGTGGCGGTGGTCGCCAGTAAACGCAGGTTGGGTGGCAGCCCGCGCAAGATTCTTTCTATCAGTCGATAGTGAGGTCGAAAATCGTGGCCCCAATCGGAGATACAGTGAGCTTCGTCTACCACTAACAAGGCAATACGTGCTGCCGTTTGAGAAAGAACTTGCGTCTGGAAGCGCTCGTTGGCAAGGCGTTCAGGCGAGACCAGGAGGATGTCCAGCTCGTTGCCTCTGATCGCGCACTCCACAGTCTCCCACTCATCACAATTGTCAGAGTTGATAGTGGCGGCGCGAATGCCCATGCGCTGGGCGGCGAGGAGTTGATTGCGCATCAACGAGAGCAACGGTGAAATAAGCAGCGCTGGTCCATGGCCTTGTTCTCGAAGCAGCTTCGTGGCGATGAAGTAAACAAAACTTTTACCCCAGCCGGTCCGCTGCACGACCAGAAGCCGGCCGCGGCCCTCGACGATGTGGCGGATGGCCTCTTCCTGACTGTGGCGAAATGTGGCATCTTTTAGACCAGAACCCAGGCGAAGCAGTTCCAGTGCACGTGAGGAGTTGTAGAACATCTGTTTGATCAGTTCCTTGTCGCGAGTGAATTATTTGACGCAAGTCTACAATAAGTAGCCATGAAGTACCTCAGATTGTTCGTTACTGTCGGGCTTACTTTAATTGTTTCGGAGTCTGCATTTCCTCAACCTCCGTCACAGAAGGCGAAAGCGCCAGTTAAGAATGTCTCCAGTAAGGAAAAATCCGACGCGAAGCTTGAAG
>Ga0163162_10008365_pt1 | contig 10085 bp, 11 predicted proteins | sample S55metaG_FD_115310 | JGI IMG/M metagenome (GOLD analysis project Ga0163162, IMG submission 115310) | Switchgrass rhizosphere microbial communities from Kellogg Biological Station, Michigan, USA - S5-5 metaG | ecosystem: Host-associated > Plants > Roots > Rhizosphere > Soil | place: USA...
AGCCGGGTCAGGTCGAGCCGGGCCGGATCGGGCGCTTTCCATAACGGGCTGGTGCGGGCCAGGTAAAGCCAGTCGAGCAGGGCCTTCTCCGGGGTGGCGGTCGGCATGCGGGCCTCGTCGTCGTAGGCGTCTTGGCAGTAGACGCTGACCCCTTCGGGGTTGGGCAGCAGGTCGGGGCGCATGCCAGCGAACTGGAAGACCCGGCCGCCGATGCGGAAGGTGCCTACGGCGTGGGAGGAGGTCAACGGAAAGACGGCGGTGACCCAGTCGCTGGAGTGGCGCAGCACGCCGGCCTGGCCCAAGACATACTGGAGGCTGACGATGGCGCCCTTGCGCACCCAGCTGGCGGCTTCGGCGAGCTCCGGGGTGGGCTGGGCCATCAAATTCAGGTAGATGCCGCGGCGGACGCGATCGACACGGTCGTGGGCGGCCCAGTCGGCCAGGGCCATCATCACCGTCGGGCGGGCCAAGACCAGGACACGGGTTTCCAGGTAGGCCATCAGCGTGGCCGGACTGAATACGCGGGGTGCGTTCGGGTCGGTGGCGAGCCAGTCAAGGACCGTGGCCTTCTTGGGCACAGGGTCGGTGCGGGTCATCAAGGCGGCTGTCATGCGTGGGCGGTTCTCGCTCGCGGAAGGACCGTCCCCGGGTGGGCGAACGGGCGGACCGAGGGAGCTTAACGGAGAAACGGCAAGAGCGGTAGGGGGTCGCACCGGGGCCTGCACCGTTCCACATGATGGAACTCACCGAAGCAGGACGCGCCCCAGGGTCCCGCTGGGTGGGGCGGAAGCCGGTGGCGCTTCGAGCAGCAGCGCTTCGATTTTTTCACCCACATACAGGCGGATCTGCTCCCAGTCGCGCCACTCGGGGGGCAACTCGGCCAGATCCCAATGGGGCAGGATCTCGGTGCGAAAGCGCGCTTCATCCATGCTGTCGAGCTTGTTCCACAGCTCCTTGACCAAGGCGGTGGAAGGCCGGCCCTGGAGGCGGTCGGCCAGGGTGGCAGCGGGCACGCTGATGCCGGCTTGGAACATGATGAACAGGTCCACCACATCACGCGGTGCATCCCGCGTGGGCGAGAGCAGCGCTTCGATCTTCTGGGTCAGGCGCACCTGGTCGCGGTAGACGGGCACATCCACGTGCTCGATCCCACCGGTGTCGCGAGGCACGGCGTAGGCATGGGTGGTGGTTTCACCCGCTTCCAGGTGATGGCGGAAGGACACTTCCACCGTCAGGTGCATGACCGCGCCGGTGGAGGGTAGCACACCCTGGATTTTCCAACGGGCCACGGTGGCGGTCTGCTTGGGCTCGGTGATCTGGACGCTGTCGAGCCAACCGCCTGCGGTGGCTTCCTTGATGGCGCGGCGCACGGCGGTCTGGACGCAGCCCAGGCTCAAGTCATGGTCGGCATCCAGGTCAATATCCTTGGTGTGGCGCATGCTGTGGTGGACCACGCGCATGGCCAGGCCGCCCTTGAGCACCATGCGGTCGGCGGCATGGCTGGTGGACGGATGGACGGGGGCGGCCTTGAGCGGGCCCTGGGTTTCGATCGAAGCCTGAACACGCTGGCGGAACAACCGGGCCAGAATGCGAGCCTGGAGCAACGCACGCTCATCCAGGGAGGCGTCTTTGACCGAGGCCGCTTTGTTCATCGCCGGTGCTCCGATTGAGTTGTCCTACCAGTCTACCGGGGGACCGACGGCGGTCAAGCGATCAACCGGGCGGCTCGTGGCCGGTCCTGGGTGGCCAGGGACTCAGCCTTGGCGCTGCTGGTGGACGTAGAACCGCTCCACCGGATCCTGGCTGTTTTGCGGGCCCTGGCCCATCGTGGCGAGCAGCGTGAGCATCGGTGAGGCGGCGGGGCTCATGGAGAAGGCGAGGTGGGATTGTTCGGGTGGGGTGGACTCACCGGATAGCTTGGTGTTGTCGTAAACCAGCACCCACACGCCGCCTTCGGGCATGGCTGCAGGCAAGCAGGGCTGCGTGACCAAGTTGGCATCGGCCTCGGCCAGCAAGTTCGCCATCAGGTCAGGATTGGCCCGGACTGCATCGCCGACAACCGCCAAAACCTTGGCCTCGTCAGCGGGATATTTCAGGGCCCATTGGCCATCACGAGGCACCAACGGGATGGGCAGGCACAGCGCGCGGAAGTCGCGCCGCAGATCAGGCGTGCAAAACTCCGGCGGTCAGGCGTCATCGGCCGCGGCTTTCCGAGTGCGCTGGCGCGCCGCGTCATCGTCGGCGTTGATCAGCGCGCCATTGACGAAATCCAACGCAGCGTAGTCCACCTCCTGCAGGTCCTGGGCGGCAAGCTTGGCGCCACGTTTGGACAGGCCCAGGCGCACGTTGAAATCCATGCGGACCCATGGGTTATGGAGGGCCCAGGCCATCGGGTCAATGCGATCGAGGATGCAGTTGCCGCGGTTGGGTTCGATCAAGGTGAAGTGCTGGAGCACATCGGGCAGCTCGCTTACCGCCATACCCAGCAACCAGGCCATCTCGGTGGCATTGGTGGGGCTGAACACCACCTGGCTGCTGGCGACGGTGTGGTGATGGACACACAGCAGCTCATGGCGATGTCCCCTGAGGCGGGCGGGGCCGATGTTGCGGGCATAGCTGGGACGACTGTCCTTGTCGTCGAGGCGCTGGGTTTCCATCAGGGCATGGCACAGGCCCTTCACATCGGACGGCGCCTGGGCGGTGCGGTCCCACAGCCGGGTCATCATCCGGCCCACCTGGCGGCGGAACCCATGGCCCAGATGCCCCTCATCGCGGCGATCCTGGATCATGATGAGGCCATGGCCCGCCAGGCGGGTCAAAAAGGGCAGGCGCGCGGTGATGGCCTTGGTATACCAGGCTTCGATGGCGGCGCCGCGCGCGTCGAACTCTGCATTGGCGGCCTTCTGGATCAGGTCGGCATAGTTCTTACGGGCCAAAAAGGCGCGATCGGCCTTGAGCTGCTCGGCGGTGCCGAAGGCACTTGATGCCAACGTGTGGAGGGCCGTGGTGCGCTCCTCGAATGCCCTTTTCTCGAAATAGCCGAGGTTTTGGGGCGCTTCGATCAGTTCCACCCCGGCGCCATCGCGCGTCAACCGGGCGAGCGCCAGGTCCGAGGCGACCAGGTTGAAGGCGTCGGCGGGGATGGTGTGGCTGTAGCGCGCTTCCATCCAGGCAAAGGGGTGGTCGGGTACATCGCCCAGGGTGGTGGTCGCATCGGCGCGGGTGTGCAGGGTGGCCACATCGGCCAGGGACAGCTCAGGCACGGCGACGCTGGGGCGGGCATGGGCGACCACCGGCAAGCCCACCTTCTGGGCGTTTTCGATCAGGGCCCCCTCCTGCTTGAGCATCTGGGCGGTGTAGCTCATGGGCAGGGCAGGCAGCTCCTGGATCCAGAAGCGATCCATGATCAGGTCGAACATCAGCGTGGTCCAGATCAACTCGGCCGCCGGCAATTCGTTGATATGCCTGAGCACCGAGGTCTGGCCCTGGAAGGCCACGCCACCGGGCACCAGGGCGGTGGAAGTGACCTTGTGGATGTAGGCTTCCCCCCGGTCGTCGTAGGCCAGGCCCATCAGCTCATAGGGGAACCAGTTGCGTGCGGCGCGCGCAGCCAGGGAGCGGTCGGGGCGGCGGCTCATCTGCCCCTGGAGCGGGTGGGCGAACTGGGGTGCATCGTTGAGGATGTAGAGGTTGGCACCGCGGCGGACCAGGAAGACGAAGTAGGATTCAAAGCCCGAAGGGGCATTGATCAGGTGCAAAGAGACGCCATCGGGCAGGCTGACGGCGGCTTCGAGCAAGGAGTTGATGTTCCACCACTGGCGCAGCACGGTGCTGTAGCCGGGGCGGGTGGAGGGGCCCTTGGCGCCTTGGAGGAACTGGGCGACCTGGAGCTCGGCGGCGGACTTGAAGGCATCGCGGCGCAGCAGGGCCAGGGCATCGTCGTTGACCAGGATATCCTGGATGTCTTCACGGGCTGAGGCGCCATACTGGGCCAGGGCCTTGTCGAGCTGCACGGCAAAGGCCAAGCGGTCGTTGACCAGCTCGTCGCGTTCCAAGATGGCGCGGATCTGCCTGCACAGCGTGGCCTGCTCGGTGAACCTGGCCGGGTTGTGGAGCAAGTCGTGCAGGGTAAATTTGGTGTCTTTTTCGTAAGCGTTGAGAAAATGCCCCAGCATCATCTGACCGGTCAGCTCGGTGGGTTCGATGGCGATGGCTTCGGAGATCTCCTGCGCTTCGCGCCTGGCCTCATAATCTGCAATGGCAAAGCTGCCATAAGGGGAGGCATCGGGGTTGACCCCACGCAGCTTCAGCCACAGCGGCAAGGCTTCGTTGAGGATGGTGTGGTCGGTCATGGGATGCTCCAGGAGATGGGGCATTTTCGCATACCCGGCCAGGGCCTTCAATGGCACGGACATTGCGCGTTGGGACCGGTTCAGGCCCGATGCCATCAAGGCCCTTCACGCCTCCCGGCCGGCGCCGGCCGGCGCTATACTGGGCTTCTCTTCATCGACGCGGACCCTGGCATGGCTACTCGGTATGAACGTGCAGGCGTGGCGCCCTTGATGCCGGTCCTGGACGCGGTGCGGGCCTATCTGGCCCATCAACGGGACCCCCTTCATGCACCCGAAGCGCCCGCGCAGATCCACGTTGCCGGGCAACTGGTCTGGATCTCGGGCCTGCGGCTGCAGACCTTGGCGACGGCCACGGTGTGCCAGTGCTCGAACCGGGCGTGTGCAGTGATGGCCACCCATGTGGCCGTCGAGCGCCAGGTGGATGGCCACGGCATGCCCTTGACGGGGCATGGGTATCACCTGAATGTCTATGGCTTGCGGGGAGAGGTGGAAGTGCTCTTTACCCACGACCACACCCTGGCCCGGTCACTGGGGGGTGCCAACGACCTGACCAACACCACGCCGATGTGCCTGGCCTGCAATGCAACCAAAAGCCGGCACGAACACGTTCTGCTGGGCCAGCGCCGGAGGGCCGAGGGACTGGATCCGCAGACGGGGATGGTGGCCGAGGGCCAGGTGGTCGAGTATCGCCACCGTATGGTCCAGCTGGCCGCTCAGCACGGGCTGGCCGTGGACGCCTATCGGGACTGGCTCAATGCCGAGGGGGCGGCGGGCCAGTCCGACCTGCCCTGGGTGCACCCTGACGGCCTTGGCCAGCGGCTGGGGCTGACGCGCAACGGGCTCCAGGTCCTGCAGCAGCAGCACAACCGCCATCAGCGGGTGCAGGTGAAGCCGGCGGTGGTGGCGCAGCAGGCGATGGTCGCGTGCCGGATTGATGCGTTGTCCGACCATCTCCAGGCGTGCGCGGCCGTCCAGGGGCTGACGCCGGATGCCTTTCGGGCACAGCTGGAAGCCGATGCTGTGGCCCATGGTGCCCTGGATCCCGACTGGACGCCGTCGAACAAGCACCGTGAGCAGGCCAAGCGGCTGGCGTTGTCCGATGCAGCGCTGGTTGAGTTTCGTGCCCATTACCCACGGCGGCCGACACCGGGGCCGATGCCAACCTCCGCACCCCGGCACGCTTCACCCCGGCGCGCCCGGCCCTGAGCCCCGATTAGGGGGTGGTGGGATCCTGCGGGAGCGGCAAGGGATAACCGGGAGCGCCTTCGATGCCGGCGACGATCGGCACCAGGGTGGGGGTGCGGACCGCCTCTTGGGCGGGGGGCGCCATCACCAGCCGGGCGATCACCACCAAGGCCAAGGCGATCCCGCCCAGGATTCCCAGGGCTGGCATGAGGCGCACCGGCGACGGGGGGCACGGCCGCGCGGGGGTGGTAGCGACCAACGGCTGGACCAAGGCGGCTTCGGCCCAGGCGGCGGCCAGGTAGTGGCCATGGTGGTCCGCATAGCGGGCCTGGAGGAAGGCCACGGTGGGGTTGGCCGACCAGTCTGGCTGAGCCAGGTGAACCTCTGCCGGGGCTTGACTCCAGCGGTCCAGGGCATCGTTCAGGTAGTCAAGGTTGGTGGTCATGGGCGCAGTGTAGCGCACCTGGAGGGGCGAACTCAACCGTGCTTGCCAAGGGCCGCCAGACTGGTAGGTTGCCTGCCATGACCACCCCGATTGCCGATGCCGACCGTGCCCGCTGGGCCATTTTCTATGCCAGCCCCTGGCGGCATGAGGCGTATTGGGCGCAGATGACCGGCGTGCCGGTGGCGCGGTTGCGTGAGTTGTGGCAGGCCGGGCAACTCCAGGGGGTGGTGTTCGAACAGCAGCTGTATTTCCCCCACTACAGCTTTTGCCAGGATGGCCCGCATCCCCTGTTGGCCCAGCTGTTGGCCCACGGTGGCAAGCCGGGGTGGAACCTGGCGCGATGGTTCATCCGCCCGCACGCGTTACTGGATGGAGCATGGCCGCTGACGTGGTGGCGCGAGCAGCCGCTGGCGGTGATCGAAGCGTGGCAGCACGATCGGCACCAGGTAGCGAATCGCCCGGGCTAACGCCGGCTCACTGGCGCGCGGGCGCGCTTATTCGGCCAGCGACTGGGCGACGCGGTTGATCCAGCGTTCGATCAGCGGACGGTTGTGGCGGAAGTCGCCGGCTTCCTCCCACAGGTCGCCCAGGCCCGGACGGGTCTGCTGATCGTCCACGATGGCCAGGGCGATGCGATCGGCCAACACGGGACCGGGCAGGCCCACTTCGCGTTGAGCTTCCTCGATCCAGGCCAGGCGGGCCTGGATGCGGTAGACGGGGTTGGCTTCCTGCCAGCGCTGGGCCAGGCCCACGGCCAGGTCCCCGTCGGCCGCCGTGGCCTGGCTCATCAGGCCGATCAGGTCATCGACGAGGCGGGGGCACTTGTTGGGCACGGTGGGAAAACGCATGGCACGCTCCTAGGGTAGGGGGCTATTGTGCCATGGCCAGGGGGACGTCTTCAAGCGTGGCGCGCACCAGGGTGCCCCGGCCCTCACCCCGCGTTCAGTTCCAGGTGCCTACCAGGTAGGTCATTGGGCTCACCCGATCGACGGGACGTCAGGCACGCCAGCGGGGGCGCGGGGGACCGGCCGGAGCTTGGGCCAGCCCGACCTGGCGGCCCTGGGCCCGCGTAAACTGCTCGGTCAGCTGCTGGAGTTGCGCGCCCAGGTCCGGATCGCCCCAGTCACTGAACACGGCGGTGGGTGGGGGCGGGGCGGCGGCCTGGAGCAGCGCTAACCATCCTTGGCAGATGGAAGGACGCGTGCCGGGGCGGGCCGGGCATGATTCCATGGCATCCGCCCAGCAAGTCAGCACGGTCAACGGGGGAAAGGCGTGAGGGCCCGCGGGGTGGCGATGGCCGGAGGGGAAGGGTTGGGTGACCACCGCACCGCGAGCCAGCAACGCTTCGACATAGGGATCAGCCTCCAAGGGAAAGGATTGGATGACCGTGAGCATGCTGGCGCGGGCCGACGCCGTGCGATCCAAGGGGTGGCCCTGGCGCTCCAAGAAGTCCAGCACCGCACCGGCCATGGTTACGGTCATCACGCCGGGGCTTAATGAGCGTAAAGCCTCCGTGCTGATGAGCTCGCCAGGCCGCTTCGGCAGCTGCGCGCCCTGATTCATGGCCCACTTCGCCCAATCCAAGCGACCATGGTTCAGAGCCGGCAGGACCCACGCGTGGTAGATCGTGGTAGGATCGATGGGGAGCTGGTGGGCCACCAACCAAGGCCAGGACTCCCACACCGGCTGGCGTTGGGCGTCTTTGAGCGTGGCCCAATGGTTGATTTGGAGACTGTTGCCGGCCAATGAACGCAAATCCAGTGCCCCTTGTCCCATCAGGGCGGTGGCCTCCTCCAACGCGCTGGCCTGGAGGAGTTTGCGGAGCTTGATTTGATCGACGACCGTGGGGATCATGGCTAGGCGCGGTAGCGGGGGCGGCTGGCGCGGCGCGGTTGATGGGCCAAGATCGCCAGGCGATCGTTGGCCAGGGTGCGCTGGGCAATGATGTCCGCCCACGGGGTGGCCGCCAGGTGGGCCAGCGCATCGCCCCCGCGGCCAGGCGGCTGCACAGGCTGGACACCGGCATCAAGCAAGGCCTTCCACAGGGCAAGCACCCCCTCGGCGGTATAGCGATGTTGCGTGCCGAACAACGGATCTTTCACCTGGTGGGCCAGATGGTGAAGCACCGTGCCGGCGGTGGCCCGACGCTGGCCATGGGCGGGAGCGCCTTGGGGAAGTTCCAAGGCGGTGATGACATCGGCACCCAGGGCCAGCAGCACGCCGACCGAAGGACCGGCATAGGGTCCCAAGCGTTCGAGCGCCACGCGCACGGTGGCGTCATGCCGGGCGTCCAGGCGCAGCGGGGCACCGTGATCCATCAGCCAGCTTACCGCCTGGGCGGCCGTGGTCGCCGCATCGGGTTGGGTGAGGTCCATCTTTTCAAATACCTCGTCCACCAACAGTTGCGCGGAGCGTTCGGGGTTCACCAGCGGCGCGCCCCGGTCCACGGCCCATTGAGCCAGTGCCCATTGTCCGTGTGCGAGGGCCGGCAGCAGGCGTGAGGCATGCCACGCGGCGGGTGCGAGTTGCACGTGCTGATCGGCCAGCCATTGCCATACGGCGGCGGCTTGGGGGTGGGTTACTTCGATGGCATCGGCCAGCTGGAAGGCGGCCAGCTCACCGGGAGCGACGGTCGACAGGTCCAGCGCCAGGGCAGCGGCGGTTGTGAGGTCGGCCGTGCGCAACGCGGCGAGCAGGTCGTAGAAGGCGAGGCTGTCGGGATTGAGGGGGGTCATGAGCGGCGGCGCGGGCGGCTGAGGGCCGCGGCCGGATTGGCCTGGAGGGCAGTGCGCCGGTCATGGGCCAGGACGATGGCCTGGAGGTGAGGCAATTCAGGCCGGGGGAGGTAGGTGGCGCCCAGGGCGAGCCAGGCGGCACACATCGGCGCGGGCAGGGCGGCTTGCACCGCCAGCTGGTCAAGCTGGACCACCTTCTGGCGACCGGCATTGTGAGGCTTCCAGGTATCAGGGCGGTCGGCGGGATAGGCGGCCACCAGCCGTTCGGACGGGATGCGCTTGAGCACCGCCAGAGCCAGGTCCGGCTCCCGATACTGCTGTGCCATGGTCAACGTGGCCTCCACCACGTCGCGGACGTCGGAAGTCTTGATCTCCACCTGGGGGATCAACACCTGAACGGCTTCGCGGGCCGCATTGTCCAAGGCCAGGATCAGGGCACTGGTGGGCGGACGGTGGCGCAGCGTGGCCAGGAGACCGGCCATGTTGTGCCGTGCCGCGGCGTCGATATCCGACAATGACCACAACCGTTCGCCGTGGTGGGCGACCAGGTGTTCGGCGATCACCGCATTGCCACTGGCGATGCTGAGCTTGAATCCGTCGGCGACCCAGGTCTTGCGCCATGCCGCATCGGGCTCGGCGGCCAGCAGCTGGTCAAAGAGGGCCGGGCTCTGGACCGTGATGGCCACGGATAGGGCATCAGCCCAGGCGGCGGGGGGCATGCAGGGCCGCACCGCGCCCAAATACTGGGTATAGGTCGTGCGCAGGGCTTGAGCCAGGGGCACGATGGGGGTGAGCCAGTCGGTGCGTTGATGGCGCGCCGCTTGCTTGACCACGGTCAACACCAGGGCCGCATCGGCGGCGCGGTTGATGTCGAGGGCGGCGGCCAAGGCCATGGCTTCCTCGCCCGTGAATTGGGGAAAGGGAGCGGTGAGCTGAGCGGTGAGGGCGGCATGATCCAGGAGCATGGCCCCATTCTAGCGGGTTCATCCCCTCGCAGCCAGTCCTAGTCGGCCGATGCCTTGACCGGGTAGCCGGGGATGATGTTGCGCTTGAACACGGCGCGGGCCCGCGCCTGGAGATCCGGGGAAAATCCTTCGAGAGCTCGGGCGGGCTGGCTGATCCGTTCCCCACGGCCGACGGCGGTCAGCCCCGCGACGAGGCGCTGGGTGTGCTGATGGACTTGCGCCACGCGCGCGGCAGGGGCCTCATCGAGCAAGGCCAGGGGGTCACGGAGGGTCATGCGGGATCACAGGGGAAATGGGGAGAACGGTCACCTTGGCAGAGGACGGTCGGGGGCGCAAGAGGGCGATCGGGAACCCGCCCGTGAGGCCGGGGAAGGGGGCGGCCGGACCCGGCTTGCCCAGCGGC
>Ga0163162_10008367_pt1 | contig 10084 bp, 9 predicted proteins | sample S55metaG_FD_115310 | JGI IMG/M metagenome (GOLD analysis project Ga0163162, IMG submission 115310) | Switchgrass rhizosphere microbial communities from Kellogg Biological Station, Michigan, USA - S5-5 metaG | ecosystem: Host-associated > Plants > Roots > Rhizosphere > Soil | place: USA: Michigan...
AGCGATTTCGCGGAACTGAAGGCCGCGCGGGCTGCGAAGGCGTGATTTCGCATCACGAGACCCGTCTGGTTCCGTATTCCGCGGAGCTGATGTACGCGGTTGTGTCGGATGTGGAGAAATATCCGCAATTCCTGCCCTGGATAGTGGCGCTGCGGGTGTTGTCGCGGCGCGAAGATGGACTGACAGCGGAAATGGCGGTGGGCTATGGCGGCCTGCGCGAGCGCTATACCAGCGACGTGCGGCTTGATCCGGAAGCCCGCACCATTGACGTTGTGGAGATCAAGGGACCGTTCAAGACCTTGGAAAACCATTGGCGCTTCACGCCAAAGGAAACCGGATGCGAAGTGGAATTTTCCATCCAATTCGAATTCAAAAGCCGGCTGTTGCATGGCGTGGCCGGGCATGCCTTCGAAAAAGTCCTGCTGAAGATGGCCGACGCCTTTGAAGCCCGGGCCGCCGCGCTTTCCAGCACCGGCTCCTGAGCCTATAGTCTCCCCAAAATAACAACACGGGGAGGATCGCCTGTCTTCATTCAAGATGCTGCTGGCTACAGCGGCAATGTCGGCGCTTTCCGCGCTTCCAGCTCAAGCCAGAACCGTTCTTTTTCTGGGCTCCAGTTTCACCTATGGCGCCCATTCCGCGGCCCAGCATTATCATCCTGAGCTGGTGAAGGATCTGAATGGGCCCGACCGTTTTGGCGAAACCTATGCCGGTGTTCCGGCCATCTTCAAACAATTCACCTTGGAGGCCGGCCTGACCGATTACGAGGTCAGCTCGCAATTGGTGGGCGGCAAGGGGCTGGAATATTGGTTCACCGTTCCCGACACCTTGGCCAGGATCAACAAGCCCTGGGACGCGGTGGTGATGCATGGCTTTTCGACCTTGGATCAGGCCCATCCCGGCGACCGCACTCTGTTGCTGTCGTCTTCCAAGCGCATCGCCGAAATGTTCTTGAAGGCCAATCCCAAGGCCAAGCTTTATCTCTTCGCAACATGGCCCCGCGCCGACCAAACTTATCCCGACGGCACGCCCTGGCATGGCAAACCGATCCAGCAGATGGGCAAGGATGTGCAAGCCGCTTATGAGCAGGCGGTAAAAGAAGAGCCGCGCTATGCCGGCATCGTGCCGGTGGGCATGGCCTGGAACCGGGCGATCGATAGCGGCGTGGCCGACGCCAATCCTTATGATGGGCTCGATGCCAACAAAGTCGATCTGTGGGCCTATGACCATTATCACGGCAGCTCGTACGGCTATTACCTGGAAGCCCTGATGGATTTCGGCAAGATCACCGGGCATGACCCGCTGGAATTGGACGGCAAGGACCGCGTCGCCGAGGCGCTGGGGATTTCACCGCCGCAATCGCACGCATTGATGCAAGTGGCGCATGACACGCTGGAGACGCAGAAATGAAAAAGCTGGGATTTGCATTGGCGCTTGTGCTGGCGTCCACGCCGGCCGGAGCCAAGACCATTCTATTCGTTGGTAACAGTTTCACGTTCGGCGCCAACTCCGCCGCACACTACTACAAGCCTGACACCGTCACCGATCTCAATGGTCCGGCCGCGAACGGCAAGACGACGGGCGGTGTGCCGGCCATGTTCAAAGCGCTGACCAAAGAAGCAGGGCTCGACTACACCGTGTCCTTGGAAACCGTGGGCGGAAAAGGCATGGATTTCCATTATGCCGAAAAGCGCACGCTCTTGGACAAGCCATGGGATGTGGTGGTGATGCACGGCTATTCCACGCTGGATATCGATCATCCGGGTAGTCCAGCGCTGCTGGTTTCTTCCGCCAAGCAGATGACCGACATGTTCCGCGCCAAGAACGCCAAGGCGGAGATTTGGCTGGACGCGACCTGGAGCCGTGCTGACCAAACTTATCCTGATGGCAAACCCTGGCACGGCAAACCGATTCAACAAATGGGCAAGGACATTGCGGTGGCCTATGACGCCGCGGCGAAGAACGCAAAGGTGAGCGTGATCCCGCTGGGGCTGGCCTGGAATCGCGCCATCGATACCGGCGTTGCGGGCGGCGATCCTTACACCGGGGTTCCGGCGGGCAAGATCAATCTCTGGTCCTGGGATAATTATCACGCCAGCGCTTACGGCTATTATCTGGAAGCGCTGATGGTGTTCGGCAAGGTGACGGGCAAAGACCCGCTATCGCTGGGCGACAACGAGACAGTGGCGGACGATATGGGCTTCTCCAAGCCGCAGACACATGCCCTGCAGCAACTCGCGCATGATGAGCTGGCGGCTCACACCAGCGACTGAAGCATCTCCAGCGCGGTCTCGACGCTTTTCAGCCGCACTTCACTGCGGCCAATATCGCCAAAGCGGCATTCGCGGTGCAGGGTGGGCTCGCCCGCCCGCGCCACCGCGATATGAACCAAGCCGACCGGCTTTTCGTCCGTGCCGCCGCCGGGACCGGCAATGCCGGTTACCGCGACTGACAATTGCGCGGTGGAATTGCGAATGGCGCCTTCGGCCATGATGCGTGCGACGGCTTCCGACACCGCGCCATACTGGCGCAAGGTCGCCGCCGGCACGCCCAGCATGTCTTCCTTGGCCTTGTTGGAATAGGTGACGAAGCCGCGTCCGAACACATCGGACGAGCCGGGGATTTCCGTCAGCAGGGCCGCGATCAATCCGCCGGTGCAGCTTTCCGCCGTGGCGATGCGCACGCCGCCGGCGCGAGCTGCCGTTAGAAGATTTTCGGCTCGGGCGAGAAGATCGGTGGAAAACATCAGAGGTGGAAGAAATAGCGGGTCAGCGCGATCAACACACCCGCCATCAGGCCGGCAATCATATCGTCGGTCATGACGCCAAGACCGCCCTTGATCTGTTGGTCGGCCCAGCTCACCGGCCAGGGCTTCCAAATGTCGAACAGCCGGAACAACGCAAAGGCCAGCGCAAAAAGGGGCAGGGAGATATGGGCAGGCGGCAGCAGTCCGCCAAAGGTGAGAAGGCAGAAAGAACAGGCCAGCCATTGCCCCGCCAACTCATCGATCACGCATTCGGAAGGATCTTCCCGCTTGGTCTCGCGCACATGATCAGCGCAGGCCAGCACACCAATGACAAAGGCGATCAGGCTGGAGGCGAGCACGCCCATGCCGCCGCCGCCGAAAATCGCGATCAGGATCGCCAGCGGCACGGCGATGGCGCTCATGATGGTGCCGGGCGCGACATCGAAATAACCGATGCCGAACACCGAGGCGACGACGGTTGAGGCGCGGGGGAGTTTCATAGCTATCTCAATGTGACGGTTGCGATGGCCTGGGCTGCAATGCCTTCGCGGCGGCCGGTAAAGCCCAGGCCTTCGGTGGTGGTGGCCTTCACGCTGACCCGCGAGGGATCGATTTTCAAAATTTCCGCAATCTTGGACTTCATGGCGTCGCGATGCGGCCCCACCTTGGGGCGCTCGCAGATGATGGTGACATCGACATGGTTGAGGCTGCCGCCCTTGGCCGCGACCAGGGACGCGGCGTGATCGAGGAATTTCCAGGACGCGGCGCCGCGCCAGCGCTCATCGGTGGGAGGAAAATGCTGGCCGATATCGCCTTCGCCAATACAGCCCAACAGCGCATCGGTAATGGCATGAAACCCCACATCGGCGTCGGAATGACCTTCCAGTCCATGGCTATGCGGGATTTTCAAGCCGCACAGCCAGATATGATCGCCGTCCTTAAATTTGTGCACGTCATAGCCGGTGGCGGTGCGGACATCGCCGCTGAGCAGTGATTCAGCCAAAGCGAAATCCTCCTTGCGGGTCACTTTGATATTCTTTTCGTCGCCTTCGACCATTTCCACTTTTAGCCCGGCCAGCTCCGCCAGCGCCACATCATCGGTTACTTCCTGCTTGGCATGATCGCGATGGGCGGCGAGGATTTTGGCATAGACAAAACCTTGCGGTGTCTGGGCGCGATAGAGATTTTCGCGGCTGACCAGGCTCCAATGTCCTTTTCCATCCTGCCTCCGCAAAGTGTCGCTCACCGCCACCATGGGCAGGGCGCCGGCGGCGCCAGACTGCAGCGCCTGGACGACGGCCAGAATCACCTTGGCCGGAACCAGCGGCCGCGCCGCGTCATGGATCAGCACATAGTCCGGCGCGTCTTTGGCCAGGGCTTCCAGGCCCAGCCGAACTGATTCCTGGCGAGTGGCGCCACCGGTGACCGGAGCCGGTAGATCCAGCCCCGCAAGAGCCGCGGCGGCCAAGTCCTGTTGCCCGGCGCCGATCACCACTTGCACCGGCCATTTTTTATCGGAAGAGGGGGCGTGAAAAGCCTCAACCGTCCGGCGCAGCATGGGCAGGCCGGCCAGCCGTTCATATTGTTTTGGCAGGCCCAGCCCGGCTCGCTCGCCTTTTCCGGCGGCGACAATCAGGACGGCGATACCGGGCATGGGGTTCCTTCGGGAAATCTGTGTACTCCCTAACATTTACGGCTTTGAACCGCGATATTTGTTGCTTTGCGATATAATGCCTATATTATCAGCTTGTAACATATATGCTCAAACAATAGGCAGTTCTTGATCGGGGTTTTACAGAAATTGCGTTCCGCCGCCGAGGCGGAATCTGGAAGCGGCACCATCGCCAATGCTCTTCCCATGCCCATCTTGCTGCTGGGTAGCAAGACCGAGGTGCTGTACGCCAACCCGGCCGCGGAGCAGTTTTTCGATACCGGCCTGCCGATGCTGCGCAAGCAGACCTTGGCCGATCTGATCGCGCCCCATTCCCCGTTGTTCCAACTCGTCAATCAGGCAGCCGAGCGTAACGCTTCGGCAGCGGAGCGCGATATCGACCTTTCCACCCCCCGCCATGGCGAACGGTTGGCTGATGTCACGGTGACACCGGTGCCCGATCCGGAAGGCTCGATGCTGCTGACCTTTCAGGAACGCAGCCTGGCCCAGCGTATGGACCGCCAATTGATGTCGCGTGGCGCGGTGCGCTCCATGCATGGCATGGCGGCGGTGCTGGCGCATGAGATCAAGAATCCGCTCGCCGGCATCCGGGGCGCGGCGCAACTGCTGGAAGAAGCCCTGGCGCCGGAAGAACGCGAAATGACCCAGTTGATCATCGCCGAAACCGACCGCGTTCGCGGCCTGATCGACCGGATGGAAAGTTTCGGCGACACCCGCGCCTTCACCCGCCATCCTGTGAATATTCATGAAGTGCTGGACCGGGTGCGCAAGGTGGCGGAATCCGGTTTCGCCCGCGGCTTCACCATTCTGGAAAATTTCGATCCTTCCCTGCCGCCCGTATTGGGCGATCGCGATCAGTTGATCCAAGTATTTCTCAATCTGGTGCGCAACGCCGCCGATGCCTTGCCGGAAAAAGGCGGCGAGATCACGTTGACCACGGGGTATCGCCCTGGGGTGAAATTCGGCGCCGGGATCGCGGGCGAACGCCTGTCGCTGCCCTTGGAAGTGACGGTGCGCGACAATGGCTCGGGCGTGCCTGCCGATCTCTTGCCCTACATCTTTGATCCCTTTGTCACCACCAAGGTGAGGGGTTCGGGCCTGGGCTTGGCGCTGGTGGCAAAAATCGTTGGCGATCATGGCGGAGTGGTGGAATGCGATTCTCAATCGGGACGGACGATTTTCCGGGTGTTGCTGCCGCAAGCACGGGGCGGGGAGAGCTGAATATGGCCGCGACCATTCTTGTCTGCGACGATGACAGCGCCATCCGCACGGTGCTGAACCAGGCCTTGGGGCGCGCCGGTTATGATGTGCGCACCACCGGCACGGCGGCGGGACTGTGGCGCTGGATTTCGGCGGGCGAGGGCAATCTGGTGATCACCGACGTGGTGTTGCCCGACGAGTCCGGCTTCGACTTGATCCCGCGCATCAAGCGCATGCGGCCCGATTTGCCCATCCTGGTGATGAGCGCGCAGAACACGCTGCTCACCGCCATCACCGCCGCCGAGCGCGGCGCCTTTGAATATCTTCCCAAACCTTTTGATTTGAAGGAGCTCACCAGTGTGGTGGGCCGCGCGCTGGTCAGTCCTCAGACGAAACGCGACACCACGACCGAAGTGGCGGAAGACCGCCTGCCTTTGATCGGCCGTTCGCCCGCGATGCAGGAAATTTATCGCGTCATCGCCCGGCTGACCCAGACCGATCTGACCGTGATGATCATGGGCGAAAGCGGCACCGGCAAGGAGTTGGTGGCGCGTGCCTTGCACGATTACGGCAAGCGCCGCCACGGCACTTTCGTCGCCGTCAACATGGCGGCCATCCCCAAGGAATTGGTGGAAAGCGAATTGTTCGGCCATGAGCGTGGCGCTTTCACCGGCGCGACCAATCGCGGGGTGGGCCGCTTTGAACAAGCCGAAGGCGGCACCCTGTTCCTGGATGAAATCGGCGACATGCCGCTGGAAGCCCAGACGCGCTTGCTGCGCGTGCTGCAACAGGGCGAATACACCACGGTGGGCGGACGCACCCCGATCAAGACCGATGTGCGCATCATCGCCGCCACCAATCGCGACCTGCGCCAATTGATCAGCCAAGGCATGTTCCGCGAGGACCTGTATTACCGGCTGAATGTGGTGCCGCTGCGCTTGCCGCCTTTGCGGGAGCGTGTCGAGGATATTCCCGATCTTGTGCGCCACTTCCTGCGCAAGGCGGAAGATGAGGGCCTGCCCCGCAAGACCTTGGACAATGAAGCGCTGGACATGCTGCGCCGCCACCGTTGGCCGGGCAATGTGCGCGAGTTGGAAAACCTGATCCGGCGGTTGGCGGTTCTGCAGCCAGGCGACACCATCAGCGCCACCGCCGTCAGCGCCGAATTGAAGGAGCCGGCCAAAACCTTCGCGGCGGATTCCGGCGAGGGGCCGCAGTCCCTGGCGGGCTCGGTGGAGCAATATCTCACCCAATATTTCCTGGCCCAGGGCGACCGGTTGCCGCCACCGGGTGTCTATGACCGTATCGTCCAGGAAGTGGAGCGGCCGCTGATTTCCATTTGCCTGGCGGCCACCAGGGGTAATCAAATCCGCGCGGCGCAATTGTTGGGCCTCAACCGGAATACGTTGCGAAAAAAGATTCGCGACCTCGGCCTGGAAGTGATCCGCGGGCTTCGAACCGAATAGGGTTGCGGACCAAAGGTCCGCAACGGCGCAGCGCGGCGCGCGACAGCGCAGTGAGCCGCGCGAGCCAGGGACTGCCCGTAACCGGTACCGCACTCGCGCGACAGCGACTTGAGCCGCGCGAGCCGGGGAATGCCCGCAACAGGCACTGTTCTCATCACCCGCGCAGCTTCGCCGCCAAAGCACCGGCAAGCGCCAGCGGCGCACCCAGTACCGCCAACACCACCAAGCCCAGCGGTAGCAGACTCAAGCCCGATCCCATCGCGATCATCACCACAAACTGCATCAGCATCAGGACCGCTGCCCAACGCCACGGCTTTTCCGGAAAAAGAAAACCCAGGATCGCTGCGCCGAGGATCGCCAACGGATAGGACACCGTCCAATAACTGCTCGCATCCCATGGCTCATGCCGCCCGGTCACCATGGCGGCGCTCATCCAGAGCACCAGCCCCGCACAGGCGGATAGGACATAAGCAAGAAAAGTATCGCGCCCCCGCATTTCGTCCCCGAATCGAACCAACCAAGGTTAAAGCGACAATCAGCCCGGTTTACCGTCATTTTCCAGGCCTGGCCGCCGTGCGGGCGATCCTCCGGCCCTGAAATATGTGTGCTGAATTTGTGACGCTGCATTCTTGCAACAGTCCGTGCCTTCGCTACACTGGCCCGAACAAGACCGGGCGCGGGGCGGGGGCCTGGTCGTAACGGAAGACATGGTTAGCGAGACAACGTTCCTGGAGCGGCGCGCCAGCCTGCGCTCGATATCACGGCCTTCGCAGCTCGCCTTTGGCGTGGCGTTGCTGGCTGTTGTTTCGATTTGCGTCACCTATGGCCTGAGCGCCGACCTCATCCACTACCGGCTGACGGCCGCTGGCAACATCGCGCTGTGGGTGTGGGACCTCACTGTCGTTTTACTTCTGGCTGTGTTGATCGGCTGGCGTATTGCCCGCCTGGTGGCCACCCGCCGTTCGGGACGCGCCGGCGCCAAATTGCATGTCCGGTTGGTGACCTGGTTCTCAGCCATCGCGGTCATTCCCGTTATCCTGGTGGCGATCTTCGCCGGCGTGACCTTGAACCTTGGTCTGGACCAGATGTTCTCCGGCCGCGTGAAGGAAGCCTTGGGCAGCGCCCAGGAAGTCGCCCATCGCTTCATCATGGCCGAGGCGAATGGCATCACCGTCAGCACCCGCGAGATCGCCGAGAACCTGGTCCACGACCCGACCCTGCTAGATGAAAACGGCCAGATCAATATCGGACGGATGATGACCAAGATCGAGTTCATGACTCGCGATCGCGGTCTGATCGGCTCCTTCCTGCTGGACGGCCAGGGCCGCGAACAGGCCAAGAGCGCGGCGCTCAACTATTCGGCGGCGCTCAAACCCAGCCCCAGCGACTTTGCCGATGCGCGCAAGCAAATATTGGTGGACGGCGATCCCGATACCGGGCTGGTGCATGGGTTGGTGCGGCTGCCCTTCCTCAAGGACACCTATCTTCTGGTGGTGGAGAAAGTCGACCCTCAGGTGTTCGGCTATTACGCCCGCACCAAGGCGGCGGTCAGTGAATATGACCGCTTGAACAAATCCCGCATGCAGACACAGCTTCGTTATGCCTGGCTATATGCCGGCGTCGCGCTGGTGGTGCTGCTGGCCGCCATCTGGTCCGGTCTTTGGGCCGCCAACCGGCTGGTGCGGCCGGTCTCCGATCTGATCGACGCGGCAGAGCGGGTTTCGGAAGGCGATCTCACCGCCCAAGTTTGGGTGCAGCGGGAGGATGACGAGTTGGCCCGGCTGGGCCTGGCCTTCAACCGCATGACTCAACAGATTTCCGCCCAACGCGATGATCTGATCACCGCCAATCGGCTGAACGAGATCCGCCGCCGCTTCACCGAAACCGTGCTGTCGGGTGTCAGCGCCGGGGTGATCGGCGTCGACGGGGAAGGGCGCATCACCATCATCAACCGTGCCGCCGCCAGGCTGTTGAATGCCGCGCCGGAGGATTTGGAAACCAGCCACTATTCCGAAGCCGTGCCGGAACTGGCGCCGTTGATTTTGCGCGCCATGTCGGAGCCGGTGGGCCGGGCGGGCGGTGAAATCACCATCAAACGCGGCGGAAACCCGCGCGCACTCAGCGTGCAGGTCTCCTCCGAGCGCGGTTCAGCCGATGGTTTTGTCGTCACGTTCGACGACATCACCGATCTGGTTTCGGCCCAACGCACCGCAGCCTGGGCGGATGTGGCGCGGCGCATCGCCCATGAGATCAAGAATCCGCTGACCCCCATTCAACTGTCGGCCGAGCGGCTCAAGCGCAAATATGCCAGCGAAATCATCAGCGATCCCGAAGTCTTCCAGCAATGCACCGACACCATCGTGCGCCAGGTGGGCGATATCGGCCGCATGGTGGACGAATTCTCGTCCTTCGCGCGCATGCCCACGCCGGTGATGCGGCGCGAGAACGCCCAGGAACTGTTGCAACAGGCGGTGTTCCTGCAGCGGGTGGCCAATCCCGGCATCACCTTCACCACCGATGCGCCCAAGTCACCGGTCTGGTTCGAGGGCGACGGAAGGCTGATCTCCCAGGCGCTGACCAATGTGATCAAAAACGCCGGCGAAGGCATTGCCGCGCGCATCGCCAAGGGCGACGACGAAGCGGGGCTGATCCGTGTCGCGGTCGAGACGTCTGACCGGGACAATGGCGGACTGAATTTCGCCTATCGCATCACCGACAATGGCATCGGCCTGCCGCCGGACCAGCGCCACCGCCTGACCGAGCCTTATGTCACCACCCGCGCCAAGGGCACCGGGTTGGGGCTCGCCATTGTGCGCAAGATCGTGGAAGACCATGGCGGGGATATTGCCTTGGGCGATGCCGAGAATGGCGAAGGCGCCGAGGTCATTTTGACCTTCCCCTTCGCGCAAAAGAAATCAGAGAAAGATAAAAAGGGAATTGAAGATGAGCAAAAACGGATCGCTGATCGCGTCTGAAATCCTCATTGTTGACGATGAGGAA
>Ga0163162_10008368_pt1 | contig 10084 bp, 9 predicted proteins | sample S55metaG_FD_115310 | JGI IMG/M metagenome (GOLD analysis project Ga0163162, IMG submission 115310) | Switchgrass rhizosphere microbial communities from Kellogg Biological Station, Michigan, USA - S5-5 metaG | ecosystem: Host-associated > Plants > Roots > Rhizosphere > Soil | place: USA: Michigan...
CTTTGCGAGCTGGCGCTCGGCGGCACCGCGGTCGGCACCGGCCTCAATGCGCCGCCGGACTTCGGCCCCCGGGTCGCGACCGAGCTCACGGCGCGCACCGGCCTGCCGTTCGTCTCGGCGCCGAACAAGTTCGAGGCGCTCGCCGCCCACGACGCCATCGTCTTCGCCCATGGCGCGCTGAAGACGCTGGCGGCATCGCTGACCAAGATCGCCAACGACGTGCGCTGGCTCGCCTCCGGGCCGCGCTCCGGCCTGGGCGAGATCCGCATTCCCGAGAACGAGCCCGGCAGCTCGATCATGCCGGGCAAGGTCAATCCCACCCAATGCGAAGCCCTGACGATGCTCTGCGCCCAGGTGCTGGGCAACGACGTCGCGATCAACGTCGCCGGCGCCTCCGGCAACTTCGAGCTCAACGTCTTCAAGCCGGTGCTGATCCACGACTTCCTGCAGAGCACGCGGCTGCTGGCCGACGGCATGAAGAGCTTCGAGGTCCATTGCGCCCGTGGCATCGAGCCCGACCGGGCGCGGATCGAGGAACTGGTGCAGCGCTCGCTGATGCTCGTGACCACGCTCAATCCGCACATCGGCTACGACAAGGCGGCGAAGATCGCGAAGGAGGCGCACCGCAGCGGCTCGACGCTGCGCGAGGCGGCGATCGCCTCCGGCTGGCTCAGCGCCGAGCAGTTCGACGCCTGGGTGGTCGCTTCCGACATGGTGGGGGGGCGCAAATGAGCAGCCCGGCCCAGCCCCCGGCGGCGAGCCAGGCCGAGCTGAAGCGCCTGGTCGGCGAGGCGGCGCTCGCCTATGTCGAGCCCGGCAGCATCGTCGGCGTCGGCACCGGCTCCACCGTCAACTGCTTCATCGACGCGCTGGCGACGCTTCCAGGCGGCATCGCCGGCGCGGTCTCGAGCAGCGAGGCCAGCACCGCCCGGCTGCGCGCGATCGGCGTGCGGGTGCTGGAAGCGAGCGCGGTCGAGAAGCTCGCCGTCTACATCGACGGCGCCGACGAGATCGACGGCTCCGGCTGCATGATCAAGGGCGGCGGCGGTGCCCTGACGCGCGAGAAGATCGTCGCCGACCTGGCTGAGCGCTTCATCTGCATCGCCGACGGCTCGAAGCTGGTCGAGCGGCTCGGCCGCTTCCCCTTGCCGGTGGAAGTGGTGCCGATGGCCGCGGCGCAGATCGGCCGCCGGTTCACGAAGCTCGGCGGCCGGCCGGTGCTGCGCGCCGGCGTGGTCACCGACAACGGCGGCCACATCCTCGACATCCATGGTCTCGCGATCGACGATCCGGCGGCGATGGAAGCCGAGGTCAGCCAATGGCCGGGCGTCGTCTGTTGCGGCATCTTCGCTCGCAACCGGGCTTCGATCTGCCTCCTCGGCACCGCCGAGGGCGTGCGGACGATGCGCTTCTGATCACCGCAGGGCGGAGGCGCAAAAGCGCGTAACCTCTCCCCCGTGCACGTTTGGTGCAACACACAGGAAGGACGGCCCGTGGCCAAACCCAACTATTCGTTCGAGAAGCGCCAGCGCGAGCTGGCCAAGAAGAAGAAGAAGGAAGAGAAGGAAAAGGAAAAGGCCGACCGCAAGGCGGCCGGCGAGTCCGGCGAAGCGGCGGCGCCCCAGGATGGGCAAGCCCCGGCCGATCCGCCGTCGATGGGCCCGAGCGGCGGCTGACGCTCAGCCCGCGGCGCCGGGCAGCGGGCCCGCGCGCCGGAAGGCGCGGCTCGCGAAGCGCGCCGGGTCGACCGCATCGAGCAGGTCGGCCTCCAGCGGCATCGGTGCACCGGTGATGGACGCAGCTAGCAGTTGCGCGCCCAGCGCCGAGCCGGCGATGCCGCGCGAACCCAGCCCCGCGAAGACGAACAGGCCCGGCGCTCGCGGTGCGAACCGCGGCTGCTCGGGTCGCGGCGACCCTGCGGCGTCGACCTCGACGCCCAATTCCGGCCCGATGGCCGCCAGCGGCACCGGGCCGATCAGCGGCAACCGGTCGGGGCTCGCCCAGCGCCAGGCGACGCGTCCGGAGATCTCGCCGAGCGCAGCCAGCGGCGGCGGCTGAGCCACCAGCCCGGCGAGGCGCTCGATATTGGCCCGGTGGTCGTCGTCACGCAGCGCAGGATCGACATCGCCTTCGTGCGCGCTGGCGCCGAACCAGGTCGTCCCGTCGAGCGACGGCAGCAGGTAGCCCGAGCCGGCGAGCGGCAGGCGCAGGGTTGCGGCCGCCGGCCAGCGGGCGCTGGGGATGCCGCTCGTCTGGCCGCGACTCGACTGCAGGCCCAGGTTGCCGCCGAGCAGGTCGAGGGCTGCGCCGGCGTTGGCCAGGACCACGACCTCGGCCGTCGCGAACACGCGGCCGGCCGCGTCGAGGATCTGCCAGCGGTCGGCGACGCGACGGATCGCAGCGACCGTCTGCTCCCGACGGACGGCAATCCGTTCTCCCGCTCGCTCGGCATGGGCCCGGGCCAGGCCGCGCGGCTCGACCCAGCCGCCACCCACGAAGTGCCAGGCCGGGGCCGGCACGGCGATGCCGGCGATCGCTCCGGCTTCGTTCGCAGACACGGCGCGCACGTAGTCGGCCGGCAGGCCGAGGCGGTCGAGAAGCGCCAGGAGCGGAGCCGCATCGGTGTCACGGCTCGCCAGGCGCAGCAGCCCCGAGGTGCTGCCGCGAACGCCGTGCTCGGCGATCGCTTCGGCGACCGCCTGCCGCGCCTCGTAGGCGGCGGCCCGATGGAAGCGGGCATGGTGACCGTCGTGGCCGTGGACGACGCCGTGGAACACGCCGGCCGCATTGCCCGACCCTTCCTGGGCCAGCGCCGAACGGCGCTCGAACAGGATCGACGCGCAGCCTCGCCGGGCCAAGGCATTGGCGAGGGCACAGCCGGCGAGCCCGCCGCCGACGATGGCGACCGGCAGACGGGCACCGGGTGACACGGCCACGGACTCGATCGTCGGCCCTTGCCGCGGGCCCGGGCGCGGCGTGAACCTCGGCGCGAAGCGGGCAACAGTGATCTCGCGCTTGCCGCCGCTGCCCGGAACGACCGAGACCTGGAAGCCGGCCGTCGCCAGGCCGTCGCGCACCGGCCGCGCGACCGACCAGGTCGCGGCCGTCGCATCGGCCGCGGCGATCCGCGCCATCGCCTTGAACAGCCGCGGCTCCCACATCCGCGGATTGCGCGCCGGGGAGAAACCGTCGAGGAAGAAGGCGTCGACGCGGGCGACCAGCTGCGGCAGCCAGTCGCCGACGTCGCCGAGGGCCAGGAGCAACTGCACCCGGCCGGCCTCGAAGCTCAGCCGATGCAGGTTGCAGGTGAGCGGCGGCCAGGCAGCGGCGAGCTCGGCCGCGAGCGGCGCCAGACCTTCGCCGCGCGGCTCGGCGGCGAGGTCGTCCCGCCGCAGCGGCCGGGCCTCGACCGAGAGGAAGTGCAGGTGGTCCGGGCGTTGCGGATCGTCGCGCCAGGCCTGCCACGTCGCCAGGAAGTTGTTGCCGAGGCCGAAGCCGGTCTCGAGCACGACGAACTGTTCGCGGCCGCGCCAGCGCGCCGGCAGCCCGTTGCCGGCGAGGAAGACCTGCCGGGCCTGGGCCAGGGCGCCCTGGCGCGGGTGATAGACGTCGCCGAACTCCGCGGAGTGCGGTAGCCCGTCGGCATCGCGCTCGAGCCGGCCGGGAACGATCGGCCCGGTCTTCACGCCGTCGCCGGCAGCGCTTCGCTGCGGCGGCGCAGGGCCTCGAGCAGAGGGTCGCGCACGGAGGTCAGGCCGCGATAGGCGAGCACGCTGGCCGACATGCTGGCGAGCGCATCGTGCAGCCGGGTGGCGTCGCCGCGCGTGTGCACGGCCGCATCGAGCGGCTCGCTGGCGACGTGGATCGTGAACACCGCCTGGCCGGTGCCGGGCACGGGGATGAAGGTCTGGTGCTCGTGGCGCAGGCTGGCGACGGCGGCGACGGCTTCGGCATCTTTCGCCTCGGGCCAATCGACCTTGCCGCGCTTCGGATGCTGGTGCAGGCGCGGATCGGCCGAGAGGGTCCAGACGAAGCGCTCCCAGCGCTCGCTGCCGGTGACAAGGCGGGCGAGGCGGTCACTGGCCTCGATCAGCAGGGTGTTGTCGGCGACCGGCGCGTGCACCTCGGCGAAGTGCCGGCCGAGCTTTTCCTCGGGCGCCCAGCGCGACGGCAGGCAGACCGCGAGCCAGGGAATGGTTGCGGTGGTGCCGTCGATGATCGCGAAGTCTTCCTCGAAGGCGAGGCAGAGCAGGGCGGCGGCCCGCTTCGCGGCGGGCAGGGCGGCGAGCAGTTCGCCGATCGCTGCCTCGCCGTCGCCCACCGGCCGGCCGCCGCGCAGCGCCCAGCCGAGGCGCGGCGCGGAGCAGTCGCCGCCGCTTTCGAACTCGAAGGCCGGCGGCATCTCGCCGCGCGCGGCTTCGCGGGCGATGGCGCGAAGCGCTGGTCCGGCATCGAAGCCGGGCAGGGCGAGCAGCGCCTCGTCGGCGGTGGTCGAGAGCACCGCGAGCTTTTCGCGCAGGTGCCGGCCGTTCGGCCGCGAAGGCGTCAGCTGCGCCTGGCCGGGAGCGATGCGGCGCAGCCCCGGCTGCATCCGGAACGGCGCGGTGACCTGGGCGAAATCAAAATGCATCGCGCGTAGCGCACAAAGAGAAGGGCCCGCCGGAGGCGGGCCCGCTAATTTCAGCGAAGCGCCAAGGACTTTCGTTATACCCGCTTGCGGTACTCGTGGGTGCGGGTGTCGATCTCGACCTTGTCGCCGGTCTGCACGAACAGCGGCACCGAGATCTCCAGGCCGGTGGCGAGCTTGGCGTTCTTCAGCACCTTGCCCGAGGTGTCGCCCTTGACGGCCGGCTCGGTGTCGACGATCTCGCGCACGACCGAGGTCGGCAGCTCGACCGAGATCGCCTTGCCGTCGTAGAACACCACCTCGACCGGCATGCCATCCTCGAGATACTGGATGGCGTCGCCCATGTTCTCGGCCTCGACCTCGAACTGGTTGTAGTCGGCGTCCATGAACGCGTACATCGGGTCGGCGAAGTAGGAGTAGGTGCACTCCTTCTTGTCGAGGACGATCTGGTCCATCTTGTCGTCGGCCTTGAAGACGACTTCGGTGCCGGAGCTGCTGAGCAGGCTCTTCAGCTTCATGCGCACGGTGGCCGAATTGCGGCCGCCGCGGCTGTATTCGGTCTTGAGCACGACCATCGGGTCCTTGCCCTGCATGATGACGTTGCCGGCGCGAATTTCCTGGGCGATTTTCATGGTCGGATCTGGGTTTGGGGTGGAGCTGCGCGGCGGGACGATGCCGCGGCGCAAAGCCCATGATTCTAACCTTTGGAGGCGACGAAGGCGATGAGCGCGCTCGTGAGGTCGAGGCGTGCGGCGAGGCGGTCGCGCCAGCGAAGGCAGTGGGCCGTCCACTCGGCCGGATCGAGCCCTTCGAGGGCCGGCGCGGCGTCCGATCCGGCAAGGCCGTTCCAGGCGGCGAACACTCGGCGCACGCGGGCGGCCAGCCCAGCCGGCGCATCGGCCAGGAACAGGTCGAGAAAGGCCTCGACCTTCGCCGCCTGCGCGCGGTCCTTCTGCACATAGGCCTGCCAGACGAAGGGCGCGCCGGCCCAGATCGCACGCGCCCACGAGTCCTCGCCGCGGACGAAGTTGAGGTCGCAGGACCAGAGGAGACGGTCGAAGTCGGTCTGCGGCAGCGACGGAAGAGCGACCGCGCGCAGCCGGCCGCGGCGGCCGCCCGGTCCGAGACGGGCCACGGCTCGATCGGTCGCCGCCCCCCCGGTCAGGAGGAGCAGCGTCGGCGCCGTCGACAAGGTATCGAGCAGGAACTCGACCGGCGCATCGGGATAGCAGAACAGGCTGACGCAGCGCTCGTCGTCCTCGCGGGCGATGCCGAGGCCGCGGAGCCAGGCGCGGCCGTCGCCGAACGCCTGCCGGCGCTCGAGCAGGCCCGGCTCGCGCAGCAGGCCCCCGTTGCCTGCGCCGAAGCCGGGATAGAAGAACCAGCTGGAGAGCGGTTCGCCGCCGGCCGTGAACCGCGGCGACGGCAGGCCATGCGAGCGCTCGACGAAAGGCTCGGCGCTCAGGTGCTCGACGTTGATGCAGACCGGCCGCGCCGCGCCGTCCGCCAGCTCCGCCGCGACCCGGTCGGGCCAGCCGCAGCCGAAGGTCTCGACCAGCACGTCGCTCGCGACCGCCGTCGCCGTCTCCCAGGCCGCTACCTCCACGCCCGCCGCACCTTCCGGTGCCAACCAAGCCAGTGCCCGGGCATCGTCGATCGCCAGGCGCACGCTCGCCGCGTGCGGCGAGATCGGCCGCCAGCCGCCAGGCGAAGCCGACGTCGCCGAAGTTGTCGACGACGCGGCAGAGAAGGGTCCAGCGCATCCGCAGCGATTATCGAAGGCCGTGCGGGCAAGGGGAGCGCGGCACAATCGTTCGCGTCATGACCGACGACGACGCCGTCCCGACCGCCGCCGAATCCCCCGCCGCCGAATCGCCCGCCGATCGGCGCGAGCGCCTGCTGGCCGAAGTGGCGGCGCTGCCCAACCTGCCCGGCGTCTATCGCTACTTCGACGACAAGGGCAGCGTGCTCTACGTCGGCAAGGCGCGCGAGCTGAAGAAGCGGGTCTCCAGCTACTTCAACAAGCGCCATGCCGGAAGCGACGCGGCGATCTGGACCGGGCACATGGTGTCGCGGATCGCCCGCATGGAGACGACGGTGGTGCGCTCCGAGGCGGAGGCCCTGCTGCTCGAGAACAACCTGATCAAGACGCTGGCGCCGCGCTTCAACATCCGCTTCGTCGACGACAAGAGCTATCCGTACCTGAAGATCGAGTCGCATCGCTTTCCGCGCGTCGCCTACTACCGCGGCGCGGTCGACAAGAAGCATCGCTACTTCGGCCCGTTCCCGAGCGCCTGGGCGGTCAAGGACTCGATCCAGCTGCTGCAGAAGGTGTTCCACCTGCGCACCTGCGAGGACACGGTGTTCGCCAACCGAACCCGGCCTTGCCTGCTCTACCAGATCAAGCGCTGCTCGGCCCCTTGCGTCGACTACATCGGACCCGAGGATTACGCCCGCGACGTCGCCAATGCCGAGCGCTTCCTCGAAGGCGAGCAGCAGGAGCTGATGGATTCGCTGCAGGCGCAGATGATGGCCCGCGCCGATGCGCTGCAGTTCGAGCAGGCGGCCGAGCTGCGCAACCAGATCGGCTCGCTGGCGCGGGTGCTGCACCAGCAGTCGGTCGAGGACAACACCGGAGCCCGCACCCGCGATGCCGACATCCTCGCGGTCAAGGTCGACGGCGGCAGGGCCTGCGTCAACCTGGCGATGGTGCGCGGCGGCCGGCATCTCGGCGATCGGCCGTATTTCCCGAAGCAGGTCGAGCATGCGATCGAGGTGGCGCGCGAAGCGGAGGAGGGCGAGGAGGGCGCGGCGCCGCAGGCGATCGCCGCCTCGCCCGAGGTGCGGGTGCTCGAGGCCTTCATCGCCCAGCACTACCTCGAAGGCGGCCTGCCGCCGCTCCTGATCGTCAGCCATGCGGTCGACAAGGCACTGGTCGAGGCGCTGGCGGCGCAGGGCGGCCTCAAGGTGACGGTGCAGCACCAGCCGCGCGAGCAGCGCCGGGCCTGGCTCGACATGTGCATCACCGGCGCGGGGCTGCGCCTGGCCCAGCTTCTTGCCGAGGAGGGCTCACAGCAGGCACGCACCCGCGCCCTGGTCGATGCGCTCGACCTGCAGGTCGAGGATCTGAATGCCTTTCGGGTCGAGTGCTTCGACGTCAGCCACACCGCCGGCGAGTCGACCCAGGCGTCGTGCGTCGTCTTCGAGACGCACAAGATGCAGAGCGCGCAGTACCGCCGCTACAACATCGCCGGCATCACTCCGGGCGACGACTATGCGGCGATGCGACAGGTGCTCACCCGCCGCTACGCCAAGCTGGTCGAGGCCGCGAGCCAGGGCCTGGCGCGCCTGCCGGACATCGTCCTGGTCGACGGCGGCAAGGGCCAGGTCGCGGTAGCGCGCAAGGTGTTCGAGGAGCTGGGCATCGAGCTTGCCCGGATCGTCGGCGTGGAGAAGGGCGAAGGGCGTAAGGTCGGGCTCGAGGAACTGGTGTTCGCCGACGGCCGGCCGAAGGTTGCGCTCGGCCGCGAGTCGGCGGCGCTGATGCTGGTGGCGCAGATCCGCGACGAGGCGCACCGGTTCGCGATCACCGGAATGCGCGCCCGGCGTGCAAGCGTGCGCACCGGCGCCAGTCGCCTCGAGGAGATCGACGGCGTCGGCCCGAAGAAACGGGCGAAACTCCTGCAGCGCTTCGGCGGCGCGCGCGGGGTCGGCCATGCCAGCGTCGAAGACCTCGCCACCGTCGAAGGCATTTCGCGAGAACTCGCCGAGGAAATCTACCGTGCCCTTCATTGATGCATCCACCCGTTGGCCGCGTGCCCGGCTCGTCACCCCGGGTCTGGCCGTGATGCTGGCCGTCGCCGGCTGCACCGGCTCGTCGGACCGCGGGCCGGGCGAGGTGGCCAAGCCGGTGCCGTCGACCGCCGCAGCCAAGCCGGCGCCCCTGGAAACGGTCAAGCCGTCGCCCGAGGTCGCCAGGGAAGGATCGAAGCTGCCGCCGCCGCGGGCGATGCGCAACTGGGACGAGGTGCGGCGCCAGGCCGCCGAGCGCATGGTCGCCGCCAACCCGGACATCACCTACACCGGCAAGGTGCCCGACCAGCTCCTTTCCATCTCGGTGCTCGAGGTCGAGCTCAACGGCGACGGCAGCGTGCGCCGGATCGAGGTCCTGCGGCCGCCGCGCTTCGCCAAGGAGACCTTGCAGACCGCCGCCGATGCGGTGCGCCGCGCGGCCCCTTACGGCGACGTGTCGCGGCTGCCGAAGCCCTGGAAGTTCGTCGAGACCTTCCTCTTCAACGATCAACACAAGTTCAAGCCGCGGACCCTGGACAACTGAGGTCGTCCACCGGGCTCACAATCCCGGCAATGTTCTTCAACCTGCCGACGCTCCTCACCTGGGCCCGGATCGTCGCGATCCCGCTGGTCGTCGGGGTCTACTACATCTCCCTGCCCGAGGAGACCCAGAACGTCGTCGGCACCGCGCTCTTCATCCTGTTCGCCCTCACCGACTGGGCCGACGGCTACCTGGCGCGCAAGCTCGACATGACCTCGTCGTTCGGCGCCTTCCTCGATCCGGTGGCCGACAAGTTCCTGGTCACCGCGGCGCTCCTGGTGCTGGTGCACCTGCAGCGGCTGAATGCCCTGGTGGCGCTGGTCATCATCGGCCGCGAGATCGCGATCTCGGCGCTGCGCGAATGGATGGCGCAGATCGGCGCATCGCGCAGCGTCGCGGTGCACATGCTGGGCAAGCTGAAGACGGTCGTGCAGATGATCGCCATCCCGTTTCTTCTCTATCACGGGATGCTGTTCGGCCTGATCGACACCCGACTCTGGGGCACGGTGCTGATCTGGATCGCCGCCGTGCTGACGATCTGGTCGATGGTGTACTACCTGCAGAAGGCCCTGCCGGAAATCCGCAAGCGCGTGCGCTGAAGCATGCAGCGCGCCGTCGTCAGGGCGATGCCCTGGGTCTTCGTCCTGATATGGAGCACCGGCTTCGTCGTCGCCCGGCTGGCGATGCCGCATGCGCCGCCGTTCTCGTTCCTTGCCGTCCGCTTCGCCCTCTCGGTGCTCTGCTATGGCATCTGGATTGCGCTGGCAAGTGCCGCCTGGCCGACGAGCCGGGCGCAATGGGGCCATCTCGCCGTCACCGGCCTGCTGATGCAGGCCGGCTATCTCGGCGGCGTCTGGTCGGCGGTGAAGGCAGGCATCGGTGCCGGCACCGTCGCCCTGCTCGTCGGCCTGCAGCCGGTGTTGACCGCGCTCTGGGTGACCGCGACCGCATCGCGCGGTGCCCGGGGCGGAGCCGTTTCGGCCCGGGTGTCGGCGCGACAGTGGCTCGGCCTCCTGCTCGGTCTGGCCGGACTGGTGCTCGTCGTCTGGCCGAAGATGGGGACCGGCGAGGTCACGCTCGCGAACCTGGCGATGGCGCTCGTGGCCCTGCTCGGCATCACCATC
>Ga0163162_10008373_pt1 | contig 10082 bp, 11 predicted proteins | sample S55metaG_FD_115310 | JGI IMG/M metagenome (GOLD analysis project Ga0163162, IMG submission 115310) | Switchgrass rhizosphere microbial communities from Kellogg Biological Station, Michigan, USA - S5-5 metaG | ecosystem: Host-associated > Plants > Roots > Rhizosphere > Soil | place: USA...
AAACGAATTTTTGCCGGCGCGAAGGAAATGGGCTTGCACACGGCCATCGAGACATCAGGCTTTCTCGGCGATCGCGCCGACGACTCCTATCTATCCCTTGTCGACCTGATTCTGCTCGACATCAAAAGCTCGAATCCTGACACCTATCGCAAGGTCACGGGCCGCGACCTCGCGCCGACGCTGCGGTTTGCCGAGCGCCTTGCCTCGATGGGCAAGCCGGCTTGGGTGCGTTTCACACTGGTACCAGGTCAGACCGACGACCCTGCGAATGTGGAGGGCATCGCCAAATTTGTCGCGCCAATGAAAAACGTCGAATGGGTCGAGATTCAGCCATTCCATCAAATGGGTAACTTCAAATGGAAGGCGATGAACCTTGAATACAAATGCGCCGACACGCCCAACCCGACACCCGATCTGATCAACCGAGTCATCGCACAATTCCAAGCGGCCGGTTGTCGCGTCCGTTGATTGCCGAACCCAGCCAGAGGAACGCAGCATGCTCGACCTAGCCCGTGAAATTATCGGCACGCAGCCAATTCTGGCGATTTTCCTCGCGATCGGTCTCGGCTACCTCGTCGGGCAAATCAGCCTCGGAGGCTTTTCCCTGGGAGTCGGTGCCGTCCTCTTTGTTGGATTGGCCATCGGCGCCTTCGCGCCAAAGGCGCAAATCACCGGACCGATCAGCCTCACTGGACTGATCATGTTCCTTTACGGAATAGGCATTCTTTACGGACGACAATTTTTCGAAGGCATGGCTGGCGCAGCAGGCCGCAGATACAACTTCCTCGCCCTGCTCGGTGTTGTGGCCGGCCTTTTGGTCGCGCTGGGGCTCGGTCAAGCATTCGGAATCAAGATCGGGCACACGCTCGGCATCTACGCCGGATCAATGACCAGCACCGCAACACTGCAGGCGGCACTCGACGTTATGAAGAACAAGGACCCCTCGATCGGGTACTCGGTCGCCTATCCATTCGGCGTGATCGGCCCAATCCTTTGCATCTATTTCATGACGCGACAGGTGAAGCCGAAATTTCCTGCCAAGGCCCAGAGATTTCATATGGGCGAGATCACCATCAACGAAAGTTACGCAGGGCGTACGCTCAATGAGATCGGCAAAGACCTCCCTGCGGGTGTCCAGGTCACCATGGTTCGGAAGGGACATGCCAACGTGGTTCCTTCTGAAGATACGGTCTTGGGTGCCGGCGACGGACTTTTGATCGTTGCCGAACAACAGGAGGCGGTTGAGGAAGCTGCAGCCAGGCTGGGGCGGCTGGAGCCAGGCCGGATCGTCAAGGACCGTTCAGCACTCGACTACATTCGGGTCTTTGTTGGAAAGGCCAATGCGGTCGGTATCCCGCTGTCACAATTGCCGTTGCCCTCCGGCTTTCCTGTGCATCTCTTGCATGTCAGGCGCTACGACACGGATATTGTACCCACATCCGACCTGGTGCTGGAGTTTGGCGACCGCGTCGGCGTGCTGATGCCTCCCGATCGCAAGGAGGAAATCCGGCGGTTTTTCGGGGACACCGTCAAATCGGCAGCTGAATTCAGCTACGTTTCTCTTGGGATCGGAATGGTTCTTGGCGTCTTGCTGGGCCTTATTCCAATTCCAATTCCCGGCGTAGGTACCGTCACTCTCGGCATCGGCGGCGGTCCGCTGATTGTCGCTCTTATTCTCGGCAAGTTGCGCCGTACCGGTCCCATGCTCTGGGTCATGCCCTTGCCAGCAAATATCGTGCTGAGGAATTTTGGGTTGGCAATTTTTCTGGCAGCCGTCGGCATCAATGCTGGTCAACCATTCGTACGGACGGTGTCGGAGACCGGATTAAGCATGCTGTTCATCGGCATGGCGGTCCTGTTGACGACGGTCCTCATCGTTCTCCTTGTCGGCTACTACCTGATGAAAATCCCGTTCGACGATCTGCTCGGCGTCGCCTCCGGTGCGACGGGAAATCCCGCCATCCTGGTCTACTCCACCAAAATGGCTCCGACCGAACGGCCTGACATTGGATATGCGATGATTTTCCCATCGATGACCATCGTTAAAGTTATCGCCGTGCAGATAATCGGTATTCTCGCTGCCAGCGGCGCGAGCGGGTAGTAAACAGATGAAGGGCGAAAGATCTCCGAAGGAGATAGCCGCACCTCAGACGATCACCTTTGACGCCATCATGCCGGCCGCAATGGCCGTGCGCGCCGAAGAAAGCGGCGTGAAACGAGCTTCGACAGATCCGGTCACCTTGCTTGTGCTTAGCCTCGTCGCGGGTGCATTCATTTCATTCGGTGCAATTTTCGCAACGACGGTCAGCGCCGGTACTGCCGCTGTGACGAGTGCCGATGGCAACCCGGCCTTCTCAGCGGGTCTACCCTACGGAATTGGGCGCCTCCTCATCGGGATAGTGTTTTCGGCCGGGCTCATAATGGTCATTATCGGAGGAGCCGAGCTCTTCACCGGAAACAACATCATTGTCATGGCGTGGGCGAGCGGCAAGGTAAAAACGCGCGCGCTTCTGCTGAACTGGGTTCTTTCATTCACGGGAAATTTTGCCGGTGCAATGCTGACCGCGGCGCTGATGTTTTACACGACGCAATACACTTTTGGCGGAGGTGCAGTCGGACTGGTCGCACTAAACACGGCCAATGCGAAAGCGTCGCTGTCTTTTGTTCCAGCATTGACGCTCGGCATCATGTGCAACGCACTTGTTTGTCTTGCAGTATGGATGTGCTTCAGCGCGCGGACGAACATCGATCGGGTCGTTACGGCCATCCCGCCGATTGCCGCATTCGCCGCGGCTGGCTTTGAGCACTGCATCGCGAATGTCTACTTCATCCCTATGGGCCTGTTCATCAAGGACGGTGCGCCAGGCTCGTTTTGGAAAGCCATAGGCAAGACTGCAGCAGACTTTCCGGACCTGACCTGGAGCAATTTTTTTGTCAAAAATCTGATTCCTGTAACAATCGGGAATATTATCGGCGGATCCATTATGATCGCAGCCGTCTATTGGTTTGTGTATCTACGAAAAAGAGACACCTAGGATTGGTGTCATCGAACGCCAATACGTGGAACAGGCGCTACCAATACTTCAATACGTAGACCATGAAAGCGTAGATCGCCCAAGTCATCAGACCGCCGGCGAGCAACCAGCCAACGGTGACCCCAACGAGCGCAAGCTTGTCACCTCTCGTCATTGTTCCGTCCCAGCTCATCAGAAAAACTTGATCCCTCTTTCGCCAAGCGTATCGGCTGTCCAGCGCAGCAATCTTGATCTTAATCAAGACGCTTGCGCCGCCATGCAATAATGGAGTTTCTAGAATATTTGGTGGGAAAATTCGAGTATTTATTCGATCATCCCGTGCAGCGTTCGCGGATTTCATGCTCCGAGCTTCCTTAATATTGCGGTCGCGGCGTACCGCCCTGACCGAGCAGAAGGAAGGAGACCAACGCGATGGAACACGACAGGACTCGTTCTTGTCCGCACCCGATTCGAAGTGAGATCACGGCACGGCTGCGGAGGCTCCCGGTAGAGTTTTTTCTTGCGCTGATCAACGCGACAGCGGTCCTGGCGATCGTCGCTGCGATTCTTGTACTCATCGCGATGGCGCGTATCGACAACTTTGCCGGAAGCGTAGTTACGACAATGACTGAAGCAGCCCTATCAAAACTCGATCTGCCGCCAAAGGACGCGCTGGCGAATCTCCGAAGCCTGACGGAGGAAGTCCGCACGCTTGGCAGTACCCTCAGGGAAATCAAGGTGGGGGAAAACCCGGTCGTTCAATCCAAGATTGAGCGACTGAAAGAGGCGCTGACCGCCCTCAATGGGAGCATCGACCGGCTCGCAAATAAGAGGGTGATCCTAACCGACGAAGCGATCGGACGGCTTGGGCGCGCGGCCACCGATACACTGACGAAGATGAGGGGCTGCACTTCCAGCGTCGGCGAAATGCAGCCCCATTTCATGGACAGCGCCGCGGCAGCGGCCGAGTTCACGGGTAACAGAATGAATTGATCTGGATCAACATCATTGCACGACATTTCTGTGATGCAGAGCCGGTGCAACATCCCGCGCCGGGGTTAGCTCCGGGGGCAGCGAATGGGAGTTGCCTCCCTGTCTCGCCCGAGCCGACTATGTCGGAGCACGGTAATGCCAGCTCTCACCTTTCTTGCGATGGTTGGTTTAGCACTGGTTGCACTGCTTTTCGTTGCGGACGCAACGCTGGAGCCCAGTTCGCCCTTGATAGTCACCAGCGACCGCGTCGGTCTGCCAGAGCGCTGGCGGTCCGATACGGGCCAAACTCTCACGACCGCGCCAGCACCCGCCCCCGACATGACCTCGCAGGCGATACTTGCTGCCCAGCCCAAATCCGAGCTCGGGGCTCTCGAGAAGATCGAGCCCGCAGCGCGCGCAGCGCGGGCCGAAGCACCACCCAAAACTAATCACATCAGGCGGCCGGCTGCTTCCCCACAGAACCGCCTGTTCGACAGATTTTCTATCCAGGGTCAGTAGGCCGAAACGGATTTTGGATTGTCGGCTTTGGGAAAGCACCGATACCGAGGGGATTGCGCCAATCCAGCCTGCCTAATCGTTGTCAGCTATCGTCGGCAATTCAAACTGGAAAATAGAGCCTCCGTGCGCCCCGGGAGATACCCAAATCCGACCGGCATGTTTTTCGATGATTGATTGGCAGATCGAAAGGCCCATTCCCATACCACGCTCTTTGGTCGTGAACATCGGTCGAAAAAGCCGGGCGAGGTCGGACTGCTTAATGCCCATGCCGGTGTCTTCGATCGACACATGTACCTTATTGGTTTGGCTCAGTGCGCTTTTTATGCGCAGGACGCGAGTTTGCGATGAACTCATCGACTCGATTGCATTCATGACCAGGTTTAAAATCACCTGCTGTAACTGAACCTGATTGCCGAGTATCTCCGGAATTCGATCGTCAAGTCGCGTCTTAAGTTCTATCTCCTGCTTCAGCAGATCGATCCGCGCGAGCGCCAGAACCGATAGGACCAGCTTATTGATATCGACGTGAGCCTTCTTCAGCTCATCACTTTTGAACATCGCACGAAGGTGCGTGATAATGTCGCCCGCCCGAAGCCCATCACCTAGAATTCCCTTCAACCCTTCGCGCACCTCTTCGACGTTGGCCTTTTCTAGCCAGCGAAGTGCCGCTTGGGCGTTTGCCACAATGCCTGCCAGAGGTTGCCTGATCTCGTGCGCTATTGAGGCGGATAGTTGGCCAGCCGTTGCCATGCGATTCACATGCGTCAACTCTGACATGGTATCTCGCGCCAGAATTTCCGCACGCTGGCGACGCCAATGCTCATAAAGCAGCCAAGAGATCAGCGCGGACTGGATCACAATTGCAGCGATGAACGCCAGAATGTACGCGCGATATTGTTCCCATACAGTCGGATTACGAAACATGATTTCGCTGCCCGGCGGAAGCTGGTTCTCGCTGATCCCCCAGCGCTGTAGGGCTGGCCATTCGAAAATAAGGGGTGACGCGACCTTGGTAACGGGCAGGTCTGAGGCCCTCTCCCCGTTGAGAATGCGCAATGCGAACTGCGCTGCCAGCTGACCAACAGGTTCCGGGCGTACTATGTGACCGCCGACGGCGCCCTTCCCCAAGTAGGAGGCGACATTTATCACGACCGGGCGATTAGCCCATTCCGCGATTTGCCGGACCAACTCCGCGGGAACATAGGATACCCCTTCGTTGTCACGATAAATTCCGGTGTAAACAACGGCCGTGGCATCCGGCAAATTTCCTAGGCGCCTTTTAAGTTCACCCATCGAAAAGTTCATGAGGTTGATAATTTCGTGTCGCGCCGCAACTGTCGGAATTTCATCCAGGAAATGACGATAGAACGTTTGCCGCTCCAGAGGATCGCCCACGATCGCAATTCGCTTGAGATCCGGCACGACGATGTTTGCCGTCCTCACCATGTCTTGAAGCGTGAGCTGCATAGTGACGCCGGTCACATTCGGCGGAAGGGCCTCCTGGGCGATGGTTGCCTCATCAATAGCCGCAAAGACTACGGGTACGTTCGGCCACAATTCCGCCCGCCGTCGTGCAATGAAGTCGAGCGCAGCCGATCCGACGACGACAACGACATCGATGGTCTTATCGCGATATTTTTTCCTGAAAAACGATAAGATGCCCTCTTCATAACCTGGGCCAAAGAATCGATTGGCATCCAGATGTTCCGCGTAGAATGAGATGGGCACAGTGCTTGCGGCGTTGAGTGTCAATCGAACGGCCGTTGCGAGCGCGGTATTGAAGGGAAGGCCTGCAGAAGATTGATCGAGGAGGAGAACCGAGCGCGATAACGGTTGTGCTGCCAGCGGGGCCGTGAGTAGAACGGCTGCGATCAGATGTGCTGCAATCCGCATCACGATTGAACAACGACAGCGGACAATAAGGCAGTTGCAGGCGCTGTTCATTGATGACTGCTTTGTGCCAGGTGTTTTGCTACGGCGACAAAAAACCCCACTTCCACGCCAGGATGAGGATCACGATGGCTATCCCGATTGTGATGCTTAATATTTTTGACTTTGTGACACGCCGTACGTTTGCCTCTTGAGCATCGCGCCCGGTCGAGCCGGCTCGCTGGTCCCGCTCAAGGCGGCGTCTCATCGCTCTCAAGCGCTGTGTCTCTTCGTCAAGCGTGTCAATTTTTTCGTCGAGCCGCGCCATCTTCGCTTTTGGCGCTTCGGTGCCACGCAGCTTTTCGAGCGCTTGGCCGACGGAGAGTTTGGTTGTTTCAGCCAAAGAATTATCCTCTGCCGGTGAAGTGGAGGACGGGAGGGGTAGAGCAAACGCCGCTCTCCTCCTCCGGCCCGATTCGATTTCGTCTTATTGGTATTGCACGCAAGCGCCTCCACCTCCCCGTCGCACACACCTACGAGCTTGACGTTTGGTGGTTCTGGCCACGCACACACCATTAACACGTGTCCTGCCCGCTCCGCATCCGGCGACGGCTTGGGTGATCATGCTCTCCGGCTCTTGAATCGGCGCCAAAGGCATTGCCTGTACTGACGTTGTGACGGCGAAGGCGAATGCAGCAAAAGCGATCAATCTGATCATCCGTACCTCCCATGTCTTCAAGAAGGGATTTCTTGAAGCATGGATAGTCGTGCCTTCTGGCTCAGCAATCGTTGACTCAGATCAAAGTTGCTCTCGCCGAAACAGCTGGAATGCCGCTGATAAGTGGCCTCTTTTTTGACGGCGCGGCTATCAGCACCCTGTTTTTTTGCACGACCATACGGATTGGAGTTGACCAAGCTCAACTATTCACTCGATGTCCGCTTGGGTCATTAGCGGACATCGTTCCGCGTGTGTCTCGCCGAGCAACACGCCACAACTGTAGTGCGTTAGTTTCGCGCGGCAGTTCTCTTTTCATTTAAGGTGAAACTTCGGGCAAGCGGAGCGTTGGTTTCCCATGCCGTCCAATCGCCCGAATTCGAATATCCCCTCGTACCCCGAAAGCAGGCGCTGAGTGGTCGCTGTTGCATGCCCGGCAAGACCATACGCGGACATGGCGGCCCGTTAGTCGGTCAAAGTTTGCAGCGATAGAAGGAAATTCCAGATTCGGGAAAGGAAGGAAAGATCCGAGTTAATTGATTGTCACTATCTATTTTTGCACTGACTTCCTCGGGACCAAGTATCGCTATGTCGGTTGAGCAGGAAGCAATCAAACGCAGAACGCCACCTTCCTCTTTGCGGCTGGTTATTTTGCACGTCTTTGCCTGTCCTCTTATTTGATTCCCTTCAACTATAAAGCCCCCGCCGAAAACGCCGGAATTTCTTGTCATCGCAATTCTGTTGTTTTTTTTGATGAATACCTTGTCGCAATTCGTCGCATCGGCGGTCCATGCGCCACTCAGATCGAATGCGCTGGCAGAAAAGCTGAATACAGTACAAATGGCACAAACGAGCATTCGTGCAGCCAAGCGTGACATTGCGCTCTCCTTTGCTTTGGATGAAAGACGTTGGTTATCTGTTGCTAGGTCCGAACCGCCTCGCCCGTGCCTCCCCGTTTAGCAGGGGTTTGTAATCGGACCCACCGATCCAGAATCAACGCACTTTGCATCTTCCTATCGATGCATTTTGCGTACCAGCGATGCGCGGTTTCGCAAAACTAATGCTCGACATGATGCACGCTCAATTGATCCCGATTTTTCCAGCTTGGTGATGGTCCGACTAAGGGTCTCGATCGTAAGCCCAAGATGATCAGCTATGTCCTGGTGGGACATCGGGAGGTCGAGATACTCCGTTTTTCCCAACCTCATGGACAGGCCGATCAGGAACGTTGCCACGCGGCATTCGGCAGGCCTGCTCAGTAACAGTGAATGGTCTTGCAGCCGTTGAAGTTCATGTGTTGTTGCGGCCAACAGATAGCTTGCAATTCTGTTGTCTTGCATGGCGACGTCATGCAAAACGCTGCGTTTAAGAAACACCACCAGTGTGTCTGTTGCGGCTTCCACAGACAGCGAATGTACCGGGCCGACGCTCCATCCAAAAAGATCCCTAGGCAGGTGGAAAGCGACGATGCCGCGGCTACCGTCTCGATAGGCCCTACAACTTCGAACCACGCCACTGAAGACAAGGTAGGTGTAATCGGCAGGATCACCTTCGCAGGCAATCATCGCGCCACGCCTGTAACGGATAGGGCCTCGCCGAAGCGCGAGAATGCCGTCCCTTACAGCTTGCTGATTACAATCATGTAAAAACGCTTTTGCGGGGTCGAATGGTCGACGCTCTGGAAAGCCACGAAAACTCTCGCGACGGTCACGCTCAAACTCTTGCGCTTTCCGCATGACGGCGTGCCCCTGCTAGTAGTCGATACTCCCTCCCTTATCTTGCTGCTGGTAGGATCACCGATAAATTGGACCAAGGTACCACACCTACCCAAAACCCCCGTCATTCACGGACATTGGGACACGTTCGAGGAATGTCCAGTCTTACGGCATTGTTCAAACGCAAAGGAGTCTTCGGGCTTCAAACTTTCTTTGACCAAGATCAATGCGGCCCGCCCCTGAGCATGAAAAGGCCGCGGACAGTTGGATTTGTATCCCGTCGTCTCATCGTCTCAGATCGCGTCGTGACAAACTAAGTCTCAAGTCTGGAACAAAGCAGTGGCTCACGCTCAAAAGAACCCACGTAGCCGCGATCAACTCACCGGGCCTTTTATCGAGACAGCAATCCGGCTGGGGGCTCTTGCCATTCTGCTTTATTGGACATTGATTCTTGTTCGTCCTTTTATTTCGATCGTCATTTGGAGCGTAGTACTGACGGTTGCGCTTTATCCTGTTTTCGAGTGGACGGCCCTTCGGCTTGGCGGACGTCGCCCACTAGCTGCCTTTCTGGTTACAATTTTGAGCCTGCTGATTGTCATTGGTCCGGCGACGTGGCTCGCTTTGGGGCTGATCGAAAGCCTCCGAACGATTTACGAACAGCTTGACCTTTCTAACCTGGCAATAGCCCCGCCGTCACAAACCGTGAAAGGTTGGCCGCTTATTGGCGATCCGATCTACCAGTTTTGGGATCTTGCATCGACTAATTTCAGGGCGGCAATGACTAAAATTTTGCCCCAACTTAAACCGCTGGGAAGCAGCCTGCTTCGCATCGGTGCAGACACGGGCATCGGCACAATTAAGTTCCTTGTATCCATAATTGTCGCCGGATTCCTTTTCTCGCCGGCGCCGTCGCTCGCTGATGCAATCAAAACGTTTTCGCGCAGACTCAATCCGACGCGGGGAGAAGACTTCGTAGATCAAGCCGGAGCAACCATTCGCGCGGTGTCGCGCGGCGTTATTGGTATTTCGGTTCTGCAAGCCTTGCTTGCAGGTATCGGGCTGATGGTGGCCGGCGTTCCTCAGGCGAGTCTGATTGCTTTCGCCGTCCTCATTCTCGGTGTCATCCAAATTGGTCAATCGATCATTTTGATCCCGTTATTATTTGGAGCTGGACCGTGATGGAAACGACATCCGCGTTGTTGTTCACGGCCTACATGATACCAGTCAATCTGCTCGATAATTTTTTGAGGCCCATCATCATGGGCCGGGGCTGAAGAC
>Ga0163162_10008376_pt1 | contig 10081 bp, 10 predicted proteins | sample S55metaG_FD_115310 | JGI IMG/M metagenome (GOLD analysis project Ga0163162, IMG submission 115310) | Switchgrass rhizosphere microbial communities from Kellogg Biological Station, Michigan, USA - S5-5 metaG | ecosystem: Host-associated > Plants > Roots > Rhizosphere > Soil | place: USA...
ATCACGCGGGTGCTGTGCCTGCCCGCCACCCTGCCGGCCTCTATCATCACGCGGGGGCTGTGCCTGCCCGCCGCCCTGCCGGCCTCGATCATCCCGCGGGGGCTGTGCCTGCCCGCCACCCTGACGATTCCGGTCATCGCGTCCATCCCGGCCATCCCGCGATCCCTGGTAACCACGATCATCTCGATCGTTCCGCGGCATCGGCCGGTAGTAGCGGTTGTCGTAGCGGTAGTCATCGCGCCGGTACGGCTGCACCCGGTACTGTTCGCGCCAGATGTTGAACTCACGCTGCCGCGGCGCCAGGAACAGCTCGTCCCGATAGCGATAGACGATCACCGGCTCAGCGTACGGAACGATCGGGTAATCGTAGTAGTAACCGTCGTAGTAGTACGCGGTGACTGGAATCCACTGATCGTAGTAGCTCTCCCAGGCACCATACCGTCCACGATCGTAATCACGCACGATCAACTGCCGCCTGTTGCCGATCGCCACGCCATGACCGATCGGGATGTCGACATGAATTCGGGCCGAGACCTGACCCTGCGCCGGCATCGCCACCAGACCGGCAAGAACGGGAACTGAAGCGATCCACGATGCACGCATAACTGCCTCCAGAAAACGTTGGACTGACGAAGCAGAGATAGCGCGACGTTCGTGCCATAACCTAACCCATTGTCTCACAATGACTTGAGGATTCCAGACCGACCTTTGTCCGGTCCCAGTGACAGTCACAGCTGTCCTCAATCACAGACAGGCCGGGTTCCTTTCGGGTATCCACCGGGCGCCTGCTTATGTTGTTCGCTGTCGGGCAGGCCCAACCAGATCAGGAGCAGAGATGGGGAGTTTCCGCATCAGCGTCAGCAAGGACTACCTCGCCTTTGCGGCCGCCCATTTCATCACCTTTCGCGGCCACGCCTGCGAGTCCCTGCACGGACACAACTACCGCGTGGCCATCGTCATCGAGGGCCCGATCGACCCCGAGTGCCATTTCGTGGTCGACTTCGCGGTGCTCAAGCGCATCGTCCGTGCAAAGGTGGACCAGATTGACCATCGGGTACTCCTGCCGACACGAAATCCCAAGCTGGCGTTCCGCGAAGCCGATGGAATGACCTACGTCGAATACCTCGGGAAGCAGACGTACCAATTTCCAACCCGCGACTGCGCCATGCTGCCAATCGCCAACACCACGGCCGAAATGCTGGCTGAATGGTTTGCGCGCGAAGTGACCGAGGAATTGCACGCCGCCGGAAGCCGGATCGACATGCTTGAAATCGAGGTCGAGGAATCGGCCGGCCAGTCGGCGACTTACAGCGAACGCCATCACCTTTCTACGTGATCGGAGCGACCTCATGACAAAAGAACCGATCTACGAAGGTTCTACGCTGACCGCAAAGCTTGCTGCGCTTCCAGGCTGGACCGGGGCAGACGGCTGGCTGCGGCGTGAATACAAGACTGATGGCTGGCGGAGCACGATGTTGCTGGTGAACATGATCTCGTTCTTCGCGGAAGCGGCAGATCATCACCCAGACCTCGAAGTCCACTGGGGCAGCGTGGTCGTTCGCCTGCAGACGCATACCGCGGGCGGCATAACGGCGAAGGACCTGCAGCTGGCGGAACGGATCGAAGCTACTTCGGCGTGGCGCCCCTAGTCGTCCGTCTCGGCGCAGCGCCCGCGCCGATTGACGCACTTTTCAGGTTTGCCGGCTGGCCCGAGCCACGCCTGCTCCACAGCGCGGCCGGCCAACATCCGCTCTCGCGCTATTCGTTTTTCTCGGCCGACCCGGTCTCGACGATTGCGGCCAATGCAGCCGAATGGCCGCAAACGCGCGACCGTATTCGCGGCCCACTTGCCAACCCGTCGCCCGCCATCGACGCGCTGCCGCCATTTCAGGGTGGGTGGCTGGGATGGTTTGGCTATGAACTCGGCAGCGCGTTTGATGACGTTGGGCGCCATCCCGATCAGCCGCTTCCGATCCACGACTTGGTGCTTGGCCTGCACGACTGGGTGATTGCGTGGGATCATCTGCGCGATGAAGCGTGGTTGATCTCCACCGGCATCGACGCCAACGGGCATCGCGATGACGAACGTGCCGCGCAACGCGCCGACATCGTGCTGCGACAATTGCAGTCGCCGGCCGCGGAAAGCGCTGAACCGATGGGCGATTCAAAAAGTGTCGAGACGGACCACGCCGATTTTTCCGCGACCGGCTACCAGCAGGCAGTGGCGCAGGTGATCGAGCACGTTCTCGCTGGCGACATCTTCCAGGCCAATCTCGCCCAGCGGTTCACCTTGCAGTATTCCGGCGATCCGTTGCGACTCTACCGCCAGCTTGCGATGCATGCGCCTGCGCCGATGGGCGCCTACATGCAGCACGGAACGATCACGGTCGCGAGCGCATCACCGGAGCGCTTCCTGCAATTTGATGCGGCTACGCGCCGCGTCGAGACGCGCCCGATCAAGGGAACGCGTCCCCGGGATCGTGACCCGAATCGCGACGTCGCCGCAAGCGCGGCCTTGCTCGCGAGTGAAAAGGATCGGGCCGAGAACGTGATGATCGTGGACCTGCTGCGCAACGACCTGTCGCGAGTTTGTGTGCCCGGGACGGTGCGTGCGCCAGAGATCTGTGCGCTCGAGTCGCACGCCACGGTGCATCATCTGGTATCGACGGTCGTGGGGCAACTGCGCCCGGAGTGCGATGCGATCGACTTGATCGCCGCGACATTTCCGGGCGGCTCGATCACCGGCGCGCCGAAACTGCGCGCGATGGAGATCATTCGCGAACTCGAGCCAGTGGCGCGCGGCGTCTACTCCGGGGCGATCGGCTGGATCGGCCTTGATGGGAGCATGGATACGAGCATCGCCATTCGCACGATCACCCTGGCCAACGACCTGGCATCGGTGCACGCGGGCGGCGGCATCACGGCCTTGTCGGTTCCGGTGGAGGAATACCAGGAGACGCTCGACAAGGCCGCCGCTCCGATCGCGGCAATCCGGGCCGCGCGATGATCCTGCTTCTCGATCACGAAGACTCGTTCGTACACACCCTGGCCCGCTACGTTGCCGAACTCGGTGACGCGCCAATGGTGGTGCGCGCCCGGCACACCACGGTAGCGGCGCTCGCCGCACTCGGGCCATCGCACATCATTCTCTCGCCGTGCCCGCGCACGCCCCGCGAGTGCCCGGTCGCGATCAATGTGGTCCGTCGCCTCGGGTCGAGGGTTCCGGTGTTCGGTGTCTGCCTCGGCCATCAGTGCATCGCCGCGGCCTATGGCGCCACCGTGTCGCGAGCAATGCATCCCCGCCACGGCCGCACTTCGCGCATCACGCACGACGGCCGCGGGGTCTTTGCGGGCGCGCCGTCGCCACTGGAGGGAACGCGCTATCACTCGCTGTCGGTTGTGGCAGGGAGCCTTCCCGACACGCTTGAAGTCACCGCGACGGCGGAGGACGGAGAGATCATGGGCGTGCGGCACCGTGGTGATCCGGTCGAAGGCGTGCAGTTTCATCCGGAGTCGGTGCTGACGGAGTGGGGTTACCTGATGCTGGCAAATTTCCTCGGCCGTTCTGCAAGCGGACTCGGTCCCGCGGCGGATTCCGCTATTCTTCGCTGATGAATGCAAAACTGAATGGCGTGACACTGGCACTGGCCTCGATCGCGTTGTGCGCAGCGGTTGTCGTGCCGGCACAGGGACAGGCTCCGGCAAAGCGGGCGCGCCGGACGGCGGCGATCATTGCCCACGATTCCACCCGCGCGGCCAAGCCCCCGGTTACCTGGCCAGTTGTTCCGGTGTTGCCTGGAGCGCTACTGCCGTCATCGCGGATCGTCGCCTTCTACGGCAATCCGCTCTCCACCGGCATGGGAGTGCTCGGCGCGCTCCCTCCGGAGCAGATGCTGAGCAAGCTGACGGCAATCGCGAAGGACTGGGCGAAGGCCGACAGTACCCATGTGGTACGGCCCGCACTCCAGCTGATCGCCACCGTTGCCCAGAACCACAAGGGCACCGACGGATTGTACCGGGTGCGTCACTCCGATTCGCTCATCGCCAAGGTGGCCGGCTGGGCGGAAAGCCGGAACTGGCTGATGTTTCTCGATGTCCAGGTGGGGTGGAGCACGGTGCCGGCGGAGTTGCAACGCTTCATTCCGTGGCTCAAGAAGCCGTGGGTCCACCTCGCCCTCGATCCCGAATTCGCGATGTATGACGGCCGGATCCCCGGGAAGAAGTTCGGCACGCTCGACGCCAAGGATGTCAATTATGCGATCGACCTGCTGGCGAAGATCGTCGAGGAGGAGCACCTCCCGCCAAAGGTGCTGGTGGTGCATCGCTTTACGGACGACATGTTGACCAACTACAAGCTCATCAAGCGCGACCCGCGAGTGCAGGTGGTCATCGACATGGACGGTTACGGCGGGCCGGCGGTCAAGAAGCACATGTACGACATCATCGTGGTGCCTCACCCGGTCCAGTTCACCGGGTTCAAGCTCTTTTTCAAGCAGGACCAGCCGATGATGACGCTCGCGGCGGTTCTGGCACTCCAGCCCGCGCCCGTATATATCCAATACCAGTGACCCGCACTGATCGTATCGGGCGCATTGGCGCCCTCGCCATCCTCCTTCTCGGCGCCCGCGCAGCCGCCAGCCAAAGCGCGACCGCGGGTGACTCGATTGCGCGCCAGATCGAGCTCGGGAAGTCCCTCTTTCATGGCAAGGGCCTCTGCTTTTCCTGCCACGGCAAGGAAGGGGACGGCGTCCTCGGTCCCACCACCAAGCTTGCCGGCCGACCCCTCGTCCACGCCAAGCCGACGATTCCAGAAGTGGTCGCACTCATCAAGGCCGGCGTCGATAGCGCGCACTCATCCCTGGGACAGCCGATGCCGGCGCGCGGGGGGTCGAGGCTGACCGATTCAGAGGTCGAAGCGGTCGCGCGATATGTGCTGGAATTGCAAAAGAAGTCTGCCAAACCACCGTTTTGATGGTAGTATGTAGCTAGACTACTAACCACAACTCATTATAGGATAATTGTTTAGCAATATTTGCCGATAGCGTAGTATCTCAAGCAACTTTCTTACATCCCCGCTTTGATTTTCTGGTACCTTCCGCTACATTGTCTCGTCCCGCACCACAGTGACCTCCGAACCTGTTCGAGAGGAGTCGCGCCTGGAGCTTCCTACTTCCCATCGCATCCCCCTGACCTGGCTCACCGAGCACGGGGGCCCGGCGGTACGCTACCGGACGTTGTCGGAGCTTGCACCCGCCGGAACCTTCAGCGCTGAGACGCTGGCCGAAGCGCTCCGGGTTCTGGTGCTGTCGCCCGAGGTATCAGCTGTCACGACCCGCCAGGCCGACAACGGCCTCTGGGGTGACAATTATCTCGCCTTCCAGCCCTCCGAACGAGACAACATCACCGAACCGGGCACGGTCGCGCAGTACCGGCGACTGATCCAGCTCGGGGTGCCGCGCACGACCCGCCCGTTCAGGCTGGCCGACCGGATGCTCTTCCGGACCCTGTCTCGCGACGACGACCCGGACCTGCTGGGAGAGTTTGCCGACCTGTCGGCCGAGGACCCGCGCTTCACCGAGACGTTCCGGAACCTGGTTCGTGAAGGTGCCTGCGCTGCGCTCGCCGAGGCGGGCCACGATGCCGACCCGCGGCTCCGGGGTGCGGCCCACAAGATCCTCAGCGCGGTATCGGCCTTCCTCCGGTCGCCACTGGCGGAGGATCCGTTCATCAAGAAGGGGGGCGGCTTCCAGCTGCACCCTGACGCCACCCCGCCAACCTGGTGGTCCCTCGCCATGGTCTCGGCGATGCCTTCGCTCCAGCGCGAGCGAGGTGGCCTGCTCGAGCGACTCGGCCAGTACCTGTCGCAGCCGGCCCCCGATCGCTCATACATGGCGGCGATCGGCGGCCATACGATGAAGCCGCTGCATGTGCTGCTCGGCGATCCGATCGAACTCGACCCGAAGGCGAAGGGGATGCCGAAGGACGTGCCACTGGCACTGCATTTCGTGGAACTGCTCGCCGGAATCGGCGCCGCACAGCTCGCTGCAGCGCCGAACGCGTCCAGCGGATTTGCGCGCCTGCTCGAAGATGTGGATGCGCAGGGAATCTGGCACCCGAAGAACCTGCGATCGCAGCCCAAGCCGGCCACGCCGCTTACGTATCACTGCTGGCCGCTGGCCCCGGATGACGGCGAACTGGCGTCACGTCAGGCCGACATCACCTTCCGCCTGGCCTGCATTGCCAAGCGACTTGGTTGGCAGCTCGAGTACTCGTGACATGGTGGCAGTCGTCGACCTCACGCCGTTCGGCTTCACGCCGACCGAAAGCCTGGTCTACGAGGTCCTGCTGCGCGGTGGCCCGGGGACCGGCTACACCGTAGCGCGCGCCGCCGGATTGGCGCGCGCCAACGTGTATGCCGCGCTCGAGGGATTGGTCACCAAAGGGGCGGCGCGAGCCGCTGATGGCAGGCCAAAGCAGTATCGTCCCGAACCGCCGAGCACTCTGCTCGCCCGACTGAGCGATCGACAGGGCGAGGCGATCGATCAACTCAGCGGGGCGCTCGCCACCCTCGCCGTGCCCGACACGCCAACATTGGTTGAACTCGCCTCCCCGCGTGGCGCCGTGCAGCTGATGGGACACGAAATCGCCCGCGCGACCGGCAGCGTGATTCTGGTGGCGCCTCCGGATGGCTGCCTTGCCCTCGCACCACAATTGCGCCGCGCCGCATCGGTTGGCGTCTCACTGGATATTTCATCTACTGGAGCCGTGCCGGTCGGTGTAGCGCCGGTCACGATCATTCCACCATCAGCCTGGCCCGGTGAACCGGTACTGCTCGTGGTGGACGATCGCGCTGCGTTGATCGGCTCCCGCGACGGCTCCCGCTTTTCCGGGCACTGGGGCAGCGGCGTGGCGTTCGTGGCTGCCGCCCGGAGCGCGATCACCGCGTTGAAGGAGGGTCATTGACCTCTCCGCTGGACGACCTGAGCGATACCAACGACGAGATCGCATCGCTGAAGCGGGATTACCTCCGCGATGTTCCCGAACGGCTTGCCGAGCTGCGGAAGGATCTTGCCGCGTTCCGCGCCGGCGAAAAGGATGCGCTTGAATCGTTGCGGCAACGCTTTCATCGCCTCGCAGGCTCGGGCGGGTCGTATGGTTTTCCGCAGGTGACCGAAGTGGCGCGGGCGATGGAAGAGCGGATCCTGACCCAGCCCACGCCAACGATCGAAGATGCCGACACGTTTGAGCAGGCGATTCACGCCGTGCGCGATGCATTTGACGGCGAGGCCAGCACTCTCGACATGCCGATGGTGCTGGGACGGCGGCCGGGATTTGCGTATCACGCACTGATCGTGATGCGTCCATCCCCGACTCGCGACGGCGTGGCCGGTGCCCTGACAAAGATCGGGTACGAACTCGATATCCATGACGGCGAAGTGGACCCCTGGGATATTCCGCCATCAAAGCGCCCGGATCTCGTCGTGATCGGCACCGACATCGGCGAAGATGCGCTGATGCTGGCGCGCTACTGGGCCGCGGCAACACCCGAGCGGCCGCGCGCTGTGGTCCTCGCCGATATTGATGGAAAACTCGATCGCCTGCGCAGCGCTGCAGCCGGGCTGGACGCGGTGTTCGGCGGCGCCACGCTGCCAACGGAACTGGCGCACTTCGCTCGCGGACTTGCCCGTGTCGGTGCGCCACCGCCGAACGTTGTCGTGGTGGAAGACGACCCGGCGCAAGCTCAACTGATGGCGACCTGGCTGGGTCAGATCAACGCCAGGGTTTCGCTCTGCGGCAGTGCGCAATCGGCGACGGACACGCTTGGCCGGGAAATGCCGGACCTCGTGCTGCTGGACGTGGACCTGCCCGATGTAGATGGCTATGCGATCGCGCGCCTGATGCGACAGGACCCGCGCCTCGCGCTTGTGCCGATCGTTTTCCTCACCGCGCGGCATACCCTTGCCGACGAGATGGAAGGACTGCGGGCCGGTGGAGATGACTTTCTTGCCAAGCCGGTGGAGCGCAGCCACCTACTGCAGGTGGTGCTGACGCGCACCGAACGGGGGCGCCGCATCCGCGAGCTGGTCCACCGCGACGGGCTGACCGGTGTACTGAACCACGCCACGTTGATGGCCGAGCTCGAACAATCGATCGCCTTCTCAGCACGACATGGTGAACCGCTCTGCTTCCTGATGCTCGACCTTGACCATTTCAAGCGGATCAATGACACGCACGGTCACCTGACGGGTGACCAGGTGCTGATGCACGTTGCCGCGGTGTTCCGGAAGACGATCCGGAGTTCGGATCTCATCGGTCGTTACGGCGGCGAAGAGTTCGGCATCATCCTGCGACGCTGCCCGCCGGAGAACGGAATGGTCCTGGCGGAAAAGCTCCGTTCGACGTTGGAGAGTTCGCCGGTGACCGTTCGCGGTGGGGCCGTCATCGCGCCGCACGTGAGCATCGGCGTCGCAACGTTCACTGGCGACAAGCCGATTTCCGTGGCGCTCGTTGCGGCGGAGGCCGATCGCGCCCTCTATGTCGCCAAGGCGTCGGGGCGGAACCGGGTGGAGATGGCGTAGGACGGGCGCATCATGATGCGCCCGCACCAGCGTCTGCGCATGACGTAAGGGCGCATCATGATGCGCCCGTCTCAGTCTCTACGCAGGAACTCGAGCAACGCCGGATGCACCGCCCGCGGATCCTCCCAGTGCGGCAGGTGCCGCGCCGAATCAATCACGACAAACTCACCCTTCGGAAACGCCGCGAGCAGCTGCTTGCTGGCGGTGATCGGAATGGTGGAATCCTGCTTGCCCCACGCGATGAAAACCGGCCGATCCTGCTTCGACAACCGATCGAGCTCCGGCTGCTGGTCGAGATTGGCGCGATCGAGTTGATCTGCGAGACGCGCACGGCGGAAGCCGCGATAGTGCAACTGCGGACGATAGCGCACCGGCCAATCTGGAAACCGGGCCGGATGCAGAAAATCGGCAAGCTGGCTCTCCGGCGACGCCCGTTCGTCGAGCAGCGCGGCAACGTCACGTACGACCGGAATTCGGAGCGCCAGGCGCGGCACCGTCTTCCGGCGGATCAATGGATCGAAATAGATCAGTCGCTTGACGCGTGCCGGATAGCGATCCGTGAAAGCCGTGATGACCGAGCCGCCAAAGGAAAGGCCAGCGAGGTTGATCGGTGCGGTGATCCGCAGTGAATCGAGCAGCTCAGCGAGCTGTCGAACGTAGAGCGCCTCGTTGTAGGCGACATCAGGACGATCAGAGTAGCCGCGACCGTAGTAGTCGTAACGGAGGACGCGGAAACCCGAATCGGCGAGGAACTTGAACGTTGGATACCAGATGTAGTACGGGACGGTGGCGCCAGCAGCGAGCACCACAACGTCGCCATCCGGCGGACCGGCCAGTTCGTAATGGGTGAATCCATCCGACAGGTGCGCGAATCGACCCGTGACCACCTTGCGAACCGTCGCGTCGAGATCGCGCTTCTCGGGATCGAGCACGCGGAAGGTGACGTAACCAACGACAACCAGGGCGATAAGGGTGACGGCGAGCCAGCGGATGAGGCGCATGGGGCATAAGGTACGGCGTGAAAGGTGAAAGGTGAAAGGGGGCTCCGAAATGATCGGAGCCCCCTTTCACCCTTCACCTTTCACCTTCTAGTGTCTGAACTGCGTACTCAGCGCCACCACATCCCGCGGATTCTCGTCGCCGAATAGCAGCTTCCCTTCCGAGTATCGCGCATCACGCAGCGCGAGCGCCAGCACCTCGCCGAGTTCCTCGACCGGATGAATCTCCAGCCGCTTGCGCGCTTCGGCCGGCAGGTCGTCGAGGTCGGGCTCGTTCTGCTTCGGGATGATGATCTTGGTGATCCCCGCACGCAGCGCACCGAGCAGCTTTTCCTTGACGCCGCCAATCGGCAGCACCCTGCCGCGGAGCGTGACCTCACCGGTCATGGCAATGTCGTGCCGCACTTCACGGCCCGACAGCGCCGAGACCAGCGCGATTGACATCGTGATACCGGCGCTGGGGCCATCTTTTGGAATCGCGCCGGCCGGAACGTGGATATGCAC
>Ga0163162_10008377_pt1 | contig 10080 bp, 4 predicted proteins | sample S55metaG_FD_115310 | JGI IMG/M metagenome (GOLD analysis project Ga0163162, IMG submission 115310) | Switchgrass rhizosphere microbial communities from Kellogg Biological Station, Michigan, USA - S5-5 metaG | ecosystem: Host-associated > Plants > Roots > Rhizosphere > Soil | place: USA: Michigan...
GCCACGAGTGCAGGTAATGCCCTAGGCGATTCATCGGTCGCCGTCGGCAACGGTACGTCAGCATCGGGTGCAAGTGCAATCGCAGTGGGCAACCAGTCTGCAGCGACGGGTGCCCAGGCGACCGCGATCGGCTACGCGTCCATGGCGAACAGCCCAGACTCTTTCGCAGCAGGGACAGGGGCTGCTGCGCAGGGAACCGGAGCAGTCGCGGTCGGCGTTAGAAGCGTGGCCGGCGGAGACGCCGCCGTTGCAATCGGCAGCGACGCGCTCGCACGACGCGCCGACTCCATTGCAATCGGCAATACCGCCAACTCGCAAGCCGCCCAGGCGATTGCGATTGGCAACGGCGCCAATGCGCTGGCAGCCAACGCAACCGCAGTGGGTGCCAACGCCGCGGCAAGCGGCGTCAACGCTGCCGCTTACGGAAATAACGCAGCGGCGAACGGCGACAATTCGGCCGCGCTCGGCAATTCGGCTATAGCGCAAGGCGCCGATTCAGTGGCCGCCGGCAACGGTACGTCAGCATCGGGTGCAGGTGCGATCGCAGTGGGCAACCAGTCTGCAGCGACGGGTGACCGCGCGGCCGCGATCGGCTACTGGTCCATGGCGAACAGCCCAGACTCTTTCGCAGCAGGGACAGGGGCTGCTGCGCAGGGAACCGGAGCAGTCGCGGTCGGCGTTAGAAGCGTGGCTGGCGGAGACGCCGCCGTTGCAATCGGCAGTGACGCGCTCGCACGACGTGCCAACTCCATTGCAATCGGCAATACCGCCAACTCGCAAGCCGCCCAGGCGATTGCGATTGGCGACGGCGCCAATGCGCTGGCAGCCAACGCAACCGCAGTGGGTGCCAACGCGGCCGCAAGCGGCGTCAACGCTGCCGCTTACGGAAATAATGCAGCGGCGAACGGCGACAATTCGGCCGCGATCGGCAGTTCGGCTATGGCGCAGGGTGACAGTTCCCTGGCCGCGGGTGATTTCGCAACGGCCAATGGCGCCAATGCCATCGCGGTCGGCGCGAATTCAGGCGCCGCCGATAACGCCGTTGCGGTGGGCGATAAGGCCAACGCAAAGGCGAACTCGGTTGCTGTTGGAGCGACCGCCACTTCCACAGGCGATACATCGGTCGCCGTCGGCAACAACGCCCAGGCGACGGCCGCCAACGCAACGGCAACCGGCTCAAATGCCGTCGCAAGCGGCGTCAACGCTGCCGCTTACGGAAATAACGCAGCAGCGAACGGCGACAAGTCGGCCGCGATCGGCAATTCGGCTATGGCGCAGGGTGACAGTTCCCTGGCCGCGGGTAATTTCGCAACGGCCAATGGCACCAATGCCATCGCGGTCGGCTCGAATTCAGGCGCCGCCGATAACGCTGTTGCGGTCGGCTATGAGGCCAACGCAAAAGCCAACTCCGTCGCGATCGGCTCGAATGCCACTGCGGTCAACGCAAATAGCGTTGCGCTCGGCGCGGGGTCGGCAACGACTGTAGGCGCGCAAACGGGTTACACCGCCTACGGCCTCTCTGCTCCGCAAACCTCGACGGGTGAAGTGAACATCGGCGGCCGCACCATTACCGGCTTGGCAGCCGGCACCGCGGATACAGACGCAGTCAATGTGTCCCAGTTGAAAGCGGTGAGCGACCAAAGCGCAGCGGCAATCGCGGCCGCCACAACGGCGTCTGACGGCGCAGTCAAGTACAACACCAACCCGGACGGCACGGTTGACCACGGCAACGTTACGCTCGAAGGAACGTCCGGTACCGCCATTCACAACGTAGCAGCGGGCGTCGATACGAATGACGCGGTCAACGTCGGCCAACTTAACGAAGCAATCGATCAGGTCAACGCGAATATTGGCGACACCGTCAACGACGCAGTGAACGCGGCAGTCCAGAACATTTCCGTGGGCGCGACCAACCCTCTGCTCGATGCAAACGGCGATGCGGCTACCGAAGCGGCTTCGGCTACAGGCGATCACTCACTGGCTCTGGGCGCAAACGCGGTCGCAACCGGTGCGGGTTCAGTTGCAACGGGCGCCGGCGCGCAAGCCACCGCAGACAATGCTGTTGCTGTCGGCGTGAATGCCCTCGCGTCTGGAACGAGTTCAGTCGCAAACGGCGCGGGCGCGCAGGCTACGGCAGACAATGCACTGGCTGTCGGCGCGAACTCTGTGGCGTCGGGCACAGATTCGGTAGCGAACGGCGCAGGCGCTCGTGCTACGGCAGCGAATACCCTCGCGGTCGGAGCAAACGCTGTTGCGGCAGGAACGGGTTCAGTCGCAACGGGCGCAGGCGCCCAGGCTTCCGCCAACAACGCCGTAGCGCTCGGCCAAAACTCGGTCGCGGATCGTGCGAACACAGTTTCGGTGGGCGCCGTGGGCAGCGAACGTCAGATCACGAACGTTGCAGCGGGCACGCAAGGCACCGACGCGGTCAACGTGAACCAGTTGAACCAGAGCACGGGCAGCACGCTCAAGTCGGCCAACGACTACACCGACTCGAAGACGGAAGGCACGCGTCGTGATGCCTACGCCGGCACGGCGTCGGCACTCGCGGTCGCAGGTTTGCCGCAAGCTGTTTTGCCAGGACGCGGCATGGTCGCGCTTGGTGGCGGCACGTACGGCGGTCAATCGGCAGTCGCTATCGGCGTGTCGCAGCTTTCCGAGAACGGCATCTGGGCCTACAAGGTCAGTGGCACCACGAGCACGCGCGGTCAGTTCGGCGTGTCGGTCGGTGCGGGCATGCACTGGTAAGCCATAGCAGTAAGTAAGAGGAAGTGTCGCGGGCATGCGAAAAAGCCCGCGGCATCGAACTAATGAAAACAACGGAATCCGCTCAAGAGATGAACTTCACCCTCCGCAACCCATCGCGTGCCTTGCCTTTCGCAGCCGCGCTCGTCACAGCCTTCTTGTTGTCCGCTTGCGGCACCGGCAGCCGGCTTGCCAGCGACGGCGGCCAAGACCAACTGGTATTTCCGGCACCATCGTCGGCGTCCAATGTCGGCGGCAGCTTTCCGTTGACCGAAGCTTTGCGCAAGCTCAAGCCCGGTATGAACAAGAACCAGATTGCCAGCCTTCTCGGTCGTCCGCAATTTAGCGAAGGGTTCTTCGGCGTTCGTGAATGGGATTACGTGCTGAATGTCACGAATGATGCCGGCGCACCGCAAATGGTCTGCCAGTTGAAGGCTGTGTTCACCTCGCGCGATGAAGCTCGCAATTTCTATCGGAAATGTGGGGATAATGTGGAAACGCTCACCGGCGGCAAATGGCAGAAGTATGTCTACGCGCCTGTAGTTACCACAGAAGCTAGCGGTCCGGTAAGCAGCGAAGCCAGTGTTTTGACGGCAGCACCGTTGAGTCTCGAAGTGGAGCAGTCGGGCGATACGGCGAAGTAATATCGTAGGAATTGAAAAGCGCGACTTAGCTATCGGCTAATTCGCGCTTTTTTTTTGCTTCCCATTGCCCTACCGCCCTATCGTTGCATCGATTCCCATACTTTGTATAAGCGCTTCACCGATATCGGCATCGGCGTCCGAAGTTCTTGCGCAAACAACGACACACGTAATTCTTCCAGCAACCATCTGTATTCGCTCAATCGTGCATCCGCAACTCCACCTCGCTGTGCGATCGCGCGCTGGTAGTTTTGCAGCAATGGCGCAATCTCCGCCGACAACCGCGCGTCCCGCACCGCGTCCGCTTTCAGCTTGTCTATGCGCAACGCCATTGCGTTCAGATATCGCGGGAAATGGGACAACTGTGCGTAGGGCGTATCGATGATAAAACGCTTGCCGATCAATGCGCTCAGTTGCGCAACCATATCTGCGTACGGCACACCAAACGACTTGGCCTGCATCAGTTTCTTCGTCACCATTGCATAGTCCGCCAGGATCTGCCCGGCGAGCCGCGCGATTTCCTGCGCCAGCAGCGTCAACCGGCTCTTGCCCTGGTCGCGTCGTGCGTAGAAATCCGCATCGTTATCGGGAAGAGGATCTTGCAGGCACGCACGATCCAACGCCGTTTCGATGATCTGGCTGGCCAATTCCTCTTGCGTGCCAAGCGCCATGTATTGCAACGACATTTCACGCAAGCCACCAAGATTACGTTCGAGATAACGGATCGGCTCGCGCAGTTGCAATGCGAACAACCGGCGCAAACCCGCCCGATGAATCCGCGCCGCTTCTTCCGGCGAATCGAAAACTTCGACATCACAATGCGTCGCACGATCGACCAACGCGGGATAACCAAATAACGTCTGCCCACGCCGTCGAATCTCAAGCAGTTCAGGCAGCTTTCCAAAGTCCCAGGTGGTGAGATTTTCGTACAGCGCGGTGCCCGAACTACCACCGGCCGAATCCGATGCCAAACCACTTCGCGTAAGCGGCGCAGCCGCGTCACTGCCAATATCCAGCGTCGCGCCTGCCGCAAGCTTTTGAAAATGCTGCTGCGCCTGGCCGCCCAACTCTGCACGTAATTGCGCGAGGTTACGGCCCATCGCGAGTTGCCGGCCGTGTTCGTCGATGACCTTGAAGTTCATGAATAAATGCGCCGGCAGCGATTCGAGCTTGAAGTCCGACGCTTTCATCGCGATCTGGGTCTGTTCGCGGATATCCGCAATCAGCGCTTCGAGCAAGCCGCCCGCACCGAACGTCTTGCCACTGTTGCGCTCGACCACGCCCGCTGAAAATTCGGGCAACGGCACAAGATGGCGTCGAAGTTTTTGCGGCAACGACTTCAGCAGCAACTGCACTTTTTCTTTCAACATGCCGCGCACGAGCCATTCGGAACGACGGGCATCGACTTGATTCAGGCCGAATAAAGGCACCGTCAACGTCACGCCGTCGCGCGGAGAACCGGGCTCGAAGTGATACGTCAGGGTCATCTCGATGCCGGCCATCGTCATGCGTTTCGGGAACAAATCGGTCGTGACGCCGGCGGCCTCATGGCGCATCAGGTCATCGCGCGAAAGAAACAACAGACGCGACGCGACTTCTTTCTTCTCTTCGTCCCGATACCAGCGTTCAAACGCGGCGCCCGAGTAAATGCCCTTCGGGATCAGTGAATCGTAGAAACCAAAGATCAATTCGTCATCGACGAGCACATCCTGACGACGCGACTTATGCTCCAGCTGTTCGATATCCGCAAGCAACTTGCGGTTGTGAGCGAAAAACGGCAGTCGGGTTTCGAACTCGCCGTCGACCAGCGCGCCACGAATAAACAACTCGCGGGCGCGTTCCGGGTCCTGCTTGCCGAAACTCACACGACGACGCGCATAGACCGTCAGCCCATGCAACGTGGCGCGCTCATAGGCGGCGACTTGCGCGGCCTTCTTTTCCCAATGCGGCTCGGAAATCGACTTGCGCAGCAAATGCGCGCCGACTTGTTCGAGCCATTCGGGCTCGATTTTCGCGATGCAGCGTGCATATAGCCGGCTCGTCTCGACGAGCTCACCCGCCACGACCCACCGCCCGGCTTTCTTCAACAGCGCGGAGCCCGGCCACAGATAAAACTTGATGCCGCGCGCGCCGAGGTAATACGGTTCGTCGTCCGCCTTCAGGCCGACGTTGCCGAGCAACCCGGTCAGCAACGCGAGATGAATCCGCTCAAACGTGGCTTCCGATTCATTGAGCCGCCAGCCATGTTCACGCACGACCGTCAGCAATTGCGAATGCACGTCGCGCCATTCACGCAAACGCACGTGGTTCAGGAAGTTTGCACGGCAGGCATCGGTGAGCTGCTTGTTCGACTTCTTGTGCGCGATCGCGTCCTCGAACCACGCCCAGATCTTGGTCCACTGCAGGAACTCGGAGCGTTCATCGGCAAATTTCTTGTGCGCAAGATCGGCCTGCTCCTGCGCTTCGATTGGCCGGTCGCGCGGGTCCTGAACCGACAACGCGCTAGCGATGATCAACACTTCGCGCAACGACTGATGATCGCGCGCGGCCAGAATCATCCGGCCGACGCGCGGATCGAGCGGCAAACGCGCGAGTTCACGGCCGAGCGGCGTGAGGGCGTTGTCGTCATCGACAGCGCCAAGTTCGTTCAGCAGTTGATAACCATCGGCGATCGCGCGACCGGGCGGCGGTTCGAGAAACGGAAACGTTTCGATGGCCGTCAGATGCAGCGACTTCATCCGCAAGATCACGGCCGCCAGCGACGAACGCAGGATTTCCGGATCGGTGAAGCGGGTGCGCAACGCGTAATCGTCCTCTTCGTAGAGACGAATGCAGACGCCGTCTGCCACGCGGCCACAGCGGCCCGCGCGCTGATTTGCCGAGCTTTGCGAAATCGGTTCGATCTGCAACTGCTCGACTTTGTTTCGATACGAATAGCGCTTGACGCGCGCGAGGCCCGTATCGACAACGTAGCGAATCCCCGGCACCGTCAGCGATGTTTCCGCGACGTTCGTCGACAACACGATGCGCCGCGCGTTCGACGACTTGAACACGCGCTCCTGGTCAGCCGCCGAAAGCCGCGCGAACAACGGCAGGATTTCCGTATGCGGCGGATGGTGTTTGCGCAGCGCCTCGGCAGCCTCGCGAATTTCGCGCTCGCCGGGCAGAAATACCAGGACATCGCCGGGACCTTCGCGACAGAGTTCATCGACGGCATCCACGATGGCTTCCATCAAGTCGCGATCGTTTTCGCGCTGGTTTTTCGGGCGGTCTTTCTGAGCCGCCGCCGGACTCGCATTTGTGCCTTGCGCCGATTTCACCGCGGCGCTGGTCTCTTCGACCGGCCGATATCGCACCTCGACCGGATACAAACGTCCGCTCACCTCGATCACCGGCGCGGGTTTTTCGTCGCTGCCGAAATGACGGGCGAAACGATCGGCATCGATGGTCGCCGACGTCACGATCACCTTCAAATCCGGTCGGCGCGGCAGGATTTCACGCAGATAGCCGAGCAGGAAATCGATGTTCAGGCTGCGCTCATGCGCTTCGTCGATGATGATCGTGTCGTACGCGGCGAGCAGCGGATCGGTCTGCGTTTCGGCGAGCAAAATGCCGTCCGTCATCAGTTTCACCGATGCGCCGGGCGACAGGTTGTCGGTAAAGCGGACCTTGTAGCCCACGACCTCGCCGAACGGTGTGCCGAGTTCTTCGGCGATACGCCGACCCGTCGCCGATGCCGCGATACGCCGCGGCTGCGTATGTCCGATCAGGCCCGACCCGCCCGCTCCGAGGCCGCGGCCGAGCGCCAGACAGATTTTCGGTAGCTGCGTAGTCTTGCCCGAGCCCGTTTCCCCGCTGACGATCACGACCTGATTCGCCTGGATCGCGGCGGCGATTTCATCGCGGCGGGCGGAAACCGGCAGCGTCTCGGGAAAATGGATCGGCGGGATCGGGTTGGGCGCGATCACACGGACCGGGCGGGTGGCATTGCGCGCAGGCGCAGGCTCACGCTCGGGACGCGTGCGGCGCGGGGTGGTATCGGCTTGGCGCGGCTGGTCCTCGTTCGTTTTGACGCGGTCGCGCAAGGTATTCGTCGCCGCGTCTGGCTGTGGCGCCGAGTTGCGTCGATTGCCCTCACGCCTCACTTCTTGATTCGAACCATGCTTCGGCGCCGCGTCCTTGGGCGCGCGCTGCGGATTGGCGTGCGCCTCCGGTGCGCGTGTCGCAGGCCTCGGCTCAGGACGCGCGCGCTGCAAATCAACCGTTTTGTTCGGAGACTTTTGCGTACGCTCGCCCGAGCTTGAGCGGGCGCTCCCCGGCGCGGACATACCAACGCCTGTGGGTGTTTTTTGCTCGATCCGTCGCGGGACCGGCTTTTCCAAAGGCGGCGCCGGCGGTGCCGTGACAGGAGGCGGCACCGCTTTCTTTGCCGCAGGCCTTTCAGTCGAAGCCCGTTCAACGCGCGGTCCAGCCGCCGAAGAATCTGGCGCCGCCGTTTTGCCCGGCGATCCAACCAATGATGCCAGTTCGGCCAGCACCGCCAAACCGCCGCGAACTTCCTTGCGCTGCGCGGAAGAAGCCGACAAAGCAGAAGATCCGGCCGGAGATTTCGCCGCGCCCTTCACAACATTTTTTTTCGGCGCAGCCTGAGGCATGGCACCGCCGGAAGTCGGCGCGGACGCAGCCGGTTTTTTACCTCCCACAGCATTCCCCGATACCCCCGTAAACCGCCGCGCAGCCGCTTCCTTCTTGCGGTTGACCGCGTTATCGGCGGGATCGTCCGGGTCGTTTTCGCCATCGCTTTCGCGCGCCGCGGCGTCGCGCAGCAGGGCTTCACGCAGCTTTTTCAACTGCTCCTGGGGGTCAAGCTTGTCCGCATCGGCGGGACGTTTAAAAGCATTCGGCATAGTGCAGCATTATAATCCCGGCATGAATACTCAGACCGACCTCCCCGCCGCGCAGCCGCCGGTTTCCACCGAGCCAGAAGCGCCTGACCAACACGCCCAGTTTGTCGACTGGATGCGCTCCGTCGCCCCCTATATCCACGCGTTCCGAAACAAGACCTTCGTGGTTGCGTTCGGCGGCGAGCTGGTGCAGGAAGGCAGGCTGAACGCACTGGTCCAGGACGTCGGGCTGTTGCACGCCATGGGTATCCACGTGGTGCTCGTGCACGGCTCGCGACCCCAGGTTGAAGAGCAACTGAACCTGCATGGCGTGGAGTCGGAGTTTTCGCACGGTTTGCGCATCACCGACGCCCGCGCGCTCGAATCCGCGAAAGAAGCCGCGGGCGAAGTGCGTCTCGACATCGAAGCGGCGATCAGCCAGGGCTTGCCCAATACGCCGATGGCGCACGCGCACATCAGCGTGGTATCAGGCAATTTCGTGACGGCGCGGCCGGTCGGCATTCTGGATGGCGTCGATTTCCAGCACACGGGCGTGGTCCGCAAGATCGACGGCGATTCCATCCGCCATTCGCTCACCAGCAGCAAGCTCGTGCTGCTCTCGCCGCTCGGGTTTTCGCCCACCGGCGAGGCGTTCAATTTGTCGATGGAAGATGTCGCTTCGGCGGCCGCCATCGCTTTGCGCGCGGACAAGATCATTTTTCTGACCGAAACTCCGGGTCTCGTCGATGAAAACGGCGAACTCGTGCGCGAAATGTCGCTCGACGACGCGTATCGTCTGCACGAAAGCGGCGAGTTGCAAGGCGACGCTGCGTTCTACCTGAAGCACACCATTCGCGCGTGCCGAGGCGGCGTGGCGCGGGCGCACATCATCCCCTACGCGCTCGACGGCAGCATTTTGCTGGAATTGTTCCTGCACGACGGCGTCGGCACGATGATTTCGTACGAGAACCTGGAAAGCCTGCGGGAAGCCACGCCCGACGACGTCGGCGGAATTTTGACGCTGATCGAACCGCTGGAAATGGACGGCACGCTGGTGCGGCGCGGCCGGCATCAGATTGAACGCGACATCGATCATTTTTCGGTGATCGAGCACGATGGCGTGCTGTTCGGCTGCGTGGCGCTTTATCCGTACACGCAGGAACGCATCGGCGAAATGGCGTGCCTCACCGTTTCGCCCGAAGCACAAGGTGCCGGTGACGGCGAACGCTTGCTCAAGCGCGTCGAACAACGCGCGCGTGCCCGCGGCCTCACGCATATTTTCGTGCTGACCACGCGTACAGAGCACTGGTTTCTCAAGCGCGGTTTCGTGAAGGTGACCGTGGATGACCTGCCTGAAGACCGGCGCCGCCTTTATAACTGGCAGCGCAAATCGCTCGTGCTGATGAAACAGCTTTAAGGACTCTATTCAGCGACGCTTTGCACCGACTGCCGCGCATATGATGCGCCGCCCGAACGAAGCGTCCAGATAACCCGCTACAGGAGAATGACAGATGGCCCGAATGATTCAATGCGCGAAGCTCGGCAAGGAAGCCGAAGGACTCGACTTCCCGCCGCTGCCGGGAGAACTCGGCAAGCGGATCTACGAAACGGTATCGAAGGAAGCGTGGCAAGGATGGCTCAAGCAGCAAACCATGCTGATCAACGAAAACCGCCTGAACATGGCCGATCCGCGCGCACGTCAGTACCTGCTTAAGCAAACGGAAAAGTACTTCTTTGGGGAAGGCGCGGACACCGCCCAAGGCTACGTACCCCCTGCACAAAGCTGAGCCGAAAACGCCGTTCGGTTTGGA
>Ga0163162_10008380_pt1 | contig 10080 bp, 5 predicted proteins | sample S55metaG_FD_115310 | JGI IMG/M metagenome (GOLD analysis project Ga0163162, IMG submission 115310) | Switchgrass rhizosphere microbial communities from Kellogg Biological Station, Michigan, USA - S5-5 metaG | ecosystem: Host-associated > Plants > Roots > Rhizosphere > Soil | place: USA: Michigan...
CGCAGTTCGCACACATTGCCGGGCCATGAATATCGCATCAGGGTCTCAACTGCATCGTCTGTGATTTCGCGCGGCCGGCGTCCGTAGGTGGCAGCAAATTCCTTCAGAAAATGGCGCGCCAGCAACGGGATATCTTCCTGGCGCTCGCGCAGCGGAGGCACCGAAAAGGGAATTACGTTAAGCCGGTAGAACAAATCTTCGCGAAAGTTGCCACGAGAAATTTCGTCGTCCAGATCTTTATTGGTGGAAGCAATGAGACGCGCGTCCACTGTGATCGGCTCGTCGCCGCCGACCGGCGTAAAGCGCTGTTCGTCGAGCGTGCGCAGAACTTTGGACTGGGTCTTCAGGCTCATGTCCCCGATTTCATCCAGAAACAGTGTTCCCCCGTGGGCGCGGTGAAACTTGCCTTCCTTGTCGGTTGTCGCCGCCGGAAACGAACCTTTGCGATGCCCGAACAGTTCGCTCTCGATTAGATCCTCGGGAATCGCGGCGCAATTCAGTTCCACAAACATCTCGTTCTTGCGCAGACTTTGAGCGTGGATGGCATGGGCCACCAGTTCTTTCCCCGTGCCTGACTCGCCGTAGATCAGCACGCGCCCGTTGGTCGGCGCCATGAGTTGAATCTGCTGGCGCAGCGCTTTCATCGGAACGCTTTCACCTTCGATGACACTTCGCGGCGTGAGCTGTCTCTTCAGTTCGCGGTTCTCCTGTTTCATCTGCCGCGCGTCAATAGCGTGCTTGATCAGGATGAGCGTCTTGTCGATGGAAAGCGGCTTTTCGAGAAAGTCGTATGCCCCCAGCTTGGTGGCGCGCACCGCGGTTTCGATGGTGCCGTGGCCGGAGATCATAATGACCTCCGGCGCATTCTCGAGTTCGCGGATCTTCTGCAGGGTCTCGAGGCCATCCATTCCCGGCAGCCAGACATCGAGCAGCACGACGTCGAAAGAGCGTCTACGCAGCCCATCCAGGCAGGCTTCTCCACTCTCCACGCCAGAGGCTTTGTAGCCTTCGTCCTCGAGCACGCCCTTGAGGGATTGCCGGATGGCGGATTCGTCGTCCACGATGAGGATGTTATGCATGCTGGCGGGTAGGGACGGGCGCGGGAATGACTTCAGCGGAGAGGGGCAACTCGACGACAAAGCGAGTGCCGACCGGCTTATTTTCCTCGACGCGAATGGAACCGCGGTGGTCTTCGATGATTCGGCTGACGATGGCCAATCCGAGTCCGGTTCCGCGTTTCTTGGTGGAGAAATAAGGCAGGAATAGTCTCTCTTTCAATTCCTGAGTCACGCCATGCCCGGTGTCCGCGACGCTAATTTCAACCGCATCGCGACTGGCCACCAGCGCGGTCGAGATCTGAATTTCGCGCACCATCGCGTCCTGCATGGCTTCCGCCGCGTTATCGACCAGATTCGCCAGGGCGCGTTTGACGGCCTCGGCATCCGCCATCACTTTGGGCAAATCCGGGGAAAGAAATGTTTGCACATGAATTCCGTCCAGCCGGCCGTTGAACATCGCTAAAGTATTTTCCACGATGGAATTGATGTTCGCCGGCGCGGGCTTGGCAGTGGGGAACCGCGCCAGAGTTGAAAATTCGTCCACCAGCGTACGGAGAGTCTCAACTGCGCTGCCAATGGTTTCCGCGCAACTATGCAAAACCTTGAGCGAAGCCTCATCGGGAGGAGAACCTCGTTCCAGATGACGGCGAATCCTTTCCGCGGAGAGTGCAATTGGCGTCAATGGATTCTTGATTTCGTGGGCCACCCGCCGGGCCACTTCGCGCCAGGCAGTCTGCTTCTGCGCTTTCAGCAGATCGGACAAATCTTCAAAGACCAGAACGTATCCCAGCCTCTGTCCTTCGTGCTGGAGCATCGCGACGGTAAGGGCGGCATTGAAGTGAGAGCGATGCAACGCGACCTCAAGCTGTGTAGTGGTCGTCCCCATGCGATCAGCCCGCCGCAATAGAGGCTCAAGATCTTCCAGTATCTCCTGGGGGAACACGTCGCGGAGCGCGGCGCCGATCACGATCAGGTTCGCGGAATCCGACCCGGATAGGTTGAACATGCGAATCAGCGCGTGGTTGACGTGAGTGATCCGGCGATTCGCGTCCAGCGAAAGAACCCCGGTAGGAATGCTCTCCAGGATGGTCTCAATGTGCCGGCGGCGCTGTTCCAGTTCGATGTTAGCCGCGCTCAGTTCGCGGCTGGAGGATTCAATCTGATGGCGGCTGGTCTCCATCTCCTCGGCCATGCGGTTGAAGGACCGTACCAGGTCGCCAATTTCGTCGGCTGCCGTGACTGCCACGCGATAATCCAGGCGTCCGCGGGAAATCTCCTGAGTAGCTTCAGCAAGCGCTACGACCGGGCGAGTCACTAGTTTGGCGAGATACAGGGCCAGCCACGTAGTGGAAAATAGCACCAGCACTGTGAGCAGGAGCAGAAGCTCCATGTAAGTGCGGCGTACCAGTCTTCGTTGTCGATAGAGTTCTTGATAGCGTTTCTGGCTGGCATCCAGTTGTTTGACGGTGTCGGAAAATTTCTGCGGCAAAGGCATTCCGACCAGGATCAGACCGTCATCGTTCACGGCAGCGCCACCCAGAATGTAGTCGGTGTTTTCCCATTTGAATGGGACCACCACGTCGGAACTCAGGCGATCAAGCGGGATTTTTGCCTTGATCAGCGGCCACGATGCCGGAGCGTTGAGGCTGGCCTCGGCGTTGCCTTGCTGGAGAGCGATGGCGAAGCCGCCTTGCAGGGTAGTCTCATGCCGCCGGAATTCATTGATCACGGTGGAGAAACTATGGCCGGCAAAGGCACGCTGGGTCTCCGGCAAGGCTGCAATGGATTCGGCTTCCGCACGCGCGTTCTGCGCCGCGTATTTCGATACCAGAGAAGCCACGGCTGCCGTATCTTCCCGAACCTCTTCCACCGGACGCGAGAACCAGCGCTCGAGCGAGCGGTTCATCAGACCGTAGGTAAAAAAGAACATCATGATGACTGGCAGGAATGAGAGCAGCAGCCCGCCCACTACCAGACGCGTGCGGAATTTCGAGCCCAGGACTCCCAGCCGCCGCTCGGCGAAAAGCTTCAGCAGATTGCGGGCGAGAACGAACGTCAGGGCGACGAACAACAGAAATATCAGGATCGTCAGAGCGGCGAAAAAAAGAAGCGGGAAGCGTTGCTGGGTGTCAGCGTTAAGAAACGGCAGATCAAACGATGACTGCGACAGCAGGATCCCGAACGAGGCGAGAATCCCAATCGCCAGCAGGGTTATGACTTTCTTCCGGCTGGCTTTGTCGCGGGTTGGAGTGGGAACTGGCACCGTTAGCATACAACCCTAAGTGCCTCATTATAAGCCTCGGACGCGAGGATTCAGAGGTTGCCGCCTATTGCACGTACTTTGCGAGAAGTGAGGCCTGTCGGTCTGTTCAACGTCCAGCACTATGAGTTTTTCTTCCGAGGGCGAATTTTCCGTCGACGACTTTTGATCTGTGGCGACGTTCACAGTCGATATCGATATCATGGACGGCCCCGCTTCTCGCAAAGTGCGCGGAAATTGGTCACCCACACTCAGTCTTGTCCGCGAAGTCTCTGTTCTTGAACCCAATGGGTTACCAAGGTCATCTCGCGTCTTCCCCTACGACCCAGCGTAAATGTTCACCGCACTACCACGTCTCCCCTGTATTAAAGCGGCTTTCACGAAGGTTCACTCTGAAACTTGTGGACGATACACACTAGTCCCACGCACCAAAGTTACTGGTGCCGTAACCCAGTTACGTTGACAATTTGTGTCAACGCGATAGGCTGCAACTTCTCCCTCGAAAAAGCAGCGTAGTCGCGCCGCGTTCGCAACCGAAATTATCTGAAAGCAGATAGGAGATCGAGGTATGTCTCAAAGGTTGGGTGATCTTCTTGTCAAAGAGAAGGTCATTACCTCAGAGCAGTTGGAGCAGGCGACCAAGACTCAGAAAGAGACCAACTGTCGTCTGGGCTCTGCGCTGGTCAAGCTGGGTTTCCTGACGGACGAGGACGTCACCAACTTTCTCTCTCGCCAGTATGGCGTTCCTGCGATCAATCTCTCCTATTTTGAAATCGATCCTTCTGTCGTAAAGCTGATTCCTTTTGAAACCGCGAAACGTTACCAGATTCTGCCCCTGAGCCGCGTCGGTGCTTCGCTGACCATCGCCATGGTGGATCCGACCAACGTCTTCGCCATGGACGATATCAAGTTCATGACCGGCTTCAACATTGAGCCGGTGGTCGCATCCGAAAGCTCGATTCTCGAAGGCATCGAAAAAGCCTACGGCACTACCCAGCAGGAAGACCTTGAAACCGTCATGCAGTCGATGACCGAGGTCAATGATGCTGACGTCGAACTGCAGTCGGAAGAAACCGAGATGGAAGCCGCCGACCTGGAGCGGGCGGCTGACGAAGCTCCAATCGTAAAGCTGGTCAACCTGGTGTTGACCGACGCGGTGAAGCGGGGAGCCAGCGACATTCACATGGAGCCGTACGAAAAAGAGTTCCGCGTGCGTTTCCGTATAGACGGCGTGTTGCAGAGCATCATGTCACCGCCGCTGAAATTGAAAGACGCCATCACCTCGCGCGTGAAGATCATGGCGAAGCTGGACATCAGCGAAAAGCGTCTGCCTCAGGACGGACGCATCATGCTGAAGATGAGCCTGGGCGGACGCAAGAAGCAGCTCGATTTCCGCGTCAGCACGTTGCCAACTCTATGGGGCGAAAAAATCGTGATGCGGTTGCTGGACAAGGAAAACCTTCGTCTGGACATGACCAAGCTCGGTTTCGAGCAGGAATCGCTGACCAAGTTTGAGAAAGCAATTCTGAAACCCTACGGCATGGTGCTGGTCACCGGTCCCACGGGATCGGGCAAGACCAACACTCTGTATTCGTCCATAGCGCGGCTGAACACGCCCGACACCAACATTATGACGGCCGAAGATCCGGTCGAATTTCAGTTGGCCGGAGTCAACCAGGTGCAGATGAAGGAGCAGATCGGCTTGAACTTTGCAGCCGCGCTGCGCGCCTTCCTTCGGCAGGATCCCAACATCATCCTGGTCGGCGAAATCCGCGACTTTGAAACCGCTGAAATCGCCATCAAGGCCGCTCTCACAGGCCACCTTGTGCTCTCCACGCTGCATACAAACGGCGCTCCCGAGACGATTACGCGCTTGATGAACATGGGTATTGAACCCTTCCTGGTGGCGACCTCGGTCCACCTCATTTGCGCGCAGAGACTGGTGCGCCGCATCTGCCGTGAATGCGCCGAAGTAATAGACATGCCGGTGCAGGCACTGATCGAAGAGGGTTACACACCGGAAGAAGCCAAGACGGTCAAGATCCAAAAAGGCAAAGGCTGCGGCGTTTGCAACAACACCGGATACAAGGGCCGGACCGGTTTGTACGAAGTCATGGAAGTGGACGACGAGATCAAGGAACTGGTTCTGGTCGGAGCCTCCGCATTGGAATTGAAGAAGAAAGCAATCGAACGCGGCATGATCACGCTGCGCCGCAGCGGTCTTATCAAGGTTGCTGCGGGTTGGACCACGCTGGAAGAAGTGGCACGCGAAACCATTCACTAGAGTTCGGAAGGAAAGGGAAAAACTATGTCGCTGTCGTTAAGTGATCTGTTGAAGAGGCTGCTTGAGATGGGGGGAAGCGACCTCCACATCACCACCAATTCACCGCCACAAATTCGCGTCCATGGACACCTGGTGCCGCTCGACCTGCCACAGATGACGCCGGCTGAGACCAAGCAGCTGGCCTACAGCGTTATGACTGACTCGCAGAAGCATCGCTTCGAAGAAAACCTCGAACTCGACTTCTCCTTCGGTCTGAAGGGATTGGCCCGCTTCCGTGCCAACACCTTCAATCAGCGCGGCGCGACATCGGCTGTCTTCCGTCTGATTCCGTTCGAGATCAAGTCGTTCAACCAACTGGGACTGCCCGCCATTGTCAGCAAGCTGTGCGACAAGCCCCGCGGACTGGTGCTGGTCACGGGTCCGACCGGATCCGGCAAATCCACCACGCTGGCCGCCATGATCGACAAGATCAACACTGAGCGGCACGATCACATCCTCACCATCGAGGATCCGATCGAATTCGTTCACATGAACAAAAACTGCGTGGTCAATCAGCGCGAGTTGCATGCTGATACGAAGAGTTTCGCAGACGCATTGCGCGCTGCCCTCCGTGAAGACCCGGACGTTGTGCTGATCGGCGAAATGCGCGATCTGGAAACCATCGAGTCGGCGCTGCGTATTGCTGAAACCGGTCACTTGACGTTCGGTACGCTGCACACCAACTCGGCATCCTCGACCATCAACCGAATCATCGACGTGTTTCCGGCCCACCAGCAGCCCCAGATTCGGGCGCAGCTGTCACTGGTGCTGGAAGGCATTATGTGCCAAAGCTTGCTGCCGAAGTCAGACGGCAAGGGGCGCGCCATGTGCATGGAGATCATGGTTCCGAATGCAGCTATCCGCAACCTGATCCGCGAAGACAAGATCCACCAGATTTACTCGTCGATGCAGTCCGGTCAGGACAAGTTCGGAATGCAAACCTTCAACCAGGCGCTGGCGACGGCATATTTCCAGAAACAGATCACTCTGGAAGTAGCCATGGCCCGTTCCAGCAACACCGACGAGTTGACGGAAATGATCAACCGCGGCGCAGGCTTGAATCGCAATCAGCCTGCTCCATTGGCAAAGGGTGCCGCGCCCGGCAAGCGCTAGGGCGATAAGCATCGGGATACGAATTAAGCGTGGCCGTCTTTACCGCCGATAGCAGTGGAGACGTTCACCGGAAGAACGAATTGCAGCAAGGAGAGGGTTACCATGCCAGTTTTTACATTTTCGGGTAAAAATGCGTCCGGGAAAAAAGTCAGCGGCGAGCGGACTGCTCCCAACAAACAAGTGCTCACGACCCAGTTGCAGCGCGAGCGCATCACGCCGGGCGCGATCCGGGAAAAAGGCAAAGAGTTTGTCATGCCGACTTTCGGCACTGGCAGCGTCAAGACCAAGGACATCGCCATTTTCTTCCGGCAGTTCTCGGTCATGGTCGACGCCGGACTTCCGCTGGTGCAGTGTCTCGAAATTCTGGCTGCCAATCAGGAGAACCCGGCATTCCAGAAGACCTTGACCGGAGTGCGGACCACGGTCGAAGGCGGCGCCACTCTCGCCAACGCGATGAAAGGCTATCCCAAGGTTTTCGACGACCTGACCACCAACATGATCGAAGCCGGCGAAACCGGCGGTATTCTCGACATCATTCTGCAGCGCCTGGCTATCTACATCGAAAAAGCGGTCAAGTTGCGTGCGGCGGTGAAATCGGCCCTGATCTACCCTGTTTCGGTTGTCAGTCTGGCTTTCCTGATCGTGGGCGCACTGCTGAAATGGGTCGTTCCAATCTTCTCCAACCTGTTCATCGGACTTGGCGTCGCTCTCCCGCTCCCCACGCGTATTGTCATGGGATTGAGCGCGTTCGTCGGGCAGTTCTGGTGGTTTTTCATTATCGGCATCGTCGGCCTGGTCTTCGGTATGAAGCAGATCCGCAAGAATCCCAAGGGCCGCTACTACTTCGACTATTGCCTGCTTAAGTTGCCCATTCTGGGTGTGCTGCTCCGCAAGATCGCGGTGGCGCGTTTTACCCGGACATTGGGAACCTTGATCACATCAGGCGTACCGATCCTCGAAGGTCTGAGCATTACCGCCCGGACTTCCGGCAACGCCGTACTGGAAGAGGCGCTGATGAAGGTGCGCAAGGCCATCGAAGAAGGCCGCACCATCGTCGATCCTCTGCGGGAATCGGGAGTATTTCCCAACATGGTGACCCAGATGATCGGCGTCGGCGAAGCCACGGGCGCCATGGATGCCATGCTGCAAAAGATTGCCGACTTCTACGAAGACGAAGTTGACTCCGCCACTAAGGACATGCTGGCCATGCTGGAACCGGTCATCATCGGTCTCTTGGGCGTCATGATCGGTGGCATCGTCATTTCACTGTACATGCCGCTGTTCTCGATGATCGCCAAACTGGCAGGCTAGGTACAAGAGCAGTCCTCAGTCGTCGGTCTTCAGTCTTCAGCTCTTGCTGACGACTGACGACCGATAGCTGGCGACCGCAACAGGGTCTCGCATGCAATCCATTTTTGATGATCGCCTCTGGCTGGCCTGGCTAGTCAAGGTTCGGATCATTATCCTGACTCTTCTTCTGGGAATTGAGCTGGCCATCGCGCGGCTCACTCCCAACCCCTTTCCGTTGCGACTATTCGTGACGGCGGTTTTGTTGTGGTATACGATTTCAGCGTTCTATCTGCTTTTGCTTTCATTCTGGGACGAACGCCGCACCCAGTCACTGTTGCAAGTCATTACCGACCTTGTGATGGTCACTCTGGTGGTGTATGCCACCGGCGGCGTTGACAGTTCTCTAAACTTTCTTTATCCGCTGGTCATCATCGTAGCCTGCATCCTTTTGCCCCGAATCTGGGCGTACTTGACCGGAGCGCTGGCGTTCATCCTCTATGTTGCCGTTCTGGAGTTGACTTACTTCGAAGTCATTCCTTCCTACTCGACAACGCATCCCGGCCTGGGTGCGCTCCAGGCCATCATTTTCGTTAATCTCTTCGGTTATCTGGCGGTGGCGTATCTGGCGGGATTACTGGCGTCCAAGCTGCGCCAGGTTGACGTGAAGCTGAAACATACTCGCGGTGCCCTGGAAGATCTTCAGGCACTGCACGAAAACATCATTCAATCCATCAGTGGCGGCCTGATCACTACCGGGCTTGACGGATACATCACACTGGCGAACAACGCCGCGCAGAAGTTATTCGAGCGTTCTGAGTATGACATTCAGGGACAGCCCTTAGGGCAACTCTTCCTCGACCCATTGCCTGTGGTTGAAGAAGAACGCGCTCACGGTGAAGTGCGCTTCGTGGCGTCGAACGGTTTCTGCAAGACGTTTCGGGTGCGTGTTACCGCGCTTTCAGTGCCCGGCAAAACTGTTGGATACGTCTATACCTTTGACGACTTGACCGAACTGCGGCGTCTGGAGCGGGACTTGCGCATTCAGGACCGTCTTGCTGCCGTGGGACGGCTGGCGGCGGCTATCGCGCACGAGATTCGCAATCCGCTGACGTCGATTGCCGGTTCCGTAAGCATGCTTTCCGAGATTGCCGATCTAAGTGACGAGCATCGTCAGCTTCTGCAGATTGTGACGCGAGAGTCGGAACGGCTGAATAGCATCATCACCGATTTTCTGGCGTACTCCCGTGGCAAACGCTATCAGTTCGCCAGCGTCGATCTCCTGTCCCTGCTTGAGGACACGCTCACCTTGCTGGAACACCGGCTGACGGCCGAGAACCGGAACATTCGAATCGAGCGTAATTACAACTTTAACGAAGCGCTCACCATGGCGGACGGCGACAAGATCAAGCAAGTGTTCTGGAATTTTTGCGAAAACGCGCTTCGGGCCATGGGAGCGGGAGGCGTGTTGAGTGTTTCCGTGGAGCAGATGGGGGACGACTGGCAGATCAACTTCGCCGACACCGGTCCGGGCATGAGCCGTCAACTGGTGGAGAAAATATTCGAGCCTTTCCAGTCGCAGTTCGAAGGCGGCACTGGTTTGGGACTAGCCATCGTGTATCAAATCGTTCAGGCCCATGAGGGCAAGGTGTGGGCACGGTCCCGCTTAGGCGAGGGCAGCGTGTTCGTTTTACGGCTGCGCCGGTTGACGGTGGTGGAAGACGTTCCCGCGAAACCGGTTGGCAAAATTGAACTCCTTTCTCAACAGGAAGAAAGCGTTGCAGCAACCGCTGCGACAGGAGGGAGGGCGCATGGGTAACATTCTGGTCTGCGACGACGAACGCTCCATCTGCGAAATGCTTGACATTGCCTTGCGCCGCGACGGCCACAAGGTCGAGACGGTAAAGTCTGGAGAGGATGCCAAGCGGAAACTCGAAGGCAATCTTTATGACGTGGTCGTTACCGACATCAAGATGCCGAACGTAGATGGCATCGAAGTTTTGCGCTACGCTCATCAGGTCTCTCCCGACTCCGCAGTC
>Ga0163162_10008382_pt1 | contig 10079 bp, 6 predicted proteins | sample S55metaG_FD_115310 | JGI IMG/M metagenome (GOLD analysis project Ga0163162, IMG submission 115310) | Switchgrass rhizosphere microbial communities from Kellogg Biological Station, Michigan, USA - S5-5 metaG | ecosystem: Host-associated > Plants > Roots > Rhizosphere > Soil | place: USA: Michigan...
AAAAGTAAAAAGTAAAAAGTAAACACTCTGGTGAATTCCTGTTTTGACCTTCAAAATTTTCACTTTATTTGGCGTCAAACCAAACTGGTTTTGGATCATTCCAGTTACCATTATAGTTGATAAATAACTCCTCTCCTGCTTTTATAAAATGCACCGTTTTTATAATGATCACTCCCTTTTTAAAATCCATTTCGTATTCGCAATTCGACCGGTAAGAGTGATTATAAACGGCAAGATACCCAAGTGCCATGCAACATTGGTCTTTTTTTTCACCCCATTCAAAGAGATAATCGTGGAGTAGTGTTTGGTCGAGTAATTTTCTTTCCTCGCCATTCATTACAATAACAGGCGACTCCTCGACCACAGTTCCTTCATCAATATTTGCTGACGTGAACACACCACGTCCCATCAATGGTGTTTCTGCAATATAAATAGAAGATAAAATCATTTTCAAGCCTGAAAATTAATGATCATTTTCTTTCATTGCCCTGTGTTCTTTGGCGTGAGTCCTTAAATTTGCCGCATGAGTCCGGAGATGGAACATAGTGGTTTTCGTGAGCAATTTGAGGACCTTGTACAAACCGGGGACAACAGACTACTATCCGAGTTCCTCGATGATCAGAATATCAGCGATGTGGCTGAACTGATCTTTGACTATCCGGAACATGAATTGGCCATTATCTCTTCCATGTCGGTCCACCGCGCCGCCAGTGTTTTCAAGATACTGGAGCTGACCAACCAAAAAAACATCATCAAAAAATTGCCCCCCCATAAAACGGCGGCGTTGCTGAATGAACTTCCTCCCGATGACAGAACGGATTTCCTGGAAGAACTTCCCAGCAATGTCGTTCGTGAGCTGATCAAGTTGTTGAACACTCAGGAAAGAAAAGTTGCTCTTTCATTGCTTGGATATCCGGAGAACAGTGTAGGCCGATTAATGACTCCTGATTATGTGTACGTATATGAAAACGATACAGTGGCCGACGTACTCGAGACGATACGCAAAAGAGGAAAAGATAGCGAAACCATTGATGTGATCTATGTCATCAATAAGAGCGGTGAACTGATGGACGACATCCGTATCCGGGAGTTTTTATTCGCCTCTCCCGATAAAAAGGTTTCGGAGATCATGGATGGTCGCTATATTTCACTGAAGGCAGATGATGACCAGGAAAAGGCAAATGAAGTGTTTAAAATGAATAACCGTGTAGCTCTGCCTGTGGTAAGCAACAGCAATAAGCTGTTAGGGATAGTTACCATTGACGATATTCTTTGGGTTGCTGAAGAAGAATTCAGTGAGGACATTCAAAAGATCGGTGGTACAGTGGCATTGGAAGCTCCTTATCTTGATACCCCCTTCTTCAAGCTGATACAAAAAAGAGTGGGCTGGCTCATCATCTTATTTTTGAGTGAGCTGCTGACAGCTACAGCCATGGCTTATTTTAATGATGAAATTGCAAAAGCCACCATGCTGGCGATGTTCATTCCTTTGATCATGAGCAGTGGCGGCAACAGTGGCTCACAAGCCAGTACATTAATTATCCAGGCGATGGCCGTGGGTGAAGTTCATATCTCAGACTGGTGGCGCGTGATGCGGCGAGAAATTTTATCAGGCTTGCTATTGGGAACTATCCTTGGCCTCATTGGGTTTGTGCGCATTGCTCTTTGGCATGAACTGATGAAACATGGCATTATCAGGGACCTTTATGGGCCTAGTTGGTTGCTTGTCGCTTTTACTGTCGGTGTCTCATTGATCGGTGTTGTGTTATGGGGCACTTTATCCGGTTCCATGCTACCGATCATTTTAAAAAAATTGGGAGCTGATCCTGCCGTGTCCTCCGCCCCTTTCGTAGCTACATTGGTTGATGTTACAGGTATTGTTATCTACTTCAGCGTTGCATTTTTATTTTTGAAGGGGATATTGCTTTGAAAAATTTTTGTTTCTATTTTCCCTCATTCATTTATTTACACAATAACCACTATCACACCACAGCTAAACTCTGCTTATGATTAAAAATCAAATGATCGATTTTAATGGGATTTCTATTGCCATTAAAAGACATGGCTCGGGGCAACATGCTATTATTTTCATACACGGAAACAGTTTGGACTCTGACACGTGGTTGCCACAATTAGAAAATAGAGAGTTAAACAGCAAATATCAATTAATTGCTTTTGATCTGCCTGGTCATGGTCAATCCGGGTGGTACCAAAATGATGCAACAAAAGGTTACAGGCCAAAAAATATCTTACCTCTTATAAAAAAGATCCTGGAAACATATGCTGTTACAGAATTTCTATTGGTAGGTCTTTCTTATGGAACAAATATTATCGGTGAGATCGACACACCTATGCCAGGATGCGTCGGTATGATGTTGGTAAGTCCCTGTATTGTAAATAATGTTTTTACCGCTGCGGAAATATTGACTCCCGGACCTAACGCACATGTGATCGTTGCAGCCAATCCCACCGACCGGGAATTGTATGACTACACTTTTTTACATCAGAAGAATAAAGCGATCGGCGAAAGATTTATTAAAACTTACAGAGCTGCGGATCCCGCCTTCCGCGAAGAACTTGGAAAGGCCATGTTTGAAAATGATTTGACCGATGAACTTGAAAATATTAAAAACTGGAGCCTGCCGGTTTGTATTGTGTTTGGCAAAGATGAAACGCTGATAAAAACAAACTATCTCAATAACTATGGGCCGACATGGAATCAGAATGTTTACCTGGTCGATCACGCCGGTCATTTGATAAATGAAGAAGAACCTGAGGCGTTCAACAAATTACTTTTGACTTACGCCAAAGAGGTTTTCAAAGAAATCCCCGGCTGATCGCACAACGAATTAATTCAGCCACGTTTTTAGTGTTTGTTTTCCTTAGCATATTTTTTCGGTGGTTCACAATGGTGCTTTCACTCAAGTGAAGTTTAGCAGCTATTTCTTTACTGCTAAGACCATCGGCTAATCTTCCCAGTATTTCTCTTTCTCTTCGCGATAAACGAGAATCGTCAGGCTCTGGGTAAAAATAACCGGTATGAATGTTCGTGAAATAAACCTTTCCGTTCTGATTAATTTTTTTGTCGATCGAGAGGACGATCGAGCTGTCTTTTTTTATTGGGGTAACATCCATTGCCATCCCGATGCTGTAAAGCGGGAGATTGGTTTTGGGGTCGGTGATATAACAACCTTCCTGGAATAACTGCGCCCATCTTCCGTCTGCTTTCTTTACCCGGTAATTAAAAGAAAAAACATACTCACCGTGCTGATCTTGCGGCGTTGTTTTAAGGAATTCGACAATGTGGTTAAATATGGTTTCGTTGTAAATTTTAAAATCATCTTTTTGAAACAGGCCGATGACGAACTCTATCCCGTTATCCATAACCTCCCTGGGGTCATACCCTATCATGCTTTTGGTTTGTCCGCTTAACCCCACGTGTCTATGCTGACTATAGTCAACCACATAGAGATGTCCTTTTAACGGCAAAAGTTTTGGCGGTATGGCCTCCGCCTCTTTAAGCAACTGCAACACTTCTCTGTCATCAATGTCTTTTGACCGATAATAAGTTTCATTTAATAAACCGGTATAGGTTATTATTTTTTTGGAGGACATGGTGGTGGCTTGAATTCAAGGTAAGAAATCGTCTGGCTTAAACAATAAGTGTAAACACACAAAAATTAGCCATAAATGGCTATTGCAACGAATTGAAAGAAAGATAAATTTTACCGATTGAAAATTCACTAACCTCCTCCCTCTGAAGCAACGAACTCTTTCTACCATGTTGCATTATCCATTAAATATACTCAAATGAAAAAGCTCTTCATCCTTTCCACCATTTCTTTAGCGCTGTTTGTTCTCAATATTAACGGAATGGCTCAACCATCTCCTACCTGGGTCGCACGTTACAATGGGCCAGCTGGGAAAAACGACCAGGCACGGGCCATGGCAGTAGATGCAAGTGGATACATTTATGTAACTGGACCGAGTGACGGCTCCAAAAACGCGAATATTGATTACGCAACGGTGAAATATGATCCTGTTACACATCAACAAATGTGGGTGGCAAGATACAATGGATCCGGTAACGGAGAAGACTGGCCGTATGCCATTGCAGTGGACGGAGCAGGTAACGTATATGTAACCGGGCGAAGTGTCGGTAATGGAACTAATCTTGATTATGTCACGGTGAAATACAGCCCGGGTGGCGTGCAAAGATGGGTAGCAAGGTATAATAGTCCTGGCAGCAGGAATGATATCGCAAAAGCTATAGCCGTGGATGCAGCGGGAAATGTATTTGTGACAGGAGCTGCTGATGCTGAAAACGTATTAGGCAATCCCAACGCGGCAACTACTGTCAAGTATGATTCATTAGGACACCAAATCCACGTTGCTACCTATGATGCGTTATCAAACGACAATTCCAATACAGAAGCCGGTAATTCAATTGCATTGGATGCAACTGGCAATTTATATGTTGCGGGAAACAGCGCAGGGGCGTTGATCATAAAATATGACTCTAGCCTTCAGAGTCAATGGTTCAAAAACATTGCAGGCGGTGACGCACACAAAGTTTTGGTGGATGCTTCAAATAATGTTCTTGTTACAGGCTGGACGGGTCAAACGTTTAAATACAGTTCTAATTCAAGCGGTGATTTGATTTGGCAGGCAACCAACAGCAGCGGTGCCTTTTGGGACATGGCTTTGGACCCGGCGGGTAATGTTTATGTGACAGGCCAAGGGAGTGATTACTTGACAGAAAAATATGATGGCAGTACGGGCGCCACGCTATGGTCGAAAATATATGTTGGCTCAGGCAGTGGGCCGGATTTTGCCAGGTCAATAGCTTTGGATGGTGCCGGTAACGTGTATGTAACGGGACATTGCACAGTTAAGAACGGCAGGAGCTCGCTTATTTGTGCTGGTTCTATAAAGTATGATAACTCCGGTGCGCAAAAATGGGTAGCCTTGTACGACAGTGCAGCCAAACTAAACAGCGATGGGTTTGTTGTGGCCACTGACGTTAATGGAAATGTTTACGTAGCCGGCCAGGGAATAAGCAATGCAAAGGCTACCGATTTTGATTTTTTGACGATCAAATATGCCCAAGGCAGTAATGGTTTTGTAACCAAACATTCCGATGCTACTATGGAAAATAATGGCGTGGCTGTTTTCACACTCCAGACCTATCCCAATCCATTTTACAATAGCACAACGATACAATATGAATTGCCACACGATGGAAAAGTGAGGCTTGCCATTTATGATCTGGCAGGCAAGGAAATTGCAACCTTAGTGAATGAAGCCAAACCTGCCGGTGTTCATAAAGTAAATTTTGGAGCAGGCAAACTTTCTTCAGGTACCTATCTATGCAAGATCCAGTGCGGAGATCTTACTAAAACGAAAGAGCTTATTATTTTGAAATAAGAGACTAACGTCGTTACCGAACCAGGTATTTTTTACAATGCTATTGAAATCGGACAAAGAAGAACGCTCGTGTTAATTGAACAAACAGACTAACTGTTATTCCAAGTCGCCGACCTCAAATCCCGCTTAGCTTTTAGGCGGGATTTATTTTTAAAAAACTAGAAAAGAGACGGTTAAAACTAATCCTGTTGCTTCTTTGACATCTGCCTTATTTTTTAGACTTTCGCATTGAATTAAGTGCAAAGCCTTAATCGATCAATAACCTGTAACCTTAAACCTGGAATTATGTGTGGCATTGTTGCTTACATCGGTCCCCGTGAAGCCTATCCTGTAATCCTAAAAGGACTAAAACGTCTCGAGTATCGTGGTTATGACAGCGCGGGTATTGCGCTTTTGAACAGCGGCTTAAAAGTGTACAAGAAGAAAGGAAGAGTTTCTGAGCTTGAAGATTCATTATTAGGAAAAGATCTCCATGCAAACATCGGCATTGGTCACACCCGCTGGGCCACGCATGGTGAACCAAGTGATGTGAATGCCCATCCCCAAACTTCCGCGAGCGGTAAGCTTGCCGTCATACACAATGGCATCATTGAAAATTATTCGCAATTAAAGCAAGAGTTAACAAAAAAGGGATACAAGTTCAATAGTGAAACTGATACGGAAGTACTGCTCAACTTCATCGAAGACATCCAAAAAAACAATGACTGCTCCCTGGAAGAAGCGATACGCATCGGTCTAAAAAGAGTGGTAGGGGCCTATGTCATTGTAGTGATCGACCAGGAGCACCCGGATACTTTGATCGCTGCACGAAAAGGAAGTCCCCTCGTAATTGGTGTAGGTAAGGGAGAACATTTTCTAGCCAGCGATGCATCACCCATCATCGAATACACAAAAGAGGTCGTGTATGTGAACGATTATGAACTGGCCATCATCAAGGCCGATGAATTAATTCTTAAGAATCTTGGTAACGACAAATTAACACCTTACATCACTAAACTCGATTTGGAATTGGCCGCCATCGAAAAGGGCGGATACGATCATTTTATGCTTAAGGAAATTTTTGAGCAACCCAATACCATTCATGATTGTTTACGCGGAAGGTTGGATGTGGATGCCGGCACCATAACCATGAAGGGCATTGAAGAATATGCCGAGCAGATCATGAATGCAAACCGGATCGTAATGGTGGCGTGTGGCACAAGCTGGCATGCAGGTCTTGTGGCAGAATATATTTTTGAGGAGCTCTGCCGTATCAATGTGGAGGTAGAATATGCTTCTGAGTTTCGCTATCGCAATCCTGTGATCAATAAAGGAGATGTGATCATTGCCATTTCGCAAAGCGGTGAGACAGCTGACACATTGGTCGCGATTGAAAATGCTAAATCAAAAGGCGCCATTATTCTCGGTGTGGTGAATGTGGTCGGTTCATCCATTGCCAGGACAAGCCATGGCGGGGCTTACACGCATGCCGGTCCCGAGATCGGAGTCGCTTCGACCAAGGCTTTTACAGCACAGTTGGCGGTGCTTGCCATGATCGCTTTGAAAATTGGACGAAAGAAAGATACAATTAGCGAGGAACGCTACCACCACTTATTGAATGAACTTCATGCTATTCCCGAAAAAGTTTTCAAGCTGCTTGAATCCATTGACCACATAAAGGAGATTGCAGAGAAATATAAGAATGCAAGAGATTTTCTTTACCTGGGTCGTGGATATAATTTCCCGGTAGCATTGGAAGGAGCATTAAAGCTGAAAGAAATTTCTTATATACATGCTGAAGGATATCCCGCTGCTGAAATGAAGCACGGGCCGATAGCTCTCGTGGATGAGAGCTTGCCGGTAGTATTTGTGGCCACAAAAGATAGTCACCATCATAAAGTGGTTAGTAATGTCCAGGAAATAAAAGCAAGAAAGGGAAAAGTTATTGCTGTTGTTACGGAGGGCGACGAAACCACTATTGATCTGTGCGACGACGTGTTTATAGTCCCCGAGGCTGATGAGATCGTAGCCCCTATGCTCAATGTGATCCCGCTGCAATTGCTCGCGTATTACATTGGCATTGCTAAAAATTATGACGTAGACAAACCGAGAAATCTTGCAAAGAGTGTAACAGTCGAATAAAGCCCCTGTCCCCTAACGCTTGCGCTAAAACTTGAGCCTCGCTGCGCTGAAGCTATGCCGCAAGGGTCTAAAGCTTCGGGACATTCGGACTGTGTTGACGAAAAGGAGAACTTAGATCGAATATTTTGTTATGTAATTCAATCTTCACTTAAGATGTTTTAAAACACTCACTTGAGGGTTAAGAAAATTTCCACCAAAACAATTACCGGGGGCATCCCTTACATTTGCTGATAAGAGTTCCATTAACAATTCTTCCCCTTGAGGAGTCTTTACAACACTCCCAATCAGGGGCTGAAAATATTCACTAAAAATAATTCCCGGCGGTATGAACGAGATCCAGAAAATTCCCATCGGCTCACTTGGTTATAATTTCGTTTCGCCTCAATATATTCCAAAGGGAAAAGATGAATATTACCTCCGCAATATCCAGAACCGCAACGGCATTCAGTATCGGAAATTAACAGCCTTTGAAATAGAAGTGCTTGTTCGTAACCGGAATACATCTGATGACTGGAATTGTGTCCTGGTCTCCAACGCGTTTAATCCGGAACTTGTAAAAAATTGTAAGTTCTTTGGTCTTGTCCGAATTGGAAAACTCGAAGCGCTTTATCTTTCTTTTCATGATATCAGGCTGCCGGTCGGCCTGTACAACAGCACCATTATCAGTTGCGATTTCGGGGATAATGTAGTTATTGATAACGTAAACTACATGAGTCATTACATTGCCGGGAATGAAGTGATCATAGTGAATGTGAACGAACTGGCTGTTTCTGATCATTCAAAATTTGGGAATGGCATTCTCAAAAAAGGCGAAGATGAATCGATCAGGATCTGGATGGAGGTCTGTAATGAAAATGCAGGACGGAGTGTGATACCATTCAATGGAATGTTGCCAGGTGATGCCTATCTCTGGGCGAGGTACAGGGACGACGAAGTGCTGATGACCCGCTTCAAGGAGTTCACCCAGAAGAAATTTGATAGCAAGCGTGGTTATTATGGTAAGATCGGCGACAGAACGGTCATAAAGAACAGTAAGATCATTAAAGATGTTTGGATCGGGAGTGATGCCTATATTAAAGGAGCAAACAAACTAAAGAATCTCACTATTAATTCATCGCCTGAAGAAAAATCACAGATCGGCGAAGGAGTAGAATTAGTAAATGGTATTATCGGCTTTGGCTGCAGAATATTTTATGGTGTAAAGGCAGTACGTTTCATTCTTGCTTCAAATTCACAATTGAAATATGGAGCAAGGCTTATTAACTCTTATTTGGGGAATAATTCTACTATTTCTTGCTGTGAAGTTTTGAATTCTTTGATCTTTCCTGCACATGAACAGCATCACAATAATTCTTTTTTGTGCGCCGCGTTGATCATGGGTCAAAGCAACATGGCCGCTGGCGCAACCATTGGTTCCAATCACAATAGCCGTAGTGCAGATGGTGAGTTAGTGGCTGCACGCGGTTTCTGGCCTGGGCTTTGTGTGAGCCTGAAGCACAATTCAAAGTTTGCCAGTTTTACCCTTATCGCTAAGAGCGATTATTCTTTTGAACTGAATATTCCTATCCCGTTCTCCCTGGTGAGTAACGACGTTGGTAAAGACAAGCTGGTTGTTATGCCTGGCTACTGGTTCATGTACAATATGTACGCCCTGGCACGTAACGCCGTAAAACATGCCGATCGTGATAAAAGGCAGGAGAAAATTCAATTGATCGAATATGATTATCTGGCACCGGATAGTATCAATGAAATTTTTGAGGCATTGCAATTATTGAAGAAATTTACCGGCATTGCGTACGCAAAAAAGAATAAAAAGAAATATTCAGATAAAGAGATGACATTGGTGGGCGAGAAATTGCTGGAAGAAAAAGATGAGCAGGTGGACAAACTGGAGATCTTAGCCGAAGGTTTTGAGAACAGCCGCCGGAAAACGGAATTGATCAAGGTACTGCCAGCCTATGGTATTTTCAAAGAATTGATCACGTACTACGGCATATCACAATTGGTAAATTATATTGCCGGGGAAAAAATTGATTCATGGGAAATCTTTTCAAAAACCCTTCCCATGGATGCAAAGAGAAATGCCTGGGAAAATGCCGGCGGCCAGCTACTTCCAAAGGCGTCTGTTGAGACATTGGTTAAACAAATTCATTCGGATAAAATAAATACCTGGGATGGGATTCACGACTTTTATAAAAAGAACGCTGAGATCTATAAGGATCAAAAATTGCAACACGCTTTTGCTTCCTTATTCGAAATAAACAAACTCACTTCAAGAAAATTTGACAAAAAACTTTTCAAGAATTTACTCGACCAGGCGGTTACCACCCGCGAGTGGATGACCAAGGCTATCTATGATTCAAGAGCGAAAGACTTCCACAATGATTTTCGGCAAATGGTTTACACCAGCCAAAAACAGATGGATAAAGTGTTGGGAAAACTTGATGAGAATAGTTTTATCAAACAGCAGGTTGACGAATTCCGTCAATTTAAAAAACAGGTGAATAGTATTATACAGTCCTTCTATAAAT
>Ga0163162_10008383_pt1 | contig 10079 bp, 3 predicted proteins | sample S55metaG_FD_115310 | JGI IMG/M metagenome (GOLD analysis project Ga0163162, IMG submission 115310) | Switchgrass rhizosphere microbial communities from Kellogg Biological Station, Michigan, USA - S5-5 metaG | ecosystem: Host-associated > Plants > Roots > Rhizosphere > Soil | place: USA: Michigan...
TAGTTAAGGGTCTCATTCATAAAACAACGCCGTATCAGTATCGTTACTATTTAAACTACTGCACATTTAACTATACCATGGCCTGGTGGGACTGGGACCGCTGGCAAAAAGAAATTGACTGGATGGCCCTGAACGGTATTAACCTGCCGCTGGCCATAACCGGCGAAGAAGCCGTTTGGCAAACTGTTTACAAAGACATGGGCTTTACCGATAAACAACTGGACGAGTTTTTTAGCGGCCCTGCTTATTTTTCATGGTTTTGGATGGGGAACATTGATGCCTGGGGTGGCCCACTGCCGCAGCATTGGAAGGACTCGCACAAAGCATTACAAAAAAAAATCCTGGAGCGTGAGCGCTCTTTTGGGATGAGGCCTGTATTGTCATCATTCACAGGCCACGTGCCACCATCATTTAAAGATAAATTCCCCGGTGCCAAGGTTAAAAGAACCAACTGGGATGCCGGATTTCCCGATGTTTTTATCCTTGACCCCGACGATCCGATGTTTGAAACCATCGGCAAAAAATATATAGAAGCGCAGACAAAGGAGTTCGGCACCGACCACCTGTATTCTGCCGATACTTTTAACGAAAACGTGCCGCCAACCAACGATTCAACCTATTTGGATGGTATGAGCAAAAAGGTGTTTAACTCTATGGCCGCTGCCGATCCCAAAGCAATTTGGGTAATGCAGGGCTGGATGTTTCACTACAATAACAAATTTTGGCAGCCGCAACAGATCAAAGCTTTGCTTAACGCTGTGCCTAATGAACAAATGATAGTACTTGACTTATACAGCGATGCTCATCCCGTTTGGAACCGTACCGAAGCATATTACGGCAAGCCATGGATTTGGAGTATGCTGCAAAATTTTGGCGGTAATATCAGTCTGTTTGGCCGCATGCGCCACGTAGCTGCCGACCCGGCCATTGCCCTGCATGATCCCGAATCAAAAAATATGCGTGGTATTGGTGTTACGCCCGAAGGTATTGAGCAAAACCCGGCGCTATTTGCCCTGATGCTGGAAAACGTTTGGCGCGATACCCCAATTGATGCCGATGCCTGGGTTGCAAATTATGCCCAACGCCGTTACGGTCAGGTTAATAGCCAGGCAAACGAGGCATGGCATATCCTGTTAAATTCGGTTTATTCTGGTGGCTTAACAGAAGGTGGCCCTGAATCGATCATTGTGGCAAGACCAACATTTAAAAAATATATCGACAGGGTGCTTACCAAGCTCGATTATGACCCGATGCAATTGGTTAAAGCCTGGGGCTTGCTTGTAAACGCTGCCGACAGCCTAAAACAAAGCGATGGTTTTCAGTATGACCTGGTTGATGTAACCCGTCAGGTATTGGCCAACTATGCGAGCCCGCTACAGCAAAAAGTGGTGCAGGCTTATCAAAATAAAGACCAGCAGCAGTTTAAATTATACAGCGGTCAGTTCCTGGAACTGATGGATGATATGGATGCCCTGCTAAGTACCTGTAAAGATTTCCTGTTAGGTAAATGGATCAACGAAGCAAGGGCTAATGGCATAACCGACAAAGAGAAAAACCTGTACGAATTTAACGCCCGCGACCTGGTTACCCTTTGGGGCGATAAGGAAAGCGGTTTAAGGGAATATTCCAACCGCCAATGGGCCGGTTTGATAAAAGGTTATTATAAACAACGCTGGGCAATGTACTTTGATCTGCTGGATAAGTCATTATCGGCTAAAACCGACTTCAATGCCGAGGCCTTTGACAAGCAGGTGAAAAACTGGGAATGGCAATGGGTGAACAAGCATGACAATGCCTACACTGATGCTGCTAAAGGTGATGCCGTTGAAAAATCAAAGCAATTGTATACTAAGTATAACACGGCGATTTTAGGAACTCGCTAAGAAACTTAATTAAAACGTCATTGCGAGGAACGAAGCAATCGCGAACTGTACAGGGCGGCTTTGCAAATCGGGGATTGCTTCATGCCTCGCAATGACGCCTAAATATTAATAATACGGGATTACAATATACAAATGAAGCTCCATCACTATATATTAACATTTATCTTACTACTAAGCGCCTTTACTAAAGCACACAGTCAAAGCGCTAACGATCATATTTTCCCGGCTTCGGCTGTTGCTAAGCCCTACATAGATTTTGACAGCAAAGGTTTTATGGTGAATGGTAAACGTACGTTCATCGTATCAGCCGGGTTGGAATACGCCCGCATACCGCATGAGCTTTGGTACGATAGGCTATTGCGGATAAAACGGGCGGGTTTTAATTGTATTGAGATCTATACCATCTGGAATTTTCATGAAGAACAGGAAGGCAAATTCAATTTTACCGGTGATCACGATTTGGGTAAATTCCTGGATATAGTAAAACAGCTTGGCTTATACGCCATTGTGCGCGTTGGCCCGTATTATTGCGCTGAGTGGGATAACGGCGGTTACCCCATATGGCTTAAATTTAAAAAAGGCCTGCGGGTTAGGGAAGACAATAAACCATTTGAACAATATGTAGATCGCTTTTTTGACCATTTATTGCCCGTAGTATTTCAACGACAAATAAATAAAGGCGGCGCGGTGATATTGGTACAGTTGGAGAATGAGCATCCCAACGGTTGGGGAACCGTAATGCCCGACGGCTATTTCAAACACCTGCAGGCAAAAGCTTTGGATATGGGTATGCAGGTGCCATATTTTTTCAGCGGTCTGCACCATGCCAGCGATCCCGCCGGTGATGGTAAGCTTGATGACGATAAACGGCCAAACCCATGGTTTTCTACCGAGTTCTGGGCCGTTTGGTATTCGCAATATGGTGCAAAGCCGGGCGATGCAGAGCTTTATGACAGGCGCACCTGGAAGATCATTGCCCGTGGTGGTAACGGTTATAACTACTACATGGCTCATGGGGGCTCGAACTTTGGTTATACCAATAATGATGAGGATGCAGCTTCGTATGATTACGGTACGGGCATAGGCCAGGCGGGTGATTTGCGGCCAATATACTGTGCTTTTAAACGTGCTGCATGGTTTTCGCGTAGTTTTCAGGATGTATTGGAAAACAGTACAAATGCTTCGACTGCTTACAGCGGCATAACTAAGGATACCGCTTTGAAAATATCCGCCCGCACAAGCCCTGTAGCTGATCTGATATTTTTAGATAATCCGGGTGTTGCTAAACTAAGCACAGCATTAAATATCAAAGGTGCCGAAGATCTGCTTGGAGGTAAAGCCATCAGCGTTCAGCCTAAAGAGATCTTCCCCGTAGTGCATAATTATAAACTCAATGATGATGTTACGATTGACTGGGCATTTACACGCGTATTCGCTATAGTTAAACAGGCTAACACTACTACTATAATTGTTGACGCTGAACTCGGTGATCCGCTGTTGCTTCGGTTCAATACAAAAGATAAAGCTTCATCAAAATCAACTGCCGTAAAAATTGGCAGTAATGATGTGTTGATCGACGAAAAAATGCCTGTTGCCAATGAAATGCCTGTTGAGTATACCTTTACCTCCGGCCCGCAGACCATCAGGGTTTTGGCCATGAATCGGGCTTTAACCGATAAAACGTGGATCACCGAAACTGAAGGCAAAAGCTATATCATCACGGGGCTAAACTATGTTGGCGAAACCTCGGTTAAAAGTGGTCAATTTAAAATCACAGCAGAAACGCCTTTGACGCAAAAGTCGCTACAAAAAGCAATTTTATATATCGATAGTAAAGGGATCGCTTTTAATATCGATGCCAAAAAGGGCGGCCAGCAACAAATCATCAATTTATCAAACTGGCAATATAAAAACGCCGCCGTCAACGTGGCATCCAATGTAAGTACAAGCACCTGGCTTAAATCAAAAGAGCCGCAGCCTATGGGTGCTGATGCTGACGTAACTGCTGATGCCTGGTATAGGACCATGCTAAATATCCCATCTAACGGAAAATATACCTTACAGGTTAAAGGAGGCGGCAGGGGACAAGCTTTTATTGACGGCAAACCTGTTACGAAATGGAAACTGAACGATAATGAGTTATCACTCGATCTTAAAAAAGGAAAACATACGTTGGCTGTTTTTGCTGCGCATGACGGTCGTGATAAGTTAGCTGCCTACCTTGGCCCGATAGATGAAGTGGATAGCAAAGGGCTTTTTGGCACAGCGCTGATCAAAAAGGGAGGCCCTTTTATTACCGAACTTGGCGACGGGTATTTTACCAAAGCCGCAAAAAAGAATGATGTAAAACAAGGGCCGCCGGCATTTGATACATCGGTATATAAAAAATATAAAATAGGCGCGGATGTTTTTGATCTGAAAGAGGGTTATGCCTGGTTCCACACAACCATTCCACAGCAACCAGAAGGTACATCTAAAATAACCGTTTTGTTTAAAAGTGTTGATGAAAATGCGACCGTATTTATCAACGGTAAGCAGGTAGCCCATCATGATGGATGGAACCAGCCTTTTGAGGTGAATATTACCGATGTCGAAACGTTAAAACATCCGGTTGATCTTACTGTCTTTATCGAGAATTATTCGAATGAAGGAGGGATCGATCAACCTATAAAGATCAACGCCATTGGCGATGCTACTGCTGTAACCGGATGGCAACTGAAGGGCGGTCCGGGTGATGCGCAGGCTGTTCAGGGTTGGGCAAAGCTTGATGCGGTTAAGCAAGTGAAAAGCGCTCCGGCCTTTTATCGTACTACTTTCAGTGTGCCACAATCAGGTGGGAATACCTTCATCTGGCGTTTTGATCCGGTAGGTTTAGGCCATGGCTCTGTTTGGGTTAACGGTCATAACCTGGGCCGATACCCTGAAAAGATGGACATGAAGAGCCTTTATATCCCCGAATGCTGGCTTAAGCCTGGTTTAAACCAGGTGATGGTATTTGACGAAGAGGGCAACAGTATCAATAAAACCAGGATTGTAGCTGAAGAGGCTGCGGGCCGGTTAATCAAAGAAATTTCAATACCCCTTAATTAATATAATAGCAAAGATGGCTGCAACAACCGAAAGATTTACCGCACTTGATGTTTTCCGTGGTATGACCATTTGCTTCATGATCATCGTTAATGCCCCCGGTTCGGGGGCAAACGTATGGTCGCCGCTTGATCATGCCCCCTGGATTGGTTTTACACCTACCGATCTGGTTTTTCCATCGTTTCTGTTCGCCGTAGGTAATGCGCTTAGTTTTTCCAAAAAGAAATTTGAAACTGATGCCGCCTTTATAGGCAAGATCTTTAAACGCACAGTGATTATTTTCCTGCTGGGCTACCTCATGTATTGGTTCCCGTTTTTCCATCGTGAGGCGGGCAGTTGGGTGTTTAACCCGCTAAACCATACCCGCATTATGGGGGTGTTACAGCGGATAGCATTGTGCTACTTTTTTGGCGCGTTGATAGTGCATTACTGCTCTCAAAAAACGGCTATTATTATATCTGTTGTGCTTTTAATGGGCTACTGGGCTTTCCTGATATTTTGCGGTGAACCGGGTAAAGAGTATACCATGCTTGGCAATGCAGGTACCCAGTTGGATATCGCGCTGTTAGGTAACGATCATTTATATCATGACAAAGGTGGTCCCATAGCTTTTGATCCCGAAGGTTTACTCAGCACCATGACCGGGGTTGTGAATGTTATAGGCGGTTTTCTTGCAGGGGCATTCATTCAACGTAAGGGAAAAAATTATGAGTCGGTTGCAAGGTTATTCATGTGTGGAGTATTATTAATTGCTGCTTCACTATTCTGGGCGCAGTTTTTCCCAATCGCCAAAAAACTATGGACAAGCTCGTTCACGCTGCTTACCATCGGTATTGATCTTTTGCTGTTAGGTTTTATGGTGTTTGCCATCGAAATAAAAAAGATAAAGAGCAGTACAAACTTCTTCCTCATTTTCGGAAGAAATTCATTGGCTATCTATTTATTGTCGGAGTTGCTGCTTACCGTTTTTCAAACCATTTGGGTAAAACCGCAGTTAAGTTTTTATGATTGGATAAACCAGGTGTTTTACCAAAAGATATTCCCCGGTGCTTTTGGCACACTGGTATTTGCCCTTTGTTATATGATGCTTTGTTGGCTGGTGGCCTGGGTGCTTGATAAAAAGAAGATTTATATTAAAATATAATTTCTTATCGTAGAGACGCATAATTGCGTCTCCAACTATACAGAGCGAACATTGAATTTCCGATGCCTTGCAAGCGGGAGACTCAATTATGCGTCTCTACATTTAATATTTAAATCATTGATTACGCAATTGAAAAAGATATTCTGTTTTGTTTTGACTCTGATGCTATTGTTGGGTATCAACTTGCAAGCCCAACAAATAAACCACTTGCATTATGTTGACCCGTTTATTGGCACAACTGTAAGTAATGTGCTCACCAAATGGGGCAACAATGGGGGATGTTATCCCGGTGCGGTTGCACCATCGGGAAGTATACAATTAAGCCCCGAAACAAGGGTTGCCGGGGCCAGAGGGTATAATTATACCGATAGTTCAATTTATTACTTCAGTTGCCTTGGGCACATGAGCGGCTTTCCGGAAGGATCATCCGGGCATTTTTTTGTAATGTCATGGAATAGCGGCGCTAATTTTGAGTTTGGTAAATCAAGCATACACTTTTCGCACAAAAAGGAAAGTGCTGTGCCGGGTTATTATAAGGTGAATTTTGATGATCAGCCCATCACAGCCGAGGCAACCGCTACTGCAAGAACCGGTATGTTTCGTTTTACTTTTAACGGAAATGCTAAGCCGCAAATTTTTATTGGCAATGGTGGCGAGATTAACGCCATATCCAATAAAGTACTCCATGCTTCTGATGCTAACACTATTATAAACTTTAGTGAAGGATACACAGACAAAAAGGAGGTTAAAGGTGGTTGGCTGTTTACCTTCTCTAATGCCCAAACAGGTGCTACAATTATCACTTTGCAGTTGAGCAAATCATCGGTAGGTTATTCCGGTGCAGAGCATAATATTGATCAGGAAATCGGGAGCCTTAGTTTTGATGAGGTTCGTGCGCAAACCAGTCGTGAATGGGCTAAACTATTATCGGTAGTTGATATAACCGATGGTAATGAGCAAAACAAAACAATATTTTATACTGCGCTTTATCATTCGCTGTTGCTGCCATGGGTTATCGACGATGCTGATGGTAATTACCAGGGCCATGATGGTAAGGTTTATCAAAAAACGGGGCAAAATCAATATGGTGCATTTTCTCCCTGGGATACTTTTCGTTCGCTACACCCATTACTTACCCTTTTATATCCGCAAAAACAACAGGATGTGATCTTATCCATGTTGGATGTTTACAAACAAAGCGGGCACCTGCCAACCGAAAGCATGACGGGTAACCACGCCATACCTATTGTTGTTGATTCCTATCTAAAGGGGATCACAGGTTTTAATAAGGAGCTCGCTTATAAGGCTATGAAGAAAGATCTGGTTGACGGCCCCTTTGTTCAGTCGGATATGGAAGTTTATCACGAAAAATGCTACGTTCCTTTTTTCCGGCCAGAATCGGTTACCCGCACTGTCGAATATGCTTATGATGATTGGGCGCTATCACAATTTGCCGATAAGGTAATGAACGATAAGCCTGCTTATCAGCTGTTATCAAACAGGGGCTTTAACTACCGTAATCTTCTAAATAAAGATGAATTGTTTATGCTTCCACGAAACGGCGAGGAATTTAAACTTCAACCCGGTACATCTGGTTATAAAGAAGGCGATAAATGGGTGTATTCATACTTCGTGCCCCAAAATGGTAAAGACCTGATCAACATGACCGGCTGCAGCGAACAGTTTGCCGCCCGTTTAGATTCGGCGCTTAGTAATAGTGTTATCCTGTTCGATAATGAAACTGTGTTTCACCTACCTTACCTGTTTAACCAGGCCGGTAAGCCACAGCTAACACAAAAATGGGTAAGGGATATCATGCTTAACAGGTTCAGCGCTACGCCCGGCGGTTTGCCCGGTAACGATGATCTGGGTTCAACCTCAAGCTGGTATATTTTTAGTTCGCTGGGGATTTATCCCGTTTGTCCGGGCAGGCCGCTTTATGCCATTGGCGCACCATTGTTTAAAGCAGTAACCCTTCATCTGCCAAAGGGCAGAAAGTTTGTCATCAGCAGCAATAATTCAGCATTAAAAAATAACTATATACAATCATTGCAGGTAAATGGTAAGGCCTGGCGGCAGTTAGCGTTACCGCATTTCGTTATGGCAAACGGCGGTTCAATGACTTTTGATATGGGCAAAGAGCCTGCCAATTGGCCTGCGGACAAAGATCCGGTTGAGTTATCATCTACACAAAAAAACACAGCTTTTAAGATCATTGATTATTCGGTTGATAAAAAAAGTGTAGTGTCACACGAGCCGCTTGTCGTAAAGTTCAGGCTTAAAAATACAGGTAGCAAAGGTGTTAAAACGGTGAAGTTGTTGGTTAACGGCAAGCCATATGGCTATAAGAACTGTTTGATTGAACAAGGCCAAACTGTTCAGGATTCTATAATGTTCAGGCTTTATCCGGTTGGGAAGACTACATTGACACTCGATAATACGCTCCCGTTGACTGTTGAGGTGAAGCTGCCGGCAAAACCACAGGAGCATGCTTTTGAAATATCCCAACTGCAAGTAAAGCCGATGATCAGGCTAAATGAAAACCAGGAAATTAAGTATCAAATAAAGAACACAGGTGGCCTTAATCAAACCTTTATCATACCCGTAATCCAAAATGATTCGGTTGTATTTACAGATAATATCAAACTGAATGCAGGTGAGGTTAAAACTATCAGCCATAATGTTAAATCATTAAAAAAAGGATTTAAATACATAAGAGTTGATACTGCCAAAACCACCTATAAAGTTTATGAAAATGGCATCGAATCGTTGCTCCTTGATTTTAGATTGGTTAATCCGGGTAAAACCGTACCCGATAGCTCAGGATTTCATAACAACGGGAACATTATTTCAACTCCGGCAACAACCAATAAAGATCAGCTGCTGTTTGGCGATAGCACTTACGTGGAAGTTCCAAACGCGCCGGTTTTAGATAACATGGGCGAATCCATCAGTATGATGGGCTGGGTGTACCCAACCGGTAACGAGAAAGGTTTAACCGATATCATTACCAAAGGCGATAACCACGTGTTGCAAATGACCGATAACAAAACGCTTACTTTTTTTGCCGGCGGATGGGGCAGGGGCGATTGTACGGTAAACCTCCCTACCGACTGGCATCAACACTGGCACCACATAGCAGGGGTTTGCAGCGGCAAAAAGCTTTATCTTTATATAGATGGCATTTTAGCAGGCACTTCCGAATTAGATGTAACTGCTGATCTGTCGGTAAATAACAAATGGACGTTGGGCCGGAATGAGGAGTTTCCTTCAGAAAGGGTGTTTCATGGTTATATCAACAAAGTGAAAGTATTCAAGGCTGCTTTATCTGCCGATGATATAAAAGACATCGTATCCTCAGAAAAGGTATCAATTCTTCAGCAATAAATATTCGCGAAAAAAATATCAGGCTTAGCACAAATATGATCTGAAAAATTAGAGATTTGCCAAGCCTGTTTAAACAAGCCTAAAAATCTATCTGAAATGATCTTAAACATCTGCCCGAAATTTAAACGGAAGATCTACCCGTTGATAATGCTTTCGCTGGTCACTGCAACAGCAAACGCGCAGCAAAAAGCAGCAAAAGTAAAAAAGGATGAGGTTGACTACGTTAACCCGCTCATTGGTACCGCATCAACCGGCTTTGCCAAAGGACTTGACGGCGGTGGCACCATGCCATGCGTAAACGTGCCTTTTGCCATGACTAATTTTGTAGCCCAAACCGGCGAAAATAAGATGAGCAAAATGAGTTATACCTATGAAGATAATTCGGTAATAGGCCTGATGGCCTCACACCAACCCACCGTTTGGATGGGCGATTATGGCTACGTATCTGTAATGCCCGAAATTGGTAATTTACGTGTACTGCCCGAAGAGCGCAAACTAATGTTTGACCACAAAGATGAGGTAGCCAAACCATATTACTATTCGGTAAAACTAAAAGCCGGAGCCAACGCAGGCATCAA
>Ga0163162_10008386_pt1 | contig 10079 bp, 9 predicted proteins | sample S55metaG_FD_115310 | JGI IMG/M metagenome (GOLD analysis project Ga0163162, IMG submission 115310) | Switchgrass rhizosphere microbial communities from Kellogg Biological Station, Michigan, USA - S5-5 metaG | ecosystem: Host-associated > Plants > Roots > Rhizosphere > Soil | place: USA: Michigan...
ACTGTATATGTAAACCCTTGCTTCGGCTTCGGCGGTTTTGATTGTTAAAACACCATTCTGTTGTTTAAAGCCCTGTACGTTACCTGCTATTTGTAAATTCATGCCTGTAGTGCACCCGGATAGATGGGGTACTTAAAGGCAACGTTGTTTGGTTGGCTTGGTTTTGTTAAATGTGAATTGGTATTGATTGAAGCTTAATGCTGCAAAATGCTATATCCACCCCGTCATTGCGAGGTACGAAGCAATCCCCTATTTACAGATACGCTCTGTATAGTTTGGGATTGCTTCGTACCTCGCAATGACGAGTGGAAGATAAGCTGTAACACAACTTTGAAAACGTTGCACTGCTATTTCCATATCATCCTCAAAAACGACCAACCCCGTTTTCCACCCGATCAACGCCCCGGAATTTTCGACCAAATTGTAAAATATTGATAATTAGTACGTTTTAAGCGTTTGCCGAGTGCTTTTCGGCATTGGTCTATATATATAAAGCGCTGGTATAACACTTTTTAGCAGTTAAAATTAATGTTGTTCATTTGATCATTGAAAATAACAAACACAAAATATTAACAATACTCAAAAGCTCAAAATCATGAAAACTTCCATAAAATTATCAGCATTATTTTTCTTATTAAGCGCCGGCGTTTTTGCAACTACAGCCGCTAAAGCAGCCGATGTAACTGATGTAACTCCTAAAGCTAAAGAAGTGGTATCCTTCCGCGCACTTGATCATGACCGCGGTGTTAAATTAACTATCGCAAAATCAGATAAAGGCCGTGCGTTTGTACGCGTTTACAGTAAACAAAATGAACTTTTGTTGAAAGATGTGGTATCAACCAAAACAGATGTTGAAAGAGGTTATGTTTTAACCAACCTTGAAGATGGCGACTACATTATGGAAATTAAAACCGATAACCAGGTGGTTAAGAAAACCCTGCATGTTTACGAAGACGGCGACCAAAAAACATTCTTTATTTATCAGGACTAATTTTTAATTAAGCATATATAAAAAAGCTCCCGTTCGGTTTACCGACGGGAGCTTTGCTTTTTAATGAGATCAGGTATTTAGTCCCAAAGTTTTTCAGGATATACGCCGTTAGATACCAGTTCAGATATGCTTTTTTGAACGATAGGCTTATCTTCTTTATAAGTAACACCAAACCATTTTGAACCGGTTGGGATCACTTTAAATGCAGCAGTACCATCTTTGATCAGTTTGTCCGCAGCCAGTGGGATGAAGAATTCAGCTTTAGGGTTGTTTTCGTTAGCGGCAACAAAGTCAACAAACATTTGCTCGCTTTGTTTAAAGATAGCCGGTGTAAAGCCCCAGAAGTTCATTGATACGCGGGTATCGTTAGGAAGTGCATATTCGCCGGTAGCATCTTTATAAGCTACGCTGCCATCTTCTTTAAAATAAACTTCAGTACGTTCGTTAATTTCAACCATGTTGCCGTTGTCATCAACCTTGCACACACCACGTGATACAGAGCCATAGTCAGACAAAGTACGGTCAATCTGGTAACCGATCAATGAATACAGGTCGTCTTTAACTTCGGTAGTTAAAAATTTAGCCATTTTTTCAAATGCATCATAACCATAGTAGTCATCAGCATTGATCACGCAAAAAGGCTCGTTTACCTGGTTGCGTGCAGCAAGCACTGCATGAGCTGTTCCCCATGGTTTAGCGCGCTCAACTTCTTTATCAATACCGAATTGCTTAAGGTCATAGCTCTGGAAAACATAATCTGTTTCTACACGACCAGCCAGTTTAGGCTCGAAAATAGACTTAAAGCTATCAACAAACTCTTCGCGGATGATAAATGTAACTTTACCAAAGCCGGCTTTTATAGCGTCATAGATCGAATAATCAATAATTGTTTCGCCGTTGGGGCCAAAGCCGTCAACTTGTTTCATGCTACCATAGCGGCTGGCCATTCCTGCGGCCAGTATCAGTAAGGTTGGTTTCATAGATAAATGAGAGGGGGTTATTTAATAGAGTGATTTTAATACTTAGTTAAATTTTTATGTATGAATGAATTTTGTGCCTGATTGTTTTACAAATTTCATTTTTGTTATCTGATATACCTGAAATCCTGGCCAGCTTGTATGTTTAAAAGCGATTCATATATCAAACGGATCACATTGTCAACATCCTCTTTGTGGATCATCTCCACAGTGGTATGCATGTAGCGCAACGGCAATGAAATTAATGCCGATGGTACGCCATCATTGGAGTAAGCAAAAGCATCTGTATCGGTACCGGTTGAACGTGATGATGCCTGGCGCTGGAACGGGATCCCTGCTTTTTGGGCGCTTTCAATAAGCAGCTTATTCAGGTTGTTTTGAACTGCAGGAGCGTATGATACAACCGGACCTTTACCACAGGCCAGATCGCCCTGGGTAATTTTGTTGATCATTGGCGTTTGCGTATCATGCGTTACGTCGGTAACAATAGCTACATTAGGTTTTATTTTATGGGCTATCATTTCGGCACCGCGTAAGCCTATTTCTTCCTGCACTGCATTAACTATATACAGGCCGAAAGGTAGTTTTACATTGTTTTCTTTAAGCAAACGGGCTACCTCGGCAATCATGAAGCCACCAGCACGGTTATCAAGAGCACGGCCAACATAATAACGGTCGTTAAGAATCATAAATTCATCCTCATAGGTAATAACACAACCTACGTGGATGCCCAGCTTTTCAACTTCTTCTTTTGAAGTGCAACCGCAATCTAAAAAGATATTTTTAAGGGTAGGGGCTTCTTCCTTATCGCCGCCCAGGCGGGTGTGGATAGCGGGCCAGCCAAAAACAGCTTTAACAACGCCATTATCGGTATGGATATTAACACGTTTCGAAGGCGCTATCTGGTGATCTGAACCGCCGTTACGGATAACATATATTAAACCATCATTGGTAATGTAGTTCACAAACCATGAAATTTCATCGGCGTGGGCTTCAATAACTACCTTATAATCGGCTTTAGGGTTGATGATGCCAACCGCGGTGCCATAGTTATCAACATAATGAGTGTCGATATAAGGTTTCAGGTATTCGAGCCAAAGCTCCTGGCCTTTCCACTCAAAACCGGTAGGCGAGGGGTTGTTGATGTATTTTTCGAAAAACGCGAGTGAAGTTTCGTTTACAACGGAAGTATGCTGCGGGGCGTCAGATTTCTTTTTAGCCATATTTACATTAAACCTAATTAAATAATGCTGTAAATTTCAACAGCTTAATTGGTAGCTAAAATAACAATTTCATATTAATTAAAGTGTTTTTTTATTAAAATGTTCGATAAGAGCTATTAATAAATTGGATTTTAACAATCTGATATTATATTCTTAAAGCGAGTTAACAAAATTTGCCGTATCGTTAAACGTTGTTGCAAATATTTAGTCACAATAAGGGCCCTTGTTTGTTTTGATACAAAAATGACCGGGTATTTCATAATGCTTTCATGCTTATGTTATACCTTTCCGCGATATTTAATTTTTAATAAGGTGAAATTACTCAGGCTTACTTGTATCTTATTTGCAGCATGTTTTTTAGCGGCATGCAGCGTACCTCAATATGTAAACGTACCGGTTGATTATGCACCGAAGCAGAGTTTTAACCGGGCAAAAACAACTATAGTGGTTATTAACCACTACATGCCCGATTCAACCCGTAACCGGGGTAAGCGCGTACTGACCACATTTAAAGCCGCCGCCTACACCGCCATAAACAACGCCGCCATCCAATTGCATGCGCTGCCCGGCGTAAAAGTTGTGCAACTGGTCGACTCGGTTAACTTTACCGCCAATACTGATTCTGTTAAATTCCTGGCAAAAAAATATAAAGCTGCCTATGTGCTGGCATTCGAGGATTTTAAAGGCGAAACTAAATGGAAGCAGGATTATTATAACGGTGTGCCTTCGGTTTACCGGGTATCAGTGGTTAACACCAGTTTTACATTATATGAAGCAAATGGCATCTATTTCAGAAAGCTAAATGGCGAAGCTGAAATAAACGATAATAACTCATATGGCAGCGCATCCAGTTTACTTGCCCATGGCGGCCCTTTGTTTGATGCTATCCGCAACTCGGCATTAGATGCACTTAAAGATTACCTGCCCTATACAGAATATCACGACCGCCCCCTATATGCTAACGGCGATCAACTGAGCAGCTCGGTTGAATTGATCAAGGCTGGTAAATTTGATAAGGCTTTCCAGGTATTGAACCCGCTTATTGACGGCCCCGACCTGAAGCTTGCCAGCAGGGCTGCTTACAACCTTGCTGTAGTTTACGAAGCCCAGGGCGATATTGACGCGGCACTTGACGTAGCCAAAATATCCAACCAAAAACAACCGAATGATTTTGCCAAAGCTATTATTGTTGATTTGATGAAAGAATAAACCCCAAAACCTAAACCAACCTTATTACAAATACCTTGAAAGCTTTATTGACTATCTGTGCACTGACTGCCCTAAGCCTGACGGCTTGCCATGTTGATTATATAATTACCGTACCGGTTAACTATGCCCCTAAACTTGAATTGGGGCGCAACGAAACTAAAGTTGTATTGGTAAACAGGTTTACTGTCGATTCGTTAGATATTAAAAATAAACGCAAGCGCGGTGTGCTTAAAGGCGGTGTTTACAGTGCCATTGCTATGGCTGCAAAACAATTGGATATGCTGCCGCGCATCAAAACAACGATCATTGCCGATTCTGTAAATTTATCTGCGGATACCACGCCGGTAAAAAAGCTTGCCGAAAAGTACAACGCCAATTATGTTTTAACACTTGATTCGTTGAGTGCCAACATTCCGATGACGCTTGAGGATAGCACGGAAGTATATAATACGGTAGTGAATGTTAAATTTACCCTGTATGAAAGCAACGGCAATTATTTTAAAGTATTAAGAGGGAAGGCAAACGATTTTCATTCAGAAAGCCACTATTATGGCCTGTTTGCAGCCTTGCTGATACACCCTACTATAAAGGGCAATGGACCCGCCATCAGCCAGTCGGCAGGTAATGCAGCTATTGATGCGATAAAGGATTACCTGCCATCTACCTTAACTAATCAACGGCCGGTTTATACCGATAACGATAGTTTGAAGATAGCTGCAAACCACATCTTTGCAAAACGGTATAACGAAGCATTTAAAATATTGAACCCGCTTATTGATGGACCCGATCTGAAGCTGGCCAGCCATGCAGCCTATGACCTTGCCGTGTTGTATGAAGCTCAGGGTGATATTGAGGAGGCGCTTAAGGCAGCAAAATTATCAAACCAAAAATGCCAAAACAATTACGCTACGGCCATTATTCCTGCCCTGGAGAAGGAATGAGTTGTTTTTCGAGGATCTCGTAATCGAAGCCATTTTTTGAGAAAAGCCGGCCCGTATGCGTGAAGCCATGTTTTAAATAAAAACCGATTGCTGATACCCGGGCATTACACCATAATAAGGTACCGCCATTGGTAAGGGCAAAATCGGTTATATGCTCCAGCATCGCTTTACCTATCCCCATTTTCTGAACTGAGTCATCAACAGCAAATTTTCTGAACTGCCAATCGTTGTCCTTGTTAAAAAGGGATACTACCGCTACGATATAGTTATCTTTAAATGCTGCAAAGTGATAGCCGTGGTTATCTTCTTCCATCTCCATTTCATAAAACTTGCTTTCGGGATATAAGATACTTTGCCTTAGCCGCCAGGTGAGCTCCGGGCGAATTTGTTCGATGGAGATATTTTTCATTTTGGATTTCGGATTTTCGATTTCGGATTTTTGAAAATCGAAAGCTCAAAAGTAAACAAATCTGATTTTATACAAAAGGCACAAGTAATCCCGGTACCGGCAGCCGCACAATACTTGCACCAGGAAATAACCAGAAAAGGCAATTATGGCATCAACTATAAAATGGAAATAAATCCGAAATCGAACATCCGAAATCCCAAATCAAAGCGGGATATTCCCGTGCTTTTTCCGTGGGTTATTCACTACTTTATTTTCAAGCATTTTAAATGCTGCGATCAGTTTAATACGGGTTTCGGCGGGTTCAATTACCTCATCTATAAAGCCCCGTTCGGCAGCGCGGTAGGGGTTGGCGAAAGTATCCGAATATAGCTGTTCCATCTCCAGCCATTTGGCTTCATGATCTTCGGCTTTACTGATCTCTCGTTTAAAAATGATCTCGGCAGCGCCTTTGGCACCCATCACGGCAATTTCGGCCGAAGGCCAGGCAAAATTCATGTCGGCCCCGATATGTTTGGAGTTCATCACATCATAAGCACCACCATAAGCCTTGCGGGTGATCACCGTAACCCGAGGAACAGTAGCCTCACAAAAAGCATACAGCAGTTTAGCACCGTTGGTGATAATAGCATTCCATTCCTGGTCGGTACCGGGCAAAAAGCCGGGCACATCTTCAAATACCAGCAGCGGGATATTGAAGCAATCGCAAAAACGTACAAAACGGGCTGCCTTGGTTGATGAATGAATGTCAAGCACGCCAGCCAAAAAAGCGGGTTGATTGGCTACAATACCAATGCTTCGGCCTGCCAGGCGTGCAAAGCCAACCACAATGTTCTCGGCAAAATCTTTATGAACCTCTAAAAATGAATCTTTGTCGATAATATGATCAATGATCTCGCGGATATCATAAGGGGTGGAAGCAACTGAAGGTAATAGTGTGTTAAGCTCGGGTCGCAGTTCATCGCCGCTTTCATAGGGAAGGGTAGGTGCTTTGTCCTCGCAGTTTTGAGGCATATAGCTCAGCAGGCTTTTGATATGCTGAATGGCGGCTATTTCATTAGCACAGGCAAAATGTGTAACGCCCGATTTGCTGGCGTGGGTATTGGCTCCGCCCAATTCTTCGGAGGTTACCACCTCATGTGTTACGGTTTTTACCACATTTGGCCCGGTGACAAACATGTACGAGGTATGCTCAACCATCAAAATAAAATCGGTAATGGCGGGCGAATAAACAGCGCCACCCGCGCAAGGCCCCATAATGGCCGAGATTTGTGGGATAACACCCGAAGCCATGGTATTGCGGTAAAAGATATCGGCATAACCGCCAAGGGATACTACCCCTTCCTGGATCCGCGCACCGCCCGAATCGTTGAGGCCGATAAGCGGAGCCCCGTTTTTAAGGGCGAGGTCCATGATCTTGCAGATCTTTTCGGCATGGGTTTCGGAAAGCGAGCCGCCGAATACCGTAAAATCCTGTGAAAATACGTAGGTAAGCCGCCCGTTTATGGTGCCGTAACCTGTAACAACACCGTCGCCGGGATATTTTTCTTTCTCCATGCCAAAATCAATGGAGCGGTGGGTAACCAGCATCCCTATCTCCTGGAACGAGCCTTCATCCAATAAAAAATGTAAACGTTCACGTGCCGTTAATTTCCCTTTTTTATGCTGACTTTCAATACGTACCGGGCCTCCGCCCTGCATGGCTTCATGACGTTTAAGCCTTAACAGATCAAGCTTTTTATCCACAATTCGGGTTGTTAGTAATTGCTTAAAAATAGTAATTATATTGTAAGAATAGCTTTTGCTTGCTTATTCTGGTGGTTTAATAACAGAATTTTATATATTTGTGTTGATGAAGATCAGGAATAATAAAATATGGGTAGTGGCGCTGTTCATGACCGTCTTTGCAATAAAGATGGGCATTTCGCTTGCACCCCTGTTTTCATATCTTGATAATAAAACGGTAAGTGCGGTGATCCTTCAGCTGGAGCAGGAAAGCAAAACTGAAAAGGAAAGCCCCGAGAAAGACCTTATGAAGGAGAAAAAATCCTTCGATGAATATGACATCCACACCATAAGCTTCATCACCTTCATTACCGAAAGCAAGGTTCTCCACAACCAGGAAAATGCTTTATACAAACAGGTATACCATCCTGTAGTTCCCACCCCGCCGCCCAACGTTTAAAATGAATTTAACCGGATACTTCCCTATCCGGATAGCAATGCTTTTTAATTCATTTTAACAATCTTACTCAATTTTCATTCTTATGCAAATCAAGCAAGGTGAGTCTGCTATGGGCAATCTCAACCTGAAAAAATATTTTTTGTCCAAAAACTTAAAAAGGGACATTCCTTCAAGTCTCGTAGTATTCCTGGTGGCTTTGCCGCTGTGTTTAGGTATAGCGCTGGCATCCGGCGCGCCGCTTTTTGCAGGTGTATTAACAGGCATTATCGGCGGTATAGTTGTGGGTACACTTAGCGGCTCACAATTAAGCGTAGCCGGCCCTGCTGCCGGTTTAACGGTTATTGTACTTAATGGTATTACATCACTTGGCGCTTATGAAACTTTTTTAATGGCCCTGGTTTTGGCCGGTGCATTCCAGATCATACTGGGCATCATCAAAGCCGGTACCATCGCCAATTATTTCCCTTCATCAGTTATTGAAGGTATGTTGGCGGCAATTGGGATCATTTTGATCATGAAGCAATTTCCGCACGCAGTTGGCTATGATGCCGATTTTGAAGGTGATGAGGGTTTTAAGCAGATTGACGAACACAATACTTTTTCGGGTATAACGCGGGCTTTTGCCCGGATAAACTATGGTGCAGTGATCATAAGTATAGTCTCCCTGGCTTTTATGATCTACTGGCCAAAGTTTAAAAAACTGGCCATTGTACCGGCACCGTTGTTGGTTGTACTGGCCGGTATCGGGCTTAGCCTCGCGTTTTCCGGAACAGGGATTGCCTTGCTTGATAAGCAGTTTGTACGTATCCCGCTGGTGAACAGCAGTGCCGAGTTTTTCGCGCTGTTTAAATCGCCGGATTTTAGCCAGATAGGCAACAAGCAGGTTTGGATAACAGCTGCCACTATTGCCATTGTGGCCAGCCTGGAAACCTTGTTAAGCCTTGAAGCTGTAGATAAAATAGATCCTATTAAACGCATATCGCCAACCAACCGCGAACTGCTTGCCCAAGGTTCGGGCAACATAGTAAGCGGTATGCTTGGCGGCTTACCCATGACGGCGGTTATTGTGCGTTCATCGGCCAACGTAAATGCCGGTGCGCGTACCAAAATGAGCGCTATCATACATGGTATATTCTTATTGGTTGCATTATTGGCGATTCCGTCCTTGATTAACCATATCCCGCTGTCGTGTCTGGCAGCGATCCTGCTTATGACTGGGTATAAACTGGCTCGTATAAGCCTTTTCAAGCACATGTGGCAACAGGGCTTGAGCCAGTTTATCCCTTTCGTAGTTACCATTGTAGCCGTTGTAATGACCGACCTGCTTATTGGTGTGGGCATAGGTATGCTGGTAGGGATCTTTTATATTCTGCGTACAAACCTGCGTAACCCCTACTTCTATCACATTGAAAAAAATGGCAGCAAAAAAGTTATTAAGCTTAAGCTGGCCGAGGAAGTGTCCTTCCTGAACAAGGCAGCTATACAGGTAACGCTTACCAGCTTGCCGCAAGGCGCCGAAGTGGTGATCGACGGGTCAAACTCGAGGTATATCGATCCGGATGTACTGGAGATCATCCACAATTACAAGCACAATGCTTATACCAAGGGCATTATTGTGCAACTACAGGATGTAAAGGAGAAGTATGATGTACCTCCTTTAAAAGAAATGGTTTATAACCCCAACTAAAAAATCGAAAAACAATGTCAACACAAGAAAAAACAAACGGCAAAGCCGTAATAGATACCAACAACCTTAAACTTGCACAATCAAGCAGCTATAATACTTTAATTAAAAACAACGCCGCCTGGGTTGAGCGTAAACTGGCCGAAGATGGCGAGTATTTCAAGAACCTGGCTAAAGGGCAGAGCCCGGAAGTGCTGTGGATAGGCTGCTCAGACAGCCGCGTACCTGCCAACGAAGTAACCGGTACTAAACCCGGCGAAGTGTTTGTGCACCGCAACATCGCTAACGTATGCGTTCACTCAGATATGAACATGCTGAGTGTGCTCGATTATGCTGTGAACGTACTTAAAGTAAAACATGTTATTGTTGCCGGTCACTACGGTTGCGGCGGTGTTGCTGCTGCCATGAGCAACAAACAGTTTGGTTTAATTGATAACTGGCTGCGCCACATTAAAGATGTGTA
>Ga0163162_10008387_pt1 | contig 10078 bp, 10 predicted proteins | sample S55metaG_FD_115310 | JGI IMG/M metagenome (GOLD analysis project Ga0163162, IMG submission 115310) | Switchgrass rhizosphere microbial communities from Kellogg Biological Station, Michigan, USA - S5-5 metaG | ecosystem: Host-associated > Plants > Roots > Rhizosphere > Soil | place: USA...
GCTGCTCGACCAGCTGCTCGCCGGCCGTGATGCTGCAGCTTGCTCCGTTCGACTCGACAGTCAGCCGCGACAGCGCGTAATCGGCGATCGACCGGTGCTTGGCTCGAACTTCGCCCCAGCTGATGTCGCCGTCGCCGTTGGTGTCGAGCGTGATCGCGTTGTCGAGATCGCGCAGTGCGATATCCCAGCGGCCCGAGATCGCGCCGGCGTCGCTTCCGACGCGAGTCAACGTCAAATAGCTGTCGCTGGCCTTGTGCGCCGACGTCGGCATCGGAGCTGTCCAAAGCGCGAACAGCAGCAGCGCTGCCATCGCCGGCGATTTCAATGTCCACCTCCGGCGAGAACGCGAAGCGCTGCGTATTGCAGACGATTCGCAACTCTCCACTCGGCAACTTCACGCAGCGCTGCCGCGTCGCCGGTGGCGACAGCCGCTTCCGCGAGAATGCGCAGATCGGCGGGCTCGCGCTGGACTCGCCAGTTTTCGCGCGCCAGCCGCAAGGATCTGCCGGCGTCGCCTTCGATCGTCAAAAGGTAGCGCGCTTCCTCGCGTTTATGCAACGAATCGCCGCGACGGCGCGCGGCATCGAAGCGATCGGCAAGCTCTCGCCGGTGCTGGATGAATGCCGGTGTAGCATCGGGCAGTTGCTTCTCAGCGAGAGCGAGACGCAGCAGAAGGTTGTCGTTCCGAGTCTGGTTCGCTACAAGCGGCGGCACCTCGCGCGCGCGACCTCCGTCGAGCAGAAAGTCGCAATAGGCGGCGATCAGGTACGGGTCACGTGGCCCGAGAGCCAGCGCGGTGCGAAAGTGCGTTTCGGCGGCGGTATGGTCGCCACGGCGGTCGGCAATCTCGCCGGCCAGGGTCAGCGCCCATTCGCGCAGTGCCGCATCGGCGTCGGAAGCGTGTGCGAGCGCGCTGATCAGCGAAAGGTAAGCACTTTCTGCGTCGCCCGAAAGACTGGCCGGTGCCGCGTCGCATGCGGCGAACACCAGAGGCACGGCTAGCGGCGCGATTCGAGCGCAGTCGGCCCGGGCCGACCGGTATTTTCCCTGCACGGTCAGCACCGTCGCTCGCGTGAGCAATGCCTGGCCATGGGCAGGATGTGCGGCGATCAGCCGATCGAGGTCGGTGAGCGCTCCCTCGAAATCGTGGTTGCTCTGCTTGATTGTCGCCCGCAGCAGCAGCGCCGGGGCCGGCGGGTCGGACAGTTTCCACCAGGGTGCCAGCGCGGCCTGTGCCTGACCCAGGAAGCGCGGATCGCCGGTGTCGCGCGAGGCTTCGATTGCGCGCCGGCCCAGCCGAACGGCGAGGGCCAGGTCGTCGGGATGCTGGCTGAGTGACGCGCGCAGCCGCTTGACGTCGCGCAGCGATGGGTCGGCTCTTTCGGGCAGGCGCTCCAGTACGTCGGTATCTGCGTCCGGAATGTAGGGTTTCGCGACAACCGACCCGCCCAGCAGCGCGATGATCAGCAGCGCGGCGACCCGAAGATGGCGTGACAAAGTCGTTTCTCCCGTGGATCGGAACCGCCGGGGTCGTTCTGTCGGCCCCGGCGTTCGCATTGCAGAGTGCTGCTATGGTCCCTCGTTCGGCGAGCCCTTCAGCGGTGTGCGCAGATACGGAAAAGCAGCGTCGACAAAGCTCGAATCGATGAATGCGCCGTCGGTGTAGTGCAAGGTGCCCGCCGGTGCGTCGGCCGGTGTGCAGCCACCGAGGCTCAGAGTGCAAAGCACCCCCATCGCAACGCGGAGCTCGATGTCGACGACGTCGTCGCCCGGGCGCCGGCCGTTGGGAAATCCCGCGGCGTCGCCACCCAATACCCCCAGTCGGCTCTGCGCAGCGCTGGCCGTCGGCGGTATCGCCGTGTTCAGGCGCAGCATTTCCGAGGCGACGACTTTCGGCGGCTTGTTCAATCCGTCAATGCCGGTAAGAAAGGCCGCCACCAGGTCGGTACGCGGGAAATTGGTCGGTGCCTTGACGCCCAGGTTGCCGAAGAGAATTTCCAGCAGCGCCGGCAGGGTCGGATTGGTCACGTAGTCCGCGAACTGCGCGTCATCCCTCGGCTCGCTGCTGTTGAACTTGTTCTTGTCCTTCAGGCCGATGACGACTTCATTGACCAGCGGCGCGCCCAGACGCGAAACCTGGACCAGACGTTGCGATGTCTTCTGCGCGGCATCCAGACCAGTCGACGCCGGCAGCAGAGTGCGCTGCATCGGAATGCTCGCCGTCGTCCAGCCGCCGATGATCGTTGCGTTTCGGCCGGTCAGGCAGGCGATCGGCACCTCCAGGACCATCGCCGTGACGTTCTTGTCGGCCAGCAGGTCTTCGGCTGCGGATTCGGCAGCCGGATTCAACTCCGTCGCTGGAAACTTGATGTTGACCAGATCGAAGGTTTCGCCAAGATTGACGACGAACGGGTCCTTGCGCTGGCCGACGAACACCCGGCCAGTGCCGGCGCACCCGGGGATCGATATGTTCCAGATGTGCTTGTTGGCGTAGGAAACGTAGTCGGAGATGGTCTTGTCGCCGATATAGTCGACCGGTTTGTCGAACGTCGTGCCGCCGGTGCCGAGATTGGTCACCGGAAGAGACCTCCTCTGGGGACCGGGACCGCGCATGACGTTCAGCGTAAAGGTCTCGTGCGTGTTGAGCGCAGGCGACCCGGGCGTCGAGACGTCGCCCGAGCCGTTCTGCACCAGCGGAATGGAGACCTGCTTTCCGCCGATAGTCAGCTGATTGTCGTCGAGGGTATTCTGGAACCTGAACTGGAAAGTGATGTTCTCGACGGCGCCGCCGTCGTTCGTGACATGAATCTCGTATAACGCGTTCGAGTCGAGCTTGAAGTAATTGGGGCCGCCATAGGGATCCTGCAGCGGCAGGTAATTGGCGATCAGCGTGACGTAGCCGTCTCGGCCGGGCTCGTAGCTGCGAAACATGTAGAAGTCGGTCGCATCCACCTGCGGCATCGACGCAATGAAGGGCGCCTCGCGATGGCTGGAGGCGAGCGCGGGCGCGCCGGCCGCCGTTGCCAGCGCCACCGTCAGGCTTGCGGCAAAAAGCTTGAGTCCTCGTTTGTTGAATGGCGTCGTAAGCATGGCAATCACTCCTCGATTGAGCGTTGATCGATACCGGCGCCTCGGGCGCTGGAGGGTGCGGGCAACCGAGCTGCCACGCCGGACTTGCGTGGATCGGGCCGTGGACACATGTACGGAGCCGGTCGTCCTTTGGATGCAATCCCAACCGGTGGGAAAGCAATCGCGGTGTCTCGCGAGCGAGGGCGCTGGTCGCCCGGCGACAAGCCGACGGCTGGGGTTGTCGTGGCGCGGCAGCACCGTGTGATTTATCATCGGCATCGTGGCCGCACCGGACATTCTCGACGACCAGATCGCCTACTACCGCGCCCGCGCCGGCGAGTATGACGAGTGGTGGTTTCGTACCGGACGCTACGACCGGGGCGCGGATTTCAACGCGCACTGGCACGCCGAAACGGAGGCGGTGGAAGCCGCGCTGGTGTCCTGGCTTGCGGCAAGGCGGCCGGCGGATGTCCTGGAGTTGGCCTGCGGCACCGGACTCTTCACCCGGCTGATTGCGCCGCGGGTCGCACGGCTCACCGCGATCGACGCATCGACGGAGGTCATCGAGATCAATCGTGCGCGCGCCGGCGCCGACAATGTCGACTACGTCCAGGCCGATCTTTTCGCGTGGCGGCCGGTGCGGCGTTATGACGCGATATTCTTCAGCTTCTGGCTATCGCATGTGCCCCAGCAGCGCTTCGCCGCGTTCTGGGATCTGGTCGCTTCGGCGCTCGCGCCGGGCGGGGCGGTCTATCTGATCGACTCCGCGTTCGATCCGACATCGACGGCGAAGGATCACGTGCTTCCCGGACGCGAGGCCGGCATCGTGACGCGCAAGCTCAATGACGGCCGGGAGTTCAGAATCGTCAAGGTTTTCTACGAGCCGGCGGCGCTGACCGCGAAGCTCGGACCGCTGGGATGGAGAGCCAGCCTAGCGCAGACGCCGCGCTACTTCGTCTACGGCGAAGTCACGCGATCGGACGGCTGACTTGGCGTAAGCGAACGGCGTCGCTGGCCGGTTTCAGGAATCCGCGTCGTAGACGTAGGGCGATTGAGGGACGCGGCTCGTGTCCATGACCCGCTCTTCGGCCAATTCCTTCGGGCGCTTGTCCCACCAGATCGCGCGCGCTTCGCGTTGCTTGTCGATCAGATCGGGCCGTTTCTGCAGCAGCTCGCGCATGAACTTGGTGTGTTCCGATTCGTAATGGCGGCTGGGCAGCATCATGACGGTTTCCGAAACGTGCGGACGATTGGACAACGAGAGCTGATTCTATCATTCCGGGCGTTCGGCCGCCGGCGCTCGCATCGATCCGGCAATCAAGCGATACTCGTAGAGCCTGCATTCGAGGTTGCCGTTGAACAGCGGCGTGCGGCGGCTCGCTTTCAGGCCGATCAATTTCGGCAATCGCGTGTCACCGCTCAACAGATTAGCCGTCCAGCCGGCATACCGCTGCTTGAGCGCATCGCCGAGCTTCGGATAGAACGCGGCCAGCGCGCCCGAGCCGGCGAGCCGTACGCCATACGGCGGATTGCTGACGATGACGCCGGCGGGCGCTGGAGGCGGGCGCGTCAGCGCGTCTGCGCGCTCGACGATGATCGTATCCACGAGACCGGCAGCAGCCATGTTCTCGCTGCATTGGTGAATGGCCGTCGCGTCGTCGTCGCTGGCCCAGATGGACAGCGGTGCCGGCGGCCTGGCGCGGCGCTGCGCCGCCTGCTTGATTCGCTGCCATGCCGGACCGTCGTACCAGGCGAGCTTCTGGAAGCCGAACGTCCGCTTGAGTCCCGGGGCCAGGTCCAGTGCGATCATCGCGGCTTCGATGGCGATGGTTCCGCTGCCGCACATCGGATCGAGCAGCGGCGTTCCCGGTTGCCACCCAGCCAGACGCAGCAGGCCGGCCGCGAGATTCTCGCGCAGCGGAGCTTCGGCTGTCTCGCGCCTGTAGCCGCGCTTGAACAGCGGCTCGCCCGAAGTGTCGAGGTAGAAGCTCGCGTCGGTCGCGGTCAGGTAGGCGTGCACACGGACATCGGGGCGATCCTTGCTGATGCTGGGGCGGACGCCGCCCGCGGCGCGGTGCCGGTCGCAGACGGCGTCCTTGATGCGCAGCGTGGCAAATTCCAGACTGGTCAGCGGCGAGCGCGAAGCGGCGACGTCGACGCGAATCGTCCGGTCGACGCGAAACCAGCGCGGCCAGTCGAGCGCCTTGGCGAGCTCGTAGACATCGTTTTCGTCCCGATAGGCGCCGTGCCCGACGCGCCACAGAATGCGGCTGGCTAGGCGACTCTCGAGATTCGCGCGGTAGGCAAGCTGGATCGGACCGGCGAACGCGGCGCCGCCGTCGGTGGTCGTGATTTCCGACGCTCCCAGCGTGTCCAGCTCGGCCGCGAGCGGGGCCTCCAGCCCGCGCGGGCACGGCGCGAAAAAATGCTCGGTCACGGATCCGGCGCAGCGAAGGTCAGAACGGTTTCAGCACGACCAGCAGCACGACGCCGATCAGCACCGGCAGCGCGGGAATTTCGTTGATCCAGCGATAGAAGACGTCGCCGTGCCGGTTGCGGTCGTGCCGGAAGTCGGCCATCAGCTTGCCGAGCCACGCGTGGTGCACGATCAGTATGAGCACCAAAGCGAGCTTGGCGTACAGCCAGCCGCCGCCGATGCCGTAGCCCAGCCAAAGCCACAGCCCCGACGCGATCGTCAGCACCGCGCCCGGCGTCATGATGCCGACGTAGAGCTTGCGCTCCATCACCTTGAAGCGCTCGCTGCTTATCGAGTCGCGGGTCAGCGCGTGATAGACGAACAGTCGCGGCAGATAGAACAGCCCCGCGAACCAGGTGACCATCGCGATGATGTGCAGCGATTTGATCCAGAGCATGGCTATTTCAGAAGACGGCGCCGGGTCAGCACCAGCGCGACGTAGTAAGCGGCGAATGCATAGGCAAGCAGCACCGCGATGTGCAGCGGAATGTCGTCCGGAATGCGGCCCAGGAGCAGCGGTCGCGCAATGTCGATCGCGTGCGACAGCGGCAGCGTCTTCGCGACGCCTTGCAGCGCTGCGGGCATCTGGTCGACGGGAAAGAAAACGCCGGAAAGCAGCAGCATCGGCGTCAGCACCAGAGTGAAAAAATAAGTGAAGAAGTCGTATCCGGGCGCCAGCGAGTTCATCACCAGCCCGAACGCGCCGAACGTCAGTCCGACGATGAAGCCGAGCGGCAATACCCAGAGGGCGAGCCACGAATGGCCGAACCCCAGCACCAGCACGACCGCCAGGATCGCGATGACCGACATCACGCTCTTGGTTGCAGCCCAGATCCATTCCGCGAGCACGACGTCGTCGAGCGAAAGCGGCGCGTTGATGATCGCTTCCCAGGTCCGCTGCACGTGCATGCGAGAAAACGCCGAATACATCGCCTCGAACGACGAGGTGAACATCGCGCTCTGGCAGACCATGCCGGTGCCGATGAAGGCGATGTATTTCATGCCGCCGACCTCGGGCACGAAGCTGCCGATGCCGTAGCCCAGCGCCAGCATGTAGAGCAGCGGATCGGCGATGTTGCCGAGCACCGAGGCGATCGCAAGCTTGCGCCAGACCAGGAGGTTGCGGCGCCACACGGGTATCCAGCGCAGCGAAAGCTCGGGCGCGCGGATCAGCGAAGCGGAGATCATCGGACCTTGGGCTTAAGGGGCAGCGTCGAGTATATCGCGGGCAGTCGCGTCATGCCTCGATGCGCGTTTCGATCCGCGCGGCGGGCGAAAGCCTGGCGCAACTTTTCAATCGCGCAGCTCGCGCCCCGTAAGCTTGATGAAAAGATCCTCCAGATTCGCCGGACGGTGCAGGTATCGCACGCCGTTCTGTCCACTCAAGTCGCTCAGCAGCGCCGCGGCATCCTTCGCGTAGCAGAACGCCGTCTCGCCGGCGATTTCCAAGCGATCTGCCAGCGCACGGCCCCGCGCGTCCGCCCAGCGGCGCGCTTCATCGCCATACACTTCGACCACCTCGGGCTCGACGTGCGCGCCGATCAGCGCACGCGGCGTATCGCTCGCGATCATGCGCCCGTGATCGATGACCGCCAGCCGCGAGCACAGTCGCTCCGCCTCGTCCATGAAATGCGTGGTCAGCAGGATCGTCTTGCCTTGCGACAGCAGCTGGCGCAAACCGTCCCAGATCAGGTGCCGCGCCTGCGGATCGAGCCCGGTGGTCGGCTCGTCGAGGATCAGAAGCTCGGGATCGTTGATCAGCGCCCGGGCCAACGTCAAGCGTCGCTTCATGCCGCCGGACAGCGTGCGGATGCTCATTGATCCCTTGCTCGCGAGACCCGCGAAGTCGAGCAGCCGCGGTATGCGCTCGGACAAGGTGGGCGTGGGAATCCCGAAATAGCGACCGTAGATGCGAAGATTCTCGGTTACGGTGAAGTCTGGATCGAGGTTGTCCATCTGCGGGACGACGCCGACGCGAATGCGCGCCTGACGCGCCGCCTTGGGCACCGGCTCGCCGACCAGCGTGATCGTCCCGGCGTTGGGGTCGGTGAGTCCCAGGCAGCAGCGCAAGGTCGTCGTCTTGCCCGCACCATTGGGGCCGAGCAGGCCGAAGCATTCGCCGCGATGGATTGCGAAATCGAGACCGCGCACGACCTCGTTGTCGCCGTACGACTTGCGCAGGCCGACCGCGGCGAGCACGACATCGTCGCGGCTTGGCCACCGTGTGCCGGCGGCCTCCGGCTCGGCCGCCGCGGTCACCGCCACATGCCGACTATGATCCGCGTCAGCTGCGGCAGCCGGCCGTGAAAGAAATGGCCGCACCCGGGAAACACGACGATGGGCAGCTGTTGTGGGCGCGCCCAGGCAAACACATCGGCAAGCCCGACCACGTCGTCCTCTTCGCCATGGATTACTATCGTGTCGGCAGGGACTGCGCCCGTGCCGAATCGTGCGACCGCGGGTGCGATCAGCACCATGCGCTCAGCGGTCACTTGCTGCGCGACGCGTGTCTGGACGAATGTCCCGAACGAGAATCCGGCGAGTACTACGGGAAGGTCGCCATAAGTGGTACGGGCATGGGCCAGCGCGGCCAGCGCATCATCGGTTTCGCCGGCGCCGTCGTCGAATACGCCGGCGCTCCCCGCCACGCCGCGAAAATTGAATCGCACGCTGGCGTAACCCAGGCCCGCGAACGTCTTGGCGAGCGTCTGCACGACCTTGTTGTCCATCGTGCCGCCCTGCAGCGGATGCGGATGCGCGATCAGCGCAATGCCGCGAGGCGCCTGTTCGGGCAGATTGAGCGCGAGCTGGAGCGCGCCGGAAGGGCCGGTGATCGACAGACGCTGTTCGCCTCGCGTCATCAGAGAATGGGTCCACAACTCGTGAAGCGAAAATTATACGCGCCGTTGTGCTACTCGCTTTCGTCGGCGTGAAGACGGCGCGCGGCGACCGACAGCACATAAATGCTCGCCAGGATCGGCCACGCGATGAGCACCGCGTGCGTCAGGCCGTTGAAATTGGCCAGCTGTCCGTACGGCCAATCGAAAAGAGCGAGCGGTGCACGCGCGCGCCACATGTCGGGCGCCAGCAGCGGCGGAACCAGCGAGGCCAGCAGCGCGATCGCGCAAAGCGTCGTTCGGACCGGCCGCGGCAGCCAGACCGCGAGCAAAAGCACCAGCGCGCCGACGGCGACGCCGAGCGAGACACCCGGCTTGATCCACGTCTCCAGCACCGACTGCCTGATCAGCACGCTCGCTGCGGCGCCCTTGAAGATAAGGGCTGTCCCGATCAGCATCAGCACCGCGCCGCCGACGAACCGCCGCTGCCGCAGCAGCAGTGCGAGGAAGAGGCCGACGCCGACCACATTGAACGCGCTCTCCGCCGCCTGAAGCAACGTGCCCGCCAGGTCGCGCGTCAGCTCGAGCGATGGATCGAAGGTCGCCGCGAACAACGGAATGCCGGGATTCAATTGCGCCAGCAACCAGATCGCCAGCAAGGCAAGCCCCAGATCGGCGCCGCGGCCGTCGACAAACACACGGCGCCGCCAGGTGGAGACGCTGGCACGCATTCCGGTGCGATCGAAGGCAATCGCCGACAGTCCGCCGATGCCCGCGCCGGCGGTGTTGCAGACGAGATCCATCGCGCTGGCGTCGCGGGTGGGAATGAACATCTGCACAGTCTCCATCGCGAACGAGAGCAGCAGACCTGCACCGGTTGCGGCCGTCAGGCGAAGCAGCGCCGTGCGGCGACCTGCCAATGCGACGAAAAACCCGAGCGGGGCATAGGCGAGAAGATTGATCGCGACGTCGGAGCGGGTAAAGCGCGGCGGCCAGGGCGCGAACAGGAAAAAGGGCGCGCCCGGCAGTGGCACCATCCAGGCCGAGAACGATTCGAGGCTCGCGTAAATGATCAGCAGCGCATACAAGCCGGCCAGATACTCGGGCAGCCGGGACGGATGCGGGATCGAGCGCACGGGAAACAGTCAGCGCAGAAACTTGCGCACGACGGTGACCGAGTCGGTTTCGGCCAGTGGCGCGAATCCGGCGGCCGTGAACATCGACAGCGCGCCGTGGTAGTGGTCGGCGGCGCGCTCGCTGTCCCCCGACTTGAACGGGAAGGCGTCGACCAGCTTGATGCCCCGCGCCGTCAGAGAAGACAGCGCTGAAGCCAGCAGTGCGCGCGAGACGCCGCGCCGCCGCCACGCCGGCGCGATGATAAAGCAGACGATGACGGCAGCCTCGTACGCCGCGCACGGCAACGGCGTCGGAGGAACGCGCATGCGGTCGAAGCAATGCGGCAGCTTGTGGCGCGGCTGGGCGTTCAGCCATCCGACCGGCTCGCTGCCGGCAAAGGCCAGAAAACCTTCCATTTCCCCGACCTCGATGCGAGCCTGCATGGCGACGCGATTCTGCACGGCCGACAACGATGGCCAATCAATCGCGACCGGCACCTCATAGAAGTGGCAATAACATTTGGCCCACTCCGGGTTGTCGGCGAACGCGCTTCCGCGCTCGTGATCGAAAAAGCGCAGGA
>Ga0163162_10008389_pt1 | contig 10077 bp, 6 predicted proteins | sample S55metaG_FD_115310 | JGI IMG/M metagenome (GOLD analysis project Ga0163162, IMG submission 115310) | Switchgrass rhizosphere microbial communities from Kellogg Biological Station, Michigan, USA - S5-5 metaG | ecosystem: Host-associated > Plants > Roots > Rhizosphere > Soil | place: USA: Michigan...
CCAACAGCAAACCTTGTATTGGCACATGGGGCCTTTACAACCAATTTTTCTTTTGATGGTGTAACCAACGGGACAGCCCTTACCTTAACATCTTCTACTCTAACTACCGGGACAATAGTTGATATAATTAATACTTCCACAGCGGGAACGGGAGCGACAAATACGATAGCATTGAATGTGGTCTCTGCTGGGGCAAATGCTAATCCCAACCACCTCTCGTATGGTCTGCGTGGAATGGCAAATAATACGGGGACGGGAGCACAAAACTATGGAGGAGTATTCAGTGCTAACAACGGTACCATCAATGAGGCGGTACGCGCATTTACCAGTACAGATGGCGGTATAGGGGTTCGTGGACTGAATGGTTCCATAGGTACCGGCACACAACGGGGAGTAGTTGGAGAGAAGACCGGGGCTACGGGAACAGGCTCGGGCTGGGGAGTCTATGGCAACGCAACTGGAACCGGACTTCAAAATGGGGGAGGATCTTTCTCAGCCAGCGGCGCTACAACAAATATGGGCGTATATGCAACAGCGAGCGGGGCAGCAACAACTAATTACGGCGGCCGGTTTGAGGCGACTTCCGGAGCCACTAACGCAACATATGGAGTCTATACCGTGATAAATGGTAATACTTCTACAACCAGCTATGGGATTTACAGTAACAATGTATCACCAGCAGGAAATAAATATGGAGTATATACGACATGCGTAAGCGCAGGGGCCTTAAATATCGGCGGTTACTTTTCTGCCAGCGGCGGTACAGCAAATTATGCAGCTATTTTTGAGCAGGGAAATGTTGGAATAGGCTGTCTCACCCCTCAGTATAAGCTTCACGTGGTAGGTGATATCGCCGCCCAGGGTGGAACACTACGAGCGGTCTCTGCAGTAGTAAGCACAACCATCACAGCATGTTCTGACATAAGATTTAAGAAGGACGTCCTACCCTTAACAAGCGCTCTTGCAAATGTGCTCAAGCTGCAGGGCGTAACATATTACTGGAAGGTGAAAGAATTTCCTGACAGGTATTTTAATGAAAGAAAACAGATCGGGATCATAGCACAGGAAGTAGAAAAGGTATATCCCGAGCTTGTATTAACGGATAAGGATGGATATAAGTCTGTTGATTATTCCAAGCTTACTCCTATACTTCTTGAAGCGATAAAGGAGCAACAAAAGGAAATTGATTCTCTTAATGAAAGGATGAAAAAGATCGAAGAGCTTTTGACAAAGGATAAATAACAAGAGCCCGAGTCAATGTGAAGTATAGCTTTGAGTAGCTATCATGTAGCTATCACATAGCTATCATGAAGCTATCATATAGCAGTCAGGATAGATAATAAGCAGCTATCTATAGCCCATGAAACAGGTGTTAAAAACCCTGAGGTTTAATAGCTAATAGTATATAATTTTTGTTAAAAGGCATTAGGGTTTTAAACCACATTTACCCTGTAAAGTCTTATTTATACAAAAACGTAATACTATGAAACGCATAACTTACATCGACTTTATTGGCACATCAATTTTGGCTACAGCTATAGTAACAATGATCAAGCTGTTTGCAACCGGCAACGGAATTTATATAGCGCATTTCCAGTTTTAATTGTCTGACCGGGATGGTTGGGATTAGGAGGATTATGAATGGATAATTAATTTTTATTGTATCCATGAATGCTTCACATTCTTTGGGATGTTGAACAGTGACTATCCTTCGACAAGCTCCCCAAAATGGTTGCGAGACAGGCAGGGAGATAAACCCTCACCCCAATCCCTAAGGGAGAGGGGGCTATAAATCCTAGTAAGACCGGATCGCCCTCACCCGCTCATTTATGGATTTGGAGGCCCCAAAAGGAGTACCATCTGCAAAAAATACATAATAAGCACCGGAATCAGGGAAGGCAGGCACCTCAGTGGATGTCCAGTAGTAATTAGGATTGAAACCGAAATAACGGTACAATACCTTGAATTCCTCCAAGGATGGTAAAAACCAATCTGTATAGCCATTAACGGAATAGGCAGTACATACTTTTGCCGCAATGCCCGCCGTAGCGCAGCCATTAATTATGGCTACGGTATTTCCCTTACCTGACCCTATAGAATCGTAGGTGCCGATCAAGGTTCCTGAACATCCCCATGAAGTTCCGGTACTCTGATCTGTCAGAGCGGCTTCAAGATAGCGCCATCCATCACTGTAATAGCCTTTATCATAAATTACAATTCCTCCCGCAGGACCTGTGTAGCCCGAAAGTAATGGCGCAAACGATATCTCATTGCCATAATACGTTACTCCATTATCTGTAATTGCGTAAGCCCTGGCATATATCAGTGTCGGCGTTAAGGATAAAAGATTAGTAACTTTTGCAGAAAAACTGCCAAGGCCCGGAGCCGGGAGATTCACAATAATTTTATTTCCGCCATTATAACTATTTGGACTTGGTACACCACCATAATAAAATCCTCTTTCAACAATAACAGCACCTCCGTCAGTAGCTACATTTCCTGAGAGTGTCGCAGAATAACTGGTAATATTAGTGGCGGCATCCGTAATAATAGAGGGCTTGGTAAGAGAGTTGCCATCCACTGCGATCTTTACCCATTGGGTTCCATTGAAATAATAATATCCCGGAGTAACTGCTGTATTCCCGCTGCCTGCAGTAGCAGTGTTGTACACGAACAAGCCAATTGCGGGAGTTGCAATTACATTTCCTGCAGCATTGGTTGATGTAAGTGCTACACGCGGAGGCAAAAAGCCTTTATCTGTCGCCGCAACTTCAAGCCTGGATGACTGATCGGGAATAGTTGTACCAATACCAACCTGGCCCATTGAAACAGTACTAAATAACAGGCAGGCTATAATGACTATATTTCTTGAATAAGCAGTTATTAAAGTCATAGCAACAATATTTAGATAATAAATGAGAATAGAAAATTAAGCCTTTGTGTTGGATATTGAAAATAATTTATGCGGGGTTGTGGTGGTATACTATCATGGTCTTTGGAGCAGGAGACTGTTCAATTGATAAGGGGAAGAGATAGTACAGTCCACGCTGCCTGGCTATGGATAAGGGATTGGGTCCAGGTCCAGGATATGATGAAGATGATGCTGCATATGCTTTACATAATCTTCCGCAAGCCATTCGATAGTATGAACACTTTCGGACCGGCATGTAGCCTGTTCTTTTCCATGAGGCATATTATTCAGAATGTATACGATCTGCCTGTTTAGCATATACCAGAGCTTGATAAGCTCTTTGATTTTAAAGTCCCGGTAGTTATTCGCGCTTACCCAGGAATCCTGTTTGTAAACAATGGTCGGTTCCTGTTCGTATTGGCCCACAATAAACCTGCGGATATTGTTTTGAGCGGAATCAATGCAGTGGCCCAGCTCTTCTTTCCTGCTCCATTTGCCTTCAGGCTTTTTTTTAAATTGCTTTTTACTTACATCACATAAAAGGATCTCAAACTTATTAATAAGCTTATCCAGCTTTTGGGCAGTCGATTTCATGAAACAGTTTGAAGCAAAGGTATTGATTACATTGTGAAGGGTAGTTTACTTACCTGCTCATTATCCTGCTGCCCATGAATGTATTTCCCATGCATAGCTGATCTGCAATCAGGTGACCATTCTGGTCTGTGTGTAGCTTGTAGTAATGGCTATCAGGATCTATGAGTATAATACCATTGAAGGATTGAGCGCCATGGGTCTGCCCCGGAACTTTAGCATCGATGATCCATTTACCATTATAGGGGGGCTTACCAAACTGGTAATACCATATAAAGGTTCCGTCGCTGTTAATAAGCAGTGGTGGTTCTTTGGCTCCTGAAAGATATTCATTGAGCATCTTTCTTTGCTCGTCGTGAGAAGAAGGATAGCTGGGGGTAAAGAATATCCATTTGCCTGTCAGCGATGTTATATCAGCGTCAGTTGCAGAAATGGCATCAGGTTGTTTTACCAGGGCTTTATCAAATACCTTGTCATCACCTGCAGGGCATCCGTCAAAGTGTATCTTATAGCTGTTGTTTAATACTTGTACAACAGAACCACGTGTACGGAATGCGCCATCGGGATAATAAACATCTACCCTGCTGTGAGGCGCAAACGCCACAGAGGTATGGGACTTAGTTTGTGCATTTGAAGATGAAATAATAGCACTAATGATGAAAAGGGTGTAATAGAGCTTCATACTTGTCTGTTTGTGGGTTGCGGTTAGCAAAGAAGTATCTACCAAGAATATACCAAAAGCGCGGCCTTATTTTTTTTACCCCGAAAAGACATCCATGAAAGGCTCTCTAAATGTCTTTGTCGTTGCAATTGCTTATATTTAGGTACTCAACAGTGCAGGACAAAGAGGTATGTGGATTTAATATTATTAAACCAAAATAATATGAGAGCGATCTTCAATCCAACCATTCTGATAGTCTGTTTATTAGCAGCATCTCTTACAACATTTGCACAGGACATTACCATTTCCGGTACGGTTCGATCTTCGGATAAGCAGGAGGGAGTACCTTCTGTCAGCATCCTTGTTAAGGGTAGCACACAAGGGACTTCAACCGCACAGGATGGCAGCTTTAAGATTACGGTAAAGCAGCTCCCGGTGGTATTGATAGCCAGCTCTGTCGGATTTGAAACACAGGAGATAACTATTGCGGACAAGGGAACTCCTGTTATGATTAGCATTGTTCCATCTGCAGGCTTAGGGCAGGAGGTGGTGATAGCTGCCACACGCACACCTTTGAGGATACTGGAATCTCCGGTATCAATAGAAAGGATCAATACATCCAGCATTAAGAATTCAGCCTCTCCCGATCCTTATGAGGGTATTAAAAATCTTAAAGGCGTTGACCTTACAGTATCAAGTATAGATTTTAAGACAGCCAGCACTCGTGGCTTTAACGGCAGTGGTAACCTTAGGTTCAACCAGCTGGTAGATGGAATGGATAACTCTGCCCCCGCCCTTAATTTTTCTGTGGGCAATATTGTAGGACCTACAGAGCTGGATGTTGAGAGTATGGAATTGCTCCAGGGTGCGTCCTCAGCTTTGTATGGCTCGGGTGGTACAAACGGCACCTTGCTGTTGAATAGCAAGAACCCGTTTAAACACCAGGGCTTTAGCTTCCAGGTCAAGCAGGGAGTAAATCATATCAGTGATGTGAACAGGTCAGCAGCGCCCTATTTTGATTGGGCATTCAGATGGGCTAAAGCCATAAAAGGCAAGTGGGCCTTTAAGCTTTCCGGTCAGTTGAAGCATGCGCAGGATTGGGAAGCAAATGATGACAGGAACCTTCTTCGCAACAATGTTGTCAGCTCATTGAAAGATGGCAACAGGCAAACAGATCCTAATTATGACGGAGTAAATGTTTATGGTGATGAGGCAAGCGCCAGCATGCAGGCTTTTTCACAAGCAGTAAAAGCGCAGGTGATAGCAGGCGGTGGCTCACCCGTGGTGGGCGCAGTAGATGCTTATCTTACTGCGGGTTTGACTTATAACCAGATACTCGCTTCATTCAATGCTAATCCTGCATTGGCTCCTTACTCCCAATACCTTCCATTTTTAGTTCCTACAAGCACAGTAAGTACCAACCCATACAAGAATACTTATACAGGAGCAGCAGGAGGATCGCTGGTAAGCCGCACTGGCTATAATGAAAAAGATATAGTAGACTACAATGCCTATAATGTGAAATTCACAGGGGCGATTCATTATAAAATAACCAATGATATTGAAGCATCTCTCAGCGGCAACTGGGGAACAGGAACAACTGTATATACGGGAGCTGACCGTTACGCGCTTAAGAACTTCAGGATAGGCCAATATAAAGCTGAGGTGAAAGCAAGCAATTGGTTCCTGAGAGCCTATACCACACAGGGACGGTCAGGCGACTCTTATACAGCCATAACAGCTGCATTATTTATCAACAACCTATGGAAGCCTAACTCGGACTGGTTCAAGACCTATACTGCTGTTTACGGCTCTTCAAGATTGCAGGCAGGCATGTCTGACTATGATGCTCACTCCAATGCACGGGCAGCCGCAGACCAGGGAAGATTTCTTCCGGGCAGTGCCGATTATAATAACGCATTAAAACAGGCTATGAGTACTTCTCTCAACGCGGGCGGAGCAAAGTTTGCTGATGAGACAAACCTGTACCACGGAGAAGGACAGTATAATTTCAGGAACCTTATTCATGTAGTAGACATCCTTGTAGGAGCAAGCTACAGGGTGTATCATTTAAATTCACACGGGACTATTTTTACTGATACTGCATCTCCTATCAATATCAATGAGGCGGGGGCTTACTTGCAACTGCAAAAAGGCTTACTAAATGACATATTAAAACTTACAGGAACTATCAGGTATGATAAGCAGGGGAACTTTGACGGAAGAGCTACTCCAAGAGCAACCGCATTGATAAGAGTTGCTAAGAATAATAATATCCGCGTGTCTTACCAGACAGCATATCGCTTTCCGTCTGCACAGGACCAGTATATAAATATATTGACAGGAGGAACTAATAGATTGATCGGGGGTTTGCCTGAGTTCAATACTTACTTTGGATTTGATGCCAATCCTGCATATACCTCGCAAAGCATAGTGGCATACAGGAATTCTATTGCAACTGGAACCCCTGACCCAACCCTTTTACAGAAAGCGCAGTTTCAGGACATCAAGCCGGAGAGGTCCAACTCTTACGAGATAGGATATCGGGGACTGCCTGTTAAAAACCTACTGATAGATGTATATGGATATTATTGTGTTTACAAAGATTTTATAGGAAGGGTTGCTGTGGGCAGGGGAACGAGCGGTAACCCAAGCAATGCACCTATGGACCTTGCGAGCCCTTTTACTACAAACAATATATCCTTTGTTGTCAATGCATCAAACTTCGGGAAGGTGTATGGAGCAAATACAATAAGCACTGATGAAATAAAAGCTATAGGATGGGGTGTAAGTATTAACTACCTCTTGCATAAAGGATATGAATTAAGCGGCAACATTTCTTCGGACCAGTTGACTGATGTACCTGCTGGAATTATTACCAGTTTCAATACTCCTAAATACAGAACTAATGTTGGCTTTGCCAATAAGAACGTTTACCGTGGGATAGGATTTAATGCGCAGTGGAGATGGCAGGATAAAATGACATGGGAAGGAACGTTTGGAACAGGTGACGTACCGGCATACTCTACATTAGACGCACAGGTAAGCTACCAGGTTAAGAAGATAAAGAGCCTGATAAAATTAGGGGGTTCAAATATTATTAACAGCTATTACCGTAGTGCATTTGGAAACCCGCTGATAGGTGGGTTGTATTATGTAAGCTTTGCATATAGTTTCCAATAAGGAGTAAGTATCCTATATATATTTACATCATGTTTAAGAGCTATGACGAGTTCCTTACCACATCAACTCCCTATTTAAATTATTGTGATCAGTTCATTTCGTCTCACAAGCTGGAGGAAGAAGTTATTACAGATCATATTTGTTATAAGTGTGAGTCTAATGAAGAGTATGAACATTTACGTTCCTTGCTTGAGGCCTCCCCTGCCAAATACATATACCAGGTCAATCTTTCAAAAAGAAGAGTAGCCTATATAGGTCTGAAGCAAAGCATTCAATTAAAGAACGGAGAGATAAAGTTTATAGAGCTGTCGGATAAAAAAGATGGTGTCGAAGAAGTAACAGGCTTTCATCATGTTGAGATTTATCCATTAAAGATGTCCTATGAGAATTTAGTTGATCTCTTAAAGCAAAGGGGTGAAAAAGCAGAGCTAAAGGAGCGGCCTCACCATACTACATATGACATCACATTGTCTAATGGCTTTGTCATCCGCCTTACAGACAAGCCTCTTATTAAGAAAATAGCTGAGGAAGAATTATTGAAGTTTTAGACCGGAGGCAATTCATTAAGCTTATTATCTTCAATAAACTTATTGAGAGCAGTACTGAATTCTTCCTGTAGCTTATTAGCTTCTGTAACTGATGAATCTATCTTTTCATGAATATCCGGAAGCCTCTTTTCAAGCAGGTTGTTTCCCAGGTTGATATTATCAGCTTCCAGCTTAGCCACCTTTTTCAATAATGATGTCTGGCTGTTGCTTATGTCTTCAAGCTCGCGCAACATCTTCTCCATCAGGTGCCTTTTCTCCAAAAGCTTTTCTGCCTTATCCATAAGTATATTGTTTTTCTAAAGTTACGAATAATAAAAAAAGGCACGCCAACATCGAAATAAGTTCACTCTATAATAGCATTGCAATAGTATTGTAACAGTATTGCAATAGTATTAAAGTAGTATCGCAAATATCCAATTAAGTCAATCAAAAAAGCCATTCCTTTCGGAATGGCCTTGTATTTATGCTTGCTGGTAAACGGTGTATTAGCCACAACCTCCCTGGTTGCCGCAGTTGTCACACTTGTAGCACGCTCCGCTGCGTATCATGATGTTTCCGCACTGGTTACAGGCAGGTGCATCACTTTGCATTTTCTTTGCTACAGCGTTCTTAATAGACATCTCATTCTCTGCTCCCTTCATCACGTCCTTACCAAAGGTCTGTGACTTCGTAGGCTCAGTACTAGGTGTGCCCAGGATTCTTACATCGCTAAGCTCGTGGGTACGGTCGCCTATGGTTGGGCTGTTCTCATCCCAATCTTCATTGCCTGTGTTCTCCACTGTAGGCTTATCAAGTACGTGCACAAGGTCTGTCCTTCCCAGGTACTCATACGCCAGTGCACGGAAGATGAAGTCGATGATAGATGTTGTATTCTTGATATTTGGATGATCCACCATTCCTGATGGTTCAAAGCGGGTGAATATGAACTTCTCTACAAACTCTTCCAAAGGCACCCCATACTGAAGGCCAATGGAGATAGAGATCGCAAAGCAGTTAAGCATGCTGCGCACAGTAGCTCCTTCCTTGGCCATATCAATGAAGATCTCTCCAAGGGTACCATCGTTGTATTCTCCTGTTCTTAAGAACAGAGCCTGCCCGTTGATCTTAGCCTTCTGGGTATAGCCCCTTCTCTTCGCAGGCAATGCCCTGCGCTCTACAATCATTGCAAGCTGGCGCTTTAAGGATGTATCAGCGCTGTTCTGTACTCTTTTATTTACTTCTTCAAGAAGGTCTTCAACAGTCAGCTTAGACATGTCTACTATTCTTGCGTCTGCAACCTGCTCGTTGGTTATAGGCTGTTCTTCTTCGGTTGTTGCATCGGCCTTTTTCTTCTTGTCGCTCTTGTTGCTAAGTGGCTGAGAAAGCTTAGAGCCGTCGCGGTAAAGTGCGCAAGCCTTAAGACCCAACTGCCAGCTGAGCATGTATGCCTCGGCAATATCTTCTAATGAAGCTTCGTGAGGAAGGTTAATTGTTTTAGAAATAGCACCGCTGATGAAAGGCTGTGCCGCTGCCATCATGCGAATGTGGCCGCTGTGGTGAATGTATCTTTCGCCTTTCTGTCCGCATTTGTTAGCGCAATCGAATACAGAAAGATGCTCGTCCTTAAGATAAGGAGCGCCTTCTACTGTGCCCGTTCCGCATATGTATACGTTGGCTTCTTCGATCTGCTCTTCTGTGAAACCCAAAGCCTCAAGGAAGTTCCATTCAAAGTTCCTGTATTGCTCTTCTTTAAAGCCAAGCCTTTGAAGGCAAGCTTCGCCAAGATTGTAGTAGTTGAACACAAAGCCAATCTCGAATGCCGAGGCAAGTGATTCTTCTATCTTCTTCAGGTCTTCAGGAAGGAAGCCTAAAGCTGTCAGTGATTCATTATTAATATGCGGAGAACCTTTAAGAGTAGCATGTCCTTTTGCATAGTTAACTATCTCTTCAATTTCCTTCTCGCTGTATTTAAGGTTCCTTAAAGCCTGCGGAACGCTTTGGTTAATTATCTTAAAGTATCCACCCCCGCTGAGCTTCTTAAACTTTACAAGAGCAAAGTCAGGCTCAACACCTGTAGTGTCGCAATCCATTACAAGACCAATGGTGCCTGTTGGAGCGATAACAGTAGTCTGTGCATTCCTGTAACCATGCTTCTCGCCAAGCTTCACAGCATCATCCCATGCCTTTGTTGCTGCTTTTAAAAG
>Ga0163162_10008390_pt1 | contig 10077 bp, 8 predicted proteins | sample S55metaG_FD_115310 | JGI IMG/M metagenome (GOLD analysis project Ga0163162, IMG submission 115310) | Switchgrass rhizosphere microbial communities from Kellogg Biological Station, Michigan, USA - S5-5 metaG | ecosystem: Host-associated > Plants > Roots > Rhizosphere > Soil | place: USA: Michigan...
AAACGATAGCTTTTTGTAGTTGCTGTAATGCCTAGCAAACGTGTGTCTGCAAAAAAATCTTCTGTTAATTCTTCTATGTTTAGTTTTAATTTCATAATTCAACATCAAAACTAATTTCTTTATCTCCACGTTTAATTTTTAAAGTTGTTTTCTCTCCTTTATGGAAATGCTGCATTGCCTGCATGTATGTTTGTACGTCAACAAATTTATATTCACCGATCTGCAACAAAACATCCCCTGCCTGTAATCCTATGCGTTCCGCAGTTTTTCCTTTGCTTACACCATCTATACGCATACCTGTACCTGTATAGCCGTAGTCTGGCATAACGCCCAATGTTACCGGCATTGAAACAGAACGCATTTCTACATCTCTTGTTTTTGTAAACGCAAGTTTTCCTTTTGTGTTAGTAGCTTCAATAATATGATCAATATAATTAATGATCTCAACTTCACCTGTATAATTGATCTTGTTCCAATCATCTGTAGCTTTGTGATAATCGCTGTGGCTATTTGTAAAGAAAAAAAGCACGGGAATATTTTTTCTGTAAAAAGATGCATGATCGCTTGGACCAGTTCCACTGCTATCAAATTTCACAACAAGATTTTTATCAGTTGTAGTTGTAAATACCTGCCCCCAAACAGGTGAAGTTCCATAACCGCCAATGGTTAGTTTTTTATCAGCATCATAGCGACCAACCATATCCATATTAATCATGTAGTTAGGAACAATATTCATGGATGGATTTTCCAGCCAATATTTAGAACCAAACAAACCAAGTTCTTCCCCGGAAAATGCAATGAATAAATAATTATTGTTGTGTGCAGTGGTTGTTTGAAGGATGCGACTCATTTCAATTAAAGCTGCAGTACCGCTTGCGTTATCATCTGCCCCGTTATGAATCTGTCCCTGACCATCAAGACTATTTCCGTCTTCGCCATAACCGAGATGATCATAGTGAGCGCCAATTACAATAGTTGTTGATGCATTAAAGTTTAAGTAACCAACAACATTATGTGCTTTTCTTGAAGAGTTCGTTAATGTAACCTTCATAGCAAGATCATAAGTACCCGTTGCATCACTAATAACTTTTTGTGCTGCGGTTGAAGTAATAAAAACAACAGGAATATTTAATGCTGCAGTTGTATCATTTTTATTGAATTGTATATTGTCAACTTCATTTGAACTATTGTAAACAATAAGCGCAGTACCGCCTTTTGCGTTCGCATTCTTTGCTTCTTTTATAATAACATCATTAATGTCAAAGTGCGGATTGTTTTTATTTTCTATAACGATATCCTTTACGTCAAAAAACCATGGCTCATCCTTTTCCTGTAAGCCCGGAGATGCAATACCATCAATTGATTTATTTGCAGAAAAAGCCAGTGGGAAAAAGTCATTTTTTAGTTCAAGCTTTACATCATTTACAGAAAATGTATTACCTGTTTCATCAAATTGTTTTCCTTCGTTAATGGTAAATTCCTGTATAAAACCATTGGTCCCTTTAGGTTGCAAACCATTTTTTGAAAATTGGTCGGCTATATATTGCATAGCAATCATTTCCCCTTTTGTTCCTGTGCGTCTGCCTTCCAATTTATCATCTGTCAGGTATTGAATATGCGCCTGCACATTGGCAAAAGTTATTTTATCTGCTTTCTCCTGTGCCCTTCGTTGTTTCTTGTTTTGCGCAAAAGTTAGTAGAGGAAATAAGACAACAACCATTAATATTTTCTTCATGCTTAAGTATACTTTGACTTTACAAATGTAAGATGTTGTTATTGCGGTAAAGCGTTGTGTATAAAAATCATTTCGTTTTATTTTGATGCACATTTTTTTGTGCCCAGCTTTTGAATATGCATTTGACATTTGTTGCGTCGCACACTTCAGCAGTTTGACCATTATTGAACAGGAAGTACAAAGTGTTCCAATTTGCTGCTTCTACACATAAATTGCTCAACAGGTAATGCCACGAAAATTAAAAGCTGGCCTTAAAAATCTATTTTACATTTCTCCCTTTCCATTGATAACTTCCAAACTTGCCAAGCCAGCCCGAAATAACTGTGTACAAAATATGAAAGGGTTGCATTAGCGGAAACCACCACATTAATTTCTGCTCACCAAAAAATTCTGAAACAGGCATCATAAAAATTGTTTCGAAAAATATTTTTGTTACTAATAAAATAAGCCATAAAAAAAATAAGGGGAAATAAAAAAAACTCAAAAAAGGTAACATCAGCAACACCAAATTGAAAATATAAACAAACAATAAAACAAAAAAGATCTTTTTGTCATCATAACTGGTTGCTTTACTTGCCCAACGTATACGCTGGTTAATAAAGCTTTTCCAATCAGGCATTGGTGGTGTTGACACAATAACATCTTTACTAAAGAGATAAGTAAGTTTACCAGGAAATTGCTTTTTTATTTTATGCATCAACAGCATGTCGTCTCCGCTGGCAATATTATCAACGTCTTTAAAACCACCTACTGCATAGAAGGCTTCTTTTTTATATGCAAGATTTGCTCCATTGCACATGCTTAATAATCCTGCACTTACAGACGCGGCTGTAATGCCCTGTAGGCTTACAAAATCCAGACATTGAAAGATAGAAATAAACGACCCTGAGTTTATGAATTTTACAGGCGCCGCGATAAATACAGCGTTTGTTTTCTGAATAAAAGCATCAAGCATTTGAAGCCATGTATTCTTCGCTATGCAGTCTGCATCGGTAGTAATAATCCATTCATGTTTAGCAAAGGAAACTGCAAGTTCAATTGATTTTTTCTTATATGAATTTAGTTTGCTGTTTATGTGATCTTTTAACAGGATCAATTTTACATTATCAAACTCGTGTTGTAGTTCTGTGGCAATTGCAGCTGTATTATCTATTGAAAAATCATCAACAACAATTATTTCGAACAATTCTTTGGGATAATTATTTTCCAAAATTGAGGTCACACTTTTTCTAATATTTAAAGTCTCGTTCCGTGCAGGGATTATTATGCTAAATCCTGTTATGGATTTTGTTTTATTTTCCTGTTGAAATAAAACAAGCTTATTAAAATAATAAGAATATAAAAGAATCAGTAAACAATATAATGCTGCAATTGCAATAGAAAAATAAGAAACGAATGACCACATGGGTGCAAAGAAAATCAAATTATTTTGAGAATTGCTGTACTATATCCTTCACATATTTTTCTTTAAGTAATTGATGTCCTGTTTCCAGTACAGTTACTCTTACATTAATGGCATCATCTTTAAAAATATTACTGCGTTTATCAAGAATAATACGATCGTACGTTCCAAAAACAAAACGCACTGGTATTTTATATAATTCAATATTTTTCTTTACTGCTTTTAAAGCTGGTTTGAATTTGCGTAAGATAGTCCAGCGTTTGTAAAGCAAAATCCTTCCGTCTTCATCATCCAGGTAATAGTGAACTAATTTTACAATTGTTTTATTCAGCAGGCCTGTTTTATTTGCTATTTTAATCATTGCAAAAAACCACGATGGCTTTTGCATAGTGACATAAAATAATTTGTTACCAAAATAAGTCTGGGTTCCAAGCCAATACCAAAAATTTACATGCAAGCCGTCGGGTGCAAGCAAAACAGCGCGTTTAATTCGTACAGGAATTGTTTGCAGCAAACACAATGCTAATCTGCCCCCCAGGCTAAATGTTAGCAATGAGAAGTCTGGTTTATTGTAAAACCCAATTTTAGCGAAAGATGCTTCAAGAATATTAAGAAAATCTTCCTGCATAAACAGCAGATCATCATTCCATTTTGTTTCTCCATGAAAAGGGAAGTCAATACACAAACAGGTGTAGTCTTGTTCTATCTGCTTTTCAAGCAAAGCAAAACTGCTTTTACTTTCCCCATAACCATGCAGACATACAATTAGTTCTGGGCCATTGCCCATAACACCAATACAAATAACAGAGTTCTTATATGGCAGAAAAATTGTTTGCAAACAAAGACTAAAATTTAAGTTTCATTCTGAAAAATTAACCTGCTTTTCTTTGGTCGTTTCATAAAGTTAATAGAAATTTGAATTAGTTGCATAACTAACAGTATGCCAAACAACCATTTTAAAAGCGAAGAATTATACAGTGTAATCAATGGTATTGCCAGCAGTGCCATAGCCCGTCGTTTGCAAAAACATTTCAGGGAAGCTACACTTGATGTAACTATTGAACAATGGAGTATTTTATATCACCTTTGGCAGCAGGATTGCCTTAGTCAACAGGAGCTTTGTAAACGCACTTATCGCGATAAACCAAGCATGACAAGGCTTATAGACAATCTTGAAAAACAAAAGCTCGTAAAAAGGATCGCATCAAAAGAAGACCGCCGAAAAAATCTTGTTTGCCTTACACAATCCGCAAAAGACCTGCAGCATTTAACAGTAGATATGGCTAACCAAACAATGGATGAAGCGCTTGCAGGCTTAACCAAAAATGAAATTGAAACAGCAAAAAAAGTTTTATATAAGGTGTATGAAAATTTGAAAAGTAATAAAGATTAAACCTTATAGAGTTAATTAGAACGTTTCATATTCATGATCCCCAAAGAAAAGAAAGATGAAAGGATTGCGACGCAACAGGGATGCCATGAAATACAAATGCTGGTATCAATGTAATTAATTCAGAAGAAAACTTTTTATTAGCCAGGCCGAAGAATTCCTATTAAACTTTGCTTGCGTCGCACACTGCAACTGCAACAATTCTTATGAGCATTATTAAAAATAATATTATCTATTTACCAAAAAACTAATCATGGAAACCGCATTAAAAAAAGCAAAAGCACTGAATGGTGGTGAATGGCTTATTAAAGAAACGAACCACATGGATATTTTTATAGAAGAAGATTTTTCTGAAGAGCAAAAAATGATAGAGGACATGGCGCACCAGTTTATTGATATGGAGGTTTACCCCGTAATAAACAGGCTTGAAAAAATGGAACCAGGACTTATGCCGGCGTTACTTGAAAAAGCAGGAGAAGCAGGCTTGTTGAGTGCAAGTGTTCCTGAACAATATGGTGGCCTGGGCAAAGATCTTATTACATCTACCATCATTAATGCAAATTTTGGGAGAGGCTACTCTTTCTGTGTTGCCTTTACAGCGCATACAGGTATTGGTTCCTTGCCTATTTTATATTTTGGAACAGAAGCACAAAAACAGAAATATGTTACTAAATTAACAACAGGCGAATGGAAAGGTGCTTATGGTCTTACAGAACCAAACAGTGGCAGCGATGCACTTGGGGCTAAAACTGTTGCCAAATTAAGCGATGATGGCAAACATTATATTTTAAATGGACAGAAGGTTTGGATAACAAATGGAGGCTTTGCAGATGTCTTTACTGTTTTTGCAAAAATTGATGGAGATAAGTTTACGGCTTTTATAGTAGAACGCGGATTTGAAGGGTTTACCCAGGGACCCGAAGAACACAAGATGGGAATTAAAGGATCATCTACAACACAATTATATTTCCAGGATTGTAAAGTGCCAGTTGAAAATGTGCTGGGAGAGATTGGACGTGGGCATGTTATTGCATTTAATATTTTAAATACTGGTCGCTATAAATTATGTGCCGCAACACTTGGCGGATCAAAAGAAGCATTAAATGGTTCCTTGAACTATGCAATTGAAAGAGAGCAATTCAAAACATCCATTTCAAATTTTGGAGCTATAAAACATAAGCTTGCTGAAATGGCAATACGCATTTGGGTGGGAGATGCTGCCATGTACCGAACAGGAAAAAATATAGATGATAAGGAGGCAGAGTTTTCTGCTACAGGTTTAACCTATGAAAAAGCGTACCTGGGAGCAGCTGAAGAATATGCAATAGAATGCGCCATGCTAAAAGTTTATGGCAGCGAGGTTTTGGATTTTGTCGTTGATGAAGGAGTGCAGATTCACGGAGGAAATGGCTTTAGCGATGAATATGAAATAAGCAGGGCATACAGGGATAGTCGTATAAACAGGATCTATGAAGGTACGAATGAGATCAATCGTCTACTTACTATTGATATGGTACTAAAACGAGCTATGAAAGGTAAGCTTGATCTTATGGGTCCCGCAATTGCTGTATCCAAAGAATTAATGAGCATTCCTGATTTTAGTAATGATGATGAAACTCCGTTTGCGAAAGAAAAAAAATACGTACAAAATTTTAAAAAAACCATCTTACTCGTTGCTGGTGCGGCTGTGCAGAAATTAATGATGAATCTTGATAAAGAACAGGAAGTGCTAATGAACATAGCAGATATGGCTATAGACACATACAATGCAGAAAGTGCATTATTGCGTTTAATGAAACTTACAGAGATCTGGGGAGAACAAGCCGTTTTATTGCAAAAAGATATTGTTCGGACCTATATCTGTGATGCAGCGGATAGGATAAATAAAAATGGAAAAGATGCTTTAAACGCTTTTGCAGAAGGCGATGAATTGCGCATGATGCATATTGGACTTAAACGCTTTACCAAAGTAGAACCTTTTAATACAAAAGCTGCAAGAAGGCGAATTACTGATAAAATGATAGAAGAAAGAAAATACTGTTTCTGATTCTTTTAATAATTTAATTGAGGGCGCAATATTACTGGTAGAGTTTTTGTTTATACAGTAGCTAAATAGCTACTGTTTTTATTTTATAGAAATCTTTGAGATCATTTCCGGTTTATAAAGTAGAACTATATAAAGGCATTAAAACAATTTTTATTGTTTAAACCTTTGTGTTTAAGCATTGTCTCAATAAAATTCAAATACAATCCTATGCAGAAAAGCATGACGTACCAAACTCAAACTGCTCTAAAAGGTGGTGAATGGCTTATTAAAGAAAGTAACCCCACGGAAACATTTATCCCTGAAGAATTTAATGAAGAACAAAAAATGGTGATGGAAATGTGTCACCAATTTATGGAAGCGGAGATTCTTCCACTCCACGCAAAAATTGATAAGGATCCAAAATTAAATCTTGATCTTTTGGCAAAAGCAGGAGCGCAGGGTTTGCTTGGCGTAACAATTCCGGAAAAATATGGTGGTCTTGAAAAAGATTTTGATACAGCCAGTATCGTTATGGAAGAATTAGGCAGAGGTCATTCTTTTTCTGTATCATATCTCGCTCATACAGGTATAGGCACAATGCCCATTCTTTATTTTGGCACAGAAGCACAAAGGCAAAAATATATTCAAAAACTTGCAACCGGAGAATTAATAGGAGACTATGGTTTAACGGAGCCGGATAGTGGCAGTGATGCCCTGGGTGCAAAAACAACTGCCATTCTAAGTGAAGATGGTAAGCATTATATATTAAATGGACAAAAATGCTGGATATCCAACGGTGGATTCGCAGATGTTTATACCATTTTTGCAAAAATTGATGGAGATAAATTTACAGCATTTATTGTAGAGCGTGGTTATGAAGGTTTTACCCAGGGCACTGAAGAACAGAAGATGGGAATCAAAGGTTCTTCTACAACTCAGTTATATTTTCAGGATTGCAAAGTACCCGTTGAAAATGTTTTGGGAGAAATTGGACGCGGGCATATCATCGCTTTCAATATATTGAATATTGGTCGTTATAAACTTTGTGCTGCTACAGTAGGAGCAAGTAAAGCCGTTACAGAACTTTCCTTAAAGTATGCAGTAAACCGCGAACAATTTAAACAGCCAATTGCAAACTTCGGAGCTATTCAGCATAAGCTTGCAGAAATGGCTATACACACGTGGGTGGCAGAAAGTGCTACTTATCGCACAAGTCATATGATCAACGAAAAAGAAAATGAGTTACTTGATAGTGGTGAACCCTTCAATAGTGCTTTTCTAGGTGCGGCTGAAGAGTATGCCATTGAATGTGCAATGCTTAAAGTATTTGGCAGCGAGCTATTAGATTTTTGTGTAGATGAAGGTGTACAAATTCATGGTGGTAATGGTTTCAGTGATGAATATGTAATAAGCAAAGTTTATCGCGACAGCCGTATTAACCGCATCTTCGAAGGCACTAACGAAATTAACCGTTTGCTCACTGTTGATATGATGATCAAACGCGCCATGAAAGGTAAGCTCGATCTTATGGGACCGGCAATGGCAGTTGGAAAAGAATTAATAAATATTCCTTCATTTGAAGAAGATGATACTCCTTTTGCAAATGAAAGAAGATATATCGTCAACTTTAAAAAATCCGTTTTGCTTGTTGCAGGTGCAGCTGTTCAGAAACTCATGACGAATCTTAATAAAGAACAGGAAGTGTTGATGAACATTGCAGATATGTGCATCTATACTTTCACAGCAGAAAGTGCATTACTTCGTTTAATGAAGCTTACAGATATTTATGGAGATGCTGCAACAAGTGTCAAAAAAGATATAGTAGATACTTATTTATATGATGTTGCAGATAAAATTAATAAAGCCGGCAAAGACGCTCTCAATGCTTTTGCAGAAGGAGATGAGCTACGTATGATGCATGTAGGTCTTAAGCGTTTTACCAAAACAGAACCCTTCAACATGAAAGCTGCACGCAGGCGCATTGCAGAAAAAATGATTGAAGAGAACGGATATTGTTTTTGACACACTTTCCACATAAAATCCAAAGCCATGAAAAATAATTTTCATGGCTTTTTTATTTAAAGAGCTTTATGTGCCTAGCTAGGGAATTACTATTAAGCTTTCGTTGCGTCGCACTCTTGTACAGCAATAAATAAATCACCAAATACAACTTTCAGTTGCTGCCATTTATTCTAAACGATGAAGTGATTGCGACGCAACAGGCGACGCCATGAAAAACTATAGCCGGTACCAAATAATTCTATTTCCTTTTCTTCAATACTTCACTTTTCTTTTCGCGCTTCTTTTCTGAAATGGATTTTACAATGGTCATGCCTTCTTTTATTTGGTTAGCATCTTTAACTTTTGCAAGAGAATTTGCATACGCCTCTTTTACAAGTTTCTTAATGTATGTTTTGGGAAATTCTTTTTGATTCTTAACAAGGAAATAGCGGTATTGATTTCCTTGCCCAAGTAATTTCTTTTCAGGGTCTGCGATCTGGTTGCCCCAATAAAAACCGAAATGAATATTCTTATTTGTTCTGAAAGCAGCTACTGAACAAAAAGTATGACCAAGTTTATCCGTAGGCGACCAACCAAATGCAAGTGCGTTGTAATTGTCGTAGATAATTTCATTTGTTTGCGGGTACATGTCCCACACAAATGCCCTCAGCCAGAGTACGAGCTCTGTAACCTCTTCTCCAAAAGGCTTTAGGAATTTCAGCAGGTCTTTTGTTTGGTCTTTGCTCATGTGTTGCAAGCTATAATTATTCGGAAACCTGTTTACCAATTTCCCAGTGATGCCCGAAAGGATCAACCAATCTTCCTACACGCCAGCCATGTTCTTCGCTTACGGGAAATACTTCATCAGCGCCGGCTTTTATAACATGCGCAAAAACGGTATCAGGGTCTTCAACCGTTACGATCATTCTTACGGGAATATTTTCTTTGTGTTCGTTAGCTGGTCCATCGCTTAGCCAAAATGTTGCGCCATTGATGGAAAGTCTTGACACAACATTTCCATCAGGATCTTCTAAGTGAAAAACTTCTGTTGCATCAAAAGCTGTTTTGTAAAATTCAACAGCTTTTGCACCGCCGCTAACAGATAACCAGGGCTCTATTAAAGTTGATGCTGCCATATTTTGTTTTGAATTTTTATTCTTTTTGAGCCCGGCTGCAGAATGTTTATTAACCTTTCGTTGCGTCGCACTCTTGTGGGTTTAGAATCTTTATTCACCTGTTCCTTCTGCCACACGAATGTAGTAACCGTTAATGTCTATGAAAGCAAATTCGCGCAAGCCATAAGCATGTGTTTTTAAATCATCCGCTATTTCAATATTCTTGTTTTTAAATTCAAGAAATATTTCGTCTATGTTTTCCACAAACCACATTAAAGGTAAACGGCTTTTTTGGTAACTGTTTATCAGATCAACAAACTCAGGGTCTTCTCCAAAGAGTAACCGCATTTCATCTCTTCTAATGCCGCCGTCTTTCTCTCCCCATGTCCATTCATCGTAAAAACCAAG
>Ga0163162_10008392_pt1 | contig 10075 bp, 6 predicted proteins | sample S55metaG_FD_115310 | JGI IMG/M metagenome (GOLD analysis project Ga0163162, IMG submission 115310) | Switchgrass rhizosphere microbial communities from Kellogg Biological Station, Michigan, USA - S5-5 metaG | ecosystem: Host-associated > Plants > Roots > Rhizosphere > Soil | place: USA: Michigan...
ATCTACGAAAACATTCAGAAGTTTATTCGGTTTCTCTTCGCGGCCAATTTCGCGCTAACGCTGATCGTCGTCGTCGGCGCGGTCGGAACATTCCTGCTGGATTTGCGCGATCCGAGTGGCGGCTTGCTGCTTCCGTTAACGGCAATGCAGCTTCTTTGGATAAATGTAATCACTAACGGTCCGCCGGCGGTACTGCTTGGCTTGGATCGAAATCACGGACTGATGCGAAGGCCGCCGCGCGATCCACGATTGCCGTTACTTGATCCGCCATCGCTGCGCTTCATCGTCATTGTTGGAGGTGTCTCAGCATTGATCGGCGGAGTGTTACTGGTGACACTGCCGCGCCTTGGCTATAGGCCGCCGGAATGCCGGACGCTCCTCTTCATTTATGCAAGCATCAGTCAGTTGCTCATGGTGTATTCGGCGCGTCGCATAATAGCGACCCCGCGTACGAACCTGGGCCTGCATTTGGCGGTGATCATTTGTGTCGGATTGCAGCTCCTGACAGTGTTCGTACCGGCACTGAGGGTTGTCCTGGGATTGGACCAACCGGGACTAGCGGCGTTGCTTTGGGTAGGCGGGGCCATCACGTGCAGCTTTATTGCTTCTGAGATCTACATTAGATACACGCAATGGGAAGAAAAAAGATCGCCACTTACCATTTCTACCTTAGAAGAACCGTGATCGCTTCCGACATTAATTGTGACTTATCGATTAATCGATTGGAGAGCGCGAAATCTTGGGTGTGATCTTACGCGGGTTGGGCAACTAGAAGTCGGTTAGCTCCCTCACGGGAAGAGTAATTCGCAGGGCGTTGGCTATCGCCAAAATGTCGATCACTTCCTGCGTCAACGCGCCTGCCACGGGCGGAAGATAGCCCCACGCAGCTAGAAACATTCCAATCACACTCAGGCCCATGCCACCGATGGCGCTTTGAAGCGCAATGGCACGCATTCGTTGACCGATGTGAATTAATTCGTCCACCCGTCGCAACGAGGTATCCATGATTACTGCGTCTGCGGCTTCCGAAGTGATGTCGCTATTTTGACCGAACGCTACCCCAACTGTAGCTACTTGCATTGCAGGCGCATCATTGATGCCATCTCCAACGAACAACGTCGCGCACTGCTTTGCTTCCTGGGTGACGATTTCAACTTTGTCTTCAGGACTTTTCCCGGCATGCACTTCAGTGATGCCGATCTTGCCCGCAAGATAACGTACCTCGGATTCGCGATCGCCGGACAATAAAACAATTTTAGTGACATCATGTTGCGGATAGAGATGCTTAACAAAACTGCCACTGTCGTGCCGCGGCTCGTCACGAAAACGTAAAGCCGCAGCATACTGATCGTCGATAAAGACTAAACATTCGAGCCCAGTGACCGCCGGCGGCAGATGCTCGGGCATCGCTTCCCATTGCCTGGCCATCGCGCTTCGTCCCGTGATGTGGACCACTTGTCCATCGACGATGCCGCGCATCCCTTCACCGGGTTTCTCGCTAATCTCGGTAACGACCGGCAACCGCAGTCTCCGTTCTTCAGCGGCGTGGGAAATTGCCAGCGCCAGTGGGTGCTTAGAATATTGCTCCAAAGCAGCGATCAAGGTGAGAACTTGGTCGCGGGAGAATGGAGGCGCACATATGAGTTCGGTCAGCGACGGCCTTCCGTAGGTAAGCGTGCCTGTCTTATCGAAAACCAGAGTCCGGCATTGGTCTATCTGCTCAAGCATGGCGGGATTCTTAATGATGATCCCGCGCCGCGCCGCCAACGAAATCGCGCCGATGATTGTTATCGGAATGCCAATTAACAAAGGACATGGAGTTGCGATCACAATAACTGCCAGAAAACGATCAGCGTCACCGCTTACGATCCAGCCGAGAATCGCCATTGTCAGCGCTGCCGGCGTGTACCAAGCGCTCAAGCGATCGCCGAGACGTCGAAGTTTGGGTCGCTTCTGTTCGGCGTCTTTCATAACTTGCATGATCCGCGCGTAACGTGAATCGATTGGCAGCTTCGTGGCTTGAATCGTCAGCACGTTCTCTCCGTTGACAGCTCCCGATAGAACTCTTGAGCCAGGAGCCTTCGACATTTCAAATGGCTCGCCTGTGAGATACGACTCGTCCATGGTCCCCCGACCCTCGATCACGACGCCGTCAACCGGACAGTACTCGTGCGGAAGCACAACCAATGTTTCGCCAATCGAAACTTCTTCGAGCGATATGTCGGAGATTCCGATATCTGCTTTCTTGTGAGCGATACGAGGCATTCGTTTAGCTAGAGCATCCAATACCGATGAAGCTCGACGTGTGGCGTAATGTTCAAGCGCGACTCCGCCAGAGAGCATTAAGACAATAATTGCTCCCACAAGATATTCGCCCAGCGCTACGGCGGTGAGCATGGACAGACCGGCAAGAAGATCTGATCCGAACTGCCCGGCGATCAGACTTCGGCCCAAGCTAATCAATAGAGGTACGCCCCCAACTATCAGCGTGGCGAATAACGGCAGCAGGGTCAGTAACGGATTAGCATGCAGCAAAAACCGCAGCGCAAGGTATAGGAGTACCCCGGCCAATGAAAACGCGGCGATATACGTTTCGCTCGAATAGTGTGGCCAAGGGTGCGAAGTGTCGGCTCCGTCCCTCGGGAAGTTTTGATTGGCGAGCGTCGATGTTGACATCTTGATTTGTTAAGGCATCAAATGCGCCGATATCAGAACGAATACAACTTAGCCCATCGCATAATCATTCCTTGCTACCCACAAAGATTGGACTAAGAACGATTAAGTCTTTTCCAAAAGCCGCAGTCTATTACTTCCTGCTCGGACTGTTTGCATCGAAGATCACGTCTGAAGGTGATCGTTCAAGAGACCATCTTTGTGGGATGACCGTACGATCCCTCTGAGCCAAATGGAAAAGCTGGATTGCTCTTCATAAAGCCAAGCGAGAACTGCACGTCGCCTTTCATCACTTCGTCAAAGAATCCGTGCCTAGGCGGCGTGGCCGGCGCAATTAGTTTCTTCAAAGTTTTTTCGCTTAATCCGAGTTCCTTTCCGCCTTCTGCAAACACGCTATATGCGCGCGCAATCGATCCTCCGCAGCAACTCGCCTTCGTAATATCCCAGAGTAATGCCGTGATAACCTTGACGTGTTCCGGTTGCCACGAAGGCCTTTGTCTCGCGAGTATCTCCATCAACCGATCTAGATCTGCAACACTCTCTTTATGATGCGTGTCTTACCTTTTGAACAGCGACGTAAGCTGCGCCCATGGCAGCTAGACCGATCGTCGCCTTTGTTAACGGTTTCATTACTCTTCCTCATCGCGAGGTTTCGTGGTCTTAGTCGCCGGGGCCGATTGGCTGCTGCTAATCATGGCACGAACGCCGAATTCATGAACTAAACGGCCGCCTTGATGTGCCACATTCATCAGGAAGACTGCGCCGCCGGCGTACAAAGCTAGAAAGAGAATGTTAACTACAACGGCAATCTTTCGATTCAGAGTCCTTTTGAATATCGAGGGCACAAAAAACATTGCAGCGAAGACTACAGTCAACGCGGTAAAGATCCATCGGGTCGTCTCAGCTAAATCTTCATGCCGCTCAAGCACGGCCGCGACACCAGGAGTTCTCTCAGCCAACTCTCCGGCGGCTTCTCCAGTCGCCACAGCGAAGTAAGTTGCGATTGTGCCCAAGGCCATCATGACCAAAGCGGCAATGAATAATCCGCGCGCCTGCTTAGGTAAGACGATGCCGAGAATTACCAGTATCGGCGTAACCAGCAACAGCGCGATCGGAAAATGAATAATCAAGGGATGCAATGCATCCCAACTTGGGATTGGTGGAAACATGAGCTCCCTTAAACCTCCTCTAGCTCATCGGCGATTAACTGACGGAAATAAATTTTTCACGGGGAACAAAATCAACCGGGCATTTATCAAAGTTCAATGTGCCGGTTGTAAAACCACAGCTCGGGCAGACATAGAAGGATTGCGTTTTGGTCTTCCACGTCGGCAGGTTCTGGCTCGCTTCAGTGTAGAGCTTCGCATGTTCAGACTCTGCCTCCTTCGCTAGGTTAAATGTGCGAACCGCATCCTTATTTCCCTCCGCACGCGCTTCCTTCAAAAACTCTGGATACATGGTGTCGCGTTCATACGACTCGCCTTTAATCGCGGATTCAAGATTCTCCGCCGTCGATTTCACTTCAGGTGACTTCACGTCGGCTGCCGGTGCGCCGCCGAGTTTGCGAATCACTTCCGCATGATTGGCCGCGTGAATTTCTTCAGCGCGCGCCGCTGCTCGAAACAAACTGGCTACTTTGCCATAGCCGTCGGCTTCCGCTTTTTGTGCGAATGCGCGATAGCGTGCCTTTGCGTTGCTTTCACCGTTGAATGCTGTCTGTAAGTTATCTAGGGTCTTGCCGGCTTTCGGTGGATCGGCGGTGGCTCCTTGGCTGGTGTCCGCAGTCTTTGAACAACCCGTCAACAAAAATGCGATACCTAACAATAAGGAAAGCAAAATGAATTCACGTTTGCCCAGTCTTGCACTCCACATGGTGTTCTCCTCTCAAATTGATACGCAGTTTTAGCCCAGAAAGGCGCAAGACACGTGCCGTACAACAGAGACCAGACCCGGAAAGATTCGCCGTTTAAAAACGATTGTCCGATCTCGACCGAAACAAAAACGTGAAGCTCACACGAGGGTAAATGTGGAATTTCGCAAGTCGAGTTGCGTGAGAGTTCGCACAAATTCAGCCCGCCATCAATGCACGGTTTGGTTGTACGACCGTGCCTCAATGCACGTTGAGAAAGGAGCAGACACTCTAGCTGCCGTGCGCCATGACGGGTGTGCCGTTGATTAGTTCACTCGCAGGGTGAACGACGATCTGCGCAGCGTCTTCCAGGCCGCTGAGGATCTCGGCCTCGAAGGGTGTGCGCTGTCCCACCTGGACGGTTCGGCGGTAAGCCTTACCAGCTTCAATGACGAAGACGCTCCAGGAATTACCAGTGCGAAACAGCGAGCTCGATGGAACCTTCAGCACATCGTCGTTCTGCCACACGACAATTCGCCCTTCGACGCGATAACCGTCGCCGAGTGCCTCAGCGGTGTCGGTGAAGTCGGCGATCACGTTGACTCTTTGCTCTTCCACGCCAAGCGCGGAAATCTTAGTGAAAGCGGAAGGCTCAATAAGTCTGACGCGGGTATGCAATGCTGTGTCGCCGCCCCATCGTTCAATCAAAACTAACGCTCCGGGTTCAACCTTCACGGCGTCTGTTGAGAGCAACTCGATCACTACTTCCAATTTCGAGGGGTTGCTCAACTCCACCAATGGCGTTCCGGCGCTGATGACTCGTTCACTCTCCTCAATAACGCGAAGCAAGCGCCCACCGACGGGGGCATGAACCTCAACTGTCGTAATCGATTGCCGTTGAACTTTGTCGAGAGCAAGTAAGGCTGAGCGGGCGACTTCAACTTCATGACCCGCCGTTTCTGATTTGGCTTTAGCTGCGTCCACTTCACGCACGGCAACATCCATTGCTGAATGTGCTCGTTCGAGTTCCTGCCGCGAAATCACTCCGGCTGCTACCAGCTTCTCACAGCGCTCAAACTCACGACGCGCCTGCTGGGAACCGGCATTCGCGCGTTCGACGAGCGCTTCGGTTTCACGCTTCGCATCTTCGGCAGCGTTAACGCGAGCAGTTGCTTCGGAGCGTTGACGTGGATCGAGCGGAGAAAGAGGGAGCGATTCAATGCGCGCTACCAACTGATCCTGCTGTACCGGATCGCCACGCCGCAATGTGATTCGTCTTAAACGGCCTGCTACTGGCGCGGCTACTACATACCGATCTCGTACACGTGTCCTGCCTTCGCCATCTACGGTCACCTGTAATGGACCACGAACCGCCTTGGCAGTATCGACACGCATCGGCTCAGGTCGCAACCAAAGGACAGCCAGGACAGCGGCCATCCCGATAACGATTATCCAGGCAGTAATGGTAAGGAAGCGCTTCATAATTCACTCCCGAGTTTTCAGCACTGCGACCAGATCCAGATGACGCAAACGCCACCTGACCAGGTAGCCGGAAACAAAAGCTGAAATGACCACGACTATGAAGGCGAGCGAATAGGTTCTGGCACTTACGACCAGAGGAAAGCGGACCAACTCAGTGTCTATCGCGATGGTGATTAAGCCGGCAATGCCATAACCGAGCGCAAAACCCAACGGAATGGCCATTAGCGTGAGGATAGCTTGTTCACCAAGCAGAATGAACGCTATCTCCCTGCGCGTGAAGCCAAGAACCCGAAGCGAAGCGAGTTCATGTCCGCGCTCAGAAAGCGCGATGCGGGCTCCGTTGTAAACCATACCTAGCGCGATAACTACAGAAAACCCGATCAAGATCGCGGTCGAGGTGTTTATCGTTCTGGCAATGGTGTCCTTGAAGCTGGCGAGGGCAGCTTGCGGAATGGACACGGCGTTGACTGCAGGAGTTTCTTTCAGCTCTTTATACAGGCGCGGAATTGATGGTTCATCAACCATCAGGAATGCGCCACTGCTCGATGCACCTTCATCCATCAAGCGGTTCAAAGCTTCAACATTCATGTAGACCGAAAGGCCGATCAGTTCGTCGACGGTCGCGGTCACGGGAAGCTGCCTGATCGGACGCTTACCTTCAAGAACCTCTACCGTGATCGTCTTGCCTCGGCGAACACCGAGAACTTCGGCAAGTTTTGTTGTCAATAGCAGTCCATCGTGAGGTGGACTGGTGATTTGATATTTCGCCGACACAATGCGACGGAGATCGCTGTCAGCTTGTAATCCAAGAATCGAGACCCGTCGATTTTTATTCTCAAACCTTAAACGAGCCGGGACTGCGCGAAACGTTTCCACCCGCAGAACGCCGGGAAGATGCGAGAGGTCATAGCGCGCTTCCGCCGGACGCGGTTCGTTGAAGACAACCGATACGTCTTCACGCTGAACCGCGCTGAACTGCACATCCATAATTCGTCCGACCGTATCGAAATAAAGGAAGAAGCCCACGACTAGCAGCGCAACGGCTAAAGCAATGCCAAGCGTTGAGATCATCGCCTTCAGGGGACGTCTTTCCAGGTTGCGCATAATAATTCGCATCGCCGGTGACACGAGCACATGCAGGCCAGACTTTTCGATTAGCCCCGCATGAAATCGGGCTGGCGACTCGGGTCGCATAGCTTCGGCTGGAGACAGCGTGACGGCGCGATACACGGCTCCCAACGCCCCTATACTCGCGGCTCCCATGCTAATCAGCAGAGCATTCCCAATAAGGGTTGGTCCAATTTCGTAGCTGAGGACTGGGAAATGAAAGAAGTGCATGTAAAGAGCGGTGATTCTTTGTCCAAAATACCAGCCGATGCCTACACCCAGCGCCACGCCGCCGGCGATTACTAGAAACGCAAGTTTTAGGTAATGAAATCCGATCGATGAGTTTCCGTAGCCGAAAGCTTTGAGCACGGCGATCTGATCGCGTTGCGTGGTGACGAGGCGTGACAAAACCAAGTGAATAAGAAAGGCAGTGACGGTGAGAAAAATCGCAGGGATGAAAGTGCCGGTGACCTTCAACTCGGCAATCTCATTCGATAGGAAGCGATTCGAGATCTGATCGATGCGGCCGTAAGCGCCGAGACCACCGTAGTTGTCGAGCAACTGATCCAATCGCGCGATCACGTTGGCCTCATTTGCTCCTGGTGCGAGCGTGAGAGCCACATCATTAAATCCCCCGTCCATGTTGAAAGCGGGTCCGAGTGCTTCACGGCTCATCCAGAGGACACCAGAACGGCGGCTGTCGGGGAAAATATCCCCGCCACGGATCTCGTAAACGTATTCGGGCGAAAGCGCCAGACCGACGATTCTTAATCTCTGCCAGCGGCCATTGATGATGGCGGCGATTGAATCGCCAGGCATCAGGCCGTTGGCAATGGCGAAGGTTTGGCTGGCAATCACTTCATCACGCTGGCCTGGCTCAAGGTATCTTCCGTCGCTCAGGTAGAGGTCATTGAGGATGGTGCTCTGCTTTTCCGGTATTGAAACTATCCGGCCTTTCGCCGGCTCCTCCAAACCGGGAACATCGAGCGTTACATCCGCCACGATACGAGTCTCTGCTTTAGCGACGCCAGGTATCTCAGTGATGCGCGACGCAATGGAATCGGGCGCACGTTTCAACTGCGCGAAGACGTCCGCGAAACGATATTCCTCGTAATAGACCTGTTGCGATAGCAGCAGCGAGTTGTAGGTGCTCCGCATCGCGATGTAGGAAGCAACGCCGCACGCAACGACAAGTGTAATGGCAACGACTTGCCCCCAGAGATGGACGACATCGCGAACGAGTTTTCGATTAAGAGCAGCCATCGTTGATCACCAAACCAGATCTGCCGGTGATGCCCTTCGGTCGTTGCGGTACTCTTCGGCGATCTCACCGCTGCGCATTCGCAAGACGCGATCGGCCATATCCGCGATAGCAGCGTTGTGAGTGATGATGGCCGTCGTCGTGCCGAGTTCTTGATTGACTCGCTGGATTACTTCTAGCACCAGCTTTCCAGTCGCATAGTCCAAAGCGCCAGTTGGCTCATCGCAAAGCAACACCTCCGGCCGCTTCGCCACCGCTCGCGCAATCGCGACTCGTTGTTGTTCACCGCCAGACAATTGGGCCGGGAAGTGATTCATCCGATCTCCCAATCCGACCAGCCGCAGTGCTTCATCAGGTTTCATCGGGTCTGACGCGATGTCAGTTACCAATTCGATATTCTCTAAAGCCGTCAGACTGGGAATGAGGTTGTAGAACTGAAAAACGAAGCCGACGTGTTCTCGCCGGTAACGGGTCAGCTTTCTATCGTCGTCTATGGTCAGATTGTGATCGCGATAGAAGACTTCACCGCTAGTCGGGATATCAAGCCCGCCGAGAATATTCAGCAGCGTTGATTTGCCGCTGCCGGACGCGCCGAGCAGGACCACTAACTCGCCTGCAAATAATTCCAAATCAACAGATCGAAGCGCATGCACTTCGACGTCTCCCATGCGATAGATCTTCGAGAGATTTCGCGCGACGAATACCGGACCACCACGTTGCTCGACGGCCGAGAGTGAGCGGATTCTTTCTGGTTCGTCGGTTTCGATCGCGACCGAATCGGTGTCCTCCAAGAGCCGCACTTCTGGTTCGACGATCACGCAGCCCGTTTGCGCCATGGGAATCTCAGACCTCCGATCTGGAGAGTCAAATCTCAAATGAATTCGAGCATTCCATGTGCCAACGCAAACGGTCATGGGTGCTCAGTTTTGCGCTGAGTCGAGCCCGAAGTTGGGGACTTTTCACAGAGACAGGTGTCTTTTTCCGCTGAAGAAGTAGGGTTTTTCAACAAATACCGCCGGCGCAAATCATTCACAGTCGGCATGATGGTTGCAGCTTTTAGACCCGGTTTAATGAGTACCATGAACGAACGGATGAATCAGGCGCGCTGGGTCGCAATGCTCGCGTTCACCGCGATTGCTCTCTATTTGTGCTGGCTAATGCTGAAGCCATTCGTGGATGTGTTGGGTTGGGCGGTGATCCTGGTAATTATCTTCTATCCAGTTCACAGACGCTTAGCCCCGATAATCAAGCGGCCGGGTTTGACCGCCCTCGCCTCATGTCTGTTGGTTGTAATGGTTTTTGTAGTACCACTCACCTTTGCCATCGTTGCTTTAAGAAATGAACTGGGGGCGGCGCCGCAGAATTTGCCAGAACAGGTCGCGGAATTCGTGAAAGCTCAAGCGCCGGTGATCAGAAAGATTTCGCTGTGGCTACATGATCGAATCTCGTTTGATGCCGCGCGTTCGAGTACTTTATTGACAGAGCAATTGAACAACCTGGTCGCTGCCTTACTTGGGCACTCTATGGGGTTGGCAGGAGACATTCTCAGCGTATTCTTTAAAGCCTTTTTTGTGATGTTCACGATGTATTATCTCTTTCGCGATGGCAACAGGATTGTGCAAGCGCTGCCTGGTGTTCTGCCTTTTAAGAAATCTCAAAGTGAAGCACTGATTGGTCGTGTGGAGGAAGTGGTGGGTGCCGGC
>Ga0163162_10008394_pt1 | contig 10074 bp, 9 predicted proteins | sample S55metaG_FD_115310 | JGI IMG/M metagenome (GOLD analysis project Ga0163162, IMG submission 115310) | Switchgrass rhizosphere microbial communities from Kellogg Biological Station, Michigan, USA - S5-5 metaG | ecosystem: Host-associated > Plants > Roots > Rhizosphere > Soil | place: USA: Michigan...
CCCGAATCGACTTGAACTTGCAGATCGTTACGGCAGGTAAGAAGATCTAAAACCGTCCACTATGTCTCCGAACATGTGTCCACCATGTCTCCGGTACATACAGGGAGAGGGCTAGGGTGAGGGCTTCGCTTCTAATGCCAGAAATAAAAAAAGGGCCGCACCCTGCCAAGGAGACGGCCCCGGAAAAACGTTGAATCTGTTACCGCGCAGTAATCACCGACAACTTGGTAATCCCCGCCCGTTCAATCGAAGCCATCGCCCGCGCCACTTCGCCGTAGTTCACCCCGTCATCCGCCTGGAATTGCACGCGCACTTCCGGGTCCTTGGCCTTGGCCGACTTGAGGTTGAATTCCAGCAAGTCCGGCTGAATCTCGTCCTTGTTGATAAACAGTTTGCCGGCGCCATCGATGCTCACCACCAGCGGATCCTTCTGCTCGACCGGCGCCACCGCTTCGGTCTTTGGCAGGTTGATCGGGATCGCGTTGGTCAGCAGCGGCGCGGTGACGATAAACACCACCAACAGCACCAGCATCACGTCCACCAGCGGGGTCACGTTGATCTCGCTGAGTACCTCATCACTGTCTTGCGTGGAGAAGGCCATATCAGGACGCCTCCTTCACTTTTGCCGCGTTGCCCGGAGCTGCAACTTTGTGCGCCGTCGGATGAATCAACACGCGGAACGCACTCTTCTGCGCCAGGCTGTAGAAGTCGTGGGCAAAGTCATCCAGATCCGCCGCCGTCAGTTTCAAACGACGCAAAAAGTAGTTGTAAACCAGCACCGCCGGCACCGCGACGGCGATCCCCACACCCGTGGCGACCAGTGCCGCACCGATCGGCCCGGCCACCGTTTCCAGGCTCGCCGAGCCAGCCGCGCTGATGCCTTTCAACGCTTCCATGATTCCCCACACCGTGCCGAACAAACCAATGAACGGCGAGGTGCTGCCGATACTCGCGACCACCGCCAGACCGGTTTCCAGCGAACGGCGCTCGCGGACAATTTGCTGACGCAGGGCGCGCTCCAGTCGATCCTGATGATTGATCGCCTGGCTCAAATCATTTGCCTGAGGCGCCTCGCCCACCTGAATCGCCGCGTATCCGGCCTGGGCCACCCGCGCTGCAGCGCCGGGCTGGGTTTCACTCAACTCGGCGGCAGAATCGAGACTCGACGCCGCCCAGAAGCGTTTATGAAAACGTCGGTCCTGTGCCTTCAAACGTCCGAACTGCCAAGCCTTGAGCAATGCCAGGCCCCAGGTGGCGACGGAAAAAACCACCAGCAGCCAGATCACCGCGCTTTCGATGGATTCCAGTGGAGATGCCAGTAACGTCATGATGATTCCCTCGTGTAAACGTTTCGCGCGAATTTGGTTTCGGTTTAATGAATCTTGAAATCGATGGGCACGCTGACCCAGCCGTCCTGAGCGACATCACCCTGCTTGGCCGGGACAAAACTCCAACGTTTCACGGCGTTCAGCGCCGCGTCGTCGAGCTGTTGCCGGCCACTGCTTTTAGCAATCTGAATCTCACCCGGTTTGCCGCTGGCCAACACATGCACGCGCAGCAACACCGTGCCTTCCCAACCGCGACGCTGAGCCAGCGACGGATATTCCGGTGCCGGGTTTTTCAGGTACGCGGCGTTGGCTGAGGCCGGGGTTACCGGTGCCGGCGCGGGGGGAGCAGGTGGCGCTGGCGCTGCAACCGGAGCGGCCGGTTGTGGCGGCGCCGGGGGTTGCTCGACCGCTTTCGGTGCTGGTTTGGGTGCCTGTTTAACCACCGGCTTTGGTTTCGGAACGGGTTTGGGCGGCGGCGGTTTTACCGCCAGTTCGTCTTCCACCGGCGGCGGTGGCTCAACCACTGGCGCAGGTGGCGGCGGCTCGACTACCGGTGGCGCTGGCGGTGCCGGGCGCGAAAGCTCGATAGTCATCGGCGGAATGTCCGGCGGCACGATTGGCAGCACTGGCGTCGGTTTCTGGCTTATCCAATAGATCACCGCGCCATGCACCACCAGCGCGAGCACGCCGAGCAGAATTGTTTCGCGCCGACTCAGAATGCCCTTGGGCGCACGCTGCAAACGCAACTGCCCCAACGGCACACGATGCGGCCGGCCGAGATCGACCAACTCGCCACCCGGCGTCTGACGCCACAGCAATTCCTCTGCGCTGGCGGCGGTCTGGACATTGCCCATTGATTCACTCCCTGCGGTCTTTTTGCGTTCTCTACAAAAACTGCCGATCAACCGTTTGTTGAATCCCCCACGGTGGATCGATGGGTGAATCATTGGGCTTGTCGCTTATCTCCGAAAGTAATCTTTAACGTTATGCATAGGTCTTTATGGAATATAAGAATTGATCAATTCCGCCAAAGCCACGTGCCACGCGGGCTGCAGCGATGGGCGAAAAAACACATGCTTTTCAGGCATTGAAAGTATTCATGCAACGCATCAAATTCGGTTGACCCGGTTTTGCTGGACAACTAATACCAAGTAGATAGTTGATTATTATTTTTCCCGGAACAACAAAAAAGGCCGACGCACTTTCGTGCGTCGGCCTTTATCAATTGCGCGCGGATTATTGTTTGACGAATTCCCCTGCCAGGGTCACTACTTCACCGTCAAAATTAGTACGAGAACCGGCCGCACGAACTTTTGCGTAATTGTGATCAGGAGAAAACAATGACCACGCTTGAAATCCGCTATTACCATTCAGACCGACAAATGTGATGGTGGTAGGTTGTCCGGTGCTGTTCTGGAAATGGTAATGCCCGTAGCTGACGTCATAGTTAACGCCGCCCTGGCTGAACGTGCCGCTGAATGTACCGTTGGCGTCGTTGCCATCGGTAATCGTCAGTTTGGCGCCAGCGTTGGCGTTTACATAAGTGCCATTAATGCTCGACATGATTCGATTTCCTTTATCGTTGGGATAAGTGTCTTCCGATGAGAGCAAGTTTCCTCCTGGAAACTCACGACAGTCAGAATGGTCGGACATTCAATCATTGTCCACGTGACTTACTAACGAATTTGCAATAAGCACTGTTCAACTCGCTCATAACTTATCGCCGTTCGTTCGAGCACTAATTCCATTTCACCTAACGACTGGCATTGGTTTGCTGCACACCGACAACTGGAGCATTAACCGCTGTCTCGGAGCGTGGCGTGCCCGTTGGCACCCAGTCATAACTCACAGGCAGCGCCCGATACACCCAGTTGCTGATCGCGTCGCTGCCCGGCGCCTTGCCGAGATAGGGGCTGACGTATTCCCAGACGTTTTCACCGCTGCTCGTCACCTGGAAAAACCGCCCGTTCATGCCTTCGTCGATCAGCGTGTTGCCGTTGGGCAAGCGCCGAGCACTGCTGATAAACGAACTGTAGAACGCCCAGCCCGGCTGCTTCGAATTCGCCGCGCTGTACTGCCAGACGATTTCATTTTTCACCGGGTCGATTTCCAACACCCGCGAACCGGAAATCAGCCCGAGGGTGACGTTCGGATAACCCGCCGAACCCTGGTTGTCGAACACCAGCAAGTTACCGGCACCAGGCAATCCGGCCGGGATTATGTGTGCATCATGCTGACCAACAAACTGATCCACCGGACGCGGCAGTTTCTGCGCGGTTTTCGGGTTGATCAGCGGCAGGTTCGGCCCCAGACGCCAAACCACTTTGCCGCTGTTTTTATCGATGATCGCGATGAAGTTGGCGTTGCGTGAATCAATCAGCAGGTTGTCCGGATTGAAGCGCTTGTCACCGGCATCGAACCACTTGTTCGGCCCGACCAGACTGAGGTTATTGATGTGCAGGTAATCCGGATTTTCACTGGCACGGACCAGCTTCAACTGCTCGGCGGTGAAGCCGAATTCATTGAGATGCTCCGAGGCCAGCCACTGCCATTTCACCGCGCCGTCGGGACTGACTTCATAGATTGCATCGTCGATCACCTCGGGCACTTTGAAGCCTTTGACCTTGTGCACCGTGTTCGCCAGCACCACGGTGTTGCCGTTGCTCAAACGGCGCTGATCATGATGCTGTTGCGCGGCGCCACCGGGCGCCTTGTCGCCCCACTGCCAGACGACTTTGCCATTCCAGTCCAGCTCGCCAACGCTCTGATTGCCCAGCCCGTTGCCGGCCGAACCGAGTTTGCCGGGATCCTTGTCACTCAGTTGCAGCAGCACATGGCCACGTTCGCCACCGACCAGTTTCGGGTCGATGATCGCTGACGGGAAACCTGCCTGTGGCCAGGTTTTCACCTCGTTGCCGGTCATGTCGATCAGGTGCGTCTGCTTGTCGGCGCCGCTGAAAATCACGTACTGGTTGAACGCCTTGTTCGGGTCGTAACGGGTGACGCCAGTCGGGTAAACACTCGGTGCGGCGAAGGCGCCGGCACTGAGCACTGCGCCGGACAGCAACATCGGCAAAGCGGTTTTGATAGGCAACATGATGCAGCTCCTTGAGTGACGAATCAGAAGTCGTAGCGACCGGTGACGCCCAGCGTGCGCGGTGTGCCGAGCAGACCTTCATAGCCGCCGTTGCCGCCCGTCCACAGGGTTGTGTAGTAGGTTTTGTCGAAGGCATTTTTCAGCCACAGCGATACGTCCCATTGGCCTTGGTTGAAGTCGCCGCGCAGGCCGGTGGAAAAGTTGACCACGGCGTAACTCGGGATCTGGCCGTAGTCGGAATCCTCGACCGTACCGACGGCTTTGGAGCGGAACGCATAGCTGGCGGTGACGTAAGGTTCGAAGCCGTTATCCAGATTCCATTTGTATTCGCCGTTGGCGTTGCCGATCCACTTCGAAGCGCCGACCACCTGATGGCCGCTGAGATCGCAAGAGGCAGGAGCGCCCGGCGCCTGACTGACTTCCGGCGGGCACGGGGCATCTTTGTACGAGAGGTAGCTGACGTCGTTGTAGGAGCCGTTGATGTTCAAGGTCAGGCCGCGCAGCGGGATCACCGTACTTTCGAACTCGACACCGCGCGAACGCACGGAGCCGGCGTTGGTCAGGTATTGCACGCGGTTTTCGGCGTCGTAGGCATTAGTCTGGTAAGCGTTGACCTGGGTCCAGAAGACGTTGGCGTTGAGTTGCAGACGGTGGTCCCACAGCGTGCTCTTGAAGCCGAGTTCAGCGTTGTTCGCGCGCTCGGTGCCGATCAGCAGTGAATCGGCGCCGGCCACAGGAGCGGAACCGACGGCGAGGTTGACCCCGCCGGATTTCTCGCCGTGGGATAACGTGGCGTAACCGAGCACATCATCGGTGATGCGATAGCTGAGGTTGAGCAACCCGGACGGGCTGGAGCTGTACTGATTCAAGTCGCCGGAATCATAAGCGCCGGCACGCCCGCGTCGCGCCGTGGCTGCAGCGCCCGTTACGGCAGCGCCGCCAATCGGCGCATCGCGCGTGACCCAAGCGGATTTCTCTTCATAAGTGCCACGCACCCCGGCAGTGAAATCCAGCCGTTCGGTGAGGTGCCAGGTGCCTTGAGCGAACAGGGCAAAGCTGTCGGTCTTGATATGGCCGTTGCCAATGCTGGTGACGTTGGCCAGCGCACCGCGCGCGGTGCCGTTCCAGATGTCGGCCTGGGGGCCGTAATAAGCGAAGGATTTGTTGTCCAGGTCCGAACCGAAGTAGTAGGCGCCCACCACGTAATCGAAGAACTCACCCTTGGGCGAGGCCAGGCGAAATTCCTGCGAATACTGTTTGTCCTCCACCGAAACCCCGGCGTTGTAGCTCGCCGGCACGTTGAGGCCATCGTCGTTGCGCGGGGTGAAATTCCAGAAGCGATAGGAGCTGATCGAGGTCAGCGTGAAATCGCTCGGAAGCGTCCAGTTGGCTTCCACCGACGTGCCACCCTGATGCACGGTAACGTGCTGGTCGTTGTCCAGATTGACCTTGCGGTGTGAGCCGTTGACCAATGTTGCGCCGGCCGCGTTGGCGCGCGACTGATAGAGATTGACGCCATTGATCGTCGGCCCGGTGTTGTAGAGCACGCGGGTGCCGGCGCTGGAATCCTCCTCGTTGTAGTCACCGATCCAGCGCAGATTGAAATCTTCATTGGGCTTGAACAGCAGTTGCGCGCGGAAGCCCTCGCGCGAGCCGCCATTCAAATCATGGCCGTCGTATTCGTTTTTGATGTCACCGTCGCTGCGTGTGCGATAGGCCGAAAAACGCCCAGCCAATTGATCGTTGAGCGGCCCGGAAATGGTGCCCTTGGTCTGGAAGTAACCGTCCTCGCCGACCGACGTTTCGATGCTGCGTTCGGGTGTGAAGGTTGGCGCGCGGGTGCTGATGTTGATCACCCCGGCGGTGGTGTTTTTGCCGAACAGCGTGCCCTGCGGCCCACGCAAGACTTCGAGCTGTTCGATGTCCATCAAGTCAAACACCGCCATCCCCGGACGCCCGAGATAGACGTTGTCGATGTACAGGCCGACGCTGCCTTCCAGGCCATCGCTGGCCGGGTTGTTGCCGAGGCCACGGATCGACACGCTGGACTGGCGTGCGTGCATGTAGGCGACGTTGACGCTGGGCACCAGTTGCTGCAAATCCTGAATCCGGTAGACCCGCTGCGTCTCCAGATTCTGCCCGCTGACCACGCTCATCGGCGTTGGTACATCTTGCGAACTTTCTTGGCGGCGGCGGGTGGTGACGGTCACGGTTTCCAGTTGTGAACTGTTGGCGGCAGGCTTGCCGGCCGGCACCGGCGCCGGGGTTTCAGAAGCAGCGGCGTAACCGTGAGTCCAGCTCGCGCGCCCGGCCAGCAACAGGGCCAGAGGCAGGCGTTTGAGCCGTCGTGGCGTTAAGGGTGACGCAAGGTTCAACGGACTCATGGCGCGGCTCCTGGTCAAAAAACACACAGACATCATCAGCGCTGCATATTCTTTTAAGTTATTTATTTATGGATTTACAAATATTTACTGCATAAGAGATTGCCTTTATAAGGAGTCTACGTAATGCATATCCAATGCATTTCCCGGATATTTTTTATGTGAAAAATGCATATCGACTTGCGCCAACTTCGTCACTTCATCGCCTTGGCTGAACAACGCAGCTTTGTGGCTGGCGCGCAGGCGGTGAACCTGTCGCAGTCGGCGTTCAGCCGCAGCATTCAGGCACTCGAACACAGCGTCGGCTGTCAGTTGGTTGATCGCGGGCGCAAGGAATTACCGCCGACCAAACAGGGTCAGGTGCTGCTCGAACACGCGCGGCGATTGGTCAGCGGCGCGCAGCAGATGGCCAACGAGATCAGCCAGTTCAATGGTCTGGAGGCTGGTGAATTGCGTTTCGGTTGTGGGCCGGCGCCGGCGGCGGGATTGATTCCGCGAGCGATTGGCAGTTTTATCGGGCGCTATCCGAAAGCGCGGGTGCAGTTTCAGGTCGATGACTGGCAGAGCCTGAGCAAGCGACTGATGAGCGAGGAGTTCGAATTCTTTGTCGCGGACACACGCTACTTCGAGGCGGATCCGGATTATCTGACGCACCGGTTGCGGCCGCGTAAATGGCATTTCTGTTGCCGTGCGGGGCATCCGCTGGCGGGTTTCGATAAGGTGAGCGCCGAGCAACTGATGAGCTATCCGCTGGCGGTGAGCATTCGTCCGCCAAACCTGCGCAAGGTCATTGTCGATCTCAGTGGGCGGCCGGATTTCACGCCGAATGTGGAGTGTGAAAACAGCTCCAGTTTGCTCAGTGTGGTGCTGCGTTCGGATGCGATCGGGATTGTCGGGGCGTATTCCGATGCGCTGCATCAGGCCAAGGGTGAGCTGGTGTGTTTGCGCATTGAAGGGTTGGCGGATGATCTTGAGGAGTTGTACACCCGCTATGGGATTGTCAGCCGCGCGGGGTATCGGTTGTCGCCGTTGGCCGAGGCGATGATTGAGCAGATCAAGGCGATTGATGCGGTGGATGAAGAAGTCTGTTCACTGGAGAATTTTGCTGTCTGACATGGCGCTTTCGCGAGCAGGCTCGCTCCCACAATGGATTGTGGTGAATGCAGAATGTGTGATCGATACTCACCCTGTGGGAGCGAGCCTGCTCGCGAAAGGGCCAGTGCAGGCACCGATGCATTCCCTGCATAAAACCCATTCCCCAAATGCACTTGCCGAACACCCCCACTGAAAGCGAAAAACCTCGCCTGTCCTTCTGACCGGTGAACCCCATGCCCACCCCGCCAAACCCCGTACGCAACGTGCTGTACATCATGTGCGATCAACTGCGCCGCGATTACCTGTCGTGCTACGGCCACCCGCACCTGCACACGCCAAACATCGATCGCCTGGCTGCAGCCGGTGTACGTTTCAGCCGCGCCTACACCCAAGGCACGATCTGCGGCCCATCGCGGATGTCGGCTTATACCGGGCGCTATGTGAGTAGCCATCAAGTGGCGTGGAACGCCGTGCCGTTGCCGTTGGAAGAACTGACCATCGGCGATTACCTGCGCCCCCACGGCATTCGTACCGCACTGGTCGGCAAGACCCACGCCACGGCGAATGTCGATGCCTTGCAACGCCTGGCGATCAATCCGCAAAGCGAGCAAGCCGAAATCCTCAACGAAGTCGGCTTCGAACCCTACATGCGCCATGACGGTATCTATCCCGACGACCCGCTGTTCGACGACAAACGCGAATCCGCGCCCTACACCCATTACCTGCGTGAGCACGGTTTCGGCGGCAAAAACCCCTGGCACGACTGGGCCAACGCTGCCGAAGACGCCAATGGCGAAATCCTCAGCGGTTGGAAAATGCGTCATTCGAATTTGCCAGCACGAATTCCCGAGCAACACTCAGAGACTGTCTACACTACAAATCGAGCCATCGACTTCATCACCGAGCAAGGCGAGAAATCGTGGTGTTTACACCTCTCCTATATCAAACCGCACTGGCCCTACATCGTACCAGCGCCATACCACGCTTTGTACAGTACGAAATCGATTCTTGAAGCGGTCCGCGCGACACCCTCCGAAGCCAGCAAACACCCCGTATACACTGCCTTTCGTCAGCATGAGGAAAGCCTCAACTTCTCCCGCGATTCAGTACGATTGACTGTAATCCCTACGTATATGGGCCTGATCAAGCAGGTGGATGATCAACTCGGACGGCTGTTCGATTTTCTGCAGAGCAATGGCCGCTGGGATGACACGTTGATCGTGTTCACCAGCGATCATGGCGACTTCCTCGGTGATCACTGGCTCGGCGAGAAGGAGTTTTTGCTGGAGCAGGCGGTAGGGGTGCCGTTGATCGTTCGTGACCCTCGGGTGGCGGCGGATACGACGCGTGGGACAGTCGATGATCGACTGGCGGAAACCATTGATGCGTTGCCGACCTTTCTTGAAGCACTGGGATTGCCGGGGGCGGAGCATCGGCTTGAGGGGAGATCGTTGATCCCGCTTCTGCACGGCGAAAATCCGGACTGGCGACGCTACGCAATCAGCGAATACGACTACGCCTTTCAGGCGCCGGCGCGTGAGCGTTTGGGCCAGCCGATTGATCGTTGCCGGATGACCATGGTGCGTAGCGAGCGTTGGAAATACCTGGCTTACGACGGTTTTCGACCGCAATTGTTTGATCTGTTGAATGATCCGCAGGAGCTGCGTGATTTGGGTGATGACCCGGCGTATGCGGCGGTGCGCGAGGAGCATGCGGGGTATTTGTTTGAGTGGGTGCGCGGGTTGAAGCGGCGCACGACCATCAGTCATCAGGAGATTGATTTGCGTGGGCAACGGTTTCGTTATGGTGAGCCGGAAGCCGAGAAGGTTGTGCAGATTGGTGTTTGGTAGCTCTAAGAGCCCCTCACCCTAACCCTCTCCCGGAGGGAGAGGGGACTGAATGGGGGATATTTCAGAGGTACACCGACCTGATCGTGCTTCACCGAATCCATAGTCGATAAGGTCTTTCAGGTCGATGCATAACGCGAGACAACTCGGTCGGCTCCCTCAGGGAGAGAGGACTGAATGCGGGATATTTCAGAGGTGCACCCACCTGATCCAGCTTCACCGAATCCATAATCGATAAGTTCTTTCAGGTCGATGCATAACGCGAGACAACTCGGTCGGCTCCCTCAGGGAGAGAGGACTGAATGCGGGATATTTCAGAGGTGCAC
>Ga0163162_10008396_pt1 | contig 10073 bp, 7 predicted proteins | sample S55metaG_FD_115310 | JGI IMG/M metagenome (GOLD analysis project Ga0163162, IMG submission 115310) | Switchgrass rhizosphere microbial communities from Kellogg Biological Station, Michigan, USA - S5-5 metaG | ecosystem: Host-associated > Plants > Roots > Rhizosphere > Soil | place: USA: Michigan...
AATATTTTGCGAACAAAAGAATGTGTTATCAACCTGCCTTCAGTGCACCAGGCAGGAGCTGTGAACAAACTGGCCCTGACAACAGGGCGCAATCCCGTACCCGGGTACAAGCAACAAAGAGGTTATCGCTATGAACCGGATAAATTTCAAACAGCCGGTGTTACATCAATGGCCGCTGTTACCGTCCAGGCCCCAAGAGTACTGGAATGTCCCGTAAATATGGAGGCCAAACTTGCATCGGTGCATTACATTGCGGATGATAATGGTGATCTAAAAGGAAAAATAGCAAGTATTGAATTAAAAGTCACGCAGGTGCATGTGGAAGAAAATATTTTACTGGATGGTTATCGCAACAGGATCGATCCGGATAAGTGGCGACCATTGATCATGAGCTTTCAGCAATTCTATGGATTAAGTAGCAGACTCGCACCATCAAGACTGGCGACAATAAATGAGGATTGCTACCGAAATACTGATGTAATAGCTGTCCGGAATAAACGTTCTGTTGGATATTAAAATAAGAATTTGAAGAAAGATTGTGAAGGCGTGAACCCTAGAACTATGTGGCTGGTCAATTCAAAACTGGAACTCTGGCGAAATGATAGATGATTTTGTTATTTTCTTTTGGTCTACTCCACTCCATGGACACGCATCTCAATGGTATAAACTGATTCCGAGGCAGTGATGAACAATATGTTTTTGTTCCTGCCTCCAAAACAAAGATTGGCTGTCCATTGAGCGGGAACCTTGAGGTGTTCTATTTTTTTTCCGCCTTTATCATAAACGGTAACGCCATCACCGGTAAGATAAACGTTGCCTTCGCTGTCCAGTGTCATGCCATCCGAACCCTGTTCACAAAAAAGTTGTTTGTTTGATAAACTGCCATCTGTATTGATCTTGTATTTGTAAGTTTTACCAGCCTTGATATCGGCGACGTACAAAAATTTTCCATCGGGTGTTCCCACAATTCCATTGGGTTGCTCAAGATCATCGGCAACTATAACAGCCTTCTTTTTTCCTTTTGGTAAATAATAAACCTTCTCCCCTTTTATATCAGGAGAAGTTCTGTCCCAATACGGACGCTGATAATAAGGATCCGTAAAATATATTCCACCTTTCAGATCTTCCCAAAGATCATTAGGGCCATTGAAACGATGACCATTGAAGTCTTTTAACAACACCGTTACTTTTCCTTTTGGATCGATTGACCACAATTGATCTTTTTCATCGGCGCAGGTCAACAGATTTCCTTTGCGGTCAAAATACGTCCCATTAGACCGGCCGGTTTTATCTAAAAAAACCGAGAGTTTTCCTTCTGTATCGTACTTCCATATTTTATCATTCGGCTGATCAGTAAAAAACACATTTCCATGTTTATCTACCGACGCACCCTCGGTAAAACTAAATTGATCGGATATTTTCTTTAATACCGCGCCTTGGGCAACAACACTATCTTGTGCTGGTAAAGAATTCTTCACAACATTATTTTTTGTAAATGCAGAAATGTATATGATAAAAAACAAACCGGTCAGTAAACTAAGGATTTTCATGAAGTACATTTTAATCGTGCAGACATCATTTGCGCAGTGACGATATTCTTTCCTAAAAATAGCGAAAGCCATTCAGACAGTCAATACTATACAAATTGATTGATCACCAGCACACCCATCAATCCAACAACAGACACGATGCTTTCCATGACCGACCATGATCGGAATGTGTCTTTCACCGATATACCAAAATATTCTTTGAAGATCCAGAAACCTGTATCATTTACGTGCGAGCAAAAAAGACTGCCGGCTCCAATAGAAAGTACCATGAGGTTGGGGTCGACATTTGTTTGCGAAGCGAGCGGGTACACAATCCCTGCAGCCGTCATTCCCGCTATCGTGGCTGATCCCAGGCAAAGTCTCAGAACGGCTGTTACTATCCATGCCAAAAGTAAAACAGGTAATTTCCACTCCTGCAGCGCTGCAGCGATCTCCTTCCCTGCTCCGCTGTCAATAAAAATTTGTTTCAGTATCCCTGCACTTCCGATAATGAGCAATATCATGGAAACATCTTTTACTGCTTCTGCGTAGGTATTCATGACTTGAGTCAATGACTTGCCTCTATGAACGCCCAACGTATACGTAGCAATAATGATCGTGATCAGCATCACGATATTTGGCTCGGCGAAAAATGTCGCGATCGTTTTCCAGTTGCTATCGTCAGTGGAAGTACTTGTAGCGATCGTTGTGATAGCGATCAATATCACCGGCAGCAATGATGAAATAAAACTGTTGGCGGTACCGGGCAATTTTTCATCAGGTATTTCATGTATGCTAATGACCTTGGTTGGGTTTGTTTTTATATTTTTCAATGTTTTGGCATAAAGGGGTCCGGCAATAATAACTGCGGGGATCGCGATCATGATGCCATAAAAAAAGGTCATCCCCATGTTAGCGTGGAATTGCGCAAGCAACGCCACGGGCGAAGGATGCGGCGGTAAGAACCCATGCATCACCGAAAGCGAAGCACACATCGGCAATCCCACATAGACTAGTGGCAATTTATAGCTATAGGCAACGGAAAAGATAATTGGTATCAATAAAACAAAGCCCACATTATAAAATAAAGGAATGCCGACAATAAATCCAGTTAGCGACATAGCCCAGGGAAGATTCTTATAACCAAAAACATTTCGCAGCGTGTGGGCTATTCTTTGCGCCGCACCACTTTCAGCTACGAGCTTTCCCAGCATAGCGCCCAAAACGATCACGATCACCAATGAACCGAGCGTATCTCCAATTCCCTTATTCACCGATTGCGCAATAGTATTTATGGGCATTCCCAGGAGCAACGCAGCCACAATAGACACGACTAGAAAAGCAAGGAAAGGATTTACTTTACCCCAGGTGATCAAAAGGATCAGGCAAACAATACAGAAAGCAAGTACAAGCAGCGTCATTTAATGAGTGATGAGTAATGAATAATGAGTGATCGACCTACGGTTTATTATTGTTGTAGTTTTCTTTCAATGAATGATGAGTGATCATTCACCATGGACCACTCACTAGTGTGAATCCCTGCTCACCTTATCTCCCGATCTGCCAACTAAAAAATCTAGGTCTGCTCCTTTGTCTGCCTGCTGCACATGTTTTACATATAGATTCACGTACCCTCTGTCGGAAACATATTCTTCTTTCTTCCATTTTTTTCTTCGGTTTGCAAGTTCTTCATCAGAAACTTCAAGATGAATTTTTTTGTTGGGTACATCCAACTCGATCATATCCCCATTTTGCACCAGGGCTAAATTTCCACCGATCGCTGATTCAGGTGAAACATGAAGAACGACAGTACCATAAGCCGTGCCGCTCATTCTGCCATCGCAGATGCGCACTATATCTGTTACTCCCTTCGCCAATAATTTCTTTGGCAATGTCATATTGCCTACTTCAGGCATCCCGGGATAACCAACTGGTCCGACATTTTTTAAAACCATCACACAAGTTTCATCAATATCAAGATCCGGATCATCAACTTTTGCATGATAGTCTTCGATATTTTCAAACACCACAGCTCTACCACGATGTTGCATCAATGCCGGCGTAGCCGCTGATGGTTTAATAACGGCTCCCTTTTCTGCAAGGTTCCCCTTTAATACAACAATACCGGCTTCCTGTATGATCGGGTTATCAAAATCATAGATCACCTCTTTATTGTAACAACTGCATGATTCTTCAATATTTTCTTTGTGTGTTTTTCCTGTTACGGTGATTGAATCCATGTGCAACAACGATCGCAATTCATTAATGACGACGGGCAAACCCCCTGCATAATAAAAATCTTCCATCAAATATTTTCCGGAAGGCATTAAGTTAAGGAGCAAGGGGATCTTACTTCCCAGTTTGTCAAAATCGTCTAGATCCAGCTCAACGCCGATCCTTCCGGCGATTGCCGTCAAATGAATAATAAAATTAGATGACCCTCCTACTGCCGCATTTACCATGATAGCATTTTCAAATGCTTTCCTCGTCAATATTTTTGACATCCGCAGATCTTCTTTCACCATCTCCACAATCCTTCTTCCTGATAACTGCGCTAATACTTTTTTCCTTGAATCAACCGCGGGAATAGCTGCCGCTCCTGATAAACTCATTCCCAATGATTCCACCATGCAAGCCATGGTTGATGCTGTTCCCATTGTCATACAATGTCCCGGACTTCGCGACATACAACTCTCCGCGTACATGTAATCTTTGTAAGAAATTCTTTCTGCCTTCAGGTCTTCAGTCATTTTCCACACATTGGTCCCCGAGCCAATATCCAGTCCCTTATATTTTCCATTTAACATGGGTCCGCCGGGCACAACGATCGTCGGCAAATCAACACTTGCAGCGCCCATCATCGTAGATGGAGTTGTTTTATCGCAACCTGTCAACAACACAACGCCGTCAATGGGGTTACCGCGAATAGATTCCTCTGTATCCATACTTGCAAGGTTGCGAAAAAGCATGGCGGTTGGTTTCAGTAAAGTTTCACCCAGTGACATGATCGGAAACTCCAGTGGAAAGCCACCCGCCTCAAACACTCCACGCTTTACCCATTCCGCAATATCACGCAAATGCGCATTGCACGGAGTTAGCTCTGACCATGTATTGCAAATTCCAATGACCGGCCTGCCATCAAAAAGGTCTTCAGGAAAACCCTGGTTCTTCATCCAGCTGCGATAGATGAAACCCATTTTATCTCTTTTACCAAACCACTCTGAGCTGCGAAACTTCGGCATAGCAAAGTGAAATTTTTAAATAGTGAATATATGCAATAATGCAAAATGAAGAATAAAGAGACCTGAATCTAAATTAAGCCCGAAGGACTCTCATGTCAGTAAGGTCTGATTAATGATATAAAAAATCAGAGGGGCTTCACCGATAATGCACAACAGTTTATTTTTGAGATACATGAAAAAGAGAATTAAGATAGACGACATTCGTATCCGCACAGAACTCAGACCGGGCGATATCGGCTATGTCATTTACATGCATGGACGCTTGTACAAAAAAGAGTACAATTACGGAATAGAGTTTGAAACTTATGTAGCTGCAGGTCTTGCTGAATTTTACCAACAATACGATCCTCAAAAAGATCGCGTATGGATCTGTGAGCACCGAAATAACATCGTAGGTTTCCTGTTATTAATGCATCGGGGTGATGCGGCTCAACTCCGTTACTTTATTCTCAAACCCCAATACAGGGGGATTGGTCTCGGCAATAAATTGATGACACTCTATGTGGAGCATCTTAAACAAAGCAAATACAAAGTCTCTTATTTATGGACCACTGACGAATTACCCGCCTCCGCACATCTCTACCAAAAATTTGGATTTAAACTTACCGAGCAAAAACCATCAACCGCTTTTGGAAAACCCGTAACCGAGCAGCGTTATGACCTTGTACTTTAATGATCAGGCGAAAACTGCGAATTCAACCACAAACGACTATTCCTATAACAATTTTTTTTTCTCAGAAATATTTGCCATTTTGTACCTGTTCAAAATTGTCAATAATACAATTCTTACAGATCTAACTTACCAACTCCAAATGAAAAGTTATCCCAACCAGATCCGCGTGCCCTTGGCCGTTGACTGTATTATTTTCGGTTTTGATGGACAGCAGTTGAAGCTTCTTCTTGTTCAGCGCGGTTTTGAACCTGAAAAAGGGAAATGGAGTCTCATGGGTGGTTTTGTAAAGGCTCGTGAAGACCTTGAACGTGCCGCCGCCAGGATCTTAAAGCAACTGACAGGACTTAAGGGAGTGTATATGGAGCAGCTCCAGGCATTTGGAGATCCGGATCGCGATACGATGGAACGAACCGTTTCAGTTGCCTACTTTGCACTGATCGATATTCATAAATACGAAAAACAACTTAGCACTGATTATCATGCAGAATGGTTCCCACTGGACAAAATTCCCCGACTGATATTTGACCACGGAGAGATGGTGGAAAGGGCTAAGCAAAGGCTGCAATACAAAGCGGCGCTACATCCCATTCTTTTTGAGCTACTGCCTGAAAAGTTCACGATCCCCCAGCTGCACGACCTCTATGAAGGCATTTATGATACCAGCCTGGACAAAAGAAATTTCAGTCGGAAAGTGCTGTCGACAAAATTGCTGGTGAAGCAGAAGGAAAAAGAAAAAGAAAACTCCAAAAAAGGAGCTTTTTATTATAAACTTGACAGGCGAAGGTATAATTCAAAATTCCACGCCTTCCTCAACTTCATTCCCAACCCGGACAACCTCAAATAATCGTTTGTATCTTCTTTTTCGAGAAGTTTTTTATGGTTTCAAATAATAATTGTTATTTTGACACGTAATAAACCATGAATAAGGATCGCTTTGTCATAGGAATGGATTATGGAACTGATTCTGTCCGATCCGTTATCATAAACGCTTCGGGCGGCGAGGAAATCGCTTCCTCAGTATTTTTATATCAACGGTGGAAAGATGGATTGTACTGTGATGCCGGCCAACAGCAGTTCCGGCAGCACCCGCTTGACTATGTGGAAGGTCTGGAGCAAACTATTAAAGACTGTCTCAAAAAAGCTGGTCGTTCAGTGGCGGAAAACATTAAAGCGATCTCCGTTGACACCACAGGCTCCACTCCTGTTGCAACCGATGAAACAGGTACTCCGCTCGCACTATTTCCCGCATTTGAAAACAATCCAAATGCAATGTTTGTCCTGTGGAAGGATCATACGTCTGTAAAGGAAGCGGCGCAGATCAATGAGCACAACAGAACATTTGGTAAAGATTACCTGAAGTATGTGGGGGGTATTTATTCTTCGGAGTGGTTTTGGGCAAAACTGCTTCATGTCCTGAGGCAAGATGATGCGGTAAGAAAAGCCTGCTACTCATGGGTGGAACACTGCGACTGGATCCCATTCCTCTTGACTGGTGGCAACGATGTATCAAGATTAAAACGTGGTGTTTGTTCTGCAGGACATAAGGCGCTATGGGCCTCAGAGTTTGGTGGATTGCCTCCTGATGATTTTTTTTCGTCTTTGGATCCCTTGCTTGCAGGGTTTACACAGCGACTTTTTACAGATACCTACACAGCCGATAAGCCGGCCGGAACACTAAGTCCGCATTGGGCCGAACGGTTGGGACTTTCAACAGAAGTAATTATCGGAATCGGTGCCTTTGATGCACACATGGGTGCAGTAGGTGGCCAAATTGAACCCTACTATTTAAGCAAAGTAATGGGGACCTCGACCTGTGACATGCTGGTAGCACCTGCCAATGACATGATGGGAAAATTAGTGAGAGGAATTTGCGGCCAGGTGGATGGTTCGATCATTCCGGGAATGATCGGACTGGAAGCGGGTCAATCAGCATTTGGGGACGCTTATGCATGGTTCAAAAATATCCTCGCATGGCCTTTAAGAAATTTAGTGAATGAAACTTCGCATAAGATCGATGAAACCGTTGACAAAATTATTTCTGAACTAAGTAAGCAGGCATCTGAATTGTCATTGCAAGAAAATTCAGAACTAGCCATGGATTGGATGAATGGTCGTCGTACTCCGGATGCGAATCAACTATTGAAAGGAGGTTTTACCGGACTAACGCTTGGAACAGATGCACCAAGAATGTTCAGAGCCCTGGTAGAAGCCACTTGTTTTGGCGCTAAAAAAATTGTGGATCGTTTTAACGATGAGGGAATACCGGTGCGGGGTTTAATTGGTCTGGGTGGTGTGGCGAAAAGATCCCCTTTCATTATGCAAATGATGGCTGATGTTATGAACATGCCGATCCGTATCCACAGATCAGAACAAACCTGTGCTGCAGGCGCAGCCATGTTTGCTGCAACAGCTGCAGGAATTCATTCAAAAGTTGAGGATGCGATGGCTGTCATGGGAAGTGGATTTGATGCCGAGTACTTTCCCGATCGCAATAAGGCATCGGTTTATGCCAAACGCTACCGCCAGTATAGTGACCTGGGTAATTTTATGGAACAACAAATTTTTCCCAATAGCTACAGTGACCAAAACCAAACTGTTTCCTCCCCCGCTTTGTCAGACATTTTAAACGATGAATAGATATGCGCATATCAGGCTGGCTGCTTATGATGGCAACATGCAATTGCCTAAATTAGGTTTGGTGATCTTCACATTTGGAAATGTAAGTGCTGCCGATCATGAACTCGGCGTTTTCGCCATAAAGCCAAGTGGCGTTCCTTACCAAGATCTCACGCCCGAAAAAATGATCATTGTTGATTTTGACTCAAACATCATTGATGGAGATCTTCGCCCCTCTTCCGATACAAAAACACATGCCGTTCTGTATAAACATTGCCCGGAAATAGGTGGCATTGTTCATACACACTCCATTTATGCTACTGCGTGGGCCCAGTCATTGAGGGATATCCCAAATTATGGAACTACTCACGCTGACCATACCGTTTATGATATTCCCTGTGCCGCTCCCATGAGTGACGCCATGATCACCGGTGATTACGAACATGAAACAGGTTTTCAAATATTAAATTGTTTGAAAGAAAATGAACTTTCGTATAAAGAGATCGAAATGGTCCTGGTCGGAAGTCACGCGCCTTTTGCGTGGGGGAAAACGGTTGAGAAAGCTGTATACAATGCTGCCGTACTGGAGGAATTGGCAAAAATGGCCTTCTTAACTGAACAGATAAATCCCAACGTGGCAAGACTCAAACAATCCCTTATAAAAAAACATTATGAACGCAAGCACGGGGATGGAAGCTATTATGGGCAATAAAGCCTTGCAGCGAACATTCAGCATCATGTTAACTGAATTATACGATTGACGATTGATGATTTACGAAAAATAATAGCATGAACAATTTAAAAACTCACTCTCTTTGGTTCGTAACAGGCAGTCAAGATTTATATGGAGAGGAAACCCTGAAAAAAGTGGCAGAACATTCTCAGCAGATAGCTAATTCGCTGGATAAATCAAGCCAGGTCTCTCTAAGTGTGATCTTCAAACCAGTTGTCAAATCACCTGAAGAGGTCTACGCCATTTGCCAGAGAGCTAACACAGATAAAAATTGTATCGGCATCATTGCCTGGATGCATACTTTTTCACCTGCAAAAATGTGGATAGGCGGGTTAAAGATCCTGCAGAAACCTTTACTGCATTTGCACACACAATTCAATCGTGATATCCCGTGGAATGAAATTGATATGGATTTCATGAATCTGAATCAAAGCGCTCATGGCGACAGGGAATTTGGTTTTATGATGAGCAGAATGCGAATGAACAGAAAAGTAGTTGTAGGGCATTGGCAGGATGAAGAAATTTTAAAGAGTATCGATGTGTGGGGTCGCGCAGCCTGCGGATGGCACGACTGGCAACAGGCAAAATTCTGTCGCTTTGGTGATAATATGCGATATGTAGCCGTTACTGAAGGCGATAAAGTGGAAGCTGAATTGAGATTCGGTTACTCGGTCAATACACATGGGATCGGCGACCTGGCTAAAGTGGTTAATGAGGTAGGCGATGAAGACGTTGACAAACTTTGCGTAGAGTATAGTGACCAGTATAAATTAGCAAGTGGTTTGAAAAAAGATGGCGCAGAATATACATCGCTTCGCGAAGCCGCAAAAATTGAAATTGGTTTAAGAAATTTTTTGCAGCAGGGAAATTTTAAAGGATTTACAGATACGTTTGAGGATCTGCATGGATTGGTGCAATTACCGGGAATTGCAGTGCAACGATTGATGAATGAGGGTTATGGCTTTGGAGCAGAAGGTGACTGGAAGACTGCGGCATTGGTGAGAGCTATGAAAACGATGGCTCATGGATTACCGGGTGGCAATTCATTTATGGAAGATTACACTTATCATTTTGAACCCGGGAATCAAATGGTATTGGGTTCTCACATGCTTGAGATTTGTTCATCTATTGCTGATGGGGATATTTCGTGCGAGATACATCCACTTGGCATTGGAGGAAAAGCTGATCCGGTTCGTTTGGTATTTAACGTCGCAAGGGGTTCGGCACTCAATGCTTCCGTTGTTGATATGGGAAATCGGTTTCGTTTGTTGATAAATGAA
>Ga0163162_10008397_pt1 | contig 10072 bp, 5 predicted proteins | sample S55metaG_FD_115310 | JGI IMG/M metagenome (GOLD analysis project Ga0163162, IMG submission 115310) | Switchgrass rhizosphere microbial communities from Kellogg Biological Station, Michigan, USA - S5-5 metaG | ecosystem: Host-associated > Plants > Roots > Rhizosphere > Soil | place: USA: Michigan...
AGATTCGCGAAGTAAGGAACACCTGGCAGTTCTTCCGCGACCGCAGACCGGATAGTTATGGGGCCTTGGTAGCGGACTAACGGAATGCTGATTTCTGATTGCTGATTGCTAATTTGGTGTTGAGCCTTCGGCTGTCAGTGGAGTTAGCTATCATGTGTGTTCAAAGACCGAAGACCAAAAGCCGAAGTCCAAATCAGCAATCAGAAATCAGCAATCAGCAATAGACCGGGAGCACACACCATGGACCTTTCCATCACCGTTAACGGCATCAAGTTTCCCAACCCTTTTCTACTCGGATCAGGACCGCCGGGGACGAACGCTCGTGTCCTTGCAAAGTCTTACGAAGCAGGATGGGGCGGGGCTGTTGCCAAGACTGTGAGCCTCGAATCGGCAAAGGTGGTTAACGTTGTTCCGCGTTATGGAAAGCTTCGATCGAGGTCGACCGGTGAAGTAATCGGATTCGAGAACATCGAACTGATTTCCGATCGTCCGATCGATGTCTGGCTCGATGAGTTTCGCCAGGTCAAGAAGGAATATCCCAACAACATTCTGATCGCTTCGATTATGGAGGAGTACGAGAAGAGTCGTTGGCAGGAATTGACACGCATGGTTCAGGACACAGGCGTCGATGCTTTCGAACTGAACTTCTCATGTCCACATGGAATGACGGAACGCAAGATGGGTTCAGAGATGGGTGAACATCCTGATCTGACGGCAGAAGTTACGGGTTGGGTAACTGAAGTCGCAAAGGTTCCAGTCTGGGCAAAGATGACTCCGAACATCACAAACATTCGTGAGCCTGCATTGGCTGCAATTCAAGGTGGAGCGGTTGGAATATCCGCCATCAACACAATTCTCTCGGTGATTGGTGTCGACCTGGAAACACTCAGACCGATGCCAACAGTCGAGGGCCATGCAGTTCCGGGAGGTTACTCAGCGCAGGCTGTACGTCCAATTGCATTACGAATGGTTAGCCAACTAGCACTCGGCATACCCAACGGAGTCAGCATCAGCGGTATCGGAGGAATCGAGAACTCACATGACGCACTCGAATTCTTTCTGCTCGGATCTTCGACGGTTCAAATATGCACCGGGGTTATGCTGCAAGGGGTAAAGATGGTTGACGAGCTGAAGGAAGGAGTTGAGAAGTTTATGACCGATAAAGGATTCAACTCGGTCCAGGAAATCGTCGGCAAGAGTCTCGGTTATTTTTCAACCCACATGGAGCTCGTGCAGAAGATGAAGGCGGCGAAACGTTCGAAGGCCGGTGAGGCTAGTCGCGATAACGAATGGGCGCAGAAAGATATTACGGAAAAGACTGCTGAGTTGACTTCAAACTAGATCGGTAGTGCCTCTGCGTTAACTCCGCGTTCTCTGCGTCTCGGCGGTTTGAATTAAGCTGAGACGGTCACCGCGGAGGCGCAGAGAACGCGGAGTTAGCGCAGAGAAGATCCAAACCGGAACTCAATCTTCTTGCATGAAAGCGGCCGGACTCCCTATCATTGTTCTCGGTCAGTCTTAACCGGTCGACCACGCCCCTCCCGACAGATTCCACCTCATAATTGAATTGCAGCAAGTGGACGAGCCGAACTCTGGTTCGCTTCGGAGGTGTGAAATGCGCATACGTTCAATGATGGGATGGGGAGTCTTTCTGTTCCTGGCTTCCATAATTTTCCAGGCTCTGCCAAACCCTAAAGCAACCTACTACTTCTTCAAAGGTAAGGAACGATTCAGTTCAAGAAACTATGAAGCGGCAGAAGCTGCATTCCGGGAATCGGTGAATTCGGATCCAAACTTCGAGCGTGGTTTTGTTGAGTTAGGTGTGACTTATTGCACCCTCGAAAAGTATCCAGAAGCTGAACAAGCCTTCAAACAAGCAATGTCGATCGAACCTGACTCGTGCGCCGCGTGTGGCCTGGGTATGGTTTATCGAATACAAGAACGGAAAGACGAAGCCGAAGCGGCGCTCAGACAATCCATCAAACTCAATTCGAAAGATGATTGTCCCTTCAATCAATTAGGGAGGATGTATTACGACGAGAAAGAATACTCGAAAGCGATCGAGGCATTCGATCAAGAACTAAAACTTAAGCCCAGTGCAGTGAGTTACCATTTTCTCGCAAACTCGTTGTATTACAGCAAACGCACCAAGGAATCCATCGCGCCTTATCTCAAAGCCACGAGCTTGAATCCAAAATACGAAGAGGTATTGGTTGATCTCGGTCGCGCTTATCACGAGTTAGGGCAATATCCGGAAGCGAACGACGCCTTGGAACGCGCCGTCAAACTCGATCCTGAAGATGAAAAGGCCCGTTCTTTCCTCGCCGTCACTCAATTCATCACAGGAAACAAACAAGCAGCGATGGAGCAGTACAGGTGGCTGCTGAAGAAGAATCCAAGCCTGGCTTCGCAACTCTTGCAGGGTTTCTATGAATTATCGGAGGCAGCAAAGAAGACAAAAGATTTGCAGTTGGAAAAGAAATGAGCGAGTCACGCCATCAGATATCAAACTCCGCAATCACCGGCGCATGATCTGATGGCTTTTCCCACTTCCGCGGTTCAATATCAATCCACGTTCTCACATTTCTCTTTACGAGTGGTTCGCTGATCCAGATATGATCGATCCGCAGTCCCATGTTGCGCCGAAACATACCTGCACGATAGTCCTACCACGAGTAATGTCCGCTCGCCTCCGTGTGCAAACGAAAGGCATCGGTGAATCCCCAGTCTTTTACGTGTTCGAGTGCAGCCCTTTCCTTTTCACTAAACAGAATCCGCCCTTGCCATAGACGCACATCGTGTACATCGCGCTCGTCAGGTGCGACATTGAAATCGCCGCACAACAGCACCGGAGTAGTCTTGTCGAAGTGAGTGTCGAAAAATGTGCGAAGTCGATCCATCCATTCCAGCTTGAACGCGTATTTCTCAGAACCCACCATCTGGCCGTTTGGAACGTAAACGTCGACGATGTTTATTCCATTTACGGTTGTGGCGATTAGTCTCGACTGTGCACCCTCTTCGTCGCTCGGGTAACCCCGGTGGCCAACGGGACAACTCTCCCGAGTCAAAATCGCGACTCCGTTGTAGGTCTGCTGACCAAAGATCTGGCAGTGGTAACCACGTTCAAGAAATACTTCGGTCGGAAACTTATCGTCAGTGCACTTGATCTCCTGCATGCACAAGACGTCCGGCTTCACAGCGTCGAGCCAACGCACAACATTGGGCACACGCGCGAGGATTGAGTTTACGTTCCAGGTTGCAACTAGCATCGTTTAGAAGTGTTTTCGTTTTGCCTAATCAGCTTCATAGGTCATTTGTCATTTTCCATTTCACATTTTCCATTTATTGGGTAACCCACAAGGACTTCAATCTTTTCGAAAATGACAAATAAGAAATGGAAAATGAACGATGACCAATGAGCCTTCTCTTAACAAGACAGCAACAACCCGGCGATCAAAGTCCCCCTCACCGAAATATCATCCGCCAGAATATGTTCATGCTTAGCATGCGCACCATCGCCGCTGATTCCAAGCCCATCCAATACGGGAATCCCCATTGCAGCAATGAAGTTTCCATCAGATGCACCGCCCACTTGAGCTTCACCAAGTTCGAACCCGATCATCGCCCCAACGCTGCGAGCAGTTTCGAATAACTCTACTACTGCCGGCGTCCGCTCAAGTGGTGGACGATTGATGCCGCCGGAAACGAAAACCTTCACGCGCTCATCGATAGGTTCGATCGACTTGAACAGTTGCTCCAACTGTTTCGACTCGTCTTCAGTTGCAAACCTAACATCAATCTCTCCCTGGGCTTCAGCCGCAACCACGTTTGAACGTGTGCCGCCACTTACTACTCCAACATTCAACGTGATTCCGGATCCAGCATCGTTTATCGCGTGTAGCCGCTCGGTTTGTCGCGCTAATTCCAAAATTGCACTGGCACCTTTCTCTGGCTCCAACCCGGCGTGCGCCGCTTTTCCCTCGACCTTGATCGAGAACATCCCGGTTCCCTTCCTTCCGGTCTTGACCCGACCTCCCGGTGCTGGCGGTTCCATGACGAGAGCACATCGTGTGTTCCGGCTCTTGGCCACTCGCTCGATCACTGGCCATCCGCTTTGACTCCCAACTTCTTCATCACAGGTCAAAACGATAGTCACACCGAATTGCGGTGTGACATTAAGCTTTTCGATACAGCGCAACGCTTCGATCGCCAATACGCAGTTGGCCTTCATATCAAACGTTCCGGGTCCGAAAAGTTTTTTGTCTTCACGCCGAAATGGTTGACGGAGCAGAGAGCCGAATTCATGCACAGTATCTGTATGGCCAACAAGAAGGATTTGTCCGGTCACCTGTTGCTCGCTGAAAGCTTCGATCACAAGATTTTGTCCAAAGCCCGGGACATCAACGCGCTCCACTTTACTGACGCAACGCAGATCGTTCACTGCGTTTACCAACACATCAACGACCGCGCGACTGCCATTGAAATCTCCTGAGGGTGATTCAAGTTCCACCAGCGTCTTAATCAACGCCTCAATAATTTCCTGTCGTGTTTGGAATTCGTCCCGAATCTTCCTGGCTAGTTCAGGAGCAATAAGTTTAGAGGTCATAGCTTGGTATCAGGCGGTAACGCTTGCAGACTTAATCATTTCCTTGCGCACAGTAAGAGATTCAATTCGAGGCAGGTTGATATTAAAGCCGATTCCTGCGGCTGTCGGCGCCTGGATCGTACCGCTACTGCTAACGATCACTGGCGGATCGATGATGTCTTCGGTCCAGTAGCGCGAACTCGCCGATACATCTCCTGGCAATGTAAAGCCACTCAACGTAGACATCGCAATGTTGTGTGCTCGGCCAATGCCCGACTCGAGCATGCCGCCGCACCAAACCGGAATACCGTTTTCACTCGTTACTTGCTCCACGCGCTTCGCCTCGGAGTGACCGCCTACGCGCCCCAACTTAACGTTGATAATCCGGCAAGATCCCAGCTCGATTGCATGTTTTGCGTCTTCTGCGGAGTGGATCGATTCGTCCAGGCACACGGGAGTTTCGATCTGCTTTTGCAGTTTCGCATGATCGAAAATATCGTTGTGCGCCAGCGGCTGCTCCAGCATCATCAGATTGTATTTACCGAGCTCCTTAAAGAGATTGACGTCAGCAAGCGTGTACGCGGAATTCGCATCTCCCATCAATCGAATCTCCGGGAATTCTTTGCGCACTCGTTCGACAATCTTCAGGTCCCAACCGGGCTTGATCTTTATTTTGATTCGTTGATAGCCGGCATCTACTTCCTTTTTGATTTTTTCCAGAAGTTCTTCCGGCGTGTCTTGAATACCGATCGATACTCCAGACGAAATCTCCGAGTGAGTACCGCCCAGGTGTTTCCATAATGGGACACCAAGTTTTTTGGCTTCGAGATCCCAGCAAGCATTTTCGAGCGTGGCCTTCGCCATGCGATGACCTCGCACCGGTCGCAGAATTGAGAAGACTTTCGTTGCATCCTCGATCTCATGATCGACGAGCATCGGCGCAAGGAATTCACGAAGGGTTTCCCAGGCCGAGTCTGTCCATTCGTCGCTATAGAAAGGGCCTTCACCGGCTGTGCACTCGCCCCAACCTTCTACGCCGTCGCTATCAGTCAGGCGAGCCAGTAGGATGCGTCTTTCAGTAGTGCGGCCAAAGCTGGTTTCGAAAAAGTGAATTAGCGGTAAACGAATCTCGCGCAGCTCAATTGATTGGATAATCAAGGTATGGGTGTTGTGCCTCCGTGGAGTTCATTATGCCTTCCGGACAGACACTTGTCAGCTTGCGTTGAATGGTGTGTTAACAAACAGAGAACTTTTTCATCCGCAGAAGAAAGAACTGATTCTCTGCTTGATCTTCAAATTAGGAATTGGTACAACGCTCACACATTCCTACCGGCCTCGCACGTTACTCATCCCGGTATTCCTCTCATAAAAAGTGCGGCACTTATTTTATCGAATGACTGGGACAGGAGTTTCTATGCGCAGGAATATTGATCACTCAACCATCAAAAAGCAGACGTCTAATAAAAGGTACCGTTCAATGCCATCTTCAATCTCCCAACGCGTTGTGAGTTTCCGAAATATTTCTTTCGTAGCCGCTGTTTTCTTGGGAGCGCTCGCGATCACGCTCACCACTTGGCCGAGTCTATCAGCCCCTTTTTTTGCTGACACGCTGGCCGCGTGGAGTTTCGAAGGAGTAACGACGACGAATACCGGTCAGACGCCTATTATCAGCGTCGGATCTGCTACGGCTGACTTGGGAGCTTTAACTGCGGGTTCTGCTTTTACCGGGTTCCACACGAGCGCAGCCACTGTGTGGAGTAATCCTGTGGGAAACGGGTCGGCGAAAGCACTTTCATCGACCAATTGGAGCGTCGGGGACTATTATCAATTTTCATTCAGCACGTCTGGCTACAACGCAATTAGCATAACGTGGGATCAAACCGGCAGTAACACTGGGCCTCGAGATTTTAAAGTCCAATACAGTACGAACGGGTCCACCTTCACCGATGCGACAGGTGCAAATAGTACCTACTCCCTTACGAATCAGGGTTGGTCTAGTAGTGGTAGCCCTCAGAGCGCGTCAAGAAGAACGCTCGATCTTAGTACCCTTCCAGCTTTAGACGGCCAACCCACTGTCTACATCCGCCTCGTTGATAATTCAACGACGGCTATCAATGGAACCACTGTTGCAACAGGAGGTACTGGCAGGGCCGATAACTTTACGGTAAACGGTACTTCGGGAGGAGGTCCAACTCCCACGCCAACACCGACTCCAACTCCAACACCCACACCCACACCGACGCCAACACCTACCCCGACGCCCACACCAACACCCACGCCCACGCCAACTCCAGCGCCAGCGAATACGGTGGTAATCAGCCAGATTTACGGCGGCGGTGGCAACACTGGTTCGACGCTGACGAATGATTACATCGAACTCATCAACCACAGCAGTTCACCGGTTAATTTGAGCGGTTGGTCAGTACAGGCCTGGGTCCCGTCAACTAGCACATGGGAGATGACCCCGCTTACCAATTTCACACTCCAGCCCGGCCAGTATTACTTAGTCCAAGAATCCCAGGGAGCGGGCGGCACGACCAGTTTGCCGACACCAGACGCAGTCGGAACGATTGCAGTAAGCTCGACTTCAACCAAAGTTGCACTCGTAAACAACACAACTCTCGTAACCGGAATCTGCCCGAATCCAGGTGCGGCTGGAATAGTGGATTTGATTGGCTATGGTGCCACTGACTGTTTTGAAGGTGCGGCGCCGGCGCCCGCGCTTGTCAACACGACAGCGGCCCTTAGACGCAACGAAGGTTGCTTTGACACCAACCAAAATGCGAACGATGTCATTACGGGCTCGCCGAACCCACGGAACAGTTCGGCGCCGGTCCATGATTGTACGTCGCTCTCGGCTTATGGCACCGCAAATCCCAGCAGCGTGCTGCAGGGCGGCTCAACTACGCTGACTGTTTACGTGGCCGCTGGCCAGAATCCGGATAGCAGTGGCGTTACGGTCACTGCCGACCTCTCTCAAATTGGAGGGTCAGCTACGCAGTCGTTTAGTGGATCGGGTAGTGTCTTCACTTTCGGCGCTACAGTACCGGTGGCGAATTCGACTGGCATGAAATCTCTGCCAGTGACGGTAACGGATGCTCAGAGTCGGACCACCAACACCAATATCTTAGTAAGCGTTCTTCCGCTCAACGCGGACCATGTCACCATCAGTCAGGTTTACGGAGGCGGTGGAAACTCCAGCGCCACGTACACTAACGATTACGTGGAACTGTACAATCCTACGGCGAGCACCATCACCATTACCGGTTGGTCGCTGCAGTATGCTTCGGCGGCCGGCACTTCATGGACCAACAAGCAGCCGCTGGGCGGAATCATCGGACCGGGCGAATACTACCTGGTCCAACTGGCTTCAGGTGGTTCGAACGGTGCACCGTTACCAGTATCTCCAAACATTTCCGGTGACATAAATATTTCAGCCACGACCGGCAAGATTGCACTGGTTAACAACTCCACCAACCTCACCGGTGATTGCCCGTTGGGTAGTTCGCACATCGTAGACTTTGTCGGCTATGGAACCGGAGCAACTTGTCACGAAGGCACTGCCAATACTCCTGCGCCAAGTAACAGCACCGCGATATTGAGGAAAAACAACGGCTCACTTGATTCAGATCAGAATGGCACGGACTTTCAAACCGGCGCGCCGAATCCGCGACGCACGGCGCAAATTGTCGAGTTAGGTCCATGGGTGTCCGGAACCGACCCGGGCAGTGGCGACAATACTATTCCGTATGACGCAACCATCACGGTCAACTTCAGCGAACCTGTAACTGTCGATCCGGGCTGGTACAACATCAACTGTTCCGTCTCGGGCGCGCACAACAGCGCAACCGAAGCGCATTTCAGCGATCTCAAAACCTATGCAGTCACTCCGAATGTCAGTTTTCAATTTGGGGAACAGTGCACAGTTACCATTCCAAAGACCAGTGTGCATGACGTGGACACTGACGATAGCGGCGCAGATACCGACTCTCTTTTCGAAGACTACGCCTGGTCATTTACAGTAGTCGCCGCCGGCCAGCCTGCGCCTTACCCACCGAGCGTTCATCTGACCATGGGTGACCCAGGCTGCGGAACTCCGTTTGGCTGTGCAGCCGCGAGTACGAGCCAACCGGATAATTATCTAATGGAGAAGCCGACTTATTCGCTCTCCTACAACCGCGATAAGGGCACGCCGAACTGGGTGAGTTGGCATCTGGACAGCTCTTGGTACGGCACCCTCGCCCGTGTCGATACTTTCCGTCCGGATCCGAAGGTAGACCCGAGTTGGTATCGCGTACAAGCGTTTGACTACTCTGGCAGCGGTTTCGATCGCGGTCACATGACACCCAACGCGGATCGCGATAATCAGAACCGCGTGCCCATCAATCAGGAAACTTACCTGATGTCGAATATGGTCCCGCAGGCACCCGGCAATAATCAGGGGCCCTGGGCGGCGCTAGAAGGAGATTTGCGCACCATTGCCGATGCCGATGGAGGAAACGAACTGTACATCGTCTCCGGTCCGCTCGGAGTTGGCGGTAGCGGTTCAAATGGCGGCACTACTACGACCATTGCAAACGGAAACGTCACCGTGCCGGCATTCACCTGGAAGGTCGCGTTGATTTTGCCTAAGGCAGATGGTGACGACACTGCTCGCGTGACCTGTTCTACTCGCACGATTGCGGTGCTAATGCCAAACCTGGATAGCATTCGTCCTGATCCGTGGCAGACCTATCTGACTACGGTTGACAATGTCGAGCAGCAGACCGGATTTGATTTCTTCTCGAATCTGCCGCCGGCGATCCAGGCTTGCATTGAAGCCGGTACCAACGGCAACAATCCGCCAGGCACTTCAGATGGCTCGATCTCGACTGCTGAGGATAATTCGGCCAACGTAACACTTAACGCTGTCAGCCCAGGTGGGTCATTGACTTACACAATTGTGACGCCGCCAGCACATGGTCAGCTGACTGGTTCAGGTGCGAATAGAAGCTATGCTCCGGATCTTAATTTCAATGGCGCGGATAGCTTCACGTTCAAGGTCAACGACGGTAGTCACGACTCCAACACGTCAACCATCAGTATTAGTGTCACTGAAGTAAATGATTCGCCGACTGCTGCCGATGACTCCGCTTCGACCAATGAAGATACACCGTTGAATATCTCAACCGTCGATCTGACTACCAACGACTCGGCTGGTCCTGGTGAGGGTCTTCAGTCACTGACTGTTACCACCGTCACGCAGACCGCGGATACTCATGGTTCAGTCGCGCTAAACGCGGGCATCGTTACTTACACGCCCGACAGCAACTATCATGGCCCAGCCAGTTTCACTTATCAGGTCTGTGACAACGGAACAACCAATGGTTCACTCGATACAAAATGTGCTCCTGGTACGGTGAATATTACCGTCACCCCGGTAAATGATCCGCCGGTACTTACCGGTGTCCCCGCAACCGCTTCGGTTGTGTACTCAACCAATCTCAG
>Ga0163162_10008398_pt1 | contig 10072 bp, 5 predicted proteins | sample S55metaG_FD_115310 | JGI IMG/M metagenome (GOLD analysis project Ga0163162, IMG submission 115310) | Switchgrass rhizosphere microbial communities from Kellogg Biological Station, Michigan, USA - S5-5 metaG | ecosystem: Host-associated > Plants > Roots > Rhizosphere > Soil | place: USA: Michigan...
CTCACTTTCGCCGCCGCCAGCTCCTGCGGTTGCCGGCCGACCTTGTCCTGGAGTTCGAAAACGAATCCCGAGGCGTTACCGAGGCCGTTGATGGGAGGCGGTGGGAACACTAGCGAGACGGCCTCTGGATAAGCGGCAAACTTCCTGCGGGCGGTCACCAGAATCGAACCGAGCTGCTCTTCGTCGCCCTTCCTCTCTTCCCAGGGCTTGAGCATGGCGATTACAGAAGCGTTATTGGAGGTGTAGGCATTGGTCAGGAGGTTTAGCCCACCCGTAGTGAGGACTTCACCGACGCCAGGAATGCTCTTTAGATCTGCTTCAGCGCGACGCATCAACTGGTCTGTGCGCTCCATCGAAGCGCCGTCGGGGAGGGTAAAGACACTAAAAAAGTAGCCCTGGTCTTCGTTGGGAACGAAACCGGTCGGAAGCTTCATGAGGAGGCGGCCTGCTCCAAACCAAAGGGCAACGAGACAGGCGAGACCGATCGTCACGCGCCGGAGGAAAAAGCCCACGCCACCGAGATATCCCTGTGTGGTCTTGTTGAAAAACGCGTTGAAACCGCGCAGAAAGGCGCCGATTGGACCACGAATTTCCTTACGAGGCCGAAGCATCATGCTGCATAGCGCGGGCGTAAGTGTCAAGGCGACAATGACCGACAGGATGACGGAAACGGAGACAGTGATGGCGAACTGCCGGTACAACTGGCCGGTAATGCCACCCATAAACGAAACCGGCACGAACACCGCGCACAGCACGAGACCGATGGCCACTACTGGGCCGCTAACCTCGTCCATCGCTTTTTCGGTGGCCGCCAACGGGCTTAAGCCGTGTTCGATGTGATGCTCTACCGCTTCGACGACTACGATGGCGTCGTCCACCACGATTCCGACCGCGAGCACCACACCCAGCATCGTCAGGGTATTGATCGAAAAGCCCAGAGCCACGAACGCCGCGAAGGTTCCCACCAGAGAAACTGGTACTGCCAGCATGGGAATGAATGTGGCGCGGATGTTGCCCAAGAAGATGAACACCACCAGCAGCACAAGGATAATGGCATCCCTCAAGGCGAGGAAGACTTCGTGAATGGCCACCTTCACGAACTCCGTGGTGTCCAGTGAAATGCGGTAGTTGAGCCCGGGCGGGAACGTCTTGGCGCTTTCCTCCAGGAGTTTCCGCACGCTGTCCACAGTCTGGATGGCGTTTGCTCCAGGGAGCTGATAAATGATGAGTACTGTGGCCGGAATGCCGTCCTTGCGGCCGAAACTGGTATAGCTCTTGCCGGAAAGTTCTGCGCGCGAGACATCTTTCATCCTGAGGATCGACCCGTCCGGCAGGGTACGGACGATCATGTTCTCGAATTCGGAAGGATCCGTAAGGCGCCCCTTGGCGTTGACCGTGTACTGAAACTGAGTACCTGATTTAGCCGGCGGCTGTCCCACCTGCCCGGCGGGAGCCACCAGGTTCTGCTCACCGATCACACTGGAGAGATCGGAGCCGGTTAACCCTAGTTTGGCCAACTTGTCGGGGCGCACCCAGAAGCGCATGGCATAGTCACGCTGGCCGACAATCATCGTGGAGCCGACACCTGGGATGCGCGCGATGGGATCCACCAGGTTGATCGAAGTGAAGTTGGAAAGGAAAGTGTCATCGAAGGTGCTGTCCGGCGAATAGATGGATATGGCCAGCAGGATGTCCGGCGACTTCTTCTTTACGGAAATGCCGTAGGCAACGGCTTCCTGCGGCAACTTGGCGGTCGCCTTGTTCACGCGGTTGTTGATGTCGACGTTAGCCAAATCGAGGTTGGCGCCCACGCGGAAGGTGCACGTGAGCACGTAGCGCCCGTCACTCGATGATTTCGAAGACATGTAGATCATGTTTTCGGCGCCGTTGACTTCGGCCTCGACATTGGTGGCGACGGATTGTTCCACCGTTTCGGCATTGGCGCCGGGGTAGTTGATTTCAACTTCTACTGTTGGCGGCGAGATCTGCGGATACTGTGCGATGGGCAGCGTGAAGATGCCGAGACCGCCGGCGATCAGGATGATCAGGGAGATGACAATCGCGAAGACTGGCCGGTGAATGAAGAACTTCGCCATAGTTACGCGCCCTTTGCCGGGGCTTTCTCCGAAGTCAGCGGTTGGTCCGTGGGATTCACCGTTTCGCCGGGGCGGACCTTCTGAAGGCCCTCCACGATGATCCGTTCGCCACTCTTGAGACCTTCGGTGACGATGTAGTCCTGGCCTACTCTCTGGCCCAGTACTACGCTGCGGAGCGACACTTTGTTATCTGATCCGACGACGTAGACGACTTTAGCGCTTTGCATTTCGGTGACCGCTTTTTGAGGCACCAGCAGAGCGTCTTCCGCCACGGTAGCAGCTAGCCGCACACGGCCGAACTGCCCCGGTCTCAGCAACGCCCCCGGGTTGGGGAACTCGGCAACCATGCTCAAAGTGCCAGTCTTCAGGTCTACCGCGCGATCGGCGATAATGATGCGCCCTTTCCCCGGAAACGTAGTGCCGTCAGCCAGAATCAATTCCAGTTCGCCCCCGCGATCCCTTAACTTGCCTTGGGCTCTCATCCGCTGATAGACCAAGTACTCGCTCTCGCTGATGCTCACGAAGACGCGGACCGGATCGACATTGGAAACGGTTGTGAGCAGGGTGGCGTCGCCCTGCCCGACGAGATTGCCGGGAGCCACCTGGCGTGTACCTGCGATGCCGTCGATGGGTGTCGTGATGGTGCAGTACTCCACGTTCAGGTCGGCCTGACGGATGCTGGCATTCGCTGCCTCCACGGCCGCCTGCGCCTGCTGGACAGCCGCCGTCTGGTTCACCTTGGTGGTGTTGAGGGATGCCTGCTTTCCCTCCACGTCGGCCTTGGCCGCCTGCTGAGCTGCCAGCGCGTCGTCGTAGTCCTGCTGCGGTACGGCTCGCAGTGCGGCCAGGGGTTTGAGTCGATTGACATCCTGATTGGTCTTGTTCAACTGCGCCATCGCAATCTGTAGGTTGGCTTGCGCCACGTCCACCACAGTTCGATCTTGGGCCTGCGTCAAATCTGATTGCGCCTTGGCCAGTTGTGCCTTAGCCTGCATGAGTTGGGCCTCGTACTCACGCTTGTCGAGGCTGAAGAGCACTTGCCCCGCCTTAACCATCTTGCCTTCGTCGTAGCTCTGCTTTAGCAGGTAGGATTTCACCCGGGCACGAATATCCACCGAGTCCGTAGCGTCAATGCGCGCGGTCAACTCAGTGAAAATCGGCACGGTCTTCTGAACGACCGGTGCAACTACCACGGAGACGCCAGGGCCGGCGGATCCGGCCTTAGCATTGGCATTGACGCCGTTCTTGTCATCTCCGCAGCTTGCCAGCAACGCAATGGCGGCCGCGAACGCAGCAATTTTCAGCAGTCTTGCCGGCCGCTTCCAACGGTACACCCATAACAAACTCATGCGACCCCTCTCGACTATCAAGCGGTCCTTCCAGCGGAACGATGCGCCGCGCCGGGGTCTAGATCCACTCTTTTCACCGATATTTTGGAAACGGCGGAGTCGTATGGCGAAGAGCCCGAAGGTCACAGAGACTTGTAACAACCACAAAAAAAGAAGCTGCTGCGGTGCTCAGGAATCATAACGGCAAAGGATGCGAACTAACCTGTTCCTCACGCTCCGGTCGACGCAGTTGATTCTGACGGCGTGGCGAATCCTTTGAGGTCACTCGTACGGGGAGGGGAATCTACGAAAAAAGATAAAAAGGACGGCGTGACAGCAGCGCCGAACATAAACCGCAGAGAATACGAAAAGGAACTGCGTAGACTGCAAGCGGAGTTGTGCAAGCTTCAGGAGTGGGTTAAGTACAAGAACCTGCGCGTGATCCTCGTCTTTGAAGGCCGCGACGGTGCGGGAAAGGGTGGCACCATTAGGGCGATCACGGAGCGTGTCAGCCCACGCGTATTCCGCACCGTGGCCCTTCCCGCCCCCTCGGATCGTGAAAAGACTCAGATGTACTTCCAACGCTACGTGCAACACTTCCCGGCCGCGGGTGAAATTGTCATCTTCGATCGCAGTTGGTACAACCGCGCGGGAGTCGAGTATGTCATGGGCTTTTCCACGGAACCACAGGTCCGCCGCTTCCTTCAGTTGTGCCCTGTAGTCGAGAACTGGATTGCTGAAAGTGGAATCCTGCTCTTGAAGTATTGGCTCGAAGTCAGCAATAAAGAACAGGAACGGCGGTTCAGAGCCCGCATCGACGACCCGCTTCGTCAGTGGAAGCTCAGCCCGATCGATCTGCCGTCCCGCAGCCGCTGGTATGACTACTCGCGGGCGCGCGACATGATGTTGGAGGCGACCGACACCGAAGCCGTGCCTTGGCATATCCTCCGATCTGACGACAAGAAACGGGCGCGCCTCAACTGCATCTCGCACATTCTGAGCATGGTTCCCTACAAAAAAGTTTCCCGGGAGAAGGTGAGCCTGCCTAAACGTTCGAATAAAGGTGCCTACGACGATCACGCAACGCTCCAGGACAGGCGGTTCGTGCCCGAGAAGTATTGAAACATTTTCTGTCACTAGCACGGAGTCGGAAAGAGACGTCAGAAATAGAAGAAATCCCTCAGCCAGACGCAGAATCTCTGGAACCGATGTTGCCAGAGTTAGAGTCACAGGTTGCGGAAGTGAATAGGTTGAGTCAACAGCTTCCAATAATTTATCTGGCCAGGCACGGTGAGACCGCTTGGACCGTTACGGGCCAACATACGGGGCGGACGGACCTCCCCCTGACGGAAGCCGGTGAGCGCAACGCTCGCCGGCTGAGGGAGCGGTTGAAGGGACTGACTTTCGCTAAGGTGTTCACCAGCCCTTTGCAACGCGCGGTTCGAACCTGTGAGCTCGCGGGGTTTGCGGCGGCTGCCGAAGTCGATCATGATTTGGTCGAGTGGGACTATGGCGAGTATGAGGGTCTCACCACGGCCGAGATTCGCGCGAATCGCCCGGACTGGCAGCTTTTCCGCGACGGTTGCCCGGGGGGTGAGTCGCCAAAGCAGGCGGCAACTCGGGCGGACCGCGTAGTAAGCCGCGTGCGCGCGGTGCAGGGTGACGTGTTGCTGTTCTCCAGCGGACACTTCATTCGGGTATTGGCCGCCCGCTGGATTGGTATCAAATCTGCGGCAAACGCGAGGTCGTTCATGTTGAGCACCGCCAGTTTGAGCGCATTGGGATATGAACACGACCTCTCCCGGCCCGTGATCCGCCTGTGGAATGACACTCATCATGTAATTTCATAAAGCGGCGTCAGTGAAACGAACGTCGAAATAAAAAGGACCCCATCCTGCGCCGCAGCCATCATGCCGCTTGTGTAGCGGTCTTCGATTTTCTGACTCCTGCGAAGTGTTATCCGAGTTCTAACTCAGGAAGGTACCTCAGATGGGCACAAAGACGGTTTTGGAACCCTCAACGGGATCTCGCAACTTTGCAAAGCTGCTGGAGCTTTACCGGTGCGGTCCGATTCGGCTCGAGGGGACTGACAATGCATTGTATGAACGTCATCTCCTTTTTGACAATGCGATCGACATGGAAGCGGCCACGGCTCGTGACCGGTTTGAGGCCCTCGCCCACTCAGTGCGGGACGTCCTTTCACAACGGTGGGTCCTAACGGAAAAGACCTACGAGCGCCAGAACCCAAAACGCCTCTATTACCTGTCGATGGAGTTCCTCATCGGTCGATCTCTGGCCAACAATGTCACCAATCTCCTACTCGATTCGGTGGTAAAGGACGCCGTCCAGGATAAGCACCTCGATTGGATCGACCTGTTGGAGCAAGAACCCGATGCCGCTTTGGGCAACGGCGGACTGGGGCGGCTGGCGGCCTGCTTTATTGAGTCCGCGGCGACCATGCACCTTCCTGCTATGGGCTACGGCCTGCGCTACGACTACGGTCTTTTCAAACAAGGCATCCGGGACGGGTGGCAATACGAGCAGCCGGATAACTGGCTCCGCGCTCAGGATCCCTGGGAGGTGCTGCGCCGCAACGAGAAATTGGAAGTTCGCCTGAACTGCTCTTTCGAGATTTCAGGCGGAAGCTTGCGCGCAGTCGTCGGACAGCCCTCCAGCCTGATTGGCATCCCATATGATCGCCCTGTCGTAGGTTATGGCGGCGCGACCATCAACACCCTACGCCTCTGGGCAGCGGCGTCACCCGATTTTTTCAATTTTCAGCAATTCAGCGGTGGTGACTTTGTAGGCGCTTTGGCTCAGACGCTGTCGGCCGAATCTCTCACCCGAGTCCTGTATCCCGACGACACCACCAGCATGGGCCAAGGGCTCCGGTTTGTGCAGGAGTATTTTCTTGTCGCGTGCTCACTGGCCGATCTGGTGCGGCGATTCAAGCGCGGCAACACTGAGTGGAGCGCTTTCCCCGAGAAAGCCGCTATCCAGCTTAATGACACACACCCGGCGATGGCGGTTCCCGAGCTCATGCGCATTCTGCTGGAAGAAGCTCATCTCGGCTGGGACGAAGCGTGGGAGATCACCAAGGCGGCGCTCGGATATACCAACCATACGTTGCTGCCGGAAGCCCTGGAGAAATGGCCTCTGGCCTGGTTTGAAATCATGCTGCCGCGCCAGCTCGAAATCATTTACGAGATTAATAGCCGGCTGCTCAATGAGGTACGAAACCGCTTCCCGGGCGATGAAGGGCGCATTCAGCGCGTGAGCCTGGTCGAGGATGGACCTGGGCGGAAGATCCGCATGGCTAATCTGGCGATAGTAGGTTCGCACAGCACCAATGGCGTGGCGGCGATTCACTCTGGGTTGCTGCGCACAACCACGGTCAAAGACTTGGCCGAGATCTTTCCCGAGCGTTTCAACAACAAGACTAACGGAGTTACACCGCGGCGCTGGTTGTTATTAGCAAACCCGGCATTTTCCCGAACCATCACAGAGGCGATAGGAGACAAGTGGATCGCTGACCTAAGTCAATTGAGCAGGCTAAAACCATTGGCTGCCGACAAAGGTTTCCTCGACAGTTTCCGTAAGGCCAAGCGCGACGCGAAGTCGCAGTTTGCCGCTTGGCTCCGCTGGTCCTCCGGGCAGACGGTGGACCCAGACACGCTTTTCGATTGCCACGTGAAGCGTTTCCACGAGTACAAGAGGCAAATGCTGATGGCGCTGCGAATCGTAGTGCTGTACAACCGGCTGCGCGCGAATCCGAACCTCGAGATGCACCCGCGCACGTTCTTGTTCGGCGGCAAGGCCGCTCCGGCATATCACTTGGCCAAACTGATGATCAAATTCATCAACAACCTGGCCGGCACCATTGATGGCGACCCGGTTGTGCGTGGCCGGCTCAAGGTGGTTTTCCTTTCGGAGTATTGCGTTTCCCTGGCGGAGCGGCTCATCCCCGCTAGCGACGCTTCGAATCAAATATCGACCGCGGGCTACGAAGCCAGTGGCACCAGCAACATGAAGTTCATGATGAACGGTGCCTTGACGGTCGGCACACGCGATGGTGCCACGATCGAGATGGCAGAAGAAGCGGGAGAGGAGAATCTCTTCTTATTCGGTCTGACGGCGGAACAGGTAGTCGCCGGCCGTGGCTGGTATAACCCTCACTGGCATTACGAAAACGAGCCGGAAACGCGAGCCGCGTTGGACCTGATCTTCTCCGATCACTTCAGCCGCAACGAACCGGGGATCTTTACTCCTTTGCGCGACATGCTTTTGACCAACGGCGACTTCTACATGCACCTGGCCGACCTGACGTCGTACGTCCAAGCGCACGAACAGCTGGGAGCTCTCTATGCTGACCGGAACGCGTGGGCGCAAAAAGCCATCCTTAATGTGGCTAGTTCCGGAAAGTTTTCAAGCGACCGCACTATTTCCGAATACGCATCCGGGATCTGGAACGTTAAGCCATGCCCAGTACCGTAGCACAGCTTCCCGCGATATCACCGCTGGCGGGCCACCCCGCTCCCAGGGAAATGCTGGTAGACGTGGCCCGGCTTGAGCGCGAGTATTATGCCCGCCGGCCCGAAATGGATGATCCCACCCAGTTGGTCAGCTTCGGTACAAGCGGACACCGGGGCTCACCGCTGCGGGGCACGTTTACAGAACCCCATATCCTGGCGATTACCCAGGCGATTTGTGACTACCGGCGCGCGCACGAAATCGCAGGCCCGTTATTCATGGGCAAGGATACGCACGCTCTGTCCGCGCCGGCCCAACGCACGGCTCTAGAGGTCCTCGCGGCCAACCGAGTGGACGCCGTAATTCAACAGGGCGGCGGAGTAACTCCGACGCCCGTGATTTCGCGGTCCATTCTCGTGTACAACCGCTACCACAAGGAGCGCCCCGGTGACGGCATCGTAGTCACGCCCTCGCACAACCCGCCCGAGGATGGAGGTTTCAAATATAACCCCACGAACGGCGGCCCTGCTGACACCGTTATTACGCGATGGATCGAAGACCGGGCGAACAATCTGCTGCGCAGCGGCAACGCCGATGTAAAGCGCGTCTCCTTTGAGAAGGCAATGACAGCGAGGACCACGCGCGAGGAGGACTTCGTCCTACCGTACGTGCGCGATCTGATGAATGTGGTGGACATGGATGCCATACGAGGCGCAGGCCTCAAGCTGGCGGTGGACCCTCTGGGTGGCGCTTCTCTGCCTTACTGGGAGCCTATCAATTCGCTCTATGGGCTGCATATCACTGTCGTCAACCCTAACACCGACCCCACTTTTTCGTTCATGACGGTCGATCATGATGGCCGGATCCGTATGGACTGCTCGAGCCCATATGCGATGGCCCGGCTGGTCGGCCTCAAAGACCGGTATCGATTGGCATTTGCTAACGACCCGGACGCCGACCGGCACGGGATCGTCACACCCTCCGCGGGATTGCTGAATCCCAACCGTTATCTGGCGGTCGCCATCCAGTATCTGCTCAGCCACCGTCCCCATTGGCCGCCTCTGGCAGCAGTCGGTAAAACCCTGGTTAGCAGCAGCATGATCGACCGGGTTGTGCACAAACTTGGCCGGCGGCTTTGCGAAGTGCCGGTAGGATTCAAGTGGTTCACGCCAGGTCTCTTCGACGCTTCTTTTTGTTGCGGGGGTGAGGAAAGTGCAGGTGCGAGTTTCTTGCGTCGCGATGGAACCGTGTGGACGACCGACAAAGACGGCCTCATCATGAGCCTGCTGGCCGCTGAGATCACAGCCCGCACGGGCCGCGACCCCGGCGAGCACTTCCAAGAGTTAACGGCCGAGTTTGGTACTCCCTACTACACTCGCATCGACGCACCGGCAACACCCGAGGAAAAAGCGAGACTGGAGAACCTTTCGCCCGCAGCAGTCAAAGAGTCAACCCTGGCAGGCGAGCCCATCATTGACAAGCTGACGCGCGCCCCGGGTAACCAGGCGCCCATCGGCGGACTCAAGGTGGCGGCCGCGAACGGCTGGTTCGCCGCCCGGCCTTCTGGTACAGAAAACATCTACAAGATCTACGCGGAGAGCTTCCGGGACACAGTTCATTTGGATGCCATCATCTGCGAGGCCAGGGAGATCGTGAATCATGCGCTCGCCGCTTGAAAGAGACACGATGGAAGATCGTAAAACCTCAGCGAGCATTCCGCCGTTTCCCCTAATGTATCGCGCATCTGGTTTGCTTCTCCACGCGACATCTCTGCCATCGCCGTACGGTATCGGCGATGTTGGGCCTGGTGCCTACGCTTGGATAGACCGCCTCCACGACGCGGGCCAAGGTTGGTGGCAGGCGTTGCCGCTCGGTCCCACTGGGTACGGCAACTCGCCGTATTCATGCTTGTCCTCGTTCGCTGGCAACGGGCTGTTAGTCAGCCCGGAGTTGCTGATCGAAGACGGTTTGTTGCGGGCGGACGAGTGTAAGGGCGCATTTTCGCGGGCCACGATCGACTACGACGTAGTGATTCCATTCAAGCACCGGTTGTTGAAAACGGCTTGGAGCAGATTCCATGCCGGGACACGTAAAGACCTGATACCCGCTTTTAACGAGTTCTGTCACAGCCGGGCGACCTGGCTGGAAGACTATGCTCTGTATCGAGCGTTGAAGGAA